>SPLK01000366.1_pt1 | contig 13925 bp, 13 predicted proteins | sample 2456111 | NCBI WGS metagenome assembly SPLK01 (sample SAMN11156906, study PRJNA527647) | hot springs metagenome | biome: Geothermal region; feature: Hot spring; material: tree branch in hot spring; isolation source: hot spring sediment rich in lignocellulosic material ... | reverse complement strand
TCAAGAGACAAAACGCCTCTCTGTTTCATTCTCTCAAGAGCCTTTTCCACATTTTTCCAGCTTGTATTTTGTACAAGCACGGCAGATATAATTATTTCATCTCTCGGATCCGTATCCATCTGTGAATGGTAAGACGTATCAACGGGCCACCATTTCTGGTATCCATAAAACTCAAGCAGTCTCTCGTAAACTGCCAACAAGAACTCTCTTAAGCTCATTAAACACCCTCTCAGGATCCTTTATGTACGCTTTTCCGAGATCTACAGCCTCCTTAAGATCTAAGTATTTTTCTCTCATGAGAAGCTGTATAAACTGCGTAATGTTAGTTTTTCTCTTGCAGGAGATTTTGCCCCTTTCAAAATCTATTATGTAAACTTCTCCACTTTTATCCACAAGCAAGTTTTTGTCCAGCTTATGAAATTCGTCCTTTGATATACACATCCTATCAAGAAGATAGGCAAGCTCAAGAGTTTTTAAAAGGATTCTGTTCTTTTCTTCAGGTGTAAGGATGCACTTCTCAAAGGGCACTCCCTCTATAAATTCGTAAAGCACAAAATCCTCTCCATATACGAGGATCTGAGGAAAGTTCTTCATCCCTTTGAGCATCTCAAGTATATGGGCCTCTTTGTTTATTGCCTGCTGTACACTTTTGTTTTTGGCTACCTTTACAGCTACATCCTTACCGAGAAATTCAGCTCTGTATATATAGCTTCTCCACCCTTCACCTATTAGCTTTATGCCTTTAAGTTCAACTTTTAGCTCTTCAAACCTCACCTAAAACCTTATATCCCCACTCTTCTATGGCACTCTTGAAACTTTCAAAAGGTACATCTTTCTGTGTGACCACTTCCACTTCACCTTTTTGTAAATCCACATTAACTTCAGACACACCTTCTAAGGCAAAGAGAGCTTTTTTCACTGTATTAGCACAGTGTTCGCAAGTCATACCGCTTACTTTTAATTTAGTCCTACCCATGAGTTTTAATATAATCTCCAGATCTTTTTTTGTATTCATGTTTACGAAAGATGAAAGGTCGGGATCAAGCTTGAGAATCTCATCCTCCCTTATACAGTGGTAACCAACCCTTTCCAGAAACTCCATTACCTTCTTTTTACCGTTCCTGAGGTAACTCTCAAGCTCCTCATACACCGTATTCTTATACACACCAAAGAGAGGATAGATCTTATCCCTTATACAGTAGATGGTTATGGGTTCTTTGAAGTGATCAATTATATACTTCGCAACAGACGATTTTATGAGTGGCATGTCCACACTAACAATAAGCGCCCTGTCAGTTTTCGTATTTTTTAAGGCTGTATATATACCTACGAGTGCACCTTGCTGTGGGATCAAATCGTATATAAACTCAATATCTCTCAGACTGAAAAGCTTGTTGCTGTCTTTTCCCACTACGGCAAGCCTGTCACACACGGGAGCGAGGGCATCCAACACATACTCTATACATCTTTTTCCTTTTATCTGAAAAAGCACCTTATCCTCGCCAAACCGTCTGCTTTGTCCTCCCGCAAGTATAAAACACTCGTTCATGGAGGATATTATATTTATAAACCCATGAGGGCTGTGATTTTTGAAAGGAGCAAGATAAGGGTTTACGGAAAGCAAGGCAGGGTTTTACCAAAGGGAATGGGTGAAGAACATACAGCTTTTTTGCATAGCCTTTTGAGTAACGACATAAAAGGTATGAAAGATGGTAGCCTATCTTACAACCTATGGCTTAGACAGAACGGTACTCCTATTGAAGATTTTTTCGTATACAAGCTCAACGATCAGTACGTATTGGATACGGAAGCTAAGGGGGAAAGCATCGTTGAGGAGTTCAAAAAGCTAAAGCTTTCCCTAAGGGTTTATTTTGAGGATCTTACTGACAATCTCGGACACATTTTTATCTTCGGGGAAGGATCTTCTCAGTTTATAAAGGAACATTTCAACGCAACTTTAAGTGACGGGGAAGTCATAAAGAGTGATAGGTTTATTTTAGCGAGGAATCACATACGCCTGAGGGAGGAAGGTTATGACATTATCGGGGAGAGGGAAAGGTTAGAAGATTTACTCAAAGATATGGATAGAATTAAAGAAGAAGAGTTTGAAGACTTGAGGATTGAGAGAACAATACCGAGAATACGCAAAGAGCTAAGAGAAGGTTTTTCTCCTTTAGAAGCGGGTGTGCTTTCTTATGCCATAAGCTTAACCAAGGGATGTTACGTAGGACAAGAAGCTATAGCGAGAGTTTATTATAGAGGGAGGACCCCTCGAACCTTAGCTAAATTTGAGGTAAGAGGAGTAATGGAGGGAGACAAGATAAAGGAAGAGGGAAAGGATATCGGTGTTATAACTTCCGTAAATTCTAAAGGTGATATCGCCTTGGGCTATATATTAAGAACTAAAGGTGAAATAGGAAAGATCCTCCCCTGTGGTTCAGGGGAGGCAAGGCTCTTAGAAATGGTTTCTTAACCGTAGCTAGTTTCTTCAACTGCAGGCTCTATTCTGAGGAGGGCATCATCAGGAGTTACATTATCTCCCGGCTTTACAAATATCCTTTTCACTATACCGCTTATAGGGGCGTGTATCTCATTTTCCATCTTCATAGCTTCCACAATGGCTACCGTTTGCCCTTCTTTAACGCTATCACCTTCCTTTACCAACACCCTGACTACCCTTCCCGGCATAGGAGCCGTAGCATCACCTGGCTGTGTAGCTTTAGGTATTCCTTTTTCTTCAGCCTGCAGTACAGCCTGTGAAGGACCTGTAGAAGGTATAGCCTCCGTCAGTGGTGTCAGCTGTATTTCTTCAAGCCTTCCGTCCACTTTAATATAGTACTTTCTAGGCTTTCCGGGCTCTGAGTGGGCGCTCACACCCTCAACCCTTACCTTAAACTTCTCTCCATGATAAACTATTTCAAATTCAATAGGTGCAGCACCAGGAACTACTCCTGGCTTTACTTCTGTTGCTTCTATAAGTTCGTCAATGGGTTCAGGATGAAGCTCTCCTTTTTCCCTCGCTACGAAAAAGTCCTTTGCCTGCATGGGGAAGAGGGCGTAAAGAAGCACCTCTTCATCGGTGGGTTCTCTACCAAGCAGAGCTTTTGTTTCCTCATAAGCCTTGTCCCAGTCGTTGGGGTCCGCCAGGTCCGCAGCTCTTATGGAAAAGTCGGGTTCTTTACCCGGACCCAGTATCTTTTCCGCCAGCTCCTTTGATATGGGACCCGGAGGCTTTCCGTATTTGCCCTCCACATAATCCCTGACTTCCTTTGTTATTACCTTATAGCGTTCGCCCGATATGACGTTGAGAACCGCCTGCACACCTACTATCTGAGAGGAGGGTGTAAGGAGAGGGGGGTGTCCCAGATCCCTTTCAACGTTGGGTACCTCTTCAAGAGCCTCTTCTATTTTATCCAATGCGTTCGCTTCTATCAGCTGTGCTACCATATTAGATATCATACCTCCGGGTATCTTATGTATAAGTACCTTGGCATTCACACCTGCATACTCAGTTTCGTACTTTTTATACTTTCTTCTTATCTGTTTTACTATTTCAGAAAGTTCATCCAGCTTTTTCATGTCTATACCTGTATCAAAAGGTGTTCCTTCGAGCATAGCTACTACGGACTCTGTAGCAGGGTGTGAGGATCCAAAGGCAAGAGGTGACAGAACCGTATCCAACATATCAACTCCCGCAAGCACAGCCATCATGTGGTTAACTATAGCTGTTCCACTCATATCATGATTGTGTAGCAGCACCGGGAGTTTTCCACCCGTTGCCTCCTTAATACCTTTTATGATAGCGTAAGTTTCAAAGGGCATGATAATACCAGTAGCATCCTTAAAGGAAAGCCAATCCGCACCCATTTCCGCTATCTCAAGGGCGTATTCTATCCATTTTTTGTACGTATGTATAGGGCTTCTCGTATAGCTTATCTCTGCATGCGCCTCGCCTCCGAACTCCTTTATGGCTTTCACCGCGGTTTGGATATTTCTGTTGTCATTAAGAGCATCAAACACTCTGAATACGGTGATACCGTTCTTTACGGCTCTTTCAACAAATTTATAAACCAGTTTGTCAGACTTGGGTCTGTATCCTACGATGTTTTGACCTCTGAAGAGCATCTGCAGCTTTGTGTTGGGCATTACCTCCTTTATACGCCTGAGCCTCTCCCAAGGATCCTCTTTGAGGTATCTCAGGCACACATCGTAAGTAGCACCCCCCCATACCTCAACAGCATAAAAGCCCACCTTATCCATAGCTTCACACAAAGGTAACAGATCCTCCGTTCTCACGCGCGTTGCAAGTTTACACTGTTGCCCATCTCTCGGTGTGAGGTCCGTTATAAGTATTTTCTTCTTGTAGCCGGACCTCTCATACTCCTTTAGCTTCTCCTGAATCTCTTCCATTATCTCCACAGCGTGCATGCCTTACCTCCTTTAGGTTTTAAAGTCCATGATATGCGGCTATCGCCGCGGACAAAAAGGCAACAAAGTCTTCTTTGCCAAGCTTTTCTTCGTACTCAAAGAGGTGGGGATGCGTCTCTAAGTATTTGGTGTTGAACCTTCCAGCTCTGAAATCCGGGTCTTCCATAATCTTTATAAGAAGGGGTATGGTGGTCTTTATGCCCGTTATCTCATAGGTCTCTAAGGCTGCCTTCATTCTATCCACCGCCACCTCCCACTGTGGTGCCCAGACTATCAGCTTGGCTATCATAGAGTCATAGTAAGGTGTTATCTCATACCCCCTTGAAGCGGCGTGCTCCACCCTTATGCCAAAGCCACCGGGCGCGTAATACCTCTCTATAGTGCCTATGCTTGGTGCAAAGTTCTTTTTGGGGTCTTCTGCGTTAATCCTGCACTCTATTGAGTATCCGTTAAACTTTATATCCTCCTGCTTATATCTTAGAGGCTCGCCAGCCGCTATGCGTATCTGCCACTTTACTATGTCTATGCCCGTAATCATTTCAGTGACGGGATGCTCCACCTGAATACGGGTGTTCATCTCAATAAAATAGATATTTCCCTTTTCATCCGCCACAAATTCCATGGTGCCGGCGCTGTAATAGCCTATTTCCTTTGCGGTGTTCACTACAAGCTCTCCGTAGTAGGCTCTTTTGCCAGGTGTCAGCAGCAGTGAGGGTGCTATCTCCACCAGCTTCTGGTTTCTCCTCTGAATGGAACAGTCCCTCTCTCCAAGGTGTATCACATTGCCATACTTGTCTCCAAGCACCTGAAACTCTATGTGGTGGGGGTTTTCTATGTATTTTTCCAGCAAAAGGTCCCCCCTGCCAAAGGCTTTCTGAGCTTCGTTGTAGGCAAGCTCGTAGTTTTTGAGAAGCTCCTCCTCATTTCTGCATATCCTTATACCCCTACCACCGCCTCCTGCGGAAGCCTTGAGAAGGACAGGATAGCCTATCTCTCTTGCTATCTGCTTTGCCTCTATCTCGTCCTTGAGAATGCCATCGCTTCCGGGCACGGTGGGAAGACCAGTCTTCTTGGCAATCTCTTTTGACCTTGCCTTATCACCCATAAGCTCTATCACCTTCCAGTGAGGACCGATAAAGTTTATGCCCTTTTCTTCGCAGAGCCTCGCAAAATGCTCGTTCTCCGCCAAAAAGCCATAGCCCGGATGTATGGCATCCGCACCCACCTCAAGAGCTAAATCCACTATACGCTCCGCATTGAGGTAGGTATCTAAGGGATTTACACCTATCATATAGGCTTCGTCTGCCATCTTCACATGGCGTGCGGTGGATTCTATCTCGTTGTATATGGCAACTGTCTTTATGCCCAGCTCCTTACATGCCCTTATTATCCTGCAGGCTATTTCACCCCTGTTGGCAATTAGCACCTTTTTAAACATGCATAGCCTCCTTACAGAAGCTCAATCTTATACTCTATGGGTGCTACTTTGTTTATCATGTATGCTATAGAACATGTACCGGGGTCATATATGGTTTTGTCCAAAGCCTTCTTCACATCCTCTTTGGAAACTTCACCCTTGACCTTTACAAAGAGGTATATTTTTGTAAAGACCTTTGGGTAGCCTTCTGTGACCCTTTCTGCGTCTGTTTCAATCTCTATGTGTTCTGTATGCTTTCCCTCCTTATGGAGGGCTTCATAGAGGTGTATGCCTACGCAACCCGCTATGGAGTGAAATAAAAGCTCTGGGGGTCTTATGCCTCTACCTTTACCACCTACGTATCCCGCCGCATCAATGGGTACTTCCCGTCCTGATTCACCTGCGCCTATAAAGTGAAAGTCTTCTCTTTGAATTACCTTCACCTTCATAAAAACCTCCTTACCTTAGTGGATCATTTATTATATTCCCATTTACAAAAAGTGCTAACGAAAATCATGGATTTTTAAATCTATCTGAAGAAAAGGCTTTTATATAGGGACTTTCTTTTGAGTAAACTAAGTAATCTTTTGCAAGTTTTGCGGTAAGTGGTGCGTGAAGAATGCCGTTCCTGTGATGGCCGGTAAGAAGCATATAATTTTCCCCTATATTAAAGATGGGCAGATCATCCGGCGATGCTGGTCTAAAGCCTACTAATGCAGAAAAGAAACGCGCTCCTTTCATTGCAGGGATAAGGCGTATCGCATTTTCCGATAAGGACCTTAACCCTTCGAGGGTTATATCGGTATTAAAGCTCTGTACCTCCGATGTAGCTCCTAAGTATATGTACTTACTCCTGGGAATGATATAGCATATGGAGGAATAATGTACTTTACGGTGTAAACCATCTTTTACCTTTAGAGCCTGCCCTTTTACTGGAAATACTGGAACATCAAAGAGTGTTCTCGTCCAAGCTCCAATACAGAAAAGGTAAAAATCCGCTTCGTACCTGCCTTTTAAACCCTCTAAACCTATCACTTTTTTGTCCTTTGTATCTACTTTGACTATATGATCGATTGCAATTTCAATTCCCAATCTGCTGACAGCGAAAAGAAGGGCATCCATGAGCATTTCAGCATCCACCCATCCCTCCTCTGGATAATGTACCACGGTCTGCACTTTTCTCGAAAGATACGGTAAGCGATCCAGCATCTCAACGCGAAAACCCATTTTTGCGTAAGCTTCAGCCTTTTCAAGTAGCTTTTCTTCACCTTTCAAAATCACCCTATTTATACCATCCATCCAGAGATCTACCTTCTGACCCGACACATCTTTGACTAAATCCACGAAGGACGGGTACTCTCTAAGACTTTCGTAAGAGAATTCAAAAAGCACGCCTTGTAGCCCCTCAGAGAAGGGAGCCAGCATACCACCAGCCACCCAGGAGGTAGCCTCCTCAGGATTTCTGGTTATAACCCTTACACTATAGCCCTCCAAAGCCAGCAAAAAGGCACAGCTAAGACCTATTACACCGCTTCCTACTACAATGATTTTTGTCATGGTATATAATAAGTTATATGGGAGAGTTAAAAAGAAAACTTGATGTAGATTACATTTACTTTGCAGAGGTAGAGATGTTGTTGAGCTATGGCGTGGGTTATCCTGATCTCATAATAAAGTTGAGGGAGAAGATACACCAGGAAGGTCTTGAAGAAAGCGTTTACGTAAAAAAGACGGATAGAAAGCTCTTTCAGAATGTACACAGATTCGTAGAACTTCTTGATAGATCCGATGAGCCGATGTATGATGATGAAGCACAACCTCCACAGAAGTGGTGGTGGCATCTTCGCAGCATAGCAAGGGGTAAACATCCCAGCTTGACACTTCCATCTTACTTAAGGGATATCTACAGGAAAAGGCGCAAATATTGGAAACAGAGAGGCAAAGAAAATCTTTACGTAAAAAACGGCGGGTATTTTTATTTAAACTATTCCTATGGAAGAACTTGGGACTTGGCGCAAAGAGATAGATCGTATAGATGAAGAGATTCTAAGATTACTGAACGAAAGACTCGGTATAGCTCAAAAGATAGGTGAACTGAAAAAGGCTTCTGGTCTTGAAATCCACGTTCCCGAAAGGGAGAGGGAGATCTTTGAGAGGCTTATGAAACTAAACAAGGAACTTTACGGTGGGAAGTTTCCGGAAGAGGCACTATTTCATATATACAGAGAGATCATCTCAGCTTGTCTGGCGGTGGAAAAACCACTCAGAGTTGCCTACCTTGGACCCAAAGCTACCTTCACACACCAGGCTGCACTTGAGTATTTTGGCTTTTCTGTACACTACCTTCCTGTAAGTACCATAAGGGACGTCTTTAACGAGGTGGATCTGTGTAGGGCTGATTACGGAGTTGTACCTGTGGAAAATACCATAGAGGGGGTTGTCAATTACACCCTTGACATGTTTTTGGAGTACGATCTTAAGATAGTTGGTGAAGTGGTCATTCCCATAAGACTTCATCTCCTCTCCAATCTTCCAAGTTTAGAAAGCGTAAAGAGAATATATTCGCATAGGCACGCTTTGGCTCAGTGTAGAACTTGGATAGACAAAAATCTTCCAAAAGTTCAGATCGTTGAAACTGAAAGTACTGCAAGGGCATGCGAGATAGTTCTTGAACTTGAAGATTCTGCAGCTATTGCCAGTGAAGTAGCATCTTACACCTATCACCTGAATATACTTGCGGAAAATATACAAGAAAGTCCCAACAACTTTACGAGATTTCTCATAGTAGGAAACAGGAACATGAGAAGAACAGGGAAGGACAAAACAAGCCTCATCCTGGCTGTCAGAAACCAACCGGGTGACCTTTACAAAACGCTTGAGAGTTTTTACCTTTACGGGGTTAACTTAACAAAGATAGAGTCAAGACCTTCCAAAAAAAAGGCGTGGGATTACGTATTCTTCGTGGATCTGGATGGGCATATGGAAGATGAAAACGTAAAGATGGCTCTTGACAAACTTACAAAGGAGAATCGCATTATAAAAATACTCGGCTCTTACCCTAAAGCTTTATTTGAAGAGGGCTAAAGTTGTGAGTAGCTTCCTTTTATGTATTTCACCGGTTGCGGGCTTTATAAAGTTCTCACCAATTTTTAGTCCCACCGGATAGCCTTCACGAATGAGTTTCACAACTAGATAAGATAGCTTAGAAATTTTCTCTTCCGTATTACCATCAACCAATTCAAGGGAAAGCACTACAGGGCTTTTCTCCTGCGAATACGTATCCTTTACGTAAAGACTGCCTGTTTTGGCAGAAGCTTTCCAATGGATCAACTTTACGGGTTCACCTTTGTATTCCCTTATGGAATGAACCTCGTCATAACCCTTCGTAAGACTAATAAGACTTTCTCCACTCCTCTTTGTATCCCTATGATCATAAACTTTCAGTTCTGCAGGGGAAAGCGCAGGAAATACAACAAGGTTAAGTGGAACATCTTCTACATAATATCTTTCAAATAATCCTACCGGAAAGGTCGTTGCTACAGTAAGCCGTACGCTCTCGTAGAAACCTCTACTCTCAAAATAAAGATCCACAGTTGTTTCTGCCCTTTTAAATATAACAGGAAGCGTCTCCCTTTTGAGTTTTGAAGGGAAAGATATGAGAAAGGAAGGGAAGATCTTTCCATTTTCGACAATTAATCTAAAAGTTTCGTATCTGCCTGCGTAAACCTCCGCAGGTGGTATAAGCTTCAGGGTTAGACCTCTCAAATTGTAAAGGGAAAGTAAGCCTGATGTCAGCATAAAGGATAGCATGGAGGATACTATAAGGTAGAGTAAGTTGTTTGAGGTGTTAACTGCTGCGACTCCAAAGAACACCGTTATACCTATAAACACTATCCCTATACGATTAACTTTTACCCTGTATTTTTTCTTCATTCTTGTCTAAAAATTTCAGCATCTCAAAAGGTATGGGAATGAGTAGAGTATTGCCAGGCTTAGTACTTACCGTCTGTATAGTTTCTAAGTATCTCAATTGAAGTGCGAGAGGTTCGGAAGAGAGGATTTTGGCAGCATCCGCCAATCTTTGTGCTGCCTGATACTCAGCTTCAGCGGTTATGATCTTTGCCCTCCTTTCTCTTTCTGCTTCAGCCTGCTTCGCCATAGCACGCCTCAGTTCTTCGGGAAGATCTATCTTTTTGAGTTCAACGGATACCACCTTTACACCCCATGGATCCGTTTGTCTGTCAATGATCTCCTGAAGGGTTATATTAAGCTTTTCCCTTTCAGCAAGTAACTCGTCCAGTTCCACAGAACCGCAAACGCTTCTTAATGTAGTCTGTGCTATCTGAGATGTTGCATAATAGTAATTTTCCACTTCAACCACCGCTTTTACGGGATCCACTACTCTGAAGTATACCACCGCATCCACACTTACCGATACGTTGTCTCTGGTTATGATATCCTGTGTGGGAACATCAAGAGTCACAGTCCGTAGATCCATCTTAACCATCCTATCTATTACAGGTATGAGTATGAAAAGCCCTGGACCCTTTGCTCCTATGACTCTCCCAAGTCGGAAGATAACCGCTCTTTGGTATTCAGGCACTATCTTAATACTAACCGCAAGAAAAAGTACAACTGCCACGAGGATCACCACAAAAGGCGATAGACCCATAATAAAACCTCCCAAGATTTTTATAAGCTCGCTGCCAAAAATGAAAGCAAAAACTACAGCAAAGAACAGTATAAAGGGTAAAACTTCAAGCGCTCCCCTCATCATCATAAATTTATATCTTTTTCCAAGTAAATCTTTCTAATAGGGAAGGGAATGTCTATTCCCTCTTTTTCGTATTCCCTCTTTATCCTCTTTATAAACTCGTGCCTAACCAAAAACTGAGCGTCAGGATCAAGTACTCTGAGAATAACACTGAAGTTTATGCTAAAGTCTCCAAAATTGCTGTATCTTATGAAAGGTTCAAAGTTTGGATCGGCTCCTTGCACACTTTTTTGTACCTCCTTTGCTATGCGAACGGTTACTTCTTCAACCTTCTCAAGATCCGAAGAGTAACTTACACCCATAGGAATGACCAAAGCCATGGATGGATCGGGCTTCCTATGATTTATTATTATGGAACTGACAAGCCTTGAATTGGGTACTATAATGAGGTTATTATCCCTCCTCTTTATAACCGTATTCATCCAAGTTATATCTTGAACAAAACCCTCCTCACCGTTTTCAAGTTTTATAAAGTCACCTACCTCTACCTGTCTTGAAGCTATTAGGTTCAAACCTGAAAAGAAATTAGACAGAGTTCCTTGTAGGGCTAAAGACACCGCTAAAGCACCAACCCCTAAGGTAGTTATAAAGTGTGTAACAGGTATTCCAAAGGAACTGAGAAGAGTAATTATACCTAAGGCAAGTATTGTAGCTTTTATCAGAGCAAATATGAGAGCGGTTGGAGGTAGCGATATATTGGCTTTCCTTACATAAAACCTGATAATTTCTATAACTGCATCGGCAATGACAAAAGTTACCGAGAGTATTATTACACCTTCTATAAATTTTTCTACAGCTACAATGTACTTTTTGTGTTTTTGAAGATATTCAGAAAAGTAGAGGGTCAAATAGAGAGACAAAGCGAATACCCATAGTATAGATGGTATTCTTAACGTCTTGTAGATCACTTGGAAAAAATTTAGCTTACTTAGAGACCTTTTCATCAAGGAGAAGATCGCAAATCTCAAACTAAAAAATACAAAAAAGAATAATAAAAATAAAAAAGTCGGAGCAAAAAAGCTTATAACATCCTCCTTCGTAATCATCTTTCTGCATGCTACTTATGTAGCTACTATCTCTCCATAGGCATGGCTAAAGCTGGCACCAGAATAGTATATCTTTATGTTGTCTTCCCTGTCAATTAGTGGCTCATTCGCTGTTGTTATCATGCCACAGTCCCACTCACCTTCTTTTCCTATATAAGTATGTCAAGGTCTGACTGTTGGTCAAAATCGCCCCTCGCATAAGAACCATAGAGGTACACCTTCAGGTCTTTTCCTGTTATACTTCTCAATTCCTACTCAAATTGCCTTACCACCTTTTTTTTGCATTCACCAAGCATCACATCCTCCTAAAGACAGGCTCTAAGAGTCTCCCTTCAATAAGCTCTTCTACCATGTCATACTCAAGAGCATACTTTATTATGTCAAGCACTCGGTCATATACTTCTAAGGTTTTTTCTATTATCTGGTCTGTGTGGGGCAGAGCCATGTTATGAGAGCCTGTAAAAAGAACTCCTCTTTTTGCACACTCCTGCTGAAAGAGGGTCTTTAGCTTTAGAGCCTTATCGCCGTAAAAATCCAGCAAGAACCTTACAGGATAACCCTTTACAAAAACAAGGTCTTCAAGCTCCTTTTCCTCAATAAGTTTTTGTATGCCTTCCTTTAGCTTTCTTCCCTGCTCCCAGATGTAGGGTATTACACTGTGGTCTTTTATGTATTCTACGGTGGCTATGGCACTGACTATGCTGGCTGTCTCTCCGCCAAAGGTAAAGGAAAAAAAGACCTCTTCGAAAAGGTCCATCAACTCAGCCCTGCCCACCACTGCAGATACAGGCATGCCGTTTGCCATGGCTTTTCCAAAGCATGCAAGGTCAGGCTCTACACCAAAGAACTCCTGCGCACCACCAAGGGAAAAACGAAAGCCTGTAACTACTTCATCAAAGATAAGTAAAGCACCATGTTTGTGCGTAAGCTCCTTTACCTTCTGCAAAAAACCTTCTTTTGGCTCTTCTACACCTACTGGTTCCATTATCACGCATGCAATCTGGTCAGGATACTCTTCAAAGAGCCTTCTCAGGCTTTCTATGTTGTTGTATTCAAAGGTAAGAGTAAGCTTTTGTACCGCCTTTGGGACTCCTTTGTTTCTTGTAGTCGTACCTATATACCAGTCCTGCCAGCCATGATAACCACAGCAGGCTATTAAGTCTCTACCCGTATATGCCCTTGCAAGTCTAACCGCTGCAGAGGTGGCATCCGAGCCATTTTTTCCAAACCTCACCTTTTCAGCACATGGCACAAGCTCCACAAGAAGTTCCGCCAGCTGAGTTTCTAAGTAGCTTGGCAACGTAAAGACGGTACCTCTTTCAAGCTCCTTTTTAACCCTTTCAAGCACAGGCTCAAAGGCATAGCCCAGAAGACATGCACCCAAACCCATCGTGTAGTCTATATAGCGGTTGTCATCAAGGTCTGTAAGCTCACAACCCTTTCCTTCTTTTACAAAAAGAGGGCTTGCACCCACAGAAAACTGAAGATAGGACTTGCTGAAGGTTTGTGAGCAGTTGGGTATAAGCCTTTTTGTTTTTTCAAAGTGTTTTAAAGAATTTTCAAGCTTTAGAGGTTTTCCTTTCAACTTCCTTATAAACTCTCTGTCTTCTTCCAAAGATTTTAAATAACCTTCATTAACCACTATATGCTCTTTCCTTTCTAAAAGTTCTGGTCTTTCCTTTATTAGGGCTACCACTTCTTGGTAGCTAAAATCTTCTTTGTAGTTTAATGCCTCTATAATCCTTTCAATGACTCTGGCATCCTCTGGATAGTCAAGGCTCAAGTGTATGTAAGAAAGGTCTTCTTCAAAGGGTTTAAAAAAAACTTTTTTTGTCCTTTTTGACTTTCTTATGTAGGGGCTAACATGTTCCCTCTCTGAAGGCAGTTTTGCCCTCTTGCCTGCCAGCAGTATAGCATCACCGCTCATTACCTCCACGTCAAAGCCGTCTATGATGCCCACAAGGCTAAGGTAGTCTGCTTTTTCTTCCATGAACTTGCCAAATGCCATCTCTATAAGCCTCGGGTCTATAAGTGGGCAGTCTCCTGTAATCCTGATAACTGTGGAAAGTTCATAAAACCTTACCGCTTGTGCGTACCTGCTTAACACATCTGATGGGTCTCCTTTTAACACTTCCCAGCCAAAGTCGCGAGCTATCTGGCAGAAGGAGTTATCTTCTTCAAGGTATGTGGTGGCAAGTACCTTAAGGTCTGCCTTTACCTTGCCAGCCCTTGATAATACCCATTCTATGGCTCTTTTGCC
>SPLK01000365.1_pt1 | contig 13967 bp, 20 predicted proteins | sample 2456111 | NCBI WGS metagenome assembly SPLK01 (sample SAMN11156906, study PRJNA527647) | hot springs metagenome | biome: Geothermal region; feature: Hot spring; material: tree branch in hot spring; isolation source: hot spring sediment rich in lignocellulosic material ... | reverse complement strand
GGGCGAGAAGCCCACCCTTAGGGGGACACCCTTATCCCCCGCCCCCGGCTGACCTTCAGCCGGGGTCTTCGTTTTTTGGGCCTCCTCGCCCCTCCAAAGGCCCCTAGAAGGCCGGGGTAGGGGTGGGGGGCTTCCCCTCTTGGCCCCCGGGGGGGCGGCCTTCTAGGGCCCCTAGGGGCCGGGAGAAGGGGCCCCGGGAAGCTCCGAGGGAGGAAGGGGCAGGCGCAGGACCGCCTCCCCCAGGAGCCTCCCCCGCCTCACCACCCCCAGGGCCAGGACCAGGCCCCCGGGGGCGGGGAGGAGGTGGGGCCTCCGGGCCAGGAAGCGCACCACGAAGGGGGCCTCCCCGGGAAGCCGCACCCGCACCCGTCCCACCCCCTCCAGGGCCCCGAGCCACTCCCCCAGCAGGGTGAAGGCCAGGGGCTCCCCCGGAAGGGCCTCCACGGGGGCCTCCCCCAGGGGGCGGCACGCGGCCAGGTGGAGGGAGGTGGCGAACCCTTCCCCGTCCGTGCGCAGGTGGAGGCGCACCCAGAAGAGCCCCGGGGGGAACTCCCCCTTGGGGCACCAGAAGCGGCGCAGGCGGGCGAAGAGGCCCCGGGCCTCCAGGCGGAGGCCCTTCCGCCCCGGGAGGCGGGAGAGGTGGGCGGGGCCTTCCAGGTGGGCCCGGTGGAGGGGCCAGGGGGTGGGGTCCACGGGGTCCAGGGTAAGGGGGCGGACTGCAAAAGGATGCCCTTCCCTCCCTCCAGGATCCCCGGGGGGTGGGTTGCATAAACCCCGCCTTCTCCCCCGGGATCCCCGGCAAGCCTATGCAGGCCAAGGGGCCAGTTTGTGCGGTTTTCGCCCTCCCCTGCGCGAAGGTGAACTTTCGCGAACGGGGGCACCCGTCAACCCTTGACGGCAGACGGCAAGGGAGAGCCCAAGAGGGGCCCCGCCCCCGCTAGAGTGGAGCCGTGGAAGAAGCCCACGCGCCCAAGGAAGGAGCGGAGCGGCCCCGCAAGGAACCGAGGGAGGACGTCTACCTGGCCCACCTCTGGGCCTACGGCCGAGTGGCCAAGGGGGAGAAGCGCAAGAAGGGAGAGCCCCCGCCTCCCCCCTTCCGCCTCCTCCTGGGGGACGGGGAGGCCTCCCTGCCCCTACCCCCCAGGCTCTACCGCCTCCGGGTGAAGGCCTTCCTGGACCAGCCCGTCCTCGCCCACTTCTGGCCCCGCACGGACGAGGAGGGCCTCCTGGAGAGGCCCCTGCTGGCCCACATCTTCGCGCAGGAAGCCCCCCCCGAGGCCGGACGGCCCACCTTCCTCGTCCGAGGGAGGCTCCTCGCCGCCGACCGGGACGCGGCCCGGCTCGTGGTGGAGGTCCGGCCCAACCCCCAGGGCCGGCTGAAGGAGCCCTTCCGGCTCACCCTCTTGGCCCCCCTCGCCCTCCTGGAGGGGCTGCCGCCCCCAGGGGCGGGGGTGGAGCTCCGGGGGGTGTACGCCCCCAGGACCCGCCGGCTCGTGGTTCAGGAGGCCCGGGCGGTCCGCCTCTGGGACGACCCCGGGGAGGCCTCCGGGGAGTAACGGAGGGTGGGGCTAGGGCAGGACCAGGGCCAGAAGCTCGGGATCTCCGAGAAGTCGCTCCCGGAAGACCCCCTCCAGCTCCCTCAAGGCGCTTCTCGGCCTCGGCCCCTCCGGGGATACAGGGTCGGGGTGGGGAGGGACCTAGGCCCCCGAGGCCTCCGCCGGCAGGGGAAGCCCGGTGCCTAGGGCCTGGGCGTAGAGCACCAGGGGGTCCAGGTCCAGCCCCCCGGGCCAGACCGGGGCCCCGAGCTCCGGGTCCACCCGCACCTGGGCGAAGAAGCCGGGATCCCGGAGGCGGGAGAGGAGCCCGGGAAGCTCCAGGGCCGAAAGGTCCACCACCCCCTCCTTCCCGTCCGAGAAGCGAAGCCAGAGCTTTAAGACCTCCAGGGGCCTGGCCTCCACCACTTCCACCACCATCCCCTCCAGACTACTCCAGGGGTGGGATGGGCCTCAGGGGCTCGCCCCGCCGGGCCCGCTCCCAGTTCTCTAGGAGGGCTTCCCGGTGCAGGGAGGCCCACTCCACCACCAGTCCCAGGGCCCTGGGAAGCCCGGGGGAGGGGCAGGAGGCACTCCCCTTCGGGTGGAAGGCCTTCTAGGTCCCTTAAGGACCGGGAGAAGAAGGTAACTTGGGGCGATGGTCCGTAGGCGGGAAGTGGTCATCGGCCCCGACCGGCGCCTCCGGGTCACCTTGGAGGTGGAGCGGGGGAAGTTGCGCTCCTGGGCGGTGCAGCTGGAGTGGTGGGACCCCGAAGACGGCCGCTGGGTCTGGGTGGCCCGTTACGACACCGCAGGGGGCAGGGCCCACCGGGACCGGAACCGCGTCGCCGCCCACGAGCCCGTGGACCTTCCCGAGGATCCCGGCAGGGCGGCGAAGGTGGCGGAGAAGGAGCTCTCCCAGCGGGCCGAGGAGTACATTGAGGCCTACCGGGCCGCCAAGGCCCAGGGGAGGTAAGCGTGGTGAACCCCGCGGAAAGGCTGGCCGAGCTGGACGGGATCCTCATGGACCACCTCCTGGAGGCAGGCCTCCTCCAGGAGCTCCCCGAGGCCTACCGCCTGGTCCTCCTCCCCCTGGACGAGCCCGAGGTGGCGGCGAAGGCCCTGGCCTGGGCCCGGGAGGCCCCTAACCCCGAGGGCTGGCCCCTGGTCTACGCCCTCTTCCTGGAGGGGAGGCCCGTCCGCCTCCTCCTGCCGGGCAGGGAGGTGGAGGTGGCCCCCAGGGCCGCCTAGGGGGGCGGGAGAGGCCCCGGAGAGCTCCGAGGGAGGAAGGGCAGGCGCAGGACCGCCTCTCCCAAGCCTCCCCCACTCCACCACCCCCAGGACCAGGACCAAGCCCCAGGAGGCGGGGAGGAGGTGGGGCCTCCGGGCCATGAAGCGCACCACAAGGGGCCTCACCGGGAAGCCGCACCCGCGCCCCCTTCCATGGCTCGCCAAATTCTCATGTTGGAGAGCAACAGTTAGGGTATAGGTGGAATCAATCACAAACCGACCAAAAAGATAATGCTCGTTTCTTCCGCAGCTCGTGTGAGTCGGGTCGTTGGTATGACGCTTGAAACCCTTCTCGCTGCGAACACCGCATATGAGGAAGCCATCATTGCAGCATTTAACGGTTCGTACGACGAGGCACTTTCTCACCACAACCAGAGCCTGGACCTTGCGGCAACCGCAAAGCAGCGCTTGCGCGACATTGATGCTGCTTACACCATGATGCTCGAAGACATCGCTATTGAGAAATATCCGGGTAACCCGCTGGCTCCAAAGCTCGAACCTGATGTGCTTCGCAAAGAGCTTTCAGGAAAGGTGCTACTTGATTTGAACACAGTTCTCTTTGATGAAATGGCCAGTGCGATCAAAGCACAAAACCTCGTGGAAACCTTCAAGAAGGAACAGGCGCAATTCGCCAAAGTCAAGGAGTACTTTGGACCCTACCTCGATGCTCTAAGGGAATCCAAGGATCGGCTCGAGAGCAGCGCGCACGATCCCCGGGTTTGGGTACGGGCGGTGGATGACGGTGAGGTTCCCATACGCTCCACATACCTCGCCCTTCTGACGGGTTTCCTGGGGGCCTTTCAGCGATTTGTCTACAGTACGGCGATTTCGACGGATCTCTACTACAAGACTGAGGGCCGTGGCGGTCTCATCAACGAAGGGGCAGCCGTACGTCGTTGAAGCTAAAGGTGTCGTGAAAACCTACCCCGGGGGGACACCTGCCCTCCGGGGAGTAGATTTTTTCCTGCGGACGGGGGAGCGGGTAGTTCTCCTCGGTCCGAACGGGGCAGGCAAGACCACGTTGGTGAAGATCATCGCTGGGTTGGTGGAACCAGATGCCGGCGAGCTTAAGGTGTTCGGAAGCCGCCCTACTCCGGGCAAACGGCGCTGGCTAAGCTTTCTTTTTGAGGAGGCCGAGAACCTCTACGGATACCTGACAGCCTGGGAGAACTTGCTTTTTTACGGCAGGCTCGCGGGTGTCCCCGAACGCACCATCCGTGAGAAAGGCTTAGAGTTGCTGTCCGCGTTTGGTCTGGGGGAAGCGAGAGACCGGTTGGCCCAGAACCTCTCGCGTGGACAGAAACAGCGACTCGCCCTTGCCAGCACCCTGATACAGGAAGCTGCGGCCTATGTCCTCGATGAACCGACCTTGGGGCTCGATCTCCAATCGCAAAACGACCTCATTGCGCGTATCAAGGAACTCCCCACGGTTCTCATTACCACGCACGACCCGGTTTTGGCCTGGGAAGTTGCCGACCATTTCATAGTGCTGAAAGGAGGTGAAGTTCGCGAGATCGCGGTTCGTTCGGATCTCGCAGCCAAAGGGGTCCATGACCCAGAAACGCTCCGGAATTGGCTTTTGGAGGTGTACCGGTGACTCCCCTTTTTCGCGCTTTTCTGGCACGCAGCTTTGCCCTTCAGAGGCGCTATTTTACCGATTATGCGCTTGGACTTTTAGTGAAGGTGTTTTTCTTTACCGCCATTCTGTATACCAGCCAGGGGTATTCAGCGCGACCGGCCTACGTAGCCGGATTTTTACTCTGGTATCTCGCCGCGCACTTGCTGGCAAGGATGGCCAACTTCTTTCTGGAGGAAGCTTATCTGGGCACGCTAGGCCGGTTGCTCGCCTCGCCCCACTCCCCCGCGGCCCTTGTCGTTGCGCTCTCCCTCGCTGAGCTTTCGATGGCCCTGCCCTGGGTCGCTGCCCTAGCAGTTTACGCTAGGCTGAGCGGTGTTTCGCTGGCTGGCCTCGGGCCGGAAGCGCTGGCCGCCAGCTTGCTGGCGCTGACAGGCGTTTGGGGGCTCGGCCTTTCGTTGCTCGCAGCCTCACTGCGCTACAAGCAAGTGGGGAGCTTTACCGAGATGCTCACCTTTTATCTTCTCCTTTTTTCCGGGTTCTTCGTGCCAGGGGAAAAGTTACCCTTAGCCTTACGCACATTGAACACGCTGAATCCCTTGGAATGGGCGGTTAGGGTTTTTCTAGGAGAGGGGTTCGGGCCGCTACTGGCTGTAACCGTGTTTTGGGTGTTGGTTGGCGGCGTGGCATTTGCCCACAGTTATAGCTGGGGAAGGCGCAGCGGCCGGCTCCTCGATTATTAGAAACTTCTGGCGCTGTCCTCTGCGAGAAAGCCAGCTGAAACTTGCACTTCTACGGTTCCTCGGAAAAGGCCCGGGCTTTTGGTCCCGCATCTTCGTTCCCCGCCGCACCTCTCCATGAGATTCTCGGTGAGGCCACACCGCACCCCCGAGGGGCCCACGGCCCGCCCTAAGGCCCCTAGAAGGCCGGGGGTGGGGGAGGGGGCTATTCCCCCTTGACCCCCTCTCCCCCCCCGCCTCAAAAGCCCGCTCAGGCCCTTCCAGGGGGGTAGGTGCACGAAAGCCACCTTTCTCGAAGTTGAGGTTCGAGGTCGGTCCCCTAGGGGCTTGGAAGGACCAAGGAGGCTAGGACGACACCTAAGGTGTCGTGGGAGGCTGTGTGGTCCTCTTGGTAAGGAGGAGGGGACGAGGAGAAGACTACCTCACCTTCCCCTTTTTCTACTCCTACCCTCACCTCTTTTCTTTCCCTAAACTCCTACCCTCACTACTTCCTTATCCCAACCCCTTATGGTCCAATACTCCTTTCTCTCCTTCCAATACTCCTTTCTCTCCTCAACCATCTCCTCTTCCTCTCCAAAACCTAAGAATGACAAAACTTTGATAAAAAAGGACTCCCCGAGGCGGGGAAAATAGCCTCGGGGAGAGGTTTTTTCTATCGGGTTTTGTGCTCCAAAACGGGAGGAAGACCCCCGGAGTAGGTCTGCTTGGCAAAGTACCGGGGTAGGTCCTCCGAGTTCTGCAGGACGGCGATGGTGGACTCGGGGAAGTCCACGAGGGGTTCAATCGGGGCGAGGTCAGGAAGTTGTTTGGTGTTGCGAGGTTGGAAGAGAGAGAAGGGCTCAGGAAGAGGCTTGTTGCGAAACTTCAGAGTCTTGGCCTTGGCCCCCCTCGCCTCAAAAGCGCGTAGGAAAGGAAAGACTCGGGGGTGGACAGGGAGAAGGAGATGCCCGTGAGGAAAGAGAAAGCCTGAAGGCCGGTAGGAAACCTCAAGTTTCATCACGAAGGAGGGCAGGAGGTTCCCCAGCAAGGAGCGGAAGGCTCCCCGAAGTCGAGGGTCGTAGAAAAGCTTTGTGCCGGTGAAGGTTATGGAGAGGTGGAGGAGGAGGCCATCGCCGTTAGAAAGCAGTTTTAGCCTTCTTTGCCACCGCCGGAGGACTCGGGGGTCCTCGGAGAAGACTGGCCTGGGGAGGGGATGAAAGAGCTTAGGAGAACATGGCCTCATAGACGGCCTCCACCAGGTTCCGGGTTTCGGGGTCCACCAGAACGGACGGGAAAGCCTCAAGGATGTCTAAGGTCAAATCTCCGTTAGGAAGAGACGGGAGGTGTTCAGGAAGGATGAGGTAAGCCTTTGGCGGCACGAAGAGAAGGACCGCTATCCCGTTCCTCAGAGAGCAACGGATGTCCTCGTAAGTCTCCCTGGCCACCTTTCCCCACATCCGGGCTTTCACCGCGAGCTTTATGTCCACTAACAGGACACCGCCGGAATGGAAGAGGGCTACATCCCAGGGGACCGCCACTAATGGGGACGAGATTTCTACGGAGAAGTCTTCCGTGGGGAGGAGTTTTTGTTGGCGTAGGAGTAGGAGGAGAGGTTTGGTGAGGGCCATTTCCGCCTTTTTAGAAACGAAATAGGCCGCCTCGGTCATGGTCCCACCTCCTCAACCGCGTAGGCCGGTAGATGGACCTTCGAGGAGGCCGCCAAGGTGAGAGTGGGCCAGTCCAGGACCTCAGGGATTTGAGAGAAGGGAAGTGGCCTCAGGTAAAGGAACAAAAGCCCCTCTTGGAGAACGGGGTTGACCAAGAACAGGTTTTTGCCCTTCCTGAGATGGTCCACTAGCTCTTGGCCCGAAAAAAGCCCGTTAGGAGCCTCCTTGGGGAAGACCCTTAGGTAGAGGGTCCCGGCGATAACCGAGATTTTCTTGGAGGTAGTGTAAGCTGGAAGTGGAGAGGTACCTGGAAGGGCCTTCTCAATCGCCTCTAGGACGAAGGGGGTGAGTGTGTAGGGGGACACTACACACCACCCCCTTCCCTTTTGGCCCGGTAGAGCTTGGCGAGCTCCAAAAGCCGAGGCTCCTCGTCCTCCAGGATGATGATGCCCTTGCCAAAGGGGTTCCTGATGGTCCTGAGCTTGTTTTGCTTGATGTAGCGGTACAGAGTGGACTTTGGTATTCCAAAACGCTTTACGGCTTGTTTTATTGTGAACAACGCTTTTCCCTAAACCTATGCGTCGTGCGAACCCCTCGGGATAAGGGGTTCTTGTTGGACATTATAGCAAAAAGGGGCTACCTGGTCAATAGTCTGAAAAAGTCCCGGTTCTCCCAAGGGGGTGCTCACCGGGATTTTCGTTCTGGACGAGGTTTTCGGTTAAGGAGGTGTGGTGGGAGAAGGTGTCGCACGAAAAGATCCTCGGAGGATCCTCGGAGGATCCCGAGCTGGATCCCGGCGTTTGGTCAGGATCCTGGTGTCAAGCCGCGGGCTCTTCCATGGCCTGCTTGAGGATCCTCACGATGTAGGCCCCTGGTCGTGTGATAAGCCCATCTTTGTAGTCTCGGAGCGTTCGGACGGTGAGGGAGAAGACGAACTGAGCCGGGAGTTCTCCTCGGGCTACGGACCACATGAGGCCCGCATAAAAGCGCCTGGAGCGAAAGTCGTCAAAAATGTCTGCTAGGTAGGTGGCGAGGAGAGTAATGAGGATTGGCCGTTTGGCCTCCTCCACCTCGGGGAGGACCAAAATGAGGCCGAGGTCCACGGCTACGGACTTGGTGTTCGGGATGACCCTTTTGCCTTGGGCCCAGAGGACGAGGGTGTCAAGAGTAGGATGTATGCCGCGTTCTTTGTGGGCCTGCACCCATTTGTAAGACAGGATCCCGTTGGCGATGTCCAGGGAGAGGTTGCGCCAGGGATGTAAATAATCGTCCCTGGTGAGATGAGCCTTTCCGGGCCTCAACCTCACGGCCCAGAGGGTCCCCAAGGCCCGGTCCTTGCCGTCCACTTTGGAGTAGAGGACATCCGTTGCTACCAGGCCCGTTTCCTCAAGTTGGAGCTTCCAGGACCACAAGGTTTGGCGGCTCACGCCCAGGTGTAAAGCGACCATTTCCAGTGGGAGGAGGAAAACTACCGTCCCAACCTTCCTCCTCAAGTCCCGGTTGCCGGGAGGAAGGATCCCGAGGGCTATTTCTTGCAATAGCTCCAAAAGCTTGCGAGGCCCGTCCTGGAGCGGTTGACATTCTCTCCCAACGGGGGGTCTTGTTCCCGGGGAGGTGGGGCCCCCAACGATTTGAGGTTTAGGGGGGTTTTCAGGGAACCGATCTTTAGGTGAAACATAGTATGTAAAGTTGTCCAGGACGCGATTTTCGGCCTCTACCTCCTGCCCCCCGAGTGGAAGGGTAGGAGAGGGTTCCTGAAGCCCCCTAGAGGGGTCAGGGGAGGGGCTAGGGTTGTCCTGGGTGCTGGTGTCCTCGGCCTGGAAGAGGGCCTTGTAGAGGTCTTGGAGGAAGCTCTTTTCCTGGTCCATATGGGGGTCTCCTCTTGTCTTCCGACCCCCGTTGGCCTTATCCTGGGCTTGCCGGGCTCCGGGGCTAAGGCCTCGGGGTTTTTTCGTGGGCCAAGGTACCGCATCCCAGCCGACAAGTCTAGTCCCCCCTCCCTCCTAGGTCAGTCCTGGTAGTATCTGGGGAAAGGTGCGGGGAGCCCTCAAGGAGACCAAAAAAAGACCCCTCCAACCTCCCCTCAAGTGGGCGGGGGGAAAAAGATGGTTGGTCCCCCACCTCAAACCCCTCTTTGAACCTCACCGCCGCCGGAGGCTGGTAGAACCTTTTGCGGGAGGTCTTGCCGTCTCCCTGGGCCTAATGCCTGAGAGGGCCTTGCTCAACGACATCAACCCCCACCTCATCAACTTCTACCGATGGTTGAAGCGGGGGCTAAAGGTAGAAATCCCCTTGCAGAATGACCCGGAAACCTATTACGCGCACCGGGAAAGGTTCAATGAGCTTATCCGAGAAGGAAAGGCCCTATCCAAGGAAGCGGCTGAACTCTTCTACTACCTCAACCGCACGGGGTACAACGGGCTTTGCCGGTTCAACAAGAGGGGGGAGTTCAACGTACCCTTCGGGAAATACAAGCACATCCCCTACCAACGGGATTTCACACCCTACAAAGAAGTCTTTCAGCGCTGGGACTTCGCGTGTTTGGACTTCGAGGACGTTCCTCTGCACCCCGAGGACTTTGTCTATGCTGACCCGCCCTATGATGTGGAGTTCACCGAGTACGCCCCTGGTGGCTTTTCCTGGGATGACCAAGTGAGGCTGGTGAAGTGGTTGGTACGCCATCCCGGTCCCGTGGTCATCTCTAACCAGGCTACGGAGAGGATAGTGGAACTCTACCGGGACTACGGGTTTGAAATAAGACTTTTAGACGCGCCCCGGAGAATTGCCTGCAACGGGGACAGGACCCCTGCCAAGGAAGTTCTCGCCTGGAGAAACCTTTAGGAGGGAACATGTCTCCGAGAAACACTCGCACAGGGGCCATCTTTGAGCGCATCATCGTCCCGGCACTTCAAGCTCAATCGGACTTTTATGATTTTTTTGCTAGAGGACAGACAACAGGGAAGAGCAATCCCAGGGCGCTCCCTGACCCTTTTCGCCCAGGGCGAGACCATCTTCTAGACATCCTGGTGATAGAGAAGCCTTCCTCGGCCAAAATCGGTATTGCCGTAAAGTGGCAGCAGTCCTCGGGAACAGCCGAAGAAAAAATCGCCCTGGAGTTCCTTCGTTTGGCGAAGCTCGTTGAGGCTGGGCATTTACACAAAGGGTACATCGTTCTGGGCGGTACAGGGTGGACCCTAATGACCTACTTCCTCAGCCCAGATTTCCCCCGGGAGTTTTCCTCTCCCGGAGCCTCGAAGGTTTCAGTCCTGGAGTTCAACTCCCTCATCACCAAAATCAACACCAGGAGCCTATGAGGTTCCCGCCTAAAAAGGCTTTTAGGGCCCCCGGAAGGGGAGAGGGGTGGGAAAGACCACCCTCGGACTTCGAGGGGCTTTACAGAGCCTTGTAGAGCCTCGTAGGGGTACAGCCCAAGTTCGGGGAAAGGGGAAGAAGGTCTTCTAGGTATGTGATGATGTTCACTAACCTATATCGGAAGCTTCGGGGACCAAGCCCTGAAGTGGTCGCGAAATGTACCTTTTCGCGCAAGAAAGGCCGTCAGGAAGCCGGAAAACCGGGGGCCGGGTGCATAGGCTTGCGGGGAAAGCCCCAGGATCGCGGCAAGATTATGCTGGGGAAAGGCCCGGGATCCTAGGCCTCAAGGAGTGTGGGGTTTATGCGGGGGTTCCCCCGCCGCCCCGAGTAGAGGCCCGGCCTCCCTCTTCTCCGGGTCCCACCCTCCCCCGGGAAGGGGTCCCTGGCCCGTCCTAAGACCCCTAGAAGGCCGGGGGGCGGGGGGAGGGGTAAAGGGGGTGCCCCCCGTCCACCCCCCGCCTTAAAAGCCGTTTTAGGGGCGGTCCTCGAGGGGGAAACCGAGGTTTTTGTCGTCCTGGACGATGAAAATCGCGTGCGGGCGGGGTAAATATGTGAGGTATCTCACTTTTTCTCGGATCTCGGGTTATCTACCCAAAGGAAAAGGGAATTTTTGCAGTTTGCGGAAAAAGAGGGGGGACTTTAGCCGTTAGCTACGCTACGGGGACTATCTCAGCTTGCTTATACGGCCCCTTCGGGGCCGGCGGGGGGCGCACCCCCCGCACCCCCGCCTGTATACTCTGATAGCCACCAGCTTGTGGACACCACTCCGCCACGTGCTGGACGGCGAAAACCCCGATTTTTGGGGGGGCCCTTGAGTCATCCGCACTCAACCCTGTCCCCGCATCCGCTTGAGCCAGTTGGCGGCCGTGGTGGGGCTCACCCCCGCTTCCCTGGCTAGGGCCCGGGCGGTGATGGCCTCGTTCCGGCTCTGCAGGCGCTTCAGGGCCTCCGTGAGCTTCTCCTCGGCCTCCTGCCTGCGCCGGGATCCGCACTGCTTTTCGCCTTCTCGAAAGGGCCCAGGTAGGGGGCCTAGGCCGCCGCCTCGAGGAGGTGTTGCAGGAAGGCCCCGCCTCGTCTGGCGTACCCCTCCCGCACGGCCGCCCGGGCCCGGTGGTAGGCGTGCACCAGGGCGTGGGGGCTGAGCTTCCCCTCCACCACCTTCCAGAGGAGGCCCGCGTAGAAGCGCCGGGAGTGGGGGTCGCCCAGCTCGTGGGCCATGCGCTCGGAGAGGAGGTCGATGACAGTGGGCCGGTCCTGGGCCTCCATCTCCGCCAGGAGGAAGGCGGCCTCTATGGTGGGGTTCTCCGTGGGGGCGGGCCGCAGAAAGTCCAGGGCGGGCACCTCCCGGATCCCCAGGGTCCACTTGACCAGGAGCTCCAGGGAGACCCGCTCGGGGCGTAAGCGCTCCGTCTGGTCCCCCTTCTTTTGCCGCTTGCCCTTGGGGTAGATGACCCGGAAGGCGGTCCTGCCCTCCTCCAGGTCCTTGGCCATGTCCCGCCAAGGGTGGGTGAGGTCCCCGTGCTCAAAGCGGGCCCGCCCGGGCTTGAGGCGCACGGCCCAGACGGTGCCGGTGTTGAGGTTCTGCGCCTCCCCGCCCCGCACCGCCGTGGCCACGTGGGTCTTGCTCCGGATGAGGCCGGCCTCCTCCAGGGGGGCCGCCCAGCGCCAGACGGTGGTGCGGTGCACCCCGAGGAAGGAGGCCACGAGGTCCACGGGGAGGTGGAAGACGGCCTGGCCGGCCTTCCTGGCGGCCTTGGGGCCAAACCTCTCCCGGAGGTAGCGGCGGCCCAGGGCGGCGAGGAGGAGGAGGAGGCGGAGGGGGCCTGCCTCGAGGCCCTTCTCCTCGGCCAGGGCCAGGAGGTCCTGGAGGGCCTGATGCCTGGGGTCGTCCTCGGGGGTCTCGGCCAGGGTCTGCTGGAGGAGGCGCCTGACCCAGGCCAGGGCGCGGTTTTCTCCGTCTTGGACGGTCATCATCGGCTTTGGGGTTGCCGTGCAACATTCATTGTCCCAACGCCCCGGCGTAAAGCCGGAGGGGGGACAACGCCCGCCAGCCGCCTCGAGGGGAAATTCAAGGTGGTCCACCTTTGGGGGAGTAGAAACTGAATGTTGCACGGCAAAAGTGCCCTCCTGGACGGCGCTCCCGGAAGGGGGGGGTGGAGCCTCCGGGGCCGGGGAAGGGGGGACCTCCCCGGACCGCGCCAGGGCCAGGGCCTCCTCGGGGTCCAGGCCGTGCATGGCGGCCCAAAGGCGCAGAGCCCTCTCCCCCAGGGCGCGGTTCTTCTGGAGGAGGTTCAGAATGCTGGCAAGGGTTTTACGGGCTTCCTCGCTCTGAAGGGCTTCCGGCCGGATTGGAGTCTCCACTCTTGCCTCCTTCCCCCCGGCCGGGTTAGGATGGAGGCTGCTCTTGGGGGAGCCTCCGGTCGTTGACCCGGCCGGAGTTTTTTACTGCCTACCATTGTACCGGCAAAAGGTGAGAGCCCCGCCCAATCCCCCCTCACTGCCCCCAGAAGCGCCACCAGGGGTGCCTCGGCCTCTCCAGGGCCTGGGCCAGGCGCTTGAGGAGGGCCGTCTGCTCCTCCAGGGCCGCCCTCAAGGCCCGGTTCTCCTCCTCCAGGGCCTTGAGGCGGTTCAGGACCTCTGAAAGCTCCTCCCTCCGGGCGGGAAGGGGCAGGGAGGCTTCCTTTCCCAAGACCGCCCCCAGGGCCGCCTCCCAGGAGAGGTGCCTTTCCCGTACCAGGGTGCGGGCCGCCTCGAGGTGGGCCATGGCCCCCTCCGGCACCGCCCACTCCCCCCGCTTGTCCCGGGGGAGGGGCGCCCCGCTCACCCGCTCGTAGGCCGAAAGCACCCTGCGGGCGCTGGCGGGGCTGACCTCCAAGGCCTGGGCCACCTCCTCCGTGCTGAAGACCCTCATGTGGACCCCCTACCAGCCTAGCGCTCGTGCGCTCGCGCGCCAGCCGCTCGCCTCAAGCGGCGCTCACGCGCTACATGTGCGCATGCGCTTAGCCGCGCAAGCGTACGAGCGAGACGCTAAAGCTCATGCGAAGGAGTGAGCGGTAAGCACTCACCCCTAGGGATCCTTAGCGGTAGACGTCCCGGCGGTGGCCCACCCGCAGGACCAGGACGGTGGCCTCACGGTCTTGGATGTGGCAGATCAGGCGGTAGTCCCCCACCCGGTACTTCCAAAACCTCCCCAGCTCCGGCCCACGCAATGGCTCCCCAAGGCTGCGGGGGTCCTCCAGAACCGCCACCCGCTCCCGAAGGAAGCGCAGGATGCGCCGGGCCACCTCGCGGTCCAGCTTCCCAAGCTCCTTCTCCGCCCGGGGGTCGAACTCAATCCGATAGCCCAAGGCGGCGCTCCACCTCGTCCAGGGGGATGCCGGGGAGGCGCTCTTCCAGGCGCTCCACCGCCAGGTAGTAGTCCTCCAGGTCGTCCAGGTACTCCAGGAGGGCCTGGCGGACGTAATAGCTCTTGCTGCGCCCCGTCTTCCGGGCAAGGGCCGTGAGGCGTTCTTCGATCTCCTTGGGCAGGCGGACGACCACCATTGCTATACAAGTATAACACCCCGGGGTCCCGGGCCCGGGACCTACCCTCCAGGCGCTCAGGGTGAGCGCTCACCGCTCACCCCCGGCGCTGAGCGGGCGCTCACCCCCCAGAAGCCGCTTCACCCACTCCTGGCGGGCCTCCCGGTAGGCCTCCCGCTTCGTGGGGGCCCGCACGAGGACGGGCCCTTCCGGCCCCTCGGCACTGGCCACGTACCCCTCCCCCTCGGGATCCCGGGCCGCGCTGGGGGCCCCGTACCGGTCCCACCCC
>SPLK01000362.1_pt1 | contig 14079 bp, 15 predicted proteins | sample 2456111 | NCBI WGS metagenome assembly SPLK01 (sample SAMN11156906, study PRJNA527647) | hot springs metagenome | biome: Geothermal region; feature: Hot spring; material: tree branch in hot spring; isolation source: hot spring sediment rich in lignocellulosic material ... | reverse complement strand
AGCTCAATATCGACCACCATGAGCATCTCCATTCTTCTCCCATGCCAGGATCTGCCACTCCCAACATACGGCTGGGGGCTCAGGGGGGTCACCTTTTTGCCAATCGCGGCGCTGTCACCGGTCAACTTTCGCGTTAGTGCACACACGCGCGAGATGTCTACACTATCTCGCGATCGCTGGTACGGCGTAAGTAGCTCGTGGTGAGTTCCTGTCTAGCGCCGACGACTTCGAGAAGGCGGTCGCCGCGCGCGTGGCCAGGCGGCGAGGTGGAGGCCGACCTACCCGTGGCCGAGCGATGGTGGACCGAAGAGAAGTAAGAGATCTTGGGCGGGGTGCAGAGCCGCCGGCATATCTAGCGGGAGATCGACACGCCGAGGCCAGGGTCATCGTAATCGCGGCGAGGCGTCCAACCAGCGAGAGCTTCTTCGGGTGGCCCTCAAACGGTTCCTCGAGGTAAGCGTCGTCGTTTTACCGCCTGGCGGGACGCCCAGGAGCGCCGGCGCGCAACGTCCGCGCCTGGGCGTATATCGTGATCATCATCGAAAGTGTCATGCCCATGAAAAAGCGGGTGGGAGCGAAGCTTGCGTTGAAGATCTCCCTCAAAGAAGGGGTGGCCAATGAGGCGGCGGGCAAATGCATCGACCTGCTGCCAGTTCGGCCCTCCCATGGTCAACTATGACCTTCTTTGGGGCCGAACTGGGTCGAGCAGCGCACGTCCGCAGCCCTCTTTGTGTGAGAGTGACGAGATATAAACCCCAATCAAGGCTAGAAAAAGGCCAGCCGAGTCCTGCGCACTCGGCCGGCAGTAAACCAAGGCACTGAAACAAGTCCAATCGACACTTACATTCACGACGAACAAAATAAGCCTGGGTCTACCGTATTGGAGCCTGAAGCACAGAGATCAGCCTTAATAACGGTTCCGGATAAACACCCAGGGCAAGGATTGCTACTAACGTCACACCCAAGGCTAGTCCCATTCCTCCCGAGATTGCCACTCTGTCATAACTCGATTCATCAGAACCGGAATGGAAATACACTTGCCGAACAACCCCGTAATAATAGGGGAAGGAAATCACGCTGTTAAGAACCACCAATAAACCTAACCAAGTAAGACCGGAACCAACAGCAGCCTTAAATAAGCCGAACTTCGCCAAAAATCCAGCTGTGGGCGGAACCCCTATCAGCGATAGAAAATAAACCGCTAAAGCCGCCGCAGCCAATGGGGAGCGCTGCCACAGCCCACGGAACGCACTGATCTGCTCCGTTTCGGGAGAATCTGCCAACGACGTAATCACAGCGAATGCACCGACAGTCATAAATGCGTAGGCGAAAAGGTAAAACAGCATTGCGCCTATCGCTGAAGCGTCTGCCACTGCCATACCAACCAACACATAACCAGCTTGTGCGACGGCCGAATAAGCCATCATACGCTTAATGTTCGACTGTGTAATGGCGGCCACGTTGCCAAATGTCATCGTAATCGCCGCTATCACTGAGAAGACCAACCGCCAATGTTCCTCAAAGGAAGAGAGACCAACGAAGAAAATCCGGATAAGAGACGCAAAAGCCGCAGCCTCCGATACTGCTATCAGATAGCCTGCTACTGGTGTCGGTGCACCCTCATAAGCATCGGGTACCCACATGTGAAAAGGAACCGCTGCCACCTTGACCCCAAACCCAACGAATAGAAATAGCATGCCCGACAAGGCTATTGCATATGACGCACTCCCCGGATTAGTTAGGGCCTGAGCAACATCTACTAAATGAGTGCTACCAGATGCAGCATAAACAAGTGACATGCCAAATAAGATTATCCCCGACGTCATAGCTCCAAATAAAAAGTACTTGAGGGCAGCCTCAGACGAACGAGTATCATCCTTCGATAGGCCTGTTAGAACATACGAGGCCAACGAGAGCAACTCGAGCGACACATAGATGGTTAATAGGTCCAGAGAGCTCGCCATTAACCCCGCACCAAGCGTCGCAAAGACAAGCAAGCTATAAAACTCGCCCGTCGGTATATGGTGCCTTTCCAGATATCGAGGAGAGATAAAAGTTATTAGCCCAGCAACAAGTACAAAGAGGCACTTAAAGAATACCGCAAAGCCATCCACGCGTAAAGCACCATATAATACATCGAACGACGAGCCTATAAGCGTGATGCAAGATAAGAAAGCGGAGACAAGCCCGACTACAGTAATAAAGCGTAGAACCCTAGTCTTCACCCTCATTAAATCGACGACTATAACGAGGACACCCAACCCTGTAAGAATGATGTCGGGTAACAACGGATGAAGTAGCATGTCAAATACCTCCCAATACGTGAAGCAGAGAGACGGAGTATGGATCAAAGATCCGTAACAGAATGCCGGGAATCACTCCGAGGAGTGCTATTAACACCACAAACGGGCCTGCCACAACCCACTCCATTGTAGTCAGGTCACGATACGGGTTCGGGTTAGGATTCTCCCCCATGAGCATCTTCTTTATCATAACAAGGTGAAATCCAGCAATGACTAGAAGCTGTACAGCCGCAATAATCGTGATCACTTGAAAAAGCGGGAAACCTGCCATAAAGGTAAAGTACTCCCCTATGAACCCAGACAGGCCGGGAAGGCCGAGGTTGGCAAAAGCGGCGAACGCCATGATCAGCCCAGCGACCGGCATTTTCGTATACAAGCCGCCCAGTTCGTCCAGCATTCTGGTGTGAGTTCGATCATAGAACACGGTTGCAACGAGATAAAACAGGAGTGGCGAGATAAGTCCGTGTGATATCATTACATAAAGAGCTCCATTGGTCGCCATCGCTCCTCGAGTAATCCATGTCTGCACGACTGGCGATTGAATTTGGTACCCTGATTGAAGTAGTGCGCTTACATGGCCCGATGAAGCTGCTGCGGCCGCAAACCCGAGCAGCACAAAGCCCATATGGCTAATAGACGAGTAGGCCACCATACGTTTTAGATCTCGCTGCGCCATGGCTGCAAATGAGCCATACACTATGTTGATGAGCCCTAATGTCGCTAGCACAACTTGTAGCATAAGGCTGGCGTTGGGAAGACTAGGAAGTGAAATGCGAAACAGGCCATATGCACCAGCCTTAAGCAGGAGCCCAGCAAGAATCATGCTGCCGGGCGTGGGCGCCTCGACATGGGCGGCGGGCAACCAGGTGTGAAACGGAAACACAGGAATTTTAACAGCAAAGCCGATAAAGAGAGCGAAGAACACTAGAAGCTGGACAGTCTCGGTTAACAAACCCGCATTGGCCAAGTCACGAATGTGCCGCGTGAGCACAGGCATATCGAATGTCCCGATGCCCAGATGCTTTTGCACCATGAAGTACACAGTCAATATCCCAATCACCATAAACGCGCTACCAGCCATTGTATAGATAAAGAACTTAGTTGCCGCATATTCGCGTTTGGGTCCTCCCCAGATACCGATAATGAAGTACATGGGAATGAGCATCGCTTCCCAAAACACAAAGAAGAGCAGGAAATCGAGCGCAGCAAATACGCCGTACACGGCTGTTTGGAGGATAAGAAACCAGAGAAAAAACTCCTTGGTTCGGTGGTCCAGTCGCCACGCGGCTATCACCGAGAGAACGAACACCAAGGCGCTAAGTACGATGAGCGCAAGACTGATACCATCGACCCCAAGATGGTAGCTGGCTCCTAGAGACGGTATCCAATTAAACCTTTCCTCGAACTGGAAGGCAGGATTGCTGGGGTTAAACCTCTGCGCCAAGACTATAGCGAGCAGCAGTGGAACGCTAGACGTAACCAGGGCGAGCAACCGATGCACTTGAGGCCTGTCTTTGGGCAGGCCTAAGAGAAGTAAGGCCCCAAGTAGCGGTGCAAAGACAATGGCCGACAGCATCTACGTGACCTCCCACTACGACGCGTTTGAGAGCGCAGAAATAACAACTATGCAACGGCAAGGAACCAAAGCGCCGCCACCAGCCCAACGACCAGAAGGAGAGCATAAGACTGTAACAAACCAGTCTGGAGGCGCCGTACCAACCGACTTGTCGTCACTGTAAGTCCCCCTACACCATCTACGACGGCATCTATAACATCCCTGTCGAACTCTGCAATAGACCGCGCCAACCCCATGGCTCCAAAAGCAACGCCGGAGTACAGTCGGTCAACGTAATAGGCATTCTTCAACAAAACCCAAACTGGCCGGAAAACACGTATAAGCGTTGAACGGAGGGATACCGATCCCGTCATGTATAGCAGTAGCGCGACAGCGGTCCCAAGTATCCATGCTGACTGCGCGAGGATTGGTACAACGGAACCAGCATGAAACTCGGTAACGTGTTCAGGAGCGAGTAATCGTGACAGCAGATGATTCGTGAAGGCGCTGTTCAAATGGCCCGCAAGAACAGCCACACCAGCCAAGAAAAGTAATGGCAGAGTCATCGTTGCCGGGGACTCATGTGCGTGGTCACTATTAGGCGTTCGTGACTGCCCTAAGAATGTTAGTACTGTTGCCCTGGTAATGTAAAAGGCCGTGAAAACAGCGGCAACGAGGGCCATCCAAAACGGCACTGAGTGGCCGGCCGCATACGCGGTCGCCAGGATTTCCTCCTTGCTATAGAAACCCGAGAACGGAGGAATACCCGCTAAGGAAACTGCGCCTATGATCCAGGTAATGAAAGTAATGGGCATCCTACGTGATAACCCGCCCATTTGATGCATGTTCTGCGTATTTGCGCTGTGTATTACGCTACCGGCGCCCAAGAAGAGAAGGGCTTTAAAAAAGGCGTGGGTAACTAGATGAAAAAACCCGGCAACTAAACTACCAGATCCTAGGCCCAACATCATGTAACCCAATTGGCTGATGGTTGAGTAAGCAAGCACTTTCTTTATGTCGTCCATAACCAATCCGATGGATGCCGCAAAGAGGGCAGTAAAGCCCCCAACCCAAGCTATCGTAGTGAGCGCCGATGTAGATGCGGAAAATAGAGGGTAGATCCTTGCAAGGAGGTATACACCAGCCGCAACCATTGTTGCGGCATGGATAAGGGCACTGACGGGAGTCGGGCCAGCCATAGCATCCGGAAGCCAGGCATGTAGGGGAAACTGTGCTGACTTGCCAACCGCACCGGCAAATAGCAGTAACGCTGCCACTGTGACGATAGTAGAGGAGAGCTCGCCGTTTTGGATAGTAGTGATAAGGGTGTCGTACCGGAAAGATCCTGTGCTTGCGAATAACACCATGATGCCGACAAGCATGGCGATGTCACCCACACGGGTGGTGAGAAACGCCTTCATTGCTGCGGCACCGACTTCTTCCTTCTCGTACCAGTGTCCGATGAGAAAGTAGGAACATAAACCCACTAGCTCCCAGAAGAGAAAAAGGAACAAGAGGTTATCGGCCATGACCAGACCAAGCATAGAAAAGGTAAATAGGGACAGTAGCGCATAATACCGGTTATAGCGGATGTCGTCGTGCATGTATCCCACAGAGTAAATTTGCACCATCAGGGATACAAAGGTAACAACAACCAGCATTAGGGCAGCTAACATATCAACATGATATCCCAGCAGAAAGGGATGCCCACCGTGGACGGCCCAAGTAACAGAACGGGAAATGGGGCCCTGCTTGGCAACCTGAAAAGCTACTTGAACCGACAGCAAAAACGCTAGCAGGATAGCGAAGATCCCTATGATGTCGCGCCGTAGAGGAACTCTCCTGTTGAAGAAAGAAATGGCAAGCCAGGATACTAAAGGAAAGGCCGGTATAAGCCATGCCTTATCCAACATTACCATCCACCTACCACGCGCAATATGGCCTTTCGCTAGAAGGCATACACGGCTACGCAGCAGACCGGCAGCTCGCCCTAATAGGGGATTGGTCATTTCCGAGACACGCTGCTACCACCGGAGTAGATTTATTCGGCTGATGTCGATATGGTGGCGGCGCCGAGAGATCAGGAGAATAATAGCCAGCCCGATAGCCGCTTCTGCAGCAGCCACCGCTATTACGAATAGTGAGAACACCTGACCTATCGGCCTTTCCGGCTGTAACATGCGAGATATCACAACGAAATTCACGTTGACTGCATTAAGCATTAGCTCAATCGACATAAGAATGCGTATCGCATTGCGTTGCACCAAGGTTCCATATAGTCCTACGGCAAACAAGCACGCCGCGAATGTAAGGACATAAGAGACGGGCAACATGTGTCACACCTCCTCTCGGCTGCTCAATACGATCGAACCAATCAGCGCTACCAGCAATACCACGGACGCTATTTCAAAGGGAACAACATACTTGGAGAATAGCAGCTCACCCAAGGCACCAGGGTTGTCGAGCGCAACGGAAACGGGTTGTAGGGATCCAGAGAAACGGGAATAGATGACAGACATACCAGATGCAAACAGGACAGTCACAACAATAGCTACTAACGTATGAACGACCGACACTCGCCTTTGGATCGGAACGGTCGCCTCGTTTGGGCTGCTCCGCAGTTCATTGGGGTCAGACAGCATGACTCCGAAAATGATCATCGTTGTAATTGCACCGATATAGATGAGTACTTGTATACCCGCTAGAAAATCAGCATCTAACAGAAGGAATACCACGGCGACACCTAAAAGCGATGCAGCTAACCACAGTGCTGCGTGCATGATCTTAGATGTAGTAACTACACGCAGAGCAGCCAGAATGGTGATGAAGGCTACTACGAGGAATAAACTCGACGAAGCGTTCATCGCGTCGGACTACCCCCAGTCTTGATCCCAAAGTTAATCGTTGCAGTGGTTTGACGACGTCCGATCTCCGCAAGTCGGTCCTTTGTATAAAGAAGCGAACCTACATCATAATCGGCTAGTTCGAATTGGTCCGACATGGCAAGAGCATCAAATGGACACGCTTCAACGCAGAGCCCACAATACATACACCAGGTCGCGTCAAGGTTATACACATCAAGTACCATTCGGCGGTCTGGGCCACGGTGTGCCTCTATATGAATGCAACTTACCGGGCATGCCCGCTCGCATTGCCGGCAAGATGTGCATTTTAGATTACCGTCTTCGTCACTGAGCAGGACAGGGATACCACGTGCGCCAACGGGCAAGTCCAGCTTTTCGTCAGGATACTGCAAGGTTATCGGGGTGCGAAACATCTCGCGAATGGTCACGCTCATACCCGATACGACACTTTTGGCTGTCTTGTATACTTCGGCAAGGATACCTGCCATCACGAATCACCTCACTATGACATAGATACTGGTGATAAACAGATTCAGTAAGGAAAGTGGTATAAGGCCTTTCCAACCGAGTTCCATCAAATGATCCACACGAATTCTAGGTAAGGTCCATCTGATCCACATGCTCAGGAACACAAAGAAATACGTCTTTATCAGGAACCATATAATGGGCGGCAGAAACGGGCCGCTCCAACCGCCTAAGTATAAAGATGCCGCAATGGCAGAGGCGGATACTAGATTCGCGTACTCTGCAAGGAAAAACATCGACCATCTCATACCACTATATTCGGTATTGTATCCGGCAACAAGTTCTGACTCAGCTTCTGAGAGGTCGAACGGACCGCGGTTTAGCTCGGCTGTGCTGGCTACGAGGAACACCAGAAAACCAATAACCTGTACTGGTAGCGTCCAGAAATTCTGTTCCTGCCAACGAACGATACCCTGAAGGCTTAACGTTCCCGTCATGATGGCAACCGCGGCTACCGCTATCACGAGTGGTACCTCGTAGCTGATTAGTTGGGCCGCCGCCCGCATGGCACCGAGTAAGGACCACTTATTATTGGAGCTCCAGCCAGCCATTAGAAACGCTAGGACGGTGAATCCGGTGACAGCAGCTACATAGACTACTGCTATATTGAGATCTCGTACAATGAGGTTCGGCCCGAAGGGTATCACTACGTATACTAGTAGAGCGGGCACAAACGCAACAATGGGAGCCAAAGTGAATATGAAGCGATCTGCCTGGGCTGGAATGATATCCTCCTTCGTCAGCAGTTTAAGGGTATCCGCTAGAGTCTGGAGTAGACCGTAAGGACCAGTACGTGTCGGCCCGAGTCGATTCTGGATGTGTCCCGAAACCTTTCGTTCAAGCCAGATCAGGAAAAGCGCATTCAACAATATGAAACCCAACACGAGTACGCCCTTTAGCAAGGCGACGATGACCAGGATCGCCCAGGAGGGTAGCCCGGCAAGAAGAGCCCCACCGGGAATAGCGGGTGTGATATCCATTACCGGTCCACCTCACCCATGACTATATCAATGCTACCGATGATCACTACAAGATCGGCCAAGAGCGCTCCCTTCGCCATTTGTTCCATTAACTGGAGGTGGACAAAGCAGGGGGATCGCCACTTGCACCGATATGCCGACTCCGATCCATCACCGACTAGATAACAGCCTACTTCTCCTCGAGGTGATTCGACGCGGGCATAATAGTCACCTTCGATGCGGAGACGCCGAGGAAGCTGTCCCATGTAGTCACCACGGGGCAGTTGCGCGAGGGCCTGACGTACGATACGCATGCTCTGCTCAATTTCCAGCATGCGTACTAGATACCGGTCATATACGTCGCCACGCGTACCCGTAGGAATGTCAAAATCGAAACGGTCGTAGATGGAGTAGGGGTGTGTCTTTCGCACGTCGTATGGAACACCAGAAGCGCGTAGGACAGGCCCGCTTGCCCCCCAGGCAATAGCTTGCTGAGCCGAGACCGGGGCGATACCGCGGGTACGTGTCTCGAAGATGCGGTTGCTCGTGACTAAGCGGTGAAACTCCGCTAAATTACCTGGAAGGTCAGAGAGAAAGCGTTCGACCATCTCTGGAAAATCGTCAAACAGGTCATTCCGTACACCGCCGATTCGTAGGTAGTTGTAGAGCATTCTAGCGCCTGTGAGACGCTCAAAAATATCAAGAAGGCGCTCGCGCTCCCGCCAGGCATATAGAAATCCGGTGGTTGCACCAACGTCGAGGGCAAAAGCGCCAAACCAAATTAGGTGGCTGGCAATGCGCTGTAATTCGGATGTGATGACGCGGATATACTCTGCTCGTTCGGGCACTTGAATTCCCATGAGTTTTTCCACCGCAAGAACGTACGCTAGCTCATCGGTAATGGCGGCCAGATAGTCAGTTCGGTCCGTGTACGGAATAACCTGAGGCAACCGTCTTTTTTCGGCTATCTTCTCGAAACACCGGTGAAGATAGCCGATGTCCGCGCGGGCTTCCTTGATGCGTTCCCCGTCAAGATGCACGAGTACCCGCAACACACCATGAGTACTTGGGTGCTGTGGCCCCATGTTGACGAATAATTCCTTGGGCTCGGCTCTGTCCTGTTGATGCGGATCACGGGGCGAGATTAGAGATTCGGTTGGAGTACTAGCGCTGTTGACCATGACAATGCCTCCTCAACCTTACTTGAAAAAGCGATTCGCCCCGTCTAGGAATTTGCACGGCCAGTTTCCTGTAGATACTTTTCACGCGTCATGCGGTCCCGAGGTGGCCGGTTGTCGACGTAGTCCTTGCGTAGAGGATGTCCCTCCCAGTCCTCGCGCATGAGGATACGACGGAGGTCGGGGTGCCCAGTGAAGCGAATTCCCATCAGATCCCAGGCTTCTCGCTCATGCCAGTTGGCGGTTGGCCATATCTCTGTCACGGTAGGTACAAGAGGATCTTCACGGGGTACACGGACTTTTAGGACCAGCCTGTGAGTAGGTTTTCTTAAGTTAAGTAAATGATACACGACCTCAAAGCCATCGCTTTGGTAGTCAACGGCCGAAATTGAACTTAGGTAATCGAATTGAAGCGATGGTTCCTCGCGTAAAAACCGCGCAACATCGAGAAGCTTTTCCCGGGCGATCCGAATTTCAAGCCAACCGTGGACAGCTTTGGGCGTAAGATCGGGAAACTTCGATACTAGCGGCTCGGCCAGGGCCGCGAGTTCGTCAGGAAACGACTCTGGAGCGGAACCCGTCCTCTCTGCTGGCATTGGACACACCTTCTCACAATGAGTCGGGGCGCTGGTTGATAACGCCCCGACTCGAAGATTTCAAGTGCCTAAGCACACCTCAGCGTACTGTGCTTTGAGTATCACTTGCGATCTTTGCTTGTAACTTGAGGATCCCATACATTAGTGCCTCAGGTCGTGGAGGACATCCCGGTACGTACACGTCAACCGGAATGACACGGTCGATGCCGTCTACAATATTGTACTCCCCGTGATAGGGTCCCCCGTTAACGGCACAACCGCCCATCGCTAGTACCCACCGCGGCTCTGCCATTTGGTCATACAATCTCTTAACTCTGTCAGCGATCTTCTCATTGATTGTGCCGGGTACTATCATCAAGTCCGCTTGGCGAGGGGAAGCGCGAAAAATCATCCCAAAACGGTCAAAATCGTACCGTGATGCACCTGCTGCCATCATTTCAATTGCACAGCATGCAATGCCAAACAAGAGGTACCATAGCGATGACTTTCGGCTCCAATTGATAAGACGCCGGAAATTAGTGGTTACGATACCGGGGACCAGTTCATAATCGATTAGACCCATTTTAGCACCCTCTTCTTCCACGCGTACACCAGCCCGATCACTAAGAGAAAGATGAAGATCGCCATTTCAACGAGAGCAGCTGCTCCTAGTCGTTCTAGGACCACAGACCAAGGATACAGAAATGCCGACTCGACATCGAAAAGCACGAATATGAGAGCAAATATATAATATCTTATATGAAAACGAACTTGGCCTTCGCCTACGGGCTCTTCTCCGCACTCATATGGACTTAACTTTGCCCGATATGGGTTTGAAGGGCGGAGCAGTTTTCCCACGAGTAGCGTCACCGTGACGAACAAGACCCCAAGGATCGCAAACACGGCCACGTCGACGTATTGTTGACTCATGGCCTCGGGTGTACCTCCTCGGATCCTAGCGGTAGGACCGGTGGTCGCCAATCTCAGCGGCCCTCGTGGTAACAGCTAGCCGCGTTAATGACAAAATTCACAAGCGTGGGTGGGGATACCGCCGCCTGCTCACCAGCTCGCATTATACTGCTGGGCAGGTGGCATGTCAACCCTTGGCATGTTGGATTACTGGTGGATCGGTTCGCCATTGTTGCTTTGCATTTTGCTGCCCTTAAAACGTCGCGTGTCAATACGAGGTAGCGATCGAGCCGGGCGGGATCCGCTTGTAGGTTTGCCTCCGAATAGCCGGTGGCATACCGTGGCCTTTCTAGGCCGGCCTGTGGTGACGTGGAGGGAATTTGGGTGGTCGAGCGACTGGTGGGCCGGAGGTTGGTCGGATAGCTTGCTAGGTCGCAAGCTCAAAGGTGTCAGGATCCGGGGCCCGGAAGATCTAGTCGTCATACCCCGGACGGTCTTGACGGTCCGGAGACGGAGGCTGGCAGGCCTTGGGCTTGTTGGTATGGTGCGTCCTGGGTACACCTGGCCGTAAGTGTCGCCGTGTTAAGGGTGTTGGGGTGGCCACTGCAGCTGGTAGAAGGGTCGGTTCGTCGGACCGCAACGCTGCACCTTCAAGTGCTTCAGCGGATGCCAGCGGGTGCAGGAGGTATACCCATCTTTCGCTGATACAGCTCTGGTAAAATGTGGTGCAGCATAGACGCTTCGCGGGGGAGGGTACGATTGTTTCTCGCGTCCGGTAGAGAATACAGAATATAGAGCGAATATCTCAAACCTGGTAAGAGCCACCAGGTGAGGGGGCTGCGACATGGGCAGCAAGGTACATGGCCTTCGTCCGGCGGCCTGGCCGGCGGGGATGAGGACGATCGAGACGAAGCCCCTGGGGTCGGTGTATTTGCTGAGTCAGTTACTGGAAGGCCTAGGGATTGACCGGGTGTTCGATTGAGTATGCCCCCATGGGGCGAGATAGCGGCAAGCTGACCCATGGTGAGGTCATTCAGTTTTTGGTGATGAATCGGTTGAGTAGCCCTCGGCCTTTGTATCGTTTGTATCGCGTGAAGGATTGGGCTTAGGAGCGAGGGTTGGCCGATCTCTACGAGGGACTCGATCCGAGCTGGCTCAACGATGACCGGATAGCCGACGCCTTCCACGGGATTTACCCTTGTTTGTCAGCGATCTACGGCCATTTAGTGTTGGATTGGTAAGTGCGTTATGGGATTCCGGCCCACGAAGTGGTGTGGGACGTGACGGCGGTGACCTTGGAGGGGGCCTATGAAGATCAGGCCTGGATCACGTGCGGCTACAACCCCAGCGGGCGACCGGAGACCAAACAGATCCGGCTAGATTTGTGCGCCGGTGCCACGGGGCACGTGCCTATGGCTTATGTGGCGGTGGCCGGTTGTCGGGACCTTGGTGATGACCAATGAACTCGAGGAGTTGGCCCTGGGGGTACAGCCTACGGAATGGCAACGGGTGGAGGTGTCGGTATAAGAGACGGGTAAGGTGGTTCAAAGGATTGAGAGTTTCTTTCAGGAAGAGCTGAGCCGCTATCGGCCGAATTAGAGATTCAGATATCTGGAGAAGATGGTGTGTCAGAATTATCTTGGAGGCTGAATAGAGGAGCTTGGCGTAGGATTTGGAAACGAGACAGCATTCACCCTATCGGGACCGATGTGGCTGCGGATCGTTATGATACGATAGCCATATACCGCAAGTATAGCCAAAAGTCACTGATTTAGACCAAACCAAGAGATCTTAAACACGACTTAAGGACCCGTCTTGCGCTGATAAGGCACATTGACTTGACATCTGGCAAGATATGGTTCTGGGAGAGCTATCCAGTACCCAGTGCCGGTGGCAACACTTGGGTCACGATCCGCTCCAGACGCGGCTCGACGTTGGAATACGTCACCACCTTATCCCCGCTGGTGGTGTAGGCAATGGCCAACCCGACCTGGTGGAACCAATAGAGCAGCTGCCTCGCTGTCGCCCGAAAGTCCTTCTTCGCAATCCAGTCGATAAGGCTATAGACGGCCAGGGCCAAAACGGTGACGAACTCCAGGCCCTCGATGTGCTCCCTCTTCCGCAGAAATACCGGGGATATCCTTAACTCGTGCTTCAAGTCTCTCATGCGCGTCTCAATGAGCAGGCGTTGCCGATACTTGTGGAAGATCGCTACTGTATCATACTGATCCGCAGGCAGGTCCGTTCCAAGGGGGTAAAGGCTATCCAGCTTCCAAATCCGACGCCAAGCTTCCCGATTTAGCCGCCAGCGAAGCTCCAAAGCACCGTCTTCACCCGATATCTGGATGTCGAACAGTGGCCGGTATCGGCTCAGTTCCTCCCGGAAGAAAGCCTCGATCCTCTGCTGAACCTCGTCCCGCTTCTTATACCGGCGCGTGTTCAGCTTCCCTTGCAAATCGGTGAGCTTCTCCAGGAGCTTCCGGATATGCCGATGACGTGTCTGGCGCTGACGTTGCCCCTTCTGCCGGCTCTTCACCAGTACCACGCGCACCGCCTGGAGCGTCTCCCCATACACCTCGAACGAACCTTCCTGCTGGGGGTTCGGCAGGGTCACCCCGAGCGTGCGCTCTGTGACCCATGCCTCCTGAGGGCTCCTCGATCCCTCCTCGTTCAGCTCCACCCGTCGCCACTCCCCAGGCTGAACACTCAGGGCTAGCTCTTCGATCTCTTTGGTCATCATCAAGGTCCCAACAAAATGAACCCCCTCCTCTATCAAGCGCCGGAGGTTTTGACCGTTCAGCAAGGCCCGATCCCCAATGAACAGGAGCTCTGCCTGGGGCCAACGCTCCCTAAGCCGCGTCATGTTCCGGATGATCGTCTCGGCATCTTCACGAGCCTTCAGGTGTTCCACATGGGCCATAGCCGTTTGGTGATCGGGTCGATTCCCAGCCACCGCTACATAATCCATGGGTACATGGCTGGTCGCACTCGCGCATAGACCCAGCCGAATCTGTTTCGTCTCCGGCCTCCCACTGGGGTTGTAGCCGTAAGGGATCCAGGGCTGATCCTCATAGGCGCCCTCGAACGTCACGGAGGTCACGTCCCACACCACTTCATTCGCCGGGATCCCGTAACGCGCCAGCCAGTCCAGCACTAAGTGACCGTAGATCGCCCGCAAGGAGGGGTAAATTGCCTGGAAGGCCTCCGCAAT
>SPLK01000360.1_pt1 | contig 14101 bp, 11 predicted proteins | sample 2456111 | NCBI WGS metagenome assembly SPLK01 (sample SAMN11156906, study PRJNA527647) | hot springs metagenome | biome: Geothermal region; feature: Hot spring; material: tree branch in hot spring; isolation source: hot spring sediment rich in lignocellulosic material ... | reverse complement strand
ACATAACTCTTGACACGACCGTCCGTGAGGACCACGGCCTCCGAGGCCGCCTCCAGGGCGCGTTGCAGGAGCCTTTGGGTGGCCTCGGCCCGGAGCTTTTCCGTTACGTCCAGGGCCACCACCAAGGCCGCCTCCCGCCCGGCGTAGGAGAGGAGGTGGGAGTGGATCTCCACCTGGATCTCCCGCCCGTCCTTCAGCCGGTGGGTCCAGGGTCCGGAGGTCTGGAGGGGGGGCCTGGGGCGCTTCAGGTCCTCCAGAAGCCTTAGCCGCTCCTTCTCAGGCCGGATCTGGAGGAGGGTCATGGAGAGGAACTCCTCCCGGGTGTAGCCGTACTTCCGCACCGCGGCCTCGTTCACCTCCAGGAAGCGGAGGGTTTGGAGGTCGTAGACCCACATGGGGAGGGGGTGGGCCTGGAAGAGGAGGCGGAAGCGTTCCTCCTTCTCCACCTCCTCCGTCACGTCAAAGGTGTAGCCGGTGAGGAGGCGGGTTTGGGCATCGTAGCTCACGGTGTCCCGGAGCCAGACCCACGCCCCCTTCTTCCCGTGGCGGAAGCGGTAGGTGCACACCTGAAGCCTTCCCGGCTCCGCCACCGCCCGGCGAAGGGCCTCTTCCAGACCCTTCCGGTCCTCGGGGTGGACCTGGGCGAAGTAAAAGGCGGGGTCCTGGAGGAGGGCCTCCGCGGGGTAGCCCAGGAGGGCTTCCGCCTGCTTCGGGGCGGCGTAGACCAGGGGGGCGTAGGCGGGGTCCTGCCCCTCCTCCACCCGCGCCTGGTACACCTGGCCCGGAAGGGCTTCCAGAACCCCTTTGAGCCGCGCCCGTTCCTCCTCCAGCTCCGTTTCGTCCCTTAGGTTCAGCACCACCCCCTGTACCGCCCGGTCCTTCAGGAGGTTCCGCCCCCAGACCCTTACCGCGCGCACCCGGCCCCAGGCGTCCAGGATGCGCAGGCGGTACTCCTGGGTCTCCCCGGGATGGCGGAGGAGGTTTTCCAGGGCGGCCTCGGCGTAGGTCCGGTCCTCGGGGTGGACGAAGTCCAGGGCGTGGATCGGTGCCCGCCGGTAGCCCTCCGGGTCGTACCCCAGGACCGCCCTCACGTTGGGGGAGGCGTAGCGGAGGTACCCTTTTCCGTCCAGGAGGTAGATCACCTCCCGGCTGTTTTCCGTCAGGGCCTGGAAGAACCGCCCCGTGGTCCTAAGCCGCCTTTCCTCCCGCCAAGTTACGAGGTAGATGAGGACTCCGCTTAGGAGGATAAAGAGAAGCCCCGTGAGGACCTGGACGCGAACCTGGGGTTCGGAGGCGGAAAGGAGCCGGAGGGGTCCGGGGTGGGAAATATAAAACCAAAAGAAGGCAAAAACAACGTAACCCAGCGCCACCTTAAGGCCGCCCGGTAGCCACACGCCCCTAGCTTAGCACCTCCGGCCTTCCCAGCAAGAACCCCTGCCCCAGCCGGAAGCCCAGGCTCCGGAGGTAGGCCAGGGTGGCCTCGTGCTCAACCCCCTCGGCCACCACCGGCAACCCCAGGGCCTGGCCCAGGGCCAAGACCGCGGCCACCACCCGGGCCGCGGGGCTTTGGGGGTCTGGGGGGTTTCCCAGGGCGCTGGTGAAGCGCTGGCCGAGCTTGAGCCCGTCCACCGGAAGGGAGGCCAGGCGCTCCAGGCTGGAATAGCCCGAGCCGAAGTCGTCCAGGTAGACCCGTACCCCCAGGGCGCGGAGGACCTCCAGGCTCTTCAGGGCATCCCGGCCCCGCTCGTCGGGGGCCAGGGCGGTTTCCGTGACCTCCAGGACCAAGGCCTCTGGGGGTAGGCCCGCCTCTTCCAAAAGAAGGGCCAGCCGCCCCGGGTAGCCGGGGTCCAGAAGCTCCTGCGGGCTTACGTTCACGTGCACGGGCAGGCCGTGGCGGGAATGCTCCTCTAGGGCCAACCCCAGGGCCAGTTCCCCCAGGGCCCCGATGAGCCGGTGCCGCTCCGCCAGGGGGATGAAGAGGGCAGGGGAGACCCGCCAGCGGAGGAGGGCCTCGAGGGCCACCGGTTCCTTTCGCTCCAGATCCACGATGGGCTGGTAGGCCAGCCAGAACCCCTTCCGGGCGGCCAGGTCCTCCCTCAGGGCCTCCAGGAGGTCAAACTCCTCCCTTAGCCTTTCCTGAAGGCTTTCCTCGTAGAAGGCGATCCGGTCCTTGCCCTCGGCCTTGGCCCGGTAGAGGGCCAAATCGGCCCGCTTCAGCACCTCTCCCGGGCCTAAGGCCTCCTCCACCAGGGCGATGCCGATGGAAACGGAGAGGTGGTAGATCCGCCCCCCCACGGGCAAGGGGAGGCGCACCACCTCTAGAAGCCGTTCCGCCACCGCCACCGCCTCCTCGGGGCCCCTAAGGTCCGTGAGGAGAACCAGGAACTCGTCCCCCCCCTGGCGGGCCACCAGGTCCCGGGGGCGCACCGCCCCCTGCAGGCGGGCGGCCAGGGCCATGAGGGCCTGGTCCCCCGCGCTGTGGCCCGAGAGGTCGTTCACCAGCTTGAACCCGTCCAGGTCCAGGTAGAGCACCGCCCCTTTTCGCACCTGGGCCAGCTTCTCCAGGAAGAAGAGCCGGTTGGGCAGGCCCGTGAGGGGGTCGTGGTAGGCCAGGTGCTGCACCCGGCCCTCCAGCTCAAGCCGCCTCAAGAGAAGCCCCAGCTGGCTGGCGAAGGCCTGGGCCAGCTCCACCTCCAGGGGGCTGAAGGCCTCCTCCCGCTCAAAGTTGTCCAGGTACAAGAAGGCCTTCCGCTCCCCCGAGAGGAAGACGGGCACGGAAAGGATGGCCCGGATCTCCCGCACCCGCCCCGCCTCCTCCATGACCTGCCGCCTCTTGGGGTCCAGGCGGGCGTTGAAGCGGGCGAGGTCTTGTTGGGTGAACACCTGGGCCTCCCGGTGGCCGGTGAGGGAAAGGGGCTCCTCGGGGGAGAGGCGCACCCGGCGGAGGGCCTTCAGGTCGTAGCCCTTGGCGGCCACGAAGTGGTAGTACCCGTCCTCCTTCAAGACGGTCACGCTCCCCGCCTGGGCGTTGGGGATGGTGGCCATGGCCGCCTCGAGGATGAGCCCGTACACCGACTCCGAAAGCCCCTCCGCCATCAGGGTTTCGTAGACCCGGAGGAGGTTGGTGCGGAAGGCCTGCCAGAGGGCTTCCCGCCGTTGTGCCTCGTCCTTTTCCCGCACATCCAGCCCCAGGGCCAGAACCTCCAGGACCTCCCCCCCGGGCCCCGGCACGGCGAGAAGGGTCCACTCCGCCCCCAGGGCGTGGACCCGCACCGCCTCGCCGGGGGTTTCCAGGGCCGCCTCGAGGGGCAGGGCCAAGGGCAGGCCCCGGGCCGCGGGGTTGGCGTAGAGGAGCGCCCCTTCCGGGCTAAAGCGGAGGACGTAAAGGGGGGTTTTCTCCAGGAGGCCCTCCAGGCGCCGCACCCGCTCCAGCAGGTTCAGGCTCAGGGCCAGGACCCGGGCCAGGCCTTTTAGGAGCTCCACCTCGTCTTCCCGGAAAGCCCGCACCTCCCGGCAGGCGTCCACCCCCAGAAAGCCCCAAAGCCGCCCTTCCAGGAAGACCGGCACCGCCAGGAGGGCCTGGATGTCCTGGGCCTCCAGGAGGGGGCGTTCCTCCTCCGGAAAGGTGCGCACCGCCCCCTGGATGGGCCTCCCTTCCAGGAAGCGCTCCACCCAGCGCCCGTACCCCTGGGCCATGGGAACGCGCGTTAAGAGGGGGTTTCCCAGCTGGGGCGTGACCCCTTCCCGCGTCCACTCCGAAAGCTGGGTGGCGTACCAGGCGCCCTCCTGGGCCTCGAGGCGGAAGAGGTAGGCCCGGTCCACCCCAAGCCCTTCCCCTAGCCGCGCCAGGGCCTCCCCCAGGCCTTCCGCTCCCTTTTCCAAAAGGGCGAGGGCGGCCTCCAGGTACCAGCCCCCTAAGAGGGCTTCCATCTTGGGTTTGGATTATACACCTCTTTAGAACCCCCCTAGGCCACCACCGAAAGACCCTGCGCCTTGGCCTGGTACATCCGGGTGTCCGCGGCGGAGAGGAGGGCGTCCTCCGTGTCCCCGTCCTCGGGGAAGGCGGCCACCCCGATGTTCACCCCCAGGCAGTGCCCCTCCAGGCAGATCTCCCCGATGGCCTGGGCGTGGCGGAAGGCCGCGGCCACCGCCCCCCCCTTGGGGGTGGGGGGGAAGAGGACGGCGAACTCGTCCCCCCCCCAGCGGAAGACCTTGTCCCCGTTGCGCCGCCCCTTTTTTAACGCCTCCGCCACCCGTTTCAGGGCCAGGTCCCCCATGGCGTGGCCCAGGCGGTCGTTGATGGGCTTGAAGCCCCGGAGGTCCAGCACCGCCAGGGCCAGGGGGTAGTTGTAGCGCTTGGCCCGGGCGAGCTCCTCCTGGAAGGCCCGCTCAAAGGCCCTGCGGTTCCCAAGCCCCGTGAGGGGGTCGGTGAGGGCGGCCTCCTCCAGGAGCCTGCGGCTATGGCTTTCGTGGAGGAGGGTGGCCAGGGGGGCGGCGAAGAAGCGGGCGGCCTCGAGGCTGTCCTTCCCGAAGGCCCTGGGATCGTGGAGGTTGTCCAGGTTGAGGTAGGCCAGGACCTCCCCCTGGTAGGTCACGGGCAGGCAGAGGTTGGCCTGGATCTCCCGGGCCCGCCCCGCCGCGTCTATGACCTCCTCGGGGGCGGTCTGGTGGCTGATCTCGGGGATGGGCCTGTCCTCCACGGACATGACCCGGGGCACCCCCTTCCGGGCTTCCCGTTCCCCAAGCCCGTACCAGAGGAGCATGCCCTCGGGGGAGAAGCGCACCGCCTGGAGGGCTTCCAGGTCGTAGCCCAAGGCGGCCTTGTACACGTAGGCTCCGCCCTCCAAAACCAGCAGGCTTCCCGCCTCCGCCCCCGGCACCAGGGCCACCGCCTCCTCCAGAAGGGGGTGGTAGAGCGCCTCCGGGGGCTTCTCCAGAAGGCGAAGGAAGAGGGCGTTCACCCGCTCGTGCCGCTCCTTCTCCTCCAGGCGCTCCAGGGCCAGGCCCAGGGTGCGGCAGGCCAGGAGGAGCATCTCCTCCTCCGCCTTCCGCCAGGGGCGGGCGGCTTGTTGCCCCAGCACCAGGACCCTCCGGGTGCGCGGGGCGCCCGGGGTGGGCACGGGGTGGGCCACGAAGGTCCGCCAGCCCAGGGCCTTGAGGGCGGGCACCACCCGGCTTTCCTCCGCGTAGCGGGCGGTGTAGACCGGGCTTCCCGTCTCGTACACCTGCCAGGCCAGGCCCACCCCGTAGGGGAGGCCCTCTTCCAGGACCTTGAGGAGGCTTGGCTCCGTCACCCCGTGGTGCCCCAGGGCCACCATGCGCGCCCCCCGGGCCTCCCAAAGGGCCCCCGACTCCAGCCCCAACACCTCCACCAAGAGGGCCAGGGCCTTTCTGGCCGCCTCCCCCTTGCTCCTGGCGCTTTCCATCCTTTCGGAGAGCTCCGCGAGGAGGCGGCGGGCCTCGAGGTCAGCCAGCTGGTCCAGCTCCAGGCTCACCGCCTGGGCGAAGCGGACAAGCCCCTCCACCTCTTCTTCCAAAAAGAGCCCAGGCCTTTCCAAATTCAGCACCGCCACCACCTGGCCCCGTTCCTTTAGGGGCAGGGCGACCTCGCTCAAAGAGGGCAGGCCGGGCGCGGCGATGTACCCTTCCTCCCGGCGCACGTCGGGGATGTAAAGGGGCCTTTCCTCCCGGTAGGCCCGGCCCACCACCCCCGTGGCGGGGATCCGGTCCAGGGATAGGGGGGGCACGGAGGCCAGGAGGCGGAACCCCTCCTCTTCCGGCACCCAGACCCCCACGTGCCCCCCCGCGCCCAGCTCGGAAAGGCGCTCGGGGAGGCTTTTTAAGAGCTCGGTCCGGTTCCTGGCCCCCGCCAGCCCTTCCAGGGCCAGGGTGAGGTAGCGGAGGCTCCTCGCCAGCCCCTTGGCCCGCCGGTGGGCCCGCCGCAGGGTTTCCCCCACCCCGTGGGCCAGGTAGGCGGAGAGGAGGAGGATGGCCGCCCCCATGGCCTGGAACCCGGGAAAGAGGAGGAGCAGGAGGGTGGAAACCCCTGCGGCCACAAGCCCCCAGGGGAGGCCGTAGAGGCTCGCCACTATGGCGGTGAAGAACATGTACCAGGGAAGGATGTAGGGCTCCCCGTAACCCAAAGCCCCCACCAGAAGGCCCAGGAGGAGGCTTAGAAGGGCGAGGAGGGGGTAAAACCGCATATTTGCGCCATCCTAAGGCTCTTTCTAGCGCCGCGCAACCCCTAGGCCCAGGGGTCGTGGAGCCGCGAGGGGGGCAGGGCCTCCCCTTCCAGGAAGCGCCGGGCGTAGAGGCGGGCCAGGGTGGGGAAGGGCTCGGCCTCTACCCTGGCCAGGGCGTAGAGGGCGGCGGCGTCCGCCAGGCGCCTCAGGGCCTCCTTGGCGTACCAGGGGCCTTCCTCGGCCAGGCGCCTCAGGGCCCCTTCCGCGTGCGCCCGGGCCTCGGGGTGGGCCATGAGGAGTTCCAGGAAGGGCTCGTGGGCCCGCTTTTTATGGATGGCCTCCAGCATGTCCAGGGCCTGGATGTTGGCCGGCCCCTCCCAGATGGGGGTGATAAGGGCCTCCCGGTGCCAGCGGGCCACCCCGTACTCCTCCAGGAAGCCAAGCCCTCCAAAGAGCTCCATGGCCCCCTGGGTGACGGCCGCGGCGTGCTCCGCGGTGCGCCCCTTGGCCAGGTGGGAGAGGAGGCGGGCCAGGTGGTAGCGCTCCGTGTAGGGAGGGCGTTCCTCCCACGCCCGGTCAAAGGCCTGGACCGCCAGGAAGGCCAGGGCCGTCCCCCCCACCTGCCTCAGGCGCATCTCCAGGAGGTCGTGCTGGACGAGGTCGTGCTCCATCAGCTTCTTCCCGAAGGCCGTGCGGCGCCGCACCCGGAAGAGAACCTCCAGGTGGGCCTTCTTGGCCAGGCCCATGGCCGCCACCGCGTTGGCCAGGCGGCTCACCGTGAGGTTCTCCAGGGTGTAGTAGATGCCCTCCTCGAGGCGCCCGATGGGGTAGGCCAGGCTCCCCTCCAGCTCCACCTCCCCCGAGGGCACGGCCCGGGTGGCGAGCTTCTCCTTGAAGCGGCGCACCCGGAAGTTGAGCCGGCCCTCCACCTCCCGGGGCAGGAGGAAAAGGGCAAGCCCCTTGGGGCCTGGGGGCGCCCCTTCAGGCCGGGCGGTGACGATGGCCCAGTCCGCCAGGCCCGCCCCCGAGGCGAAGTACTTGTCCCCCCCGAAAAGCCGGAAGGCCTCCCCCTCCCTCCTGGCCAGGGTGCGGTTGGCCCCTAGGTCGCTTCCCCCCTGGATCTCCGTCATCCAGGTGGCCCCGAAGGCCTGGCCGTAGAGGAGTTCCCGCTTCACCCCTTCCCACTCGGGGGCGTACTTGTGGAGGGCGTAGGCCACCTGGTGGGTGATGGTGAGGATGCAGTAAAGCCCCCCGTCCGCCAGGAGGTAGCCCAGGGCGTAGTGGAGGGGCCAGCCCCGGCCCTCGTAGGGGGGGCGGACCATGGGCCTGAGCTTTTCCAGAAGGGCCTTCTGGGCAGGGGAGAGGAGGGCCCGGTCTATGCGGTTCCCGTCCAGGTCGTGCATCTTTAGCCGGGGCGGGGCCTCGAGGTCCACGTGGTAGGCCACCTCCAGGACCTCTTCCCCCACCAGCTTTCCGAAGGCCGAAAGCTCCTCCTCCGGGAGGCCCGGGGCAAAGGTGCGCAGGATCGCTTTAAGGTCCGGATCCAGGTGGTAGTGGTTCTCGCCCTGGCTGTAGAAGACCGCTTTCATGGTTACGCCTCCGGCCTAAGCCTATTCCTTGGACCGGAGGCGGGGCAAGCCCGTATCCTTCCGAGCGGTGGGATTTTGACTATCTCGGGGATATATTTTTCACCAGCAGCTATAATCGTGAAAAAGTTAGCAAATCAAGACATTTCCAAAACCAAAAGCTCCCCCTCCCAATCCCGGGAAGCAGCCTAAGGCTAGGCCTCGAGCTCACAGAAGGCCTTTTCCCACTAGCCCATGAGGATGAGGGCCTGACGGATCCCTCGGCCTTTCCAGGGCGCTCCCCGTCCCAGTGGGGAGGGGCGCTCAAAGGTCCAGAGGCTCCGGCGGCGGTAGGCCCAAGGCGGTGAGGCGGAGGCCTAGGGCTTCTAAGGGCAGGTAAAAGAGCGCTTCTTCCTCCGTGTCCACCGCCCGGGCAAAGAGGAGGTCGCCCTGGCGGCGCTCTAGGCGGTAGTCCCGGCCTCGAGCCCGGAAGAGGGCGCCGGGTTTGAGGAGGTCCAGGGTCTCCATGGGCCCCATCATAGGGGGCTTTGGGGCGGGAAGGCTCCAAGCCTGGCCAGGTCCCCACAAAATCCTCACTAAGATTGCTTAGTGAGCATTTACCATAGCCCCGGTTGGGCTATATACTGGCCCCAGAGCATGCTCCGACCCTTGCCCAACTACGAGGACCCGGCCAAGCGCCGCCTCGAGGCCGTGCGGGCGGCCCACGAGGGGGACCTGGAGGGCCTGATCGCGCTTCTCGGCTACCACCTGGCCCACAAGTCCGGCAAGCGCACCGCCTTAAGCGCCAGAACCCTGGAGCTCTACGCCCTGGCGGTGCGGGACTTCTTCCGCTACCTCTGGCCCGAGGGGGCGCCCGGCCCCAGGGTGTCCCTCCTGCAGGTGACCCCCGACCACATCGACGCCTGGCTCGCCGACCTCCTGGCCCACGGGGGCCACACGGTGCCCCCCGAGGAGCGCCGCCCCCTAAAGCCCAGCACCGCGGCCAGCTACCTGGCGGGCATCCGGGCCCTGTACCGCGCCCTGAAGTGGGCGGGCGCGGTGCGGGAAAACCCCACCCTCGAGGTCAGGCCCCCCAAAGACCCCACGCCCCGCCACGAGCGCCGCCCGGCCCTGCCCCAGACCCTTTACCGGCGTCTTTTAAACCTGATACAAAAAGGTGGCAAGGAGCTCCGGGAGGCCGAGTACAAGCGCTTCCGGGACCTCCTCATCCTAAGGCTCATGGGGGAGGTGGGCCTAAGGATCTCCGAGGTGGAGGGGCTCAACGTGGAGGATTTTGACCCCGTGGAGGAGGAGCTCCACATCCAAAGGGGCAAAGGGGGCAAGGCCCGCACCGTGCCCCTCCCTCCGGACCTGGCGGAAGGCCTTCAGGCCTGGCTCAAGGTGCGCACCCTCCACGAAGCCCCCGGGGAAAAGGCCCTCTTCATCAACCTCGGGGGCCGGAAGGCCCACGGGAGGCGGCTTAGGGCCTGGACCATCCGCAAGGAGCTTTCCGAGGCCTTGAGGGCCCTCGAGGCCCCTAGGCGCTACTACGGCCCCCACAGCCTCCGCCACCTGGCCGGGACGAGGCTTTACCAGGCCACGGGGGACCTCTACCTGGTGGCCACCCTGTTGGGCCACGCGGACGTGAGCACCAGCCAGATCTACGCCAAGATGGACCGCTCCCGCCTCAAGGAGGCGGTGCGGAACCTCTACGGCAAAAAGCCCTAGCTGAACTCCCGCTCCAGCTCCCTAAGCCGCTCGGCGATCCCCGTGTACTCCAGCTCCTCCATGGGGAGCATGGCGGGGCCGTAAAAGCCCTGGCGGCGCATGTCCTGGGCCTTTTCCATGGCCCTAAGGCGCACCGCATCCCAGGCGGGGTCGGCGAAGAGGTCCACGGGTTCGGAAAGGCGCCCCTCCTTTAGGGAAAAGGCCAGGCCGCACACCATGGGCACACAGAAGAAGCTGGAGGCCTGGGTGTTGGCCCTCACCGGCATGAGGGGGAGGTGGTGGCTCCCCCGGGTGTCCCCGGCCACGAAGGGCAGGAGGGCGAAGGGGGGCGCGAGCTCCTCCGTGGCGGGGAAGATCTTCTGCACCCGCACGATGGCCACGGGGTCGTCCTTGCCCACGTACCGCCCGGCGATGTTCCTGAGGCGGGTGGTGCTCACCACCGCCGCCTGCTCCCCGTGGCGGCGGGACCAGATCCCGGCGATGGCGAAGCGGTGGGGGTCGCGGAGGAGGGCCGCGAGGTCGTAAAGGCGCTCGGGGGCCTCGAGGTCAATGGAGCTATCCCGCTCCGTCCGGGCCAGGTCCATGACCCGGAAGCGGAAGCCGGGGCGCATCTCCGGGGAAAGGAGGAGGCCGGGGCAGTGCATGGGGTCGGCGAAGGCCAGTTAAAGGGGCAGGTTGAAGGCCCCAGGCTCCGTCTTGTCCGCGGCCAGGACCACGAAGGGCTCGGAGGGCCGTTCCTCAAACTCCATCTCCGCCACCTGGGGCCCGAGGCCGTGGAGGTTGCCGGTGAAGGCGTCCTTCAAGAGGTCCTGCCCCGCCCCGTAAAGCCCCTCCGCCTTGGCCGTTTCCGTGCCTTCCAGGAAGGCCCGCCAGGCCAGGGCGTGGACCTCCTTATCCCCCACCCCCCGGGTGTGGCTCAGGAGGAGGACGATGTCGTCCCCGATGTGGAAGACATAGGCGTCCAGGAGGAGGCGGCCCACCTCGGCCCGCACCGCCTCCTCCACCTTGGCCAGGACCCGCCTCGAGGGCAGGGTATGCCCGCCAATGGAGCCGATGTCCGCCTTGAGCACGCTCAAGGTGACCTTCATAAGGGGAACCTCCCGTTTCCATGGTTCCACGCCTATGGGGGAAAGGCAACCCCCCAGGCCCGGTCCTTCCGGGGCAGGGCTTTGGAAGCGTGGTTTAGGGAGGGTTGAGGAGGCGGGCCCACTCCTCCCGCATGGCCTCGGCCCACTGGGGGAAGCGGGCGTGGTAGGCCTCGAGGAGGGCCCGCCCCGCGAGCCTCCCCCGGGCCTCCTGGAGGAAGGCCCGCGCGGCCTGGGGCGGGCCGTACCAGCGGGCGAGCTCCCGAAACCCCCCGTCCAGGAAAACGAAGGTGGGCACGATGCGCTTCTCCCCCAGGCGGTAGGCCTCCCGAAGGTGGGGGTTCTGGTCCCGGAGGAAAAACCGCGCCCGCTCCCCCGCCGCCTTGGCTAGGACGGGGATGGCCTGCTGGCAGTCGGGGCACCAGTCCTCCACCAGGGCCAGGACGAAGGCCACCCCCTCCGGGAGGGGTGTCCCTGGGGAACGGGCGTAGAACTCCTCCAGGAGGGCCCGCTTGCGGGAGAGGGCGAGGAAGCCCGAAAAGGTAAGGCCCGAGGCCCAAAGCGAAGGGTCCAGGACCATGCCCCCTATGCTACCCTTAGGGTATGGCCGAGGCCCACGAGGGAGCCTTCTGCCCGGTGTACGCCGCCATCAACCTCCTGCAGGAGAAGTGGACCCTGCACATCATCCGGGCCCTGCTCTCCGGCCCCAAGGGCTTCAACGAGCTGGCCCGGGCCGTGGGGGGGGTGAACCCAGCCACCCTGAGCCAGCGCCTCGAGCACCTGGTCCAGGTGGGGGTGGTGGAAAAACGGGTGGAGTCCCACATGCCCCCCCGGACCCGCTACCAGCTCACGGAGGCGGGCCGGGAGCTGGAGGCGGTGGTGGCGGCCATTGAGCGCTGGGCCAAGGCCCGCCTGAAAACGCCCGTGTCCTAACGGCGAGGCGCCTTATTCCTCCATCCCCCCCGCCAGGTACTGGAGGTAGTTTTGGAGGCCCATGGCGTTAAGGAGCTCCCGCTGGGTCTCCAGCCAGTCCACGTGGGCCTCCTCGTCCTTGAGGATCTCCGCCACCATGTCCCGGGTGCCGTTGTCCCCCAGGCTTTGGGCCAGGTTCATGGTCTCGTTGTACCCTTTCACCGCTTGGAGCTCCCCCTCGTAGTCCTTGAAAAGGATCTCCTCCACCGTCTTGCCGATCTTGCTCTCCCCGATCCGGCTCACCTCGGGAAAGCCCTCCAGGAAGAGGATGCGCTCAATGTGCTTTTCCGCGTGGCGCATCTCCGTGATGGCGTGGGCCTTGAGGTGCCGGGCCAGGGCCCTAAAGCCCCAGTTCTCCGCCATCTCCGCGTGGACCATGTACTGCAAGATGGCGGCAAGCTCCTCGGAAAGCCTTTCCTGCAAGCTCTTCAGGACCTCGGGGTGGCCTTTCATAAAAGACCTCCACCCCCATCCTACCCCTTCCGGAAGAGGGTGTGGCGGGGCTTTCCCTCCTTTGGGTGGTCCTCCCGGAAGTGGGCCCCCCGGCTTTCCTCCCGCTCTAGAGCCCCCCGGGCCATAAGGCGGGCCAGGAGGAGGAGGCTTCCCGCCTCCAGCTCGGCCCTCGAGGCCAGGGGCCTTTCCTCCAGGGGAAGCCCCTCCAGGAAGCGGAGGAAGGCGGCCAAGCCCTCCCCCCGCCGCACCACCCCAAGGGCCCGCCCCGCCCCCTCCCGCAAGCCGGGAAGGACCCCCAAAGGGGCGGCGAGGACGGGCAGGGGTTCGGGGTTTTGGGGGAAGGCCAGGTCCTCCAGGGCCGCCAAGGCCGCCCGGTGGCCCATGACCAGGCCCTCCAGGAGGCTGTTGGAGGCCAGGCGGTTGGCCCCGTGGAGGCCGGTGGAGGCCACCTCCCCCGCGGCGAAGAGGCCCTTCACCCCGGTGAAGCCCAAAAGGTCCGTGAGGATGCCCCCCATGGCGTAGTGGGCCGCGGGGGCCACGGGGAGGGGCTCACGCAAGGGGTCAAGCCCCAGGGCCCGGGCCTGGGCCACCACCGTGGGGAAGCGGGCCTCGAGGCGGGGGATGGGCCTTAGATCCAGGTAGACCCCCCCGGTGCGCAGCCCCTCCTGGAAGACCGCCCGGGCCACCACGTCCCGGGGGGCAAGCTCCCCGGCGGGGTCGTACCGGGGCATGAAGCGCTCCCCCAGGGCGTTCAGGAGGACCGCCCCCTCCCCCCGGCAGGCCTCGCTGACCAGGGCCCCGTCGGGAAGGGCCGTGGGGTGGAACTGGACGAACTCCAGGTCCCTAAGGGTGGCCCCCGCCTGGAAGGCCAGGGCGAGCCCGTCCCCCGTGGCCCCAGGGGGGTTGGTGGTCACGGGGAAGAGCCGGCCGAAGCCCCCGGTGGCCAGGAGGACCGCCCCCGCCCGCACCGCCACGGGGCCTTCGGGGCCCAGGGCCAGGACCCCCGCCACCCGCTTTCCCTCAAGGAGGAGGCTTAGGGCGGTCCAGCCCTCCAGGATGGGGGCCTTGAGGCGGGCCCGGAGGCCTTCCAGGAGGAGGGCCCCCGTGCGGTCCCCCCCCAGGTGGCGCACCCGGGGGCGGCTATGCCCCCCCTCCCGGGTGGGCTCGGGGTGGAAGGCGAGGCCCAAGGCGCGGAGCCTTTCCAGGTGGCGGGGGGCCTCCTCCAGGATGGAGCGGGCCGCCGCCGGGTCCACCAGGCCCCGGCCCGCCCTAAGGGTGTCCTGGAGGTGGGCCTCGAGGTCCTCCTCGTCCAGGGGGAAGGCCACCCCCCCCTGGGCCCAGGGGGTGGAGCCCGAGGGGAAGGGGTCTTTGGCGAGGAGAAGGACCTTAGCTCCCCGTTCCTCTGCGGCCAGGGCGGCGTAGACCCCCGCCACCCCCGCCCCCAGGATCAGGAGGTCCGCCTCCATCACCCCACGGCCACCATGGCGGAAAGGGCCTTCCTGGCCTTCTCCGCCACCTCCTCGGGGACCCGGACCGCGTGCCTCATCTCCTTTAGGGAGAGGTAGACCTTCTCCAGGGTGATCCGCTTCATGTACTCGCACACCGCGTCGGGCTTCACCGGGATGAAGCGCTTGTTCGGGGCCTCCTTCTCCAGGCGGTGGAGGATCCCCACCTCCGTGGCCACCACGAAGGTGGAGTGGGCCGCCTTTTTGGCGTGGCGCACCATGCCCTCGGTGGAGAGCATCTTGGCGTCGGGCTTGAGGTAGAGGCAGCTCGAGCCGCAGCCGCACTCGGGGTGGATCATGAACTCCGCCTCGGGGTGGGCCTCCAGGAGGGCCCTTAGGTGCTCCTCCCGGATCCCCGCGTGCACGTGGCACTCCCCAGGGAAAAGGTCCAGCCTCCTTCCCGTCACCCGGGCCACGTGGGCCCCCAGGAACATGTCGGGGACGAAGAAGATGGGCCGGTCCTTGGGAAGCGCGGCCACCACCTCCACCGCGTTGGCGCTGGTGACGCAGACGTCGGCCAGGGCCTTCACCTCGGCCTTGGTGTTCACGTAGGCCACCACGAGCCCTTTAGGGTGGGCCTCCTTCCAGGCCAGGACGTCCTCCGGGCGGAT
>SPLK01000358.1_pt1 | contig 14115 bp, 9 predicted proteins | sample 2456111 | NCBI WGS metagenome assembly SPLK01 (sample SAMN11156906, study PRJNA527647) | hot springs metagenome | biome: Geothermal region; feature: Hot spring; material: tree branch in hot spring; isolation source: hot spring sediment rich in lignocellulosic material ... | reverse complement strand
GGTCTTGGTTCTTCCTCCGCATGCACACCTGTGAGACTAACGGTTCTCAGATTATAATCCTTAGCTAAGTAATCCCACGCTCTGTGCGTGCTTACTATAGTTCTGTATTTGCAGTTTTTCAAGGTGTTTGCAAAGGCTCTTTCAAGCTTTACAAGTTTTTGCATATATTCTTCGTACCTTTTTTGGTAGTATGCTTTACTTTGAGGATCATATCTCAAGAGGGCTTCCTTCACGTTTTTTATGAGGATGGCATACTCTCTTGGAGAGAGCCAAATGTGTGGGTCCGGGAACTTTCCGTACTTTACAAAGCTTATACCATCTTTTAATAAAACCACTCTTCCCTTAGGAAGATCCCGAAGGATGTTTTCTTCCCAACCTTCCACACCTAAGGTAAAAACAAGGTCGGCTTCGATTAGCCTTTGGGCATCTTTCGGTGTCAGCTCGTAGTGGTGAGGATCTGCCTGCGTTTTTATCAATACATCTACATTCTGTCTTCCCTTAGCTATGTAATATAGAGGGTAATATACGGGATAAGTGGTAGCTATAAGCTTATGGGAAAAGGAGAAGCTAAGCGCAACTAATAAGGTTAGAACCACTCTAAGCATAGGTGCTAATTTTACCACACTTACTCTATAATGCGCCTGAAGCTCAGTGAAGATATAACAAACATCACGACATCAAAAAGAAAGATCACAGCCATATCAACACCAAGGTGTGAGATATTACCTGTGATGAGAAGCCCTCGCACGGCGTCAACTACGTAAGTGAGTGGATTGATTATGGATATCTCTTTCACAATAGGGGGCATAAGCTCAACTGGGTATAAAGCGCTGCTGGCGAAGAACAGAGGCATTATGATCGCCTGTCCTATTCCCATAAATCTCTCCCTCGTTTTCATAAAGGAAGCTACGAGTATGGACACAGATGCAAAACCACCTGACGAGAGAAATATAACTGTGATCGCCAATAGAAAGTAGAAGGGATTAGATACAAACCTGACACCTATAATGTAAGCTATCGGTACGATGATGAAGACTTGAAATAGTGATCTCACACCTGATGCCATAGCTCTGCCTATAACTATGGAGTGCCTTGATGCGGGTGTGACGAGAAGTCTTTTGAGTATTCCCATATCCCTTTCCCAAACCATCATAAGCCCATAAAAAATGCTTACAAAAGTAGTTGATTGTACAAGAATACCCGGAGTTATAAAGTCGGTGTAAGGTACTCCTTCGGTGGGTATTGCCCTTACACTGCTCATGACAGGTCCGTATATGATAAGCCAGAGCAAAGGCTGAACCGCTCTAAAGTATATCTCAGTTCTGTCATGTTTGAGTCTCCTAAGCTCTAACTCAATCATAATGAGGATATTTTTAAGAGTATTCATCTTATGTCCTAATGAACATCTGTCTTGTACGCCTCACATCGCTTATTCTTTCCGCACTCTCAAACTTGGTTCCCGCATACTTCAAGAATACATCCTCAAGTGTTGGTTTAGAAACGGAGACCCTTTTCACACTTATCCCTGTATCTCTGAAAAACTCCATGATAGCAGGCAAAGATCCTTCCGCATCGTCAACGAGAATTCTCAGCTCATTCTCTTGCATATAAACCTCTTTAACCGCCTGTACCTTCTTTAGAGGATCCAAATTTGTGTAAGAATTTGCTAAATGAAGGATTATCATCTCACCACCAAGTGAGCGTTTTAGCTCCTCGCAGGTTCCACTGACAACTATACAGCCGTTGTTTATTATGGCTACACGATCGGCATACATATCCGCCTCATCCATATAGTGTGTGTTGAAAAATATAGTCACACCAAACTCATTTTTAAATTGGTTGAGTTTTTCCCACACCCTCTTCCTCGCGGCAGGATCAAGCCCAATAGTAGGTTCGTCCAAAAACATGACCTTGGGTTGTATAAGCATGGCACAGGCTATCTCAAGTCTCCTTATCATACCACCCGAAAAGGTGTTTACCAGCTCGTCCTTGACCTCTTTAAGATCCATATCTTCCAAAACCCTATCTATGACCTTATTCCTTTTCTCTTTTGGAAGACCGAAAAGTTTTGCATATATTAGGAGATTCTCGTAGGCTGTTATGTCCGTCCATACGCTCATCTCCTGAGGCACGTAGCTTATGAGTCTCCTTACTTGAGCGCTTTGGCGCTCTACATGATAGCCCAGTATGTATGCCTCCCCTGATGTAGGCTTTATTTGAGTTGTGAGTATACGCATGAGGGTAGTCTTACCAGCACCGTTCGGACCGAGCAAAGCAAAAGCTTGCCCTTCTTCAACCTTAAAGCTTATACCGTTAAGGGCATGCACTTTTGCGTCATAAACTTTAAAAAGATCCTTTACCTCAACAGCGTAAAGGGACATTACACAAAATTATAGCTTCACTTTGATATAATGGTTGTATGAAAGTCCCTTACAGCTGGCTATCAGAATTCACAGACGTACATGACATATCTCCAGAAGATGTAGCCAGAGAACTAACTTTGAGGAGCGTTGAGACAAGCTTAATTAAGCTTGATACGGATATGGATGGGGTGGTTTTTGGAAAGGTGGTTGATATAAAGCCTCATCCTTCAAGACAAAACTTATTGATCTGTGCTATAGATGTAGGTAGCGGATACTGTCCTAAGGTAGTTACAGCTGATAGATCCCTCAAAGTGGGGGATGGTGTGATTTTGGCGCTTCCTAACGCAAGAGTAGGCAATATGTGTATAAGCAAAAGAGAGTTTGACGGAATTGTTTCTGAAGGTATGCTACTTTCGGCTGGAGAACTGGGACTTGAAGCTTATTCAGAAGGCGTGCTGAAGATCTGGGAGGATTTAAGTCCAGGTATTTCAGCTTACGATCTTTTAGGCTTTGGCGAATATCTGCTGGAGATTGAAGTAACTCCCAACAGAGGTGATATGCTAAGTGTGAGAGGATTGGCAAGGGATATATGCGCAATTTTTGGAAGGGAGTTTAAAGAGGGAGAGAGAGTTGGCTTTGAGGACACAAACGACATAAACATAGAGATACTTGATGAGGATTGCAAAAGATACAGAGGCGCACTCATAGAGGGAATCACAGTAAAGGAGTCACCTCTGTGGATAAGGAAGAGATTATGGCAATGCGGAGTAAGGAGCATAAATAACGTTGTAGATATTACCAATTATGTGATGTTACGTGATGGTCAACCTCTTCACGCTTTTGACGCAGACACACTAAAAGGCGGTATAAAAGTAAGAAGTGCGAAGCCAGGTGAAAGGATCCTTACACTTATGAATTCTGAGAGGGAACTCACCCAGGAGAATTTAGTTATAGCTGATGAAGAAAAACCTATCGCTATTGCTGGAGTGATAGGTAGTGCAAATACGGCTGTCAGCTGGAATACAAAGAGAATACTCCTTGAGTCCGCTTACTTTGAGCCTTACAGGATAAGAAGGTCTTCTAAGGTGTTGAGCATACAGACGGATAGCTCTTACAGATTTGAAAGGAGTGTGGATATAGAAGGGGTCAAGAAGTATCATGACTTAGCTATAAAACTCATACTTGATACCGCAGGTGGAGTATTGACCGCTGTAAGGGATGTGTATCCCGTACCTTACAGACCTAAGAGCATCTTCTTGAGCATAGAAAAGTATAAAAGATACGCCGGTGAATATATGGACAAAAAGGAAGCCTCACAAATACTCACAAGACTTGGCATACCAAATACAGCACTCAGATGCGGAATTGAAGTACACATACCATCCCACAGGAGTTTTGACATACAAAGAGACGTAGATATTATAGAGGAAGTTCTTAGGATAAGAGGATACGATCGTATACCTTCGCAGGTGCTTACCCTTCCCTCCATACCTTTTCGCTGTAAAAAAAGCTTAGATGAGGTAAGGTCTCTTCTAAAAAGCAAGGGTCTTTTTGAGATCATCTCTTTCTCCTTTGAAGATACAGATATGTACGAGCTTTTGGGCATAGAAAAACCCAGTGTAGAGATAACAAACCCTCTTGTTAAAAGCCAAGCTTACATGAGGACATCTCTTTTGCCGTCGCTCATAAAGGTGTGCCTTTACAACCAGAGACAACACAATCATCACATGGCACTCTTTGAAGTAGGAAAGGTTTACACACGTGAAGGAGAGGAGGAGATGCTGGGTATACTTCTCATGGGAGCGCGAAGGCTTTATCCCAAAGAAGAGTATACAGCTTACGATTTACTTAGCTTGCTTCTTGATGTTGGAAGGCTCTTTGGAGTAACTTTCCAAAGTGATGTAGTTTCTTACGATTTCTTACATCCTCATGTGCGGATTGGACTGAGGTTAGAGCAAGAAAAGGTGGGCTTTGCAGGACAACTAAGTCCCAAACTTGCGGAAAGTTTGGAGTTGAAAGGGAAAGTGTTCATAGGGGAACTGAGACTATCCGTTATCAAAGAGGGCGTTAGACAATACAGACCCTTTTCTAAGTTCCCACCCATCATAAGAGACCTTTCCCTGATCGTGGACAAAGACCTGCAGGTGGATAAATTAATATCACATATACGGAACTTACTTAAGGAGAAGTTAGAAGAAGTGAAAGTGTTCAGTGTTTATACAGGCTCAGATGTTGGGGAAGGCAAGAAGAGTGTAAGTTTTAGGTTGGTATTTAGAAGCTTTGAAGGTACCATGTCCGATGGGGAAGCTAACAGTTTGGTGAATACGTTGGTGAGTTCCCTTGAGGAAAACTTTGGTGCGCGGCTTAGATAGAGCCTACCCTGTTGGTGGTAGAGAGGTTTAAATTGGGGTCCACAAGGTGAGCCAATAGGGAGCTCGGTCTCCGGAACTGTCTGCAAGGCGTTCCGGGAGAGCACCCACCTCAAGAGCAGGGGGCCCACCGATACCTCCTCGCCACCGCACGGGTGGGTTTCTTGCCTTCCCCTCCTGAGAAAGGAGGCGGAAGATGAAGGTTTTGAAGAAAGGTGAGTTAAGAAAGGAATTTTTAAATAGAAGAGAGGCAATGGGAGAGGAGGAGGTAGCACTCTACTCGGAGAAAATAAGGGCAGGGCTGAAGAACCTATCAGACTTTAAAAACGCCAAAAGGATACTTCTTTACTGTCCTATAAAAAAAGAGCCTGATCTTACATCTCTTATATGGGAATCCGTATCACTCAAGAAAGAAGTGTTGCTTCCAAAAGTGGCACACGATAGGTTAAGGCTTTACAGAATACAAACCCCTCAGCAACTCAAACCGGGTTCTTTCTGCATACCCGAGCCGGATGGAGGCGATGAAGTAGATCCTCAACAAGTGGAGCTTGCCGTTGTGCCGGGAATAGTCTTTGACACGAGGGGTTACAGAATAGGCTTCGGAAAGGGTTTTTATGACAAGTTGCTAAAGGGGGTAAAGGGAGTAAAGGTGGGAGTAGCTTATAGCTTTCAGGTGCTTGAAGAAATACCTATTGACGAATGGGATCAGCCTGTAGATGTGTTGGTCACCGAATTATACATCTTAAAAGGAGGTAAGAAGTATGAGTACTGAAGCGATATTAGTGATAATTATAGCTTCCTTAGTCTCACTTTTTATTGGTTTTGCCATATCAAAGTTTTTCAGGAAAGAAGTAGGCTCAGCTTTATCTCAGGTGGATATAGAAAGGGTAAAGCTTGAAGCTCAGCAGATGATGCAAAGAGCTCAACTTGAGGCAGAAAAGATAAGGCAGGATGCGAAGGATGAAACCGAAAGACTCATAAATGTAGCCAAAGAGGAGGTGGAAAGGTACAGAAGACTTGCCATAGAGGAAGCACAAAGCATACTTACCAGAGCGAGGGAAGAGGCGTCAAAGATCAAAGAGGATATAGAAAAGAGGAAAAGGGAAACGGAAGAGTATATAGCGGAAAAGAGGATGGAGATCCAAAAAACTGAACAGAACCTCATACAGAGGGAACACCAGATTGAAAGGAGACTTGAAGTTTTGGAAAGGAGAGAGGAAGAACTATACAAAAGGGAAAAGGATATAAGGGAGATGGAGAAGCAAGTGGAAAAGTTACAGAAGGAAATGGAAGAAAAGTTGCAAAACCTCGCACAAAAGGAGAGGGAAATAGAATCTATTAGACAGAAGGAGATCCTTGAACTTCAAAGAATAGCTTCCATGAGTATGGAGGAAGCCAGATTTGAAGTTTTGAGAAGGGCGGAAGAAGAAGCCAAAATAGAGAGCATGAAGGTGATCAAACGCATAGAGGAGGAGGCAAAGGAGAAAGCCGAGTTTGAAGCCAAGAGGATCATAACTACGGCTATTCAGAGAATATCGCCGGAGATAGCAATAAACTACACAACAAGTACGGTAGAACTGCCAAGCAATGAATTTAAAGGCAGGATCATAGGAAGGGAAGGTAGAAATATAAGAACTTTTGAGCTTTTAACAGGGGTTGACCTTATCATAGATGACACTCCTGATGTGGTGACGATATCCTCCTTTGATCCTCTCAGAAGGGAGATCGCCAAGGAGGCTCTCCAGATCCTTATAGAGGACGGTAGAATACATCCCGCGCGTATAGAGGAGGTTGTCAATCAGGTTAAGAAGGAGATTGATGAAAAGATAAGGAAGATGGGAGAAGAAACCTGCATGGAGCTTGGACTTTACGATATAAACCACGGGCTATACTACTATATAGGCAAACTCTACTTTAGAACGAGTTACTCACAAAATGTCCTCTTACATTCAAAAGAAGTGGCATACATAGCTGGACTTATGGCTGAAGAGCTTGGACTTGATGCGAAAATGGCAAGGAGGGCAGGGCTTCTTCACGATATAGGCAAGTCCATATCTCACGAACTTGGCGGATCTCACACGGACATAGGCATAGATCTGTGTAAAAAGTATGGAGAACCGGATCCTGTTTTAAACGCCATAAAAGCTCATCACAACGAAGAACCCGTAAGATATCCGGAAGTTGCACTTGTGTGCGCAGCGGACGCCTTATCGGCTGCAAGACCGGGAGCAAGAAGGGAAAGTCTTGAGACATACCTCAGAAGGCTTGAAAAACTGGAAAGCATAGTCAAATCCTTTAAAGGAGTGGCAAATGCTTACGCTGTTCAGGCAGGGAGAGAGGTTAGGATCATAGTGAGTCCCGAAGAAGTAAGTGATGAGGAAGCATACATGCTCTCAAAAGAGATAGCCAGAAAGATAGAAGAGGAGATGGAGTATCCCGGACAGATAAAGGTAGTTGTTATAAGGGAGACCAGACATGTGGAATACGCAAAATGACACTGATCTCACACCTATGCTTTCCCAGTATCACCACTTTAAGAGACTCTATCCTGACTGCCTGCTTCTGTTTAGACTGGGAGATTTCTACGAGCTTTTTTACGATGATGCTCTTATAGGATCAAAAGAACTTGGGCTTGTCCTCACATCAAGACCGAGTGGAAAGGGGAAAGAGAGAATACCCATGTGCGGAGTTCCATACCACTCTTCAAGCACTTACATAACGAGGCTTGTCTCAAGGGGATACAAAATAGCCATATGTGAGCAGATGGAGGATGCAAGTCAGGCAAAAGGTATAGTTAGGAGGGAAGTAATAAGGGTAATAACACCTGGCACTTACTTTGAAAAGGATCTTTCAGGTCTTGCATGCGTGTATACAAAGGGAAAAAGGTACTTTTGTGCATATCTGAACCCATCAACAGGAGAGTTCATATCAGGATCTTTTTCCTTAGATCAAGCCTACGAATTTATGTGCAAGTTCTCTCCTAAGGAGGTTCTACTCCTTAAAGGGGTGAAGTTTGAATTTGAAAAGTTTTTTAAAGCATACAGAACGGAGCTTGAAGAAGAGTATTTTTTGGAAGGTATGAGGATTCTCGCAAAGGATTTTAATATTCAAAACTACAGGTCTCTGGGTTTTGAGTATGAAGAAGAGCTTATACCTTGCGCAGGTATATACCTTTACCTTAAAAACACCCAAAAGAGCTTTACACCCTTCGTAAGAAAACCCAAGCCTTATACGGACGAAGGTTACGTCAGGATAGATCACAGAGCGAGGAGAGGACTTGAACTCCTTGAGAGTTATGAAGGCAGAGAAGACATATCCCTCTTTAGTGTTATAAACAGAACCCTTACGGGAATGGGAAGACGCAGGCTAAGATTTTACATACTTCACCCCTTTAGAAGTAAGGAAAAGATAATAAAGGTGCAGTTAGCTGTTGAGGAACTTACAAAAAAGAGGGATACTCTTATCAAGATCAGGAAATACCTTGATGGTATGCCTGATATGGAGAGACTTGTATCCAGGATTAGTGGGAATGTAGCAACACCCAAAGATTTCGTGCTTCTCAAAAAAGCCCTTATATGTGCAACCCAATTGAGGGAACAACTTATGCAAGCGGATATTTCCTCTGAGATACTTAGGAAACTAATACAAGAGTTTGATGATGTTAGAGAGATCGCTCTTGACATAGATAGGACGCTTGTGGATGACCCTCCCATTCATCTAAGGGAAGGGGGTTTAATAAAGGATGGTGTGAATGAAGAGCTTGACAGACTAAGATATATATGTCAAAATTCGGAGATCCTCCTGAAGGATTACGAAGATAGATTGCGAAAGGAAACAAACATCCAGAGCTTAAAGATAGGTTACAACAGGGTAATGGGTTACTACATAGAAGTTACAAAACCCAACTTAAAATACGTACCTTCTTATTTCAGAAGGAGGCAGACACTCAGCAATGCGGAAAGATTTACAACAGATGAGCTTTGCATTATTGAAGAAAAAATACTCTCAGCTCAAACCAGGATAAAGGACTTAGAATATGAACTCTTCACAGAACTAAGGGAAAGGGTACTTTCAGGTGTGGAAAGTATAGTCAAGAATGCGCAAGCGATCGGTCTTTTAGACTATCTTCAATCTCTTGCCTGCTTGGCTCTTGAAAAGAATTGGAAAAAGCCGATAATTACCGAAGAGAAAGTTATAAAGATAAAGGAGGGCAGACATCCTCTAATAGAAGCTTTTGTGAAAGACTACGTTCCAAATAACACGTACATGGATGAAGAAGAAAGGATCATGATAATAACAGGTCCTAATATGGCGGGAAAATCAAGTTACATAAGGCAGGTTGCGGTTCTTACCCTTTTGGCTCATATGGGATCCTTTTTGCCTTGTGAGGAGGCTCAGATAGGCATTGTATCCTCAATACATGCTCGCATAGGTTCAGGAGATATTTTGGCTTTAGGCGTGTCAACCTTTATGAACGAGATGCTTGACGTTTCAAGTATACTAAACAGTGCGGATGAGAGAAGTCTCATAATTCTTGATGAAGTAGGTAGAGGAACATCAACTTACGATGGTATATCCCTAACTAAAGCCCTCGTTGAGTATATGGCTAACAAAATAAAAGCCAGAACACTTCTTGCAACTCATTACCTTGAGTTAACAAAGCTTGAGGAATATCTATCTTGCGTGAGAAATTATCACATGGCTGTATCCAAAGAAGGAGTGGGGATCACCTTCCTTTATAGACTCGTGAAGGGCAGTGCTGAGGGGAGTTTCGGTATAGAAGTAGCCAAAATGGCTGGATTACCTGAGGAGCTTATAAAACGTGCAAGGGAGATCCTCAGTGAGTATGAAAGTGCGTACCACCTTCCCCTTCTTGAAAGAGTTTATGCGGATAGTATTAAAGTAGCTCAAGAAAAGGTATGGGAGGAGGTACTTGAATATATTGAATCCGTTGATATAGCCAACACCACACCTTTGCAAGCACTCCTTTTACTTGCCCAACTAAAAGAAAAAATTAAAGCATTAAGGGACGCTCCCTGATGACTTTTCCTCAACCTTAAACATAGCTATGGGCTTTACGGGATTTGTAGGCACCTTGGAGTAAAATCTGAACCATTCATCTGGCAGAAGTTCCCAAAGCTTTCTCCAGTTTTCAACCCATGTCTTGACAAAGTCCCAAGGTGGCACGGCGGGACACATCAGAGAAATACAGATGACAAGATCCCCTCTTTCGTTTAGTGACGGTATTATGGGAAAGCTCCGGCAGTCTATTGGATGCCTTCCGTGAATACCGCAAAAGCCATCCACATTAAAGGGGCAGTCCTGCTCAGGAGCCAGAAAACCTATGCTAAAACCGTTTACGCTTATTTCGGGAAAGCAAGCCGAGTTAAGCTTTTTTATAATCCTGTTCTCCGTAGGCAGAAGAACGACTGCCTCGTTTAACCTCTGGCACTCCGCAGACTTTCTGCCACCTTTAGCACACAGAAAGCAACCCAAACGGGAACACCCTATATCAAAATGTCCCGTAGAGCGGTAAATTTCCTCAATGATCGCAGTCAATCTGTCTTCCCTCTCTGCTTGTAACTCTTCCATAATGCCTCTATATTTTATACGCTAAAATTTTTTTTGCATGAACTTTTCTATGATCACTGATTATGATATTTATCTTTTTAAAGAGGGTACTCACTGTAAGCTTTACGAAAAGCTTGGCGCACATCCTTTGGAAGATGGTGTGTATTTTGCAGTTTGGGCACCCAATGCTATCTACGTGTCAGTAATAGGAAGCTTTAACGGGTGGAGCAGAGACTCTAACCCTTTAAAGCTCAGAAATGACGGTTCTGGCATATGGGAAGGTTTTGTAAGTGGAGCAAAGACAGGAGATCTTTACAAGTATTTTATCGTTTCTAAAAGCGGTTATCAGGCTGAAAAATCCGATCCTTTTGGCTTTTTCTTTGAAGTTCCGCCAAAGACTGCAAGTATCGTGTGGGATCTCAGTTACAGCTGGAATGACTATGAGTGGATGAAAAAAAGGCATACTAAGAACTCTTTAAATGCCCCTTGGCTTATATACGAGGTGCATATAGGCTCCTGGAAAAAAAGGGGATGGGAGTCTTTAAGCTACAGAGAGCTTGCTGATGAGCTTGTCAGTTATGTAAAAGATATGGGATTTACTCACGTGGAGTTTCTGCCCGTTATGGAACATCCCTTTTACGGATCTTGGGGTTATCAAGTAACCGGATACTTTGCTCCCACATCTCGCTACGGAACGCCACAGGACTTTATGTATCTTATAGATAGCTTTCATCGGGAAGGAATAGGTGTCATCCTTGACTGGGTCCCATCTCACTTTCCTACGGATGCTAATGCGCTTGCTTATTTTGATGGAACGCATCTTTACGAGTATGAGGATTTCAAAAAGAGATACCATCCTGACTGGCAAAGCTACATATTTGACTACTCAAAACCTGAAGTTAGATCCTTCCTTTTAAGTTCAGCTCACTTCTGGCTTGAAAAGTATCACGCTGACGGACTGCGCGTTGATGCGGTGGCTTCAATGCTTTATTTGGATTATTCAAGAAAACCCGGTGAGTGGACACCTAACATCTATGGCGGAAAGGAAAACCTTGAAGCTATAGAATTCATCAGAAAACTAAATGAATGTGTATATGGGAACTTTCCGGACGTTCAGACTATTGCGGAAGAATCTACAGCTTGGCCTATGGTGACAAGACCCACATACCTTGGAGGGCTGGGCTTTGGAATGAAGTGGAACTTAGGATGGATGCACGATACACTCTTTTATTTCTCAAAAGATCCGGTGTACAGAAAGTACCATCAGGATAAGATCACTTTTAGCATATGGTATGCATTTTCTGAGAACTTCGTGTTAGTGCTTTCACACGACGAGGTGGTACATCAAAAAGGTTCCCTAATAGGTAAGATGCCAAAAGATTGGTGGCAGAAGTTTGCAAACCTTAGACTTTTACTCACATATATGTACGCTCATCCCGGTAAAAAGCTTCTCTTTATGGGAGGGGAGTTTGCCCAATGGGAAGAGTGGAACCACGATAAAGGTCTTGACTGGTTTTTGCTCAATTATCCAACGCACAGAGGGGTTTATAAACTCGTCAAGGATTTAAACAGGATCGTAAAAGAGAATCCTGCCCTTTACGAGCTTGACTTTAGCCCTGAGGGTTTTGAGTGGATAGATTTTTCGGATCACGAACAGAGCGTGATAAGTTTTATAAGGAAAGATACATCCGGAAAAAACTCAATTTTAGCTGTCTTTAACTTCACACCCGTACCCAGATATAACTACCAAATTGGCGTTCCTGATGGAGGTTTTTGGCGAAGGCTCATAAACAGTGACGCTCAGAAGTATGGTGGTTCAGGACACGGAGACACAGAAGGAGTTTACGCTCAGGAGGTTCCCTTTCACGGAAGACCTTATTCACTCTCCTTGACTCTTCCTCCACTTGGAGGGATGTATTTTAGAAGAGATCCCTCATGATATCTTCTGGCACACCAACACCGTCTCTGATCTGTCCGTTTCCAAAAATTATGAACTTCTGTATGGTCAACTCTTCGAGAGCCATAGGTCCCCTTGCGTGTATCTTGTCGGTGGATATGCCCATTTCTGCACCAAGACCAAACTCATTACCATCTGTGAATCTCGTTGATGCATTCACGTAAACGGCAGCAGAGTCCACCTCGTTCAAAAACTTCATAGCCTTCGTGTAGTTTTCCGTTATTATGGCATCCGAATGCTTAGATCCATATTTTTCTATAAACTCTATGGCTTCTTCTAAACTATCAACCACCTTCACAGCGAGAATAAGGTCAAGGAACTCTTCGTAATAATCTTCTTCCCTTGCCGGAACAGCTCTTACAAAATGTAGTCTCGGATCTGAGTTTATCACCTTAAGGCTTTCTTCATCGCATCTTAGTTCTACCCCAGCCCTTCCGAGTATGTAAGCCATGCGTGGGAAAAACTTACCGAGTATCTTTCTGTTTATTATCAAGTTTTCTACAGCGTTGCACACCGAAGGTCTTTGAACCTTCGCATTGTAAACTATATGGTAGGCTTTATTTAGATCAGCCTCATCATCTACGTATATGTTGCAAACCCCTTTGTAGTGCTTTATTACTGGAATTTTTGCCTTTTCAGCAACAGCTTTTATAAGACTTTCGCCTCCTCTAGGTATGGCAACGTCTATCTTACCTTCCATCTGCAAAAGTTCCCAGACTATCTCCCTCTCTGGTCTATCTATGAACTGAATGGCATCTTCCGGAAAACCTGCCATTTTTGAAGCTTCCCTGAGTATTTCTACAAGCGCTCTATTTGAGTTTATCGCCTCCTTTCCACCTCTAAGGATGACCGCGTTAGATGACTTCATACACAAAGCTGATGCCTCCACAGTTACATTGGGTCTTGATTCGTAAACTATGAATACGACCCCCAAAGGTACCCGCATTTTCCCCACTTTTAGACCGTTTGGCAAGGTCCACATCTTGGTGATCTCACCAACCGGATCCTGCAAAGAAGCTACATCTCTTAATATCTTTATCATACCGTCTATCCTTTTATCGTTTAGGACAAGTCTATCGATGAGTGCATCGGATAAGCCAAGACTTTTTGCATACTCCACATCTTTTGCGTTCTCTCGTTTTATAAAGTCCCTTTTGCTATCCATAAGCTCCCCGGCAAGTAATAACGCTCTGTTTTTTATCTGCGTCCTCAGGGACGTAAGCTCACGCAGAACCTTTCTCGCTCTATTTACCTTTTCTTCCGCATAATCCAAAACTTCTGTACTCATAGCAACTTAATTTTAGCTTTCGTTAAATTTGACGTCAAGCTATTTTATGAGCGCCTTTGCCAATTCTTTTAGTGCAATCTGGTCGGGGCTTGGGGATGGTCTTGCAAAGAGAAAGCCCTGGCCAAAGTCCGCACCTGCGTATCTGACCCACTCAAGCTCTTCTTTCTTTTCTATACCCTCGCAAACTACCTGAATATTTTCCGAATGCGCCATCTGTATAAGGTGACCTACTATAACCTTTTTAAAGTTGTTTTTGTGTATATCCCTTATCAGCTCCATATCTATCTTTATATAGTCTGGCTTTAGTTCAGAAAGATAAAAGAGACCAGAATACCCACTTCCTACGTCATCGAGAGCTACTTTTACCCCCTCCTCCCTCAAAAAGTTTATAAATCCCCTTATACTGCTGAGTTTTAGCTTCTCGTATTCTGTAAGTTCTATTACTATCCTTGAAGGTTTGAAGTTGTAAGATATGGCTGTGGATATAAAGTCCCCAAAGTTTTTAAAGGGATCCGTTAGGAATCCCGGATGGAAATTTATAAATAGCTTTACATCTTTTTCAAGCTT
>SPLK01000355.1_pt1 | contig 14148 bp, 10 predicted proteins | sample 2456111 | NCBI WGS metagenome assembly SPLK01 (sample SAMN11156906, study PRJNA527647) | hot springs metagenome | biome: Geothermal region; feature: Hot spring; material: tree branch in hot spring; isolation source: hot spring sediment rich in lignocellulosic material ... | reverse complement strand
CCGGCCGGGCGTCAACTTCCTGGATCGCCCGTGCCGATTCCCTTGCTGGCCATGACAGCTTTAAACGGATTGGTATGGGGCGTGTACGCCTGGCGAACCGGCCGCCTGACGGCCGCCATTTTGAGCCACGGCCTGTTCAGTCTATTGTAGCCCCGAGCAGACGTGCCTAACTCCGAGCGCCAACGGCGGTGACGCGGGAGGCTCACCTGCAGGCGGTCGGTCTGCCCCCCTCGGTCCTGGAGGAGGATACCGGCCACGTCCGGGCCGGGCTGGCACTCATGGCCCGCCAGGGTCTCAGCGCCGGCCTCTGTACGGCCCGGATCGGGCTAACGACGGTGGGGGCCGGTTCGCGGCTCGTGGGGCGGAGAGCAGCCAGCCTCGCCAGGGTCGTGCGCAGACGGCGAGGCTGGCCTTGATGGCCCCGGCGCTTGCGGCACGAGTCGGCATCAATCTCCTCGAAACCGGGGAAGGCGCCTGCCCTGTCGGGCAGGCGCCAAAAGACCGCCAACCACTCACCGACTCCGCGCGGCTGGCCCGGCAGGCGGGCCGCTCACTGCCTCAGCTCGTCGAACTGCGCCAGGATGGCCATCGAGTGGCTGGTGCCGAGGCGGGTGGCGCCGGCATCCAGCATGGCCAGGGCGGTCCAGACGTCCCGAATGCCGCCGGACGCCTTGACCCCGACTCGGTCGCCCACCGCCTGGCGCAAGAGGCGCACGTCCCTCAGCGTGGCGCCCCAGTCGGCGAACCCCGTCGACGTCTTGACGAAGGCAGCTCCGGCCGACGCCACCAGGCGGGCCACTTCCGTCTTCTCGGCGTCGGTCAGATAGCAGGTCTCCAGGATGACCTTGACGACTCGGGGGGCCACAGCCTTGACGACCTGAGCGACCTCTTGCTCCACGGTCTTCAGGTCGCCGGACTTGACCGCCCCGATGTTTATGACCATATCGATCTCGGAGGCGCCGTGCTCGACGGCCTCGGCTGCCTCGTAAGCCTTCACCGAGGCCGTCGACGCCCCCAGCGGGAAGCCGACGACGGTGCAAACGGCCACGCCGGTCCCCGCCAGCTGCTGGGCAGCAAACGTCACGTAGGCCGGGTTGACGCAGACACTGAAGAAGCCGTTGGTCACCGCTTCTTTGCACAGCGACTCGATGCGTCGGCGGTCGGCCCGCGGATCGAGAGCAGTGTGGTCGATCTTGCGGGCCAGCTCATTTCGAGTGATAGAGACCGTGAAGTTGTTCCGGCTCACCTTTCCCTCACCCCTTTTTCGAGCAATGTCTACCACGTCGACTGGAGAAGCTCCGCCCCCGTGAACTGGTCGGTCACCAGGGTGTTGAGGTAGCCTCCACGTAACGCGCCCAGAATGGCTCGGCGCTTCTCCTTGCCTCCGGCGACAGCGACGGCGTATCGCTTTCGGGTCAGTTGGGCCAGCTCGATGCCGATGGTGCGGCTTTCCAGCTCCGGGTCGCACAAGGCGCCGGTCACGTCGAAGTACCGTCCGCCGATGTCCCCCACGGCACCCCGTGCTTGCAGCCTGGCCAGCTCGTCGGGGGTCACGTAGCCGCTTTGGACGAGGACGGAATCGGCGCTCAACACTCCGATGCTATAAAGGGCGACCGTGCAGTTGGCTGCCAGCTCGAGGACTTTCCGAATCCCCGGGTCGCTCTCGAGCTCGCGGCGCAGCTCGCGGGTGCGTACGACGGCCGGCACCGGCAGCACAAAGGCGGAAGCGCGGAACGCTTGCGCGACCTGCTGTGTGACGTGGTGGGGATTGCCGGGAATATCGGCCCGATTGAGGCCCCCGTTGAGCTGGACCACGGAGACTCCCTGACGGGAAACAGGGCGGAGGCGCTTGACGAGCTCCCCCATCGTGCGCCCCCACGAGACGCCCAAGATGTCGTCATCCCTGACGATGGTGGGCAGGAACGCGGCGGCAGCCTGAGCCAGGAGTGGACGCACTTGCCGCTCTAGCTCGAGCTCCGTCGGCACCACGATGGCCTCACGTAGATCGAATCGCTCTTTGAGCAACTGGGCCAGCTTCGCTGTCTCTTGAGTCGGGTCCGAGACGGTGACGGTGACAATGCCCCGTTCACGCGCCTCCCGCAGCATCCGGGAGACGCTACTGCGAGAGACGTGCAACAACTCCGCTATCTCGGCCTGACTGAGTTCATGTTCGTACGCCAGCCGGGCGACCCTCACCAAAAGCGCTAGCCGGTCGGTCGCGCCTTGGGGATGGCTCTCGCCAACAGGCCGCTTGCCTGCCCTGCCCTGCTTGGAGGATCGGCTGGAAGCACGCAACTGGTAGCGCTCCACGTGAAGAGGAACCTGGTCGTTCGCGCCTTTCATGGACGACACTGCCTGCCCCCTCTTTTGAACCTTCTGTTCTTCCGCGGGGGCATGGCCGGAACCCCTCTCCGATGCAAGCCTAGGTTCGACCCGCCTATCCGGAGACTCCTCCTGCCGCGGTCATCGCGACGACATCAGGGCGAGGTCCTGGTTGCCGAAACGAGCCCGTCCTCCCCGATGCTGGGAAGCGGCGTCACCACCCTTGCAAAAATGTGCGACCAAAACATCGCGTGCCCAGCAGGAATGGTACCGCGATCCGTCGAACGGTGCAACTGAAACCACGTGCAGATGCACATATTTGCAGAGCCCGTCGAGTGAGGCGGGTGGCTCTGGCAACAGCTGGTGGCTCGCGAATCGGCGGGAGGCGATCTCGTCCATGAAAGCAGCTGTCCTCTACGGTCCAGGCGACATCCGCTACGTCGACGTCGAGACCCCCCAGCCGGGGCCCGGCGAGGTACTCGTCAGGGTTCGCTATGCAGGCGTTTGCGGGTCGGACGTGCACAGGGTCATGGGAGGGAGCGCGTACCACTATCCCCTGGTCCCGGGCCATGAGTTCGCGGGCGAAGTGGTCGGCGCAGGGGAGACGCCCCGGCGGGTGACCGTGATTCCTCTCATTCCGTGCCGCCAGTGCGAGTTCTGCGAGACGGGAAAGTACAACCTTTGCGACAACTACTCTTACCTCGGTTCCCGCCGCGACGGGGGCTTCGCCGAGTACGTGGTGGCTCCTATCGAGAACCTGATACCGTTGCCAGAGGACGTGAGCTACGAAGAAGGGGCCACGATCGAGGCGGCGGGCGGAGCCCTTCATGCCATCCGTCGTGCTGGGGTGAAGCCCGGGAACTCGGTGGCCATCTTCGGGGCGGGCCCGATAGGGCTTTGCGCGCTGCAGTGGGCGCGGCTGAGCGGAGCGGAGCAAGTCATCGTAGTCGATCCTGTCCGCTCGAAGCTGGATCTGGCCAAGAGCCTCGGCGCGACTGCCGTCGTCGACCCGACCGTTACCGCCGCCTCCGAAGCCATCCAGGAGCTCACCGGCGGGGGTGTCGACGTGGCGGTGGACTTCTCGGGGACCCCTGCCGGCCAGCGCGAAGCAGTGGCTTCTCTCCGCAAGAAGGGTACGGCTGTCTTCTACGGCATCAGCCACCAGGGGCTGGACCTGTCGCCCAGACTCGTGGACCGCATCCTGCGCCACGAGCTGACCTTGCGCGGCGCATGGAATGCCGACTTCAGTCGAACGAGGGCCAACGATTGGAGAGTAGCTTTGCAGTTCATCGCCAGCGGCCGGCTGGCGACGCGTCCTCTCATCACTCACCGGTTCCCGTTGTCTGCCGTCACCGAAGTATTCAAGCAGCTCGCATCGCCGCAGCGGGACATGGTCAAGGTCGTCTTCGAGATCGGCTGAGGTCGTAAGGGGGGTGTGCGGCTCGAAGTTGGACTATACATCGCGGGTCGGCTCGTTGGAATAGTCGGGTGCCCGGCTCCGGCGGGGATAGGGTCCGTGACTGACTGCCGGGCAAGGGAGGGAAGATCTCGAATGGAGTCTCGCGTATCTCGAAGGCGGTTGCTCAGGACGGCGGCGGCCACGGCGGCGGGTATGCAGTTGGCCGGCTTCCTGGGGGGCATACCGCGGATCCGCGCGGCCGAACCGCCTACCATGGACAGAGAGCGATACCAGCTGGCTCAGCGATACAAGAACGCCGAGCCAGGGGAGAGCCTGACCATCGGTCACATCACGTTCCAGCTCTCCCAGGAGTACGCAATGATGGTCTACCAGGCCACGGAGCAGGCGGCCCGGCAACTGGGGCTGCGGTTCTTGGGAGCTGTCGCGCAGTCCGACGCGGCGTGGATCCAGCAGACTCAGTCCATGATCGCGGCGGGTGCCAAGATCATCACCTACAACTGCCCGTCGGTCTCCATCATCCCTGAGCTGGCGCGGCTGTGCAACCAGAACCGGGTGTTCATGGGCACCTACTTCGGCTACACGGGAGAGTTCTTCCCCGGCGACTTCGGGCCGTACTGGGTCATCGACAACACGCCGCTTTCCGACTGGCAGACGTTCTTCCCGCTGGTGCTCCTCTTCCAGAAGATGCGGGAGCACGGCCGCCGGAAGTTGCTGCACATCCAGGCTAGCCGGACCAACGCCACCATCTCCACGGCTTACATCAACCTCGGCGTCTACCAGGCGTGGTCGCTGTACCCCGAGATGCTGGTCCTGGGGCATCAGTGGGGCGAGTGGAACTACGAGGGTGGCCGGCGGGCCGCCGAGGCCGCGCTGGCGGTGCGGCAAGACTACGAGGGACTCTGGGGCGCCAACGACTCGGTTACCACCGGCGCGTTGCGGGCGTTCGAGGACCGCGGCATCCGCCTGGGGCCGTTCACCGCCTCTCGAGACATGGAGCTAACCACGGCAGAGGAGATCCTGGCCGGCAACTTCCTGTGCACTGCCGGGTTCGCGATCCCCTACTTCGGCGGTCGGCTGGTGCCCATGCTCTACGACATGGCTGTGGGTGCCTGGTACCCCATGCCGGATGAGATGCTCCAGGCCGGCACCATCGACGTCTACGGACGGCCTGGCGAACTGGAGCGCCTGGCTGCAGCTGCGGGCATCGACAAGCACCCCAACCTGCGGATCGGGCCCACGCAGGCCAACCTCGACCAAATTCTCAGGCAGATGAGTACCCGCTCGCCCAACTACCCGTATGACTTCCGGCTGCTCTCCATCTCCAAGGTCCAGGAGCTGGGCCTGCGCTACGACCGGCACGCGGGCGCGGGGACCGAACTCGGCTCGCACGACTTCGTCTATCCTGCGAAGCTGAGGAAGTTCGGTGGCTTCGAGGCTTACAAGCAGCACGTGAAGGATCTCCTGAAGTACTTCCTAGACTTCAGCATCGATACGTGGGAGCAGGCGGAGGAATTCGCCCGCGGGCTGCCGTCGACCTTGAAGCTCGAGCCCTCCTGGGTGTGAACGGGCAGCCAGGCCGGGCAACGGTTAGGGTGGCCCGCCCTGCCCCAGTGGCGGGTCACCCGCCTCCCCGGCGTCGGGGGTGACATTGGGTTGTTGACACATCATCACCACGTCTCGCCACCAACCACGCCGGTACTCGAAGTACGCGACGTGAAGAAGAAGTTCGGGGCGGTGCAGGCACTTGACGGTGTCACCCTCCGAGTCTTCGGGGGCGAGATCGTCGGCGTACTGGGAGAGAACGGCGCCGGCAAGTCGACACTGATGAAGATCCTGGGAGGGGTCTACGCCCCTGACGCCGGCGAATGGTGGTATCGAGGCCAGCAGGAGTCTTTCCCATCCGATCCCAGCGAAGCGGCGCGGAGAGGCATAGCGGTGGTGCACCAGGAACGGGGGGTCATCCCCTCCCTGAGGGTGTATGAGTACCTCTTCCTGGGCAACGAATCGTTGCGGCCACGAACGGGGTTCCTCGACCGGGAGGTCATGCGCAAGATCGCATCTGACCTGCTGCAGGAGTTCGACATCGGGAGAGACCCCGACGAGTTCATGGGCGACCTGTCGCTTCCCGTTCAGAAGATGCTGGAGATCACACGCGCGTTCTTGGTGATCCGCCGCGCCCAACGGGGAGCCAACCGACATCCCATCGTGATTCTCGACGAGCCGACAGCTCCGTTGAGCGTGGACGAGAGGGAGCGCCTGTTCAGCCAGCTTCGCCAGTGGCGGAGCCAGGGTTCGTTCATCCTGGTCACACACAACCTTGAGGAGGTCCAGCTGCTCAGCGACCGCGTCTACGTGCTGCGGGATGGTCGGAAGGTCGCGGAGTACGACCTCCGCGAACGCACCGTCACCGAAAGGGAACTTTTCTCGGCGGTCGTAGGGTCGGAGGTCGCCGCTCGTACGGTCCGGTCCCAGGCGGTGGATCCACGTAGCGCCGAGGTCGTCCTCAAAGTCGAGGATCTGACCCGCCCGGGAAGCTACTACGGAGTCTCCTTCTCGCTGAGGAGGGGTGAGTGCGTCGGGCTCTTCGGGCCCAGCGGCTCGGGCAAGGTCGAGGTGCTGCGCACCATCGGCGGATTGTTGAGCTGGGAGAAGGGGCGAGTGGAGATCAAGGGCGCTCATGCGAATCCTCGGGAAGGAGTCCGGCACCGCCTCCGGCGAGGTGTCGGCTATTTCTGCGGGGAGACGGAGAAGGAGCTCTTCTTCAACCTGCCCCTGGCTCCCAACGTCTCCATCGTGAACCTTGCGAAAATCGTGCGCCGCACAGGCGCCCTCGATTTCCGAGCGGAGCGAGACATGGCCGAACGGGTGGTCCGGCGTCTGAGAGTCCGGCCGCCGAACGTCTACGGCAATTGCTTGACGCTGAGCGGAGGAAACAAGCAGAAGGTGTCCCTGGGACGTTGGCTCGAACGTCAACCCGAGGTGCTCCTCCTGGAGAACCCCACCATGGGCGTTGACGTGGGTTCCCGGCAGGACATCTACGAAGCGCTGCTGGAGATGAAGCAGAAGGGGACGTCGTTCGTGTTGGTGAGCGACGACACCAAAGAATACCTGACGCTGTGCGACCGGGTCGTCGTCATGCGGAAGGGAAAGGTCGAGGCCGTGCTGGAGAGTGCGACCTTCGCGGAGGCTGTCACGGCATGAGCAGTGCGCCACGGACGCTCAAGCTTCCTACCATCCGCCTCAACGGTCGTTCACCTCTGGTGTGGTTGCTGGCCGTGCTCATCGTCGGGTTCTCGTTGCTGTTCCCAACCCGGTTTCCCACGGCCCTCAACCTGTCGGCCATGCTGCACGAATTCACGACCATCATTCTCTTCGCCCTCGGGCCGTCCATCGTGGCCGTGACCGGCAGCATGGATCTCACCTACCTCGGGATCTGGATGCTCGGCGGTACCCTCTGGTGGTACCTGACGCCGTGGTTGGGGGCGGCGAATGCCCTGGTGGTGCCGGTCCTCGGTCTGGTAACAGGTTTCGTGGTGGGGCTCCTGGTGGTCAAGGCCCGGGCTCCCTCCTTCATCGTGACCATCTGTGTGACGGCCCTCTATTCAGGGCTGACCGCCCGGCTGGCCGCGGGGTACCCAAGGGTCGTAGCGGGCTACGATTTCCTGACGGCGAGGGTCCTGCCCGTCGTTCCGACCTCGCTGCTGTGGGCTATCCCGCTGATCGTCGCGGCCGTGGTCATCATGCGGTCGACGAAACTGGGCATTTACTTCCGAGCCATCGGTTCGAATGACGAGGGCGCCAAACTAGCCGGCGTGAACGTCGATCGGTACCGAGTCGCGGCCTTCGCCTTGAGCGGGCTGCTCAGCGGCCTCGGTGCGGTCATCCAGGTGAAGCACCTCGGAGGGGCTGTCCCCCTGGGCCTCAACTTGGGGTTGCTCGTGCCTCCCCTGGTGGCCATCGTGCTGGGCGGCACCTTCTTCACGGGAGGGGCCGGAGGGCCCGAGCGCACCATCCTGGGTACCCTCACCTACGTGGTGCTGTATCGAGGCCTATATGTCTCCTTCTTGAGGCCCGAGACCCTGGAAGTGCTGGTGGGTGCAGTCCTCGTCTGTTCGGTCGTCGTGGCGTCACGTGGCATAAGGGGCGTCAGAGTTACGTGAGTGGCGGGGATAGGGCAATGCATGCTGTTCGAGAATGGGTGTCCAAGGAACGGGCCCTGCTGGTGGCTTTAGTCTCCACCGTTCTCGCCGTGATCGTCTTTCAGTCCATCAACCCGTTCTTCTTGAGTCCGCACGGCAGGACGACGCTGGTATATGCGTCGGGGTACTTCCTCATCGCAGCGACCGGGCTGACCTTCGTCATCCTGACCGGCTCTTTCGACTTCTCGGTCGTTGCGCTATTGAAGCTGGCCGCCCTGCTGTGCGCCCTCTACCTCAATGTGTTCGGACGATGGGTGGTCCTGCTCGCCGTCGGGATCTGTGCGCTATTCGGGCTGGCCAACGGCCTCATCACGTCCAAGCTGCGGGTTCCCTCGTTCCTGGCGACCCTGGCCATGTCGGTACTGGTGGAAGGGATCGTCTTGTACATCTCTCGAGGGTACCTGCACGTGGTGCGTGACCCCAGCTTCCGGGCGCTGGCAGTGCGGTTCGTCGGGGGATTGCCGATGGTCTTCTACTGGGCCATCGGTGTCTGGCTCGTCGCCGTGATCGTTGCGCGGTACACCGCCTTCGGCCGGCAACTGTACGCCGTGGGAGGCAACGGGCTGGCCGCGGAACTCGTCGGAATCGACGAGCAGTGGATACGTACCGCCGCCTTCGTGGTGAGCGGGGCATTGGCGGGTCTGGCGGGCGTCCTGTACATGGCGCAGTTCGGCGGCGGCTCCATCGAGTTGGGCAGCGACATGATGATTCCGCTGTTCGCCTCGGTCGTTGCCGGGGGCACATCCCTCAGCGGCGGCATCGGAGGGCCCCAGCGCACGTTGCTCGGCGTCATCGTCGTGACCTGGATCCAGGCGGGACTCTCCATGCTGGGGATCGCTCGAGACCTGCAGTTGGTCGTCTTCGCGCTGATCGGCATCACGATGAGTGCGCTGACTGTCGAGCGCTGGAGGGGGGTGGCCGTGCGCTAGGCGCCAGATGATGCAGGGGCGTAGCTGGTGTCGGTCGTCCAAGCGGATGCGATGATCGAAGAAGCATCAGACGGATCGGGGGGTTGAACCATCATGCGTTTCCGCGACAAGGTCGTGATCGTCACGGGTGGCGGCCAGGGCCTGGGGGAGGCCTTCTGCAAAGGATTTGGCCGTGAGGGGGCCCGCGTCGTCATCGTCGAGCGCAGCGAGGAGACGGGACGGGCGGTCGAGGCGGCGATCAAAGAGCAAGGAGGCCAGGCCCTGTTCATTCCGACTGACGTCTCCTCTCGCGATCAGGTGCAGAGGGTCGTCGACATCGTGGTGGAGCGGTTCGGCCGCATCGATGTCCTGGTCAACAATGCCGGCGTGCACACCGGCGGCCCCTTCTGGGAGGAGACCGAGGAAGCCTGGCAGCTCATGTTCAAGGTGAACGTCATGGGCGTCGTGCTCATGTCCCAGGCTGTCGTGCCCGTGATGATGAAGCAGCGCAAGGGCAAGATCATCAACGTCTCGTCCAAGGCTGCCATCGTCGGTGAGCCCAACCATGCCGCTTACAGCGCCTCCAAGGGAGCCGTTCTGGCCCTGACGCGGGCGATGGCCGTCGAGCTGGCCCCGTACGGGATCAACGTCAACGCCATCTGCCCCGGCACGACCTTGACGCCGCTTGGCCGCTCCGCGCTGGCCGATCCCGTGACTCGCAAGGCGCTGGAGAGCGGCATTCCGCTCGGGCGCCTCGGGCAGCCGGAGGACCACGTGGGCTCCGTCTTTTTCTTGGCGTCGGAGGAGTCCGACTGGTGCACCGGCCAGAGCATCATCGTGGACGGAGGGCTCTCAGCTGTCTGAGGCACGGCAGCCTGCCCACAGCTGAGGGGACGGGGGGAGCTCATGAAGGCAGCAGTCTACTACGGCCCGAGGGACATCCGTGTCCAGACCGCGCCGGACCCCGAGCCGAGAGACGACAACATCGTCATCCAGGTCGAAGCGGCCAGCATCTGCGGCACCGACATCCGGATCTTCACCCAAGGGAGAGCGAGTATCCAGGCGCCCCGCATCCTGGGCCACGAGGTCTGCGGGATCGTGACCCACGTGCCGCGTTCGCTCGATGGGGATCTGACGGTGGGCGACCGTGTGACGGTCGCCCCTGCCATAGGATGTGGACTCTGCAGGGAATGCCTCAGCGGTGCCACCAACCTCTGCTCGAAGCTCACGACCCTGGGCATCGATTTCGATGGCGGGTTCGCTGAGTACGTGGAGGTTCCCGTCCGAGCCCGTGCCAACATCATCAAGGTTCCCCACGGTCTCCCCCCTGAGCGCGCCTGCCTCGCTGAGCCGCTCGCCTGCTGCATCAACGGTCAGGAGCAGGTCGGCATCGGACTGGGCGACGCGGTGGCCGTCATCGGCATGGGCCCGATCGGATCCATGCACGTGATGCTCGCCCGTGCAAAAGGGGCTCGCCTCATCGTCGCCATCGATATCTCGCAGGACCGGCTCAGCCGGGCCCAGGAGTTCGGTGCAACCGACGTGCTCTGCTCCAAGGAAGAGGACCCTGTCTCCGGCGTGCTGCGGCTAACCGAAGGCCAGGGAGCCGACGTGGTCATCGTGGCGTGCTCGGTCGCGGAGGCTCAGGCCCAGGCTCTCCAGATGTGCCGGACTCGCGGTCGGGTTCTGCTGTTTGCGGGATTGCGGGCAGGAACGCAGGTGCCCCTCGATACCAATCTCATCCATTACCGACAGATCCTCGTGACGGGTTCTCATGCCTCCACCGCACGGCAGAATGCCTTGGCACTGGAGCTCATCGCGAGAGGGCTGGTGCCGATCGAGAAGCTGTTGACGCGCGTCGAGCCCCTTGACCGCATCGTCGAGGCATTCAAGGCCTCTCTCGAAGGAAAGGACCTCAAGATCGCCATCCGTCCACGGCTCGGCTGAGAGGGCAGCAGGAGCTTGGGGGGAGTGCCATGCCGCGTAAGGCCGTCCTCGCCATCGACCAAGGAACAACGGGCTCCCGAGCGGTAGTCTTCGACGAAGAAGGGGCGGTGTTGGCGCGAGCATATCGAGAGGTCCGTCAATACTACCCGAACCCGGGCTGGGTCGAACATGACCCGTTGGAATACGTCCAATCGGTGAAAGAGTGCGTTGCCGAAGCGCTGTCCCAAGCCGGCAACGACATCCAAGTGCAGGCGGTGGGGATCACCAACCAGCGGGAGACGACGGTGGCTTGGGACCGGCGCACGGGTCAGCCCGTCTCGAAGGCCATCGTCTGGCAATGCCGTCGTACCGCCCCGTACTGCGAGAGGCTCATCGCTCAGGGTGCCGAGCCTATGGTCACCGAGAAGACGGGGTTGCGCATCGACCCCTACTTCTCGGCCACCAAGATCCAGTGGATCCTGGACAACATCCCCGAGGCCGCATCCCTGGCCCGCCAGGGGCACCTCGCGGTGGGGACCGTCGACTCGTGGCTCATGTGGCACCTGAGCGGAGGCCGCTTGCACGCCACCGACGCGTCCAATGCTTCGAGGACGATGTTGTTCAACATCCGCACGGGCGAATGGGACCAAGAGCTGCTGGACCTGATGCGGATCCCGCGGGAACTGCTGCCCGAGGTCTACGAGTCCAGCTGCGTATACGGCGAGGTGGCGGATGGATGGGGCGCCCTGGCCGGCGTTCCCATCGCGGGCGTAGCAGGGGATCAGCATGCGGCCTTGTTCGGCCAGGCCTGCTTCGAGCCGGGCATGACCAAGAACACCTACGGCACCGCGCTGGCCGTGATGATGAACGTCGGGGACACGCTCGTCCGGTCCCGGAGCGGCCTCACCACGGACCTGGCATGGCGGATCAACAGCAAACTCATGTACTCGCTGGAAGGCGTGGTCTTCATCGGCGGAGCCGCCATCCAGTGGCTGCGTGATGGAGTGAAGATCATCAAGGATGCCGGCCAGTCCGAGGCGATGGCGACCGCCGTCGAGGACACCGGCGGCGTCTACTTCGTGCCGGCGTTCGTCGGGCTCTGTGCACCTTACTGGGACATGTACGCCCGGGGCACCATCGTCGGGATCACCCGTGGCACGACCGAGAACCACCTGGTGCGAGCCGCCCTGGAGTCCATCGCGTATCAGACCCGGGATTGCGTGGACGCCATGGCCGCGGACCTGGGGCGGCCGGTACCGGTGCTGCGGGTGGATGGTGGTGCCACTCGAAACGAATTCTTGATGCAGTTCCAGGCGGACATCCTCGGCATCCCGGTGCAGCGCGCCGCCAACATGGAGATGGCCGCCCAGGGAGCTGCATTCCTGGCAGGACTGGCCGTCAAGCTGTGGAGCTCGACCCGCGAGCTGGAGGCCCTTTGGAAGTGCGACCGGGTCTACGAACCGAAGATGCCGGAGGACCGCCGGGAGGAACTCTATGCCGGGTGGCAACGGGCGGTCGCCCGAGCGAGGGAGTGGGCCCGGCCGCAGGGGCAGTGACCGAGCCCGCAGCTGGTAATCGGGAGGCGGGCCCGCGCCGGCCGGGGCCTCGTCGCCCGGCCGGCGCGGGCAGCACTTCGCCGTCTGCCAGGCCGCAGCTCTGTGGCGGGCGGCCGCACCGCACGCCGCGGCGCCGGTATTTCCGGGGAATGATGCGAGAGCTGGCCTCACCTCATCCCTGGCCGTGACCCGGGGGCCGACCCACGAGCCGTGTCGCAGGGATTCGATGGCTCCGGCCCGAACCTCTCGGCCCTCCAGCAAGGTGACCGAAGCTGGTTGTCGCAACCCGAGTCGCCGTTCGGCGAACCTCGCAAGGAGGGCAGGGGGTTCGATGACGACGTCCACCCTTCCGGCTGTAGTTTGACAGTTTGACAGTCACGGCCTGGTTTTGGGCCCCTCGACGCCCGCAAAGGCTGTCATGACGCGCACCCCCTCCCGGAAAACGCCGCGAGCGTAGTGCTACGTCTGGCGCCTGAAGAGGCCGACAGCCATTGACGTAAGCAACGTGGATGGCGTACCATGGAAGTGTCATGTTCGTCCGGATCAACCAGCAGCGCAACAAAGATGGCACGGTGCGCCAGTACCTGCAGGTCGTCGAGGCCATCCGCGTCCACGGCAAGCCCCGCCAGCGGGTCATCGCCACCCTCGGCCGCTGGGACCAGCCCGAAGGCCAGGCCCGGGTGGATGCCGTCCTCGAAGCCCTCAGCCAGTTCGCCGACAAGCTGGTCGTCCTCGATCTGCAGAAGGACCTGAAGGGCGAAGGCGGGCTGACGTGGGGGCCGGTGCTGGTCTTCCGGCGGCTGTGGGAGGAGCTGGGCCTGGCCCGGCTGTGGCGGTGGCTGCAGGAGGAGACGCAGATCGAGTTCGACCTGCCCGAAGCGGTCTTCGCCATGGTGCTCCACCGGCTGATGGACCCCGGCTCCCGCAAGCGCCTGGTGGAGGAGTGGCGGCCGACGGTGTGGGAGCCCCGGTTCGGGGGGCTGCAGCTGCACCACTTCTACCGGGCTCTCACCTACGTGGCACGGTTCGCACATCGGGTCGAAGACTTCCTGTTCGCCCGGTTCACCGATCTCTTCCACCAGGACCTGGAACTCGTCATGTGGGATACCACAACGGTGCGCTTCGAGGGACGCGGCCCGCAGAAGCTGGCCCAGTACGGCAACGCCAAGGACAAGCGCACGGACCGGCGCCAGATGGTGGTCGGGGTGCTGGTGACCCGGGAGGGGTGGCCCCTGGCTCATGCCGTCTACCCGGGCCACGTCAACGACGTGACGGCGACGCTGGCCATCATCGGCCAGCTGAAGCGCCGGTTCGCCTTTCAGAAGGTGATCTTCGTGGCCGACCGGGGGGCGGTGGGCCAGCGCACCCTGGAGGCGCTGGAGAAGGCCGGCTTCGAGTACATCGTGGGGATGCGCATGCGCCGGGTCCGGGTGGTGGGAGACGAGGTGATCGGCTGCACGGGGCGCTACCGGGTGGTAAGCCCCTCCCTCCGAATCAAGGAGGTCGTCCGCCAGGGCCGCCGCTACATCCTCGCCTTCAACCCCGAGGCGGCTGAGCACGACCGGCAGGTGCGCCAGGAGGTGGTCGCCCCGCTGCGAGCGGCGCTGCAGGCGGGCAGCCCCGGCGATCTCATCCGCCACAGCCGCTACCGCCGCTACCTCAAGGTCCACCGCGAGGCGGTGGAGCTCAACGAGGCGGCCATCGAGGCCGATGCCCGCTACGACGGCAAGTTCGTCGTGCTCACCAACACGAGCCGCGACGCGGCCGAGGTGGCCCAGTCCTACACCCATGATCCCCCGTCAAGACCTTTCCTCAAA
>SPLK01000353.1_pt1 | contig 14178 bp, 11 predicted proteins | sample 2456111 | NCBI WGS metagenome assembly SPLK01 (sample SAMN11156906, study PRJNA527647) | hot springs metagenome | biome: Geothermal region; feature: Hot spring; material: tree branch in hot spring; isolation source: hot spring sediment rich in lignocellulosic material ... | reverse complement strand
GAGAGCGGTTTCCAGTCTCTTTGAGCCGGGCCTCCTCACCATGGTGATCGGACACGTCACCTTCCAGGTGGCCTTTGTGGCCCTGGTGGTGGCCAGCCGCCTGCGGAGCCTTCCCCGGGACCTGGACGAGGCCGCCCGGGACCTCTACGCCACCTACCCCGTTTACCTAAGGCGGGTCCTCCTCCCCCTCCTGGCCCCCGGCATCGTGGCCGGGGCCATGCTGGCCTTTACCCTTTCCCTGGACGATTTCGTCATCAGCTTCTTCACCGCGGGGCCCGCCAGCCAGACCCTGCCCCTCATCATCTACGCCTCCACCCGGAGGGGCCTTACCCCAGAGATCCACGCGGTGTCCACCTTGATCTTCCTCGTGACCGTGGTCTTGGTCCTGAGCGCGGAGCGCTTGACAAGGAGGGCGGCATGAAAAGGATTCTGGCGGTGCTGGCGGTTTTATTGGCCCTGGGCCTGGCCCAGAAGGAGCTTCGGCTTTTCATCTGGTCGGAGTACATAGACCCCGCCATCCTCGAGGCCTTCAGCAAGCAGACCGGCCTCAAGGTGCGCGTGGACCTCTACGAGTCCAACGAGGAGCTCATCGCCAAGCTCCAGGCGGGCGGGGTGGGGCAGTACGACGTCATCTTTCCTTCGGACTTCTACGTGCCCTCCCTGATCCACCTGAAGCTGGTCCAGCCCCTGGACCAGGGCAAGATCCCCAACCTGAGAAACCTGGACGACAAGTTCAAGAACCCGCCCTTTGACCCCGGCAACCGCTACTCCGCCGCCTACCAGTGGGGCACCACCGGCCTCATCTACCGCAAGGACCGGACGGCGGAGCCTAAGACCTGGGGGGTGCTCTTCAAGGAGCCCAAGGCCCCCTTCATCCTCATGGACTCCCCCCGGGAGATGCTGGGGATTGCCCTTAGGTACCTGGGCTATTCGGTGAACACCAAGAACCCCAAGGAGGTCCAGCGGGCGGGCCAGGTGCTCCTCGAGGCCAAGAAGAGCCGCTACTTCCTGGGGTTTGAAGGGGGGGTGGGGGGCAAGAACCGGGTGGTGGCTGGGGCCGCCGCCTACGCCGTGGTCTACAACGGGGACGCGGTGCGGGCCGCCGACGAGAACCCCGGCAAGGTGGCCTTCGCCATCCCACAAGAAGGGGCCACCTTGTGGGTGGATTCCATGATGATCCCCGCCAAGGCCCCGAACCCTGAAGGGGCCCACCGCTTCATCAACTTCATCCTGGACCCCAAGGTGGGGGCCCAACTTTCCAACTTCAACCGCTACGCCACCCCCAACAAGGCGGCCCTGCCCTACATCAACCCCCAGGACCGCAAGAACCCCGCCATTTATCCTCCCGCCGAGATGATGAAGCGCATGGAGTTCATCCTGGACCTGGGCAAGGACAACCGCATCTACGACGAGGTCTGGACCGCGGTCAAGAGCCGGTAGGAACCATGGGATACATCCAGCTGAAAACCCCCATTCCCGGCCCTAAGAGCCGGGCGCTCCAGGAGAGGCGGGCCCAGGCGGTCACCCGGGCCCTGGCCCAGGCCAACCCCATCGCCGTGGCCCGGGCCCACGGGGCCCTGGTGGAGGACGTGGACGGGAACGTCCTCATTGACCTGGCCGGGGGGATCGGGGCCTTGGCCGTGGGCCACACCCCGGAGGGCGTGGTGGAGGCCTTAAAGGCCCAGGCGGAGCGCCTCATCCACATGTGCGCCATTGTGGCCAACTACGAGCCCTACGTGGCCCTGGCCGAGGCTTTAAACCGCCTCTTTCCCGGCCCCGGCCCCGCCAAGACCCTCCTGGCCAACGGGGGGGCGGAGGCGGTGGAGAACGCGGTGAAGATCGCCCGGGCCTATACGGGTAGGCCTGCGGTGATGGTGTTTGAAGGGGCCTACCACGGGCGCACCAACCTCACCATGGCCATGACCTCCAAGTACGCCCTTTTCAAAAAGGGCTTCGGCCCCTTCGCCCCTGAGGTCTACCGCCTGCCCGTGCCCAACCTCTACCGCACCCCCAAGGGGATGACGGAGGAGGCGTACCTGGACTGGTCCTTGTGGAACCTGGAAAACGCCCTCATCGCCCACGTGGACGGCAGCGCCCTGGCGGCCATTGTCATTGAGCCCGTCCTGGGGGAGGGGGGGTTCATCCCCGTGCCCCACCCCTTTTTGCGTAAGCTCCGGGAGATCGCCGACCGCACCGGGGCCCTTTTGGTGGTGGACGAGGTCCAGTCGGGCTCGGGGCGCACGGGCAAGATGTGGGCCATTGAGCACGCGGGGGTGGCCCCGGACCTGCTGGTCTCCGCCAAGAGCCTGGGGGCGGGGATGCCCATCAGCGCCGTTACCGGGCGGGCGGAGGTCATGGACGCCCCCCACGTGGGCGGGGTAGGGAGCACCTACGGGGGGAACCCCCTGGCGGCGGCGGCGGCCTTGGAGGCCCTGAGGATCCTTGAGACCCCCGGCTTCCTGGAGCGGGCCCAGGCCATTGAGGCCAAGGTGCGGGAGGTTTTTGAGCCCCTAAAGGCCGAGGTCCCGGCCCTGGGGGATGTGCGGGGCGTGGGGGCCATGATGGCCCTGGAGTTTGTGAAGGACCCAAAGGGCAAGGAGCCTTGGCCCGAGTTCGTCCTGGAGCTGGTGCGCCGCAACGCGGAAAAGGGGGTCATCACCATCCGGGCCGGCCTCTACTCCAACGCCCTCCGCTTTCTGCCCCCTTTGGACATCCCCCTGGACATGCTGGAAGAGGCCTTAGAGGTGGTTCGGGAGAACATCCGGGAGGTGTATGCCGCCCTTGCCTGAGCCCCTTTTGCTTTCCGAGGATGGGCGCTTCGCCGTGGTGCGCTCGGAACCCTGGATGGCGGAGGCTTTGGAGGAGATCCAGGAGAAGAGCTTTCCCACCCTTTCCCGGGAGGAGCGCATGACCCGGGAGCACTACCTCTCCCACCTGCGCATCTTCCCCGAGGGGCAGCACGCGGTGGTGGAGGTGGCCACGGGAAAGGTGGTGGCCTGCTCCACGGATTTCCGCACCCGGGTGGACTTCCACCATTACCAGCACCGCTACATCGAGGCGGTGGCGGGCAACTGGCTCACCAACCACGACCCGGAAGGGGACTGGCTTTACGGGGCGGACATCGGCGTCCTCCCCGAGTACCGGGGTCTGGGGCTTTCCCGGCTTTTGTACCAGGCCCGGCAGGACCTGGTGCGCCGCCTTGGGCTTAAGGGCCATGTGGCGGGGAGCATGCCCAAGGGCTACCACCTCCACGCCCGGGAGATGCCCATAGAGGAGTACGTGCACCGGGTGGTGCGGGGGGAGCTCACCGATCCTGTCCTCTCCGTGCAGCTCAGGCGGGGGTACCGGGTTTACGGCATCATCCCCGACTACCTGGAGGACCCCTCCTGCCTCAACTACGGGGTCTTCGTGGTCTGGCGGAACCCGGAGGTGGGCTGGTGAGGCGGGTGGCGGGCCGGGTCTATGTCCCCGACGCCCAGGGCCGGTACCGCCCCTACCGGGCCCTTTGGGTGAAGGAGGGGCGGGTGGCGGGCCTCGAGCCCGGGCAGGGGGAGGGGGAGGTGGTCCTGCCTGGCTTCCACGATGCCCACGTGCACATCTGGAAGATCGGCCAGCTCCTCACGGACCTCCTGGACCTCCGGGGGGTGGGGTCCCTCGAGGCGCTGAAGCGGCTCCTGCAAGAGCGGGACCGCCTCCTCCCCCCGGGGGCTTGGGTGCTCGGGCGGGGGTGGAACGAGGCCCTGCTGGGGGCCTGGCCCACCCGGGCCTTCCTGGACGGGATTCTTCCCCGCCGCCCGGTGCTCCTCACCCGCACCTGCGCCCACATCCACGTGGCCAACACCCAAGCCCTCCGCGCCGCGGGCATCGGTCCCGACACCCCAAGCCCCCCGGGGGGCGAGGTGCGCTATGAGGAGGGGCTCCTTCTGGAACGGGCCTATGGCCTTCTGGAACGGGCCATGCCCCGGCGCACGGTGGAGGATTACCAGCGCTATGTCCTGGCGGGGGCCCATCACCTCCTCAGCCGGGGGATCACCTCCGCCCTGGAAGCGGGGGCCGACCCCCTTCTCCTGGAGGCCTACCGCCGCCTGGACCGGGAGGGCCGCCTGCCCCTACGGGTGAGCGTCCTGGCCGTGGTGCGGCCCGATGGGGAGGAGACCACCTACCCTCTGCCCGAGCCCTACCGTTCCGAGCGCCTGGTGGTGGCCGGGGTGAAGTTCTTCGCGGACGGGGGCCTTTCCGGCGCTTCCGCGGCGGTGAGCCGGCCCTACCGGGAGGTGGGGGGAAAGGGGGTGCTAAGGCTTTCCGCGGGGGAGCTCTTCGAGCTGGCCCTGCCCGCCCACGAGAGGGGCTTCTTCGTGGCCACCCACGCCATCGGGGACGTGGCCATCCTGGAGGTCCTGGAGGCCTACCGCCGGCTTTACCAGGCCCGGCCCCTTCCCGTCCGCCACCGCCTGGAGCACTTCGGCCTGCCGGGGCCCAAGGCTTTAAGCCTGGCCCGGGCCTTGGGAGTCTGGGCCGTCCCCCAACCTATCTTTTTGGAGGAGCTGAGGGAGAACTTCCTCCGCTACCTTCCCCAGGAATTCCTCCCCCGGTGCTACCCCCTGGCCCGCATGGCCCGGGCGGGGCTTTCCCTGGCCTTCTCCTCCGATGCCCCGGTGGTGCGGGAGGTAAGCCCTCTGAAGGGGGCCCTGGCCGCGGGGCGGCCCTTGATGGGGAGGGGCATCCCCTTGGCCCGGGCCCTTTTCTACTACACTCAGCCTGAGGCCAGCGGTCTGCCCCCCGCCTGGCTTTGGCCAGGGCATAAGGCGGACCTGGCGGTGTGGGACCGGGACCCCTTCCGGCATCCGGAGGAGGCCCGGGTGGTGCGCGTGGAGGTGGACGGTGCGGCGGTCTTTACGGCTTGACCTGAAGGAGAGGAAGGCCTTTTGGCAGGAGGTCCCCTTGGAGGAGGCCGCCTTCGGGGGGCGGTACCGGACGGCTAAGCTCCTCATGGAACGGGAGGCCTACCGCTTTGACCCCCTTTCCCCGGAGAACCCCCTGGTGTTCGCCGTGGGGCCCCTGGCGGGCACCAGCTTTTCCAACGCCAACCGCACCAGCGTGGGCACCCGGAGCCCCCTCACCCTAGGGATCAAGGAGGCCAACGGCGGGGGCACCTTCGGCTACGCCCTGGGGCAGCTGGGCCTTTCCTACCTGGTCCTGGAAGGCCAGGCCCCGGAGTGGACCGTCCTCCGCCTCACCCGGGAGGGGGAGGTCTTCTTTGAGCCCGCGGAAGGGCTTTTGGGACTGGGGAACTACGAGGCGGCGAGGAGGCTCTTTTCCGCCTACGGCCAGAAGATCGCCTTCGCCCTTTTGGGCCCCGTGGGGGAGTACGGGGGGCTCCTATCCGGCATCGCCTTCAGCGACGTGGACGGGCGCCCTTCCCGCCTGGCCGCCCGGGGCGGGGTGGGGGCGGTGATGGCCTCCAAGCGGGTGAAGGCCATCGTGGTGGAGGTGGCGGGCCGCCCCCTGGTGCAGGACAAGCCCAAGGCCACGGAGGCCCTGAGGCGCTACGCCGCCCTCCTCCGCCAGGACCCCCTGGTCATGCAGTTTTACAACGCCATCGGCACCATGGGGATGGCGGACTTCCAGAACGCCTTCGGGGGGCTGCCCGTGCGCAACTTCCGCGAAGGCCGCCTGGCCCCGCCGGAGGCCTTCCGCATGGGGGGCCAGTACATCGCCCCCCTCAACAAGGCCCGGGGGGGCAAGCACACCCACGCCTGCATGCCCGGGTGCGTGATCCAGTGCTCCAACGTCATCGTGGACGAAAGGGGAGAGGAGATCGTCTCCCCCCTGGAGTACGAGACCATCGGGCTCCTTGGCACCAACTGCGGCCTCAACGACCCCGACCAGGTGGCCCACCTGAACCGCCTGGCCAACGACCTGGGGATTGACACCATCGAGGCGGGGGCCACCCTGGCCCTCCTCCTGGAGAAGGGGGAGGCCCCTTGGGGGGACTATACCTTCTTGCGGAAAAAGCTGGAAGCCCTCTACACCCCTACGGAGGAGGCCCGTTTCCTGGCCCAGGGGACGGCCCGGGTGGGGGAGGCCTTGGGGCTTAAGCGGGTGCCGGTGATCAAGCGGCAGGCCATCTCCGCCTACGACCCCCGGGTGGTGGAGGCCACAGGGGTGACCATGATGGTCACCGCCCAAGGGGCGGACCACACCGCGGGGAACGCCCCCCGCCTCGAGACCCGGGCCATGCCGGTGGAGGAGATCCTTTTGGCGAGCCACCAGGCCCAGGTGAACGCCGCGGCCAACGACAGCCTGGGGCTTTGCGTGTTCGGGGGCAGCGTGACCAACAAGAACCAGGACCTGGTGCGGGAGGCCATCTTTGGGGTCTTGGGGGTGGAGCTTCCCGGGGAGTACTGGACCCGGCTCGGGGAGGAGGTGCTCCGGCTGGAGCACCGCTTCAACCACTTGGCGGGCTTCACCCACGAGGACGACCGCCTGCCCGCCTTCTTCTACGAGGAGCCCCTTCCCCCCAAGGGCTACACCGCCCGCTTCCGTCCGGAGGACCTGGCGCCCCTTTACGCCAAACTCCACGGGGACTAGGCCTTCAGGACCACCACCGTGACCCCGTGCCCCCCTTCGTTAGGGGGGGCATCGGCGAAGCTCTCCACCCGCTTGTCCCGCCTTAGGGCCTCGCGGATGGCGTTCCTAAGGGCCCCCGTCCCCTTGCCGTGGAGGAGGCGGAGGGTGGAAAGGCCCAGGGCCCTGGCCTCCTCCAGGGCGTGGTCCACCTCCAAAAGGGCCTCCTCCACCGTGAGCCCCCTGAGGTCCACCTCCTTGACCTCCCGCTTGGGCCTAAGGGTGACGGCCTTGGGCGGGGCCTCCTCTTTGAGGGGTTTCAGCTCCGCTGTCTTGAGCCGGAGCTTGAGGGGGCCCACCTGCACCAGGGCCTCCTCCCCCAAAAGCTCCACCACCCGCCCCTTCTGCCCCAGGGAGGGGACCTCCACCGGGCTTCCCGGGGCCAGGCCGGGCGGGGGAGGGGGGGCTTCCCGCTTGGGGAGGTAGCGGGCCCTTAGGGCCATGACCTCCTTCAGGGCGTCCCGTTTGCCTTCGGTGCGCGCCCGCTCCCGAAGGGCCTTGAGCTCGGCCTCGAGGCGCTTAAGCCGCTCGGAGGCCTCCCTTTCCAGGGCCTTTAGCCTCTCCGCCCGCTCCTCCTCCCAAAGGGCCTCCTTCCTGGCGAGCTCCGCCCTTAGGCGCTCCGCCTCGGCCTTTAGGGCCTCCAGGGCCTTCCGCTCCCCTTCCAGGGCAAGCCGTTCCCTCTCCAAGAGCTCCAGGAGGCCCTCCAGCCGCCCCGCCTCGGGGAGGAGGGCCTCGGCCCGGGCCAGGACCCCCTCGGGGAGGCCCAGCCTCCTTGCGATGGCGAAGGCGTAGCTCCGCCCCGGCACCCCCAGGAGCAGGCGGTAGGTGGGGCGGAGGGTCTTCAGGTCAAACTGCATGGAGGCGTTCAGGATCCCCTCCCGCCCTTGGGCGAAGGCCTTGAGGGGGGAGAGGTGGGTGGTGACGGCCCCCTTCACCCCAAGCTCCAGGAGGCGCTCCAGGATGGCCTGGGCGAGGGCGGCCCCCTCCTCGGGGTCGGTGCCGCTTCCGAGCTCGTCTATGAGGACGAGGCTTTTCTCCGTGGCCCCCTCCAGGGCCTCCTTGATGCGCACCAGGTGCCCCGCGAAGGTGGAAAGGCTTTCCTGCAGGGACTGCTCGTCCCCGATGTCGGCGAAGATGCGGTCCGGCCACTCCAGGGTGGCTTCCCGGGCGGCCACGAAGAGGCCGGCCTGGGCCATGAGCACCGCAAGGCCCAGGGTTTTGAGGAGGGCGGTCTTCCCCCCCATGTTGGGCCCGGAGATGAGGAGGAGGCGCCTGGCGCCATCCAGGCGGAGGTCGTTGGGGACGGGGTTTTGGATGAGGGGGTGGAAGGCCTCCTTGAGCGCGTACCCCTCGCCGAAGCGGGGGGGCCTAAGCCCCAGGTCCCGGGCCAGGGCGGCCTGGGCCTGGAGGAGGTCCAAAAGGCCCAGGGCCTCGAGGGTTTCCGAAAGCCCCTCGTCCTCCGCCAGGAGGGCGGTGAGCTCGGAGAGGATGCGGGCCACCTCCTCTTCCTCCTGCAACCTTAGGCTTTGCAGGCGGTTGTTGAGCCGCACCACGGAGAAGGGCTCCACGAAGAGGGTGGCCCCGGACTCGGACTCGTCCAGGAGGATGCCGGGCACCTTGTGGGCCATTCCGGCCCGCACGGGGATGCAGTAGCGCTCCCGCCTCAGGGTGATGAACCTTTCCCCGATGGCCTCCTTGTGGGCATCCATGAGGGCATAGAGCCGGTCCAGGATCTGCTGGCGAAGGGGCCCAAGCTCCCGGCGGATGGCCTTGAGGCGGGGGCTCGCCTCGTCCTTCACCCGGCCCTCCTCGTCGATGGCCCCCCGCACCCGCTTGGTGAAGCGGCCGTGGTCCCCGATGCCCTGGGCCACCGCCCCCAGGCCCTCCAGCCCCTTCAGCTCCTCCCTCAGGGCCTCGGCCTCCTCCAGGGCCTCGGCCGCCAGGAGGAGTTCTTGGCCGGAAAGCCTTCCCCCCCCGAGGGCCTTCTCGTAGGCCGCCCTCAGGCCCCCCGCGTCGGGGAGGCGGTAGGGGTAGGTCAGGGCCTCCTGCGTGAGGCGGTGGCGGCGCTCGGCCTCCTCCCGGGAAAGGGGGAGGAGGGCCAAGGCCCTTTCTTGGCCCAAAGGGGTCTGGGCCCTTTCCGCCAGGAGGGCTAGGACCTTGGGGAACTCCAGGACCTCGAGGACGTCCCGCACAAAGGGCAAGTATAGCTCAAGGCCACCCCGCCCAAGCGAAGGCTTCGGCGGGGGCTTAGGGATTCTGGGAAAGGGCGGGCGCCTTAGTCTTCAAGGTAGGTGTAGCCCTGAAGCTCCCGGGCGTACCGCTCCAGGAAGGCCCCCTTGGCCGCGGGGGAAAGCCGGCTTTGCCGCACCAGCTTCTCCACCCCTAGGGCGAGCTCCCTTGCGGTGAAGCCCATCTTCTCAATGACCTTCTCCGCCGTTTCCCCGGGGACGAAGCGCTCAATGGCGAAGCCCTCCTCCCCCACGGTCACGTGGGCCTCCCCCACCTGGCCGAAGAGGTTGTGGTTGGAGCCCAGCACGTCCTGGTAGGCCCCCACCAGGAAGACCCCCAGGTAGTAGGGCTCCCCCGGGCGCACGGGGTGCACGGGGAGGGTGTGGCGCACGTCGTGCAGGTCAATGAAGCGGTCGATTTTCCCGTCGGAGTCGCAGGAGATGTCCACCAGGGTGGCCCTCCGGGTGGGGCGCTCGTCCAGGCGGGAGAGGGGCACGATGGGGAAGAGCTGGTGGATGGCCCAGGCGTCGGGGAGGCTTTGGAAAATGGAGAAGTTGCAGACCAGCTTGTCGGCCAGGAGCTTTTCCAGATCCTCCAGCTCGTCCGGGGTGTAGGGGAGCTCCTGGGCCAGGGCGTAGACCCGGCGGGCGATGTGGTAGAAGATCTCCTCCGCCAGCGCCCGGTCCCTCAAGGACACCAGGCCCAGGTCGTAGAGGGTCTGGAGGGTTTCCTTGTCGGAGAAGGCGTCGTGGTAGACCTCGCGGAAGTTCTTGGCGGAAAGGCCCTGAAGCCCCTCCCAAAGCTCCTGGACCAGGGGGTGGGCGTCCTCCGGGGGCGGGCTTGGGCGCGCCTCCCCCGGCGGGGTGATGACGTCCGTGACCTCCAGGACCAAGACGCTGTGGTAGGCGGTGAGGGCCCGGCCGGACTCCGTGACCAGGGTGGGGTGGGGCTCCCCCGCGGCCTCCACCACCTCCTTGGTCACGTACACCAGGTCCTCCGCGTACTCGGGCAGGGTGTAGTTGGCCGAGGCGTAGAAGTTGGTCTTGGAGCCGTCGTAGTCCACCGCCAGCCCCCCGCCCAGGTTCAGGTAGCGCACGGGGGCCCCGAGCTTCCGCAGTTGGACGTAGGTCTGGGCCGCCTCCCGCACCGCGGCCTTGATCTTGCGGATGTCCGTCACCTGGCTGCCGATGTGGGCGTGGACCATGACCAGGCTCTGGAGGAGGCCCTCCGCCTTCAGGATCTCCACCGCCTTCAGGATCTCCGGGGTGGTGAGGCCGAACTTGGCGTGCTCCCCGCCGCTGTTCTCCCACTGCCCGGCCCCCTTGGCCTTGAGCTTGTAGCGGATCCCGATCTGGGGCTCCACCCCAAGCTCCCGGGAAAGCCGCACCACCCGGGAAAGCTCCGCAAACTTTTCCAGGGTGACCACCACGTTCCGGCCCAGCTTCCTGCCCATGAGGGCCAGGCGGATGAAGTCGTCGTCCTTGAAGCCGTTGGTGGTGATGAGGGCCTCTTCGGAAAGGTCCTGGGCCAGGATGAGGGCCAGCTCGGCCTTGCTCCCCGCCTCGAGGCCGTGGTGGTAGGGCCTCCCCGCGCGGGCCACGGTTTCTAGGACCAGCCGGCGCTGGTTCACCTTCACCGGGTAGACCCCCCGGTAGCCCCCCCCGTAGCCGTACTTCTCCATGGCGCTCCGGAAGGCCTCGTTGAGTTCCCGCACCCGGGCCTCCAGGATCTGGGGGAAGCGGAGGAGCATGGGGAGGGGCCGCCCCTCGTCCCTAAGAGCCTCCACGATCTCCAGCATGCTCGCCGCGGGGCCCTTGGGGCCTAGGGGGGTCACCTCCAGCTCCCCTTCCTCGCCCACCCGGAAAAACCCCGCCCCCCAGTGGGGGACCAGGTAGATCTCCTCAGCCTCTTTGGGGGAAAAGCGCTTGGCCGCCTTCAATCCGGGTCAACCTCCGCTATGAGTGTAGGTCCAGGGGGCGGGTTTGTGAAGTAGGCGAACCCCTCCCCCTCCTCCGGCACCCGTTCGGGGTCCAGGAGGTAGAGGAAAGGTCCCCCTTCCTCGTTCACCAGGGCGTACCCCCGCTTTCGGATGGGCCCCCGGAGGGCTTCCGGGGCCTGGAAGGCGATGGGAAGGCGTCCGAGCTCCCCCTCCACCTCCTCCAAGAGGTTCAGCCAGGCCCCGAAGGCCTCGGGCTCCACCTCGGGCACCAAAAGGCGCACCGCCCCCCTCTTCTCCCCGAAGGCCTTGAAGCGGCGGAGGAAGCGCCTTAAGACCCGCCTTTCCTCCCCCGAGGGGCGGAAGGTGAGGTGCTTGTGGCCAAAGACGCTGAAGCGGAAGCCGGGGGGGGCCAGGGCCCTAAGCCGGGCGATGGTCTTGGGGTCCGCCGCGCGGTGCCACCAGGAGAGCTCCACCGTGGGGAAGGCCTTCCGGTAGGCCCTGAACCCCCCGGGGTAGCCCCGGTAGCCCTTCAGGCCCACCAGGACCATCAGGCCCCTTCCCCCCAGGCCTCGAGGAAGGCCAGGCCCATCCGGGCCATGAGGGGGGTGATGGTGTGCCCCGCCCCCTCCTCCACGAAGCGGGCCAGGCGGCCTTCGGGGTAGTGGGGCCTTAGGGCCTCCACCGTCTTCTCCATGCGCTCCAGGGGGACGATGAGGTCTTTGGTGCCGTGGAGGTGGAGAAGGGGCACCCCCCCGTAGCCCGCGCCCCTTAGGGCCGGGGGGGTTTCGTAGAGGACCTGCACCCTGGGGTCTTCCAGGACCTGCCCCTTTGGGAGCTTCATGGGGAAGCCGCTTCCGATAAAGGCCAAAGCCGCCCTGGGCCGGAAGCCCTGGGAAAGGAGGAGGTGGGCCACGAAGGCCCCTAAGCTTCCCCCCGCCAGGTACAGGGGGAGGCCGAAACGCCTTTCCGCCTCCTCCGCCACCCTTAGGGCCTCTTCCTTGAACCCCAGGGCCACCTGGTACACCTCCTCCACGTAGCGGGGGCTTTTGGCGGAAGGGGGCGGCCCCTCCCGTTCTCCGTGCCTGGGGGCGTCGAAGGCGAGAAGGGCGAAGCCCCTCTCCGCGTAGCCCGGAAGGAGACCAAGGATATGCTCCTTAGACCCCTGGAGGCCGTGGAGGACGAGGAGGAGGCCCTTGGGGTTTTCCGGCCGCTTGAGGAGGGCGGGAAGCCCTGCGAGGCGGAGGCGTTCTTCCCTCATGTGAAGAGGCTGGAGACCGACTCTCCCCGGTGGATGCGCCAGATGGCCTCGGCGAAGAGGGGGGCCACGGTGAGGGTCTTGAGCTTGGGGCCCTCCTTGGGGAGGCAGGTGTCCGTGGCCGCCACCTCCTTCACGGGGCTCTTGGCGATGCGCTCCAGGGCCGGGCCCACGTAGACCCCGTGGGTGGCGGCGGCGTAGACCTCCTTGGCCCCCGCCTGGAGGAGGGCCTCCACCGCCTCCACCAGGCTGCCTGCGGTGGAGATCTCGTCGTCCACGATGAGGGCCGTCTTGCCCTTCACCTCCCCCACCAGCATCCGCACCCGCACCTCGGTGTCCGAGACCCGCTCCTTGTCAATGAAGGCCAGGGGGAGGCGGAGCCTGCGGGCCAGGGAGCTTGCCCGCTTGATGTCCCCCGCGTCCGGGGCCACCACCACCGCGTTCTCCAGGTCCACCCGGGTGGCAAAGTGGTTGGCGATGACGGGCTCGGCGGAGAGGTGGTCCACGGGCACCTTGAAGAAGCCGTGGACCTGGGGGGAGTGGAGGGTCATGGTGAGAACCCGGTCGGCCCCCGCGGTCTGGAGGAGGTCGGCGATGAGCCGGGCGGCGATGGAGATCCGGGGGGCGTCCTTCTTGCCGCTCCGGGCGTAGGAGAAGTAGGGGATGACCGCGGTGACCCGGGCGGCGCTGGCCCCCTTGGCCGCGTCCACCATCATGAGGAGCTCCATGAGGTGGTCCTGCACCGGGGGGGTGAGGGACTGGACGATGAAGACGTCGCCTTCCCTCAGGCTTTCCTCAAAGCGCACGAAGAGGTTGTCGTTGGCGAAGCGCATCGTGGTGCTCTTCCCCAAGGGCAGGCCCAGGGCGTCGGCGATGGCCTGGGCCAGGGGGCGGTTGGATTGACCGGAAAAGATCAGGAGGGGGCGGTCCATGCCGCCCATCAGGATAGCACGCCCTAAAGGGGGGTGATGGCCTCCTGGAGGGGGGTGGTGACCTCGGGGCCCGTGGGGTGGAGGTAGACGTTCACCTCCGTGCGCACCCCGAACCCCGGCAGGTACACCCCGGGCTCCACGGTGAAGGCCAGCCCCGGCACCAGGGGGCGGAAGTCGTGGGTCTCGAGGTCGTCCAGGTGGGGCCCGGCCCCGTGGACCTCCCGCCCCAGGTTGTGCCCCGTGCGGTGGCGGAGGTAGGCCCCGTACCCCGCCTCCTCCAGGACCTTGCGGCTCACCCGGTCCACCTCGAACCCCCTGGGGTACCGGCCCTCCCTATAGGCCTCCGCCACGAAGCGGATGGCCTCGTCCCGGGCCCGCGCCACCGCGGCGAAGGCCTGGTGGGCGGCCTCGCCCACCCTAAGCCCCGCCATCCAGGTGAGGTCCGCGTAGACCCCCCCGGGCTCCTTGGCCCAAAGGTCCAGGAGGACCACCTCGCCCTCTTCTAGCCGTGCCTCCCCCGGCTCGTGGTGGGGGTTGGCGGCGTTCTTCCCGAAGGCCACCATGGGGGGGTGGTCAAAGACGAGCCCCAGGGCGAGGAGGGTTTCGGCCATGGCCTTTTGGACCTCCTTTTCCGTGGCCTTGGGGTTCTCCTTGAGGAGGTCTAGGGCCCGGTCCCGCGCCCTTAGGAGCCCTTCCACCGCCCGGCGGTGGCTCCTCAAGTCCTCCTCCCCCCAGGTCTGGAAGAGGAGGAGAAGGGGCCAGGAGGAGACCGCCTCCACCCCAAGGGCCCGCAGGAGGTCCAGGGTGCCCCCGTCCACCCGGGAGAGGTAGGGGATGGCCCCCCCGGGCACGTACTCCAGGGCCACCCGCCTTTTGCCCTCCAAAAGCCGGGAGAGCTCTTCCCATAAGCCCCTCCAGGTGTGGTAGGTCCTCCGCGCTCCGGGAAGGGGGGGGAAGAGGCTTTCCTCTATGGCGTGGCAGAGAAGGGCGGGCGCCCCTTCCCGGGGGATGAGGTAGGCGAAGCGGCGGGTGAGGTGGAGATGGGCTAGGCCCAGGGCCTCGAGGGCCAAGGGGTTCCCCCGGCCGAAGCTATAGAGGAGCCACCCGTCCAGGCGCTCTTCCTTCAAGACCTCCTGCACCTTGGCGATGTCCACGCCCCCATCCTATCCCTTTCCGCTCAGTACACGTCAAAACGT
>SPLK01000352.1_pt1 | contig 14185 bp, 10 predicted proteins | sample 2456111 | NCBI WGS metagenome assembly SPLK01 (sample SAMN11156906, study PRJNA527647) | hot springs metagenome | biome: Geothermal region; feature: Hot spring; material: tree branch in hot spring; isolation source: hot spring sediment rich in lignocellulosic material ... | reverse complement strand
TCGCCTGGCTGTTGGCTAGTGCCTCGGCCACAGCCCGCGTGCCACCAGCGAAGGGTTCCAATTCAAAGACGCCCAGGGGGCCGTTCCACACTACCGTGCGGGCCTTCGCCACCTCGCTGGCAAAGAGGCGTCGGGTCTCAGGCCCGATGTCCAGGGCCTCCCAGTCGGCCGGGATCTGATCGACCCTCACCACCCGCGTCTGGGCCTGGGCGCTGAACTGGTCGGCCACCACCACGTCCACGGGCAGCAGGAGGCGCACACCGCGGGCCTCCGCCTCCCGCATCAGCTCGGCGGCCAGGCCGATGCGCTCCTTGTCCAGCAGGGAGCGGCCTACCTCATAGCCCTTGGCCTTGAGGAAGGTGTAGGACATGCCGCCTCCGATGAGGAGGGCGTCTACCTTGGGCAAGAGGTGGCGGATCACCCCGATCTTGTCGCTCACCTTGGCCCCGCCCAGGATGGCCACGAAGGGGCGGTCGGGCCGCTCCAGGGCGTCACCTAGCATCTCCAGTTCCCGCTGCATCAGAAAACCGGCCGCGGCGGGTAAATAGCGCGCCACGCCCTCGGTCGAGGCATGGGCCCGGTGAGCGGTACCGAAGGCGTCGTTCACGTAGAGGTCGCCTAGCCGGGCCAGTTGGCGGGCGAACTCAGGATCGTTCGCCTCCTCCTCCGGGTGGAAGCGAACATTCTCTAGCAGCAGCACGTCACCATCCCGCAGGGCGGCGACCCTGGCCTCCACCTCCGGACCCACGCAGTCGTCGGCCTTCTGCACGGGGCGGCCCAGCAGCTCGGCCAGGCGCCGGGCCACCGGGTCGAGACGGAGGTTCGGGTCGGGGCCCTTGGGGCGGCCCAGGTGGGATAAGAGGATCACCCGGGCCCCCCGCTCGATCAGATGCTGCAGGGTGGGCAGAGCGGCGCGCATGCGGGTGTCGTCGGCCACCTGGCCGTCCTCGGTGAGAGGGACGTTGAAGTCGACCCGCACCAATACCCGCTTGCTCCGGACGTCGAGATCGGCGACGGTCAGCTTCGCCATGGCTTAACCCCGCTTCGCGATGTACCGCACCAAGTCGACCACCCGGTTGGAATAGCCCCACTCGTTGTCGTACCAGGCGATCACCTTGACGAAGTCGCCCTCCATCACCTTGGTGAGGGAGCCGTCGACGATGGAGGAGTGGGGGTCACCCAGCAGGTCGCTGGAGACCAGCTCGTCCTCGGAGTAGGCCAGAATGCCCTTCAGCTTGCCCTCGGCGGCCCGGCGCAGGGCGGCGTTGATGTCGGCTGCGGTAGCAGGGCGCTCCAGCTGGGCTACCAGGTCGACCAGGGAGACGTCGGGCGTGGGCACCCGCATAGCGTACCCATCCAGCTTCCCCTTCAGCTCGGGCAGGACCAGGCCCACCGCCAGGGCGGCACCAGTGGTGGTGGGGATGATGTTGACCGCCGCCGCCCGAGCCCGCCGCTTGTCCTCGTGGGGGAAGTCGAGAATGCGCTGGTCATTGGTGTAGGAGTGGATAGTGGTCATCCAGCCCCGCTTCAGGCCGAACTCCTCCAGGAGCACCTTGGCCACGGGGGCAAGGCAGTTGGTGGTGCAGGAAGCGTTGGAGATGACGTGGTGGCGGGCAGGATCGTATTTATCCTCGTTGACGCCCAAGACGATGGTGATATCCTCGTTCTTGGCAGGGGCGGTGATGATCACCTTCTTGGCGCCCGCCTCCAGATGCAGGGCGGCCTTGTCCCGGCTGCGGAAGACACCGGTCGACTCGATGACGTAGTCGACGCCCAGCTCCCGCCAGGGCAGGGCGGCGGGGTTCCGCTCCGCCGTCACCTTGATGCGCCGGCCATTGACGATCAGGTCGTGGCCGTCGGCCCGGACGTCGCCCTTGAAACGGCCGTGCACTGAATCGTACTTCAGCAGGTAAGCCAAGGTGTCCGCATCGGTCAGGTCGTTGATGGCCACCCACTCGATCTCCGGATCATGGATGGCGGCCCGAAAGACGTTCCGCCCGATGCGACCGAATCCGTTGATGCCAACCCTGATAGCCATCCTTGCCCCTCCTTGATAAGTCGTGTCGGCGCGCCGGGCCGCCGGCCTGGGCTCGCTAGTCCAGTCGGCGGCCTCAGGGCAACGTGGCGCCTGGGCTGACGGGGGTCCCCTGCGCCGCCTCTGCCCGGGGCCGGTCGAAGCCGGCCACCCCCAGGCGGTCCAGCATGAGCCGGGCCGCCCCCTCGTCGGTGATAAAGACATCCTGGTGGCGGCTGCTCATGACCGCCAGGGCCGCCTCGGCCTTACTGTGCCCGCCGCCGACCGCCACCACCATGCCCACGTTGTCCAGGTCTTCGAAGCGAAGACCGACGCTGCTGGTGGTGTAGACGATCTCGCCACGGGCATTAAAGTAGTAGCCAAAGGCCTCGCCCACGGCTCCCCGCTGGTGCAGCAGCTGGATAGCCTCCTCCGGCAAGCCCCGGCGGCGAGCCATCTCTTCGGCGGTGCCGATGCCGTGCAAGACGATATCGGCGGCCTTGATCATGTCCAGCACCTGCTTGATCTTGGGGTCGCTGGCCACCAGGTCGAGGGCTCCCTCACCGAGGTCGTCGGCCACGTGCAGGAGGCGGTGACGGGCGCCCAGGCGGCGGGCGATGGCGGCCGCCACCGTGTTCGCCTGCAGCTCCACATCCTCCCCCAGCCCGCCCCGGGCCGGCACCACCGTGATGTCGGTCACCCCTTGCCCGGCCGGCAGGCTGCGGGCCACCTCGGCCAGGGTACTGCCTCCTGTGACCGCCAGCACCGCGCCAGGCTTCAACACCTCGCGCAAGAACTGGGCGGTCTCCCGGGCGATCTCTCGCTTCACCGCTTCGTCCAGATCGGAGTCACCGGGAACCACGATCACCCGTTTCAGCCGTAGCTGCTCGGCCAGGGCCCGCTCCAGGCTGGCCAGGCCGTGCAGCTCGCGGATGATCTCTTTCAGCCCCTCCAGCACCTTCTGGCCTGCGGGCGAGATCTGCATACCCCCCGGCTCAGCGACGATCAGCCCGGCATCCCGCAGGAAGTCCACTTCGTTGCGCACCATGCGTTCCGGCCAGTCCAGTTTGGCGGCCAAAGCCCGGCGACCGATGGGCTCCAGATACTGGATGCTCTGCAGGATCAGGTGCCGACGCTCAACCAGCTCCACCACTTCCGGGGCAATCCGGCGGAAAACGGTCAACATGTCCACCCTGCCTCTTCCGGCCCCCTGCCCAGTCGGGATGGAATCAGTCCCGCCTTGTTGTGGCGTGTCCCACCCGGCGTAGCCGAACCCTCCTGGCACCTGCATAGCCCACCAGCCTCCCTGGCGGCGGCCACGCTCCTGGAAAGGCTCCACTCAGCTAGCTCGTCTTGGAGCCGCCGCCACCTTTCGACGTGGCCCCATCCTTTGCGAGATTCTCCTTTGAGCTATGAGACTCCTCCCACTGGCGCCGGCTTAGCATTCTTCAGGCGAGCCCGCCGGAGCGTCGGCGGCGCTGGCGGCGGCCTCGTCGACCGCCCTGGCCTGAGCCGGGGGGTCCGCCGACCCCGGCTCACGGGCCGACCTGCCGGCCGCCAGGGCCATCAGCCGGTTCAGCCTATGACGGACGCCCGACTTCGTCATGGGCGGCCGCAGCGTTGCGCCCAGTTCGGCTAGGCTGGAGTAGGGCTGACGCAAACGCGCCCGCGCCACCTCGGCCAAGCCGGGGGGCAGGTGCTCCAAGCCGCCTAAACGGGCCTCCAGCCGGCGGATCGCCTCGATCTGGTCGAGGGCAGCCCGCACCGTCTTGTCAAGATTGGCCGTCTCGGCGTTCACCAGCCGGTTGGCGTCGCTGCGCATCTCTTTCACGATGCGCACGTTCTCCAGCTGCAGCAAAGCCCGGCGCGCCCCCATCAACTGCAGGACGGTGAGCACCTGCTCGGCACCCTTCAGGTAAACGGCGCCGCCCCGCCGGCTCACTTGGCGTGGGGCGAGCCCCAAGCTGCGCAAGCAGTCGATCAGCGCCTCGCAGGCCACGGGCTTGCCCAGATCCCACTCTATATGGTAGGTCTTGGCAGGCTGGACCAGGGAACCCCGGGCCAAAAAGGCGGCCCGCACGTAAGCCCGCCGACAGCAGCGCCGCCAGGGCAACCCCTCCGCCGCCAGCGCCTCCAGGCGCCGGGCCACGGGATGCCCCGGCGGAACGGGGCCGACTCGCACCGCATAGGTGCGGTGGCCGGGGCGCCGCAGGAAGCGGACCTGCAGCCACGGCCGGACGCCATCCACTTGCTTCCAGAGATGAAAGAGGCGGCGGGCGGTAGACGCCTGGGGTAGCTCAAAGGTGAACTGCACACCTTCCGGGGTGACCTGCCGCCGGCCTGCCACCGCGGCCAGTGCGGCGAGCTCGGCCGCCTGGCAGCAGCTCCGGGCGGGTAGCTCCCGGAGCAGCTCCTCTTTCGTCTCCGCCGAAAAAGGCATCCCCACCGCCCCTCCTTTCAGCCCGGGGGACCTCGGCCGGCGCTGCGCCCGTCGCCACGGCCAGGCCGTGCCCCACGCCGCTCACAGCTGCACCGTCATGCGGGCCTCAAGGTGGCCACCGCTGTCGTAGACCAGGACGGTGTAGCGGCCAGACGGTGGCCGCTCCGCGGCCACCACGTGGCCCGGGTACGTGAAGGCCATGCTCACCAGGCTCCCCGGCTCCGGGCGCCGCACCCGCACCCGCACCGCGATCTCCGAGCCCCGCAGCTCAATGCTGGTCACCTCGATGGCGTAGCCCCCGGTAGGCCGCTGCCCCAAGAACGCACCGACCACGAACTGCCGCTCCCAGTTCACCGTGGGGGCTGGACCCACCCCCATCAGCTGAGACCACAGGCTGCGCCAGGCGGCCTCGCCGGCCGCCACCTCATACCCGGGCGTGAGGCGGCCGGCCTTGGCCAAGGTCGCCACCTGGAGAACCCGGGGGCCATCGGCCCGGGTGGCCGGCCCCAAGCCCAGCCCCATCCCGACCAGCACCAACAGGCTGCCGAGCCGCCACAGCCACTCCACGCCTGCCACCTCCTAACGCTTCGACCTGAGCGGGTGCCGCCGGCGCTGGCCGGCCGCCCGGGCGGCCCGGCGCAGGCGGGCCCACCACAACATGGGTGCCGCCTGGCCCAAGTAGGACCCGTACCGCCCCACCACCAGTGTCTCCGCCGCCACCTTCCCCCGGGCTACCGCCACTTGGAGGATGGCCGTAGCCAGTCGCCGGGGATCATGGCGGGCCAGATCGGCGGCGGCCAACAAGGGCCGGACCACCGGTTCCGGGCCCAGGCTGCGCACCGCCTCGGCGTCGGCCACCACGGGGAAGGCCCCCTCCCGCCGGTACCGCTGGGCCACCGCACCGCTGATGCTGGCCCCGTTCAGCAGCACCACGTCGATCAGCCCCCGCCCTACGTGGTCGACGATGGCCCGCACGTGGTCGGAGGCGGTGTAGCCGTCGGTCTCGCCAGGCTGCGTCATCACGTTGCAGACGTACACCTTCAGGGCCCGGGAGCGGCGGATCGCCTCGGCCACCCCTCGCACCAGCAGGTTAGGCAGAACACTGGTATACAGGCTACCCGGCCCCAGGACGATCACGTCGGCTCGGGCCAGGGCCTCCAGGGCCGCCGGCAAGGCCTCGGGCTCCGCCGGGTCCAGGCCGATGCGGCGGATCCGCTTCCGCACCTGGGGGATGTTCGACTCTCCCCGCACCCGGGAACCGTCCTCATACTCGGCCCACAGGGAGACCCTGCTGAGGGTGGACGGCAGCACCTGCCCCCGGATGGCCAACACCTTGCTGGAGGCCCGTACCGCTTCCTCGAAGTCGCCGGTGATGGCCGTCATGGCGGCGATGAACAGGTTACCGAAGCTGTGCCCTGCCAGCCCCTCGCCACTCCCGAACCGGTACTGGAAGAGACGTTCCATCAGCGGCTCGGTGTCGGCCAGCGCCACCAAGGTGTTGCGGATGTCGCCGGGGGGCAGGATACCCAGCTCGTTACGCAGGCGCCCCGAGGAGCCGCCGTCGTCGGCCACCGTCACGATGGCGGTGATGTTGCTGGTGAACTGCTTGAGACCCCGCAACAGCACCGACAGCCCTGTACCGCCGCCGACCACCACCACCCGTGGCCCCCGGGCCAGATGGCGCTTGGCGAAGACCAGGTCGGCCAGCTGCTCGGGGCCCCCCGGCAGTACCACCGCCACCAGGGAGCGAATCATCTGGCGCAGCCCGACGGCGATGAGGAAAACGCCACCCGCGGTGAGGAGGATACCGGCGACCCGGTAGAGCCGGTCAGGGAGTGCATAGGTGACGCCCGAGGTGAATTGGCTCACCAGCCACTCCAGGGCCAGCGCCACCTCGACTCCCGCGGCCAGCCCTAGTCCGGCGCTCACCATCAAGACGCCCAGGGCCAAGACCAAGATCCAGCGCTTCACGTTCATGCCCGGATACAGCCATTTCAGGACCTGCATGGGCCATCTCCCCACCGCGCCCGGCTCAGTCGTCGACCCGCGCCACGTCCCGGTGCTCCACCGCCACCGGGTAGCCCAGCTCACGGATCACCGTCCCCAGCCAGTCGGCCACCGCCACCGAGCGGTGCCGACCGCCGGTACAGCCGATGGCCACCACCAGGTGACGCTTCCCTTCCTCCACGAAGTGCGGCAACAAGAAAGCGATAAACGCTTTCAGGTGCTGCAGAAAGGCACGGGTGAGAGGTGCACCGAGAACGTAGTCGGCCACCTGCGGCTCGCGGCCCGTGAGGGGGCGGAGCTCTTCAATATAGTGCGGGTTAGGCAGGAAACGGACGTCGAACACCAAGTCGGCGTCCAGCGGCAAGCCCCGCTTGTAGCCGAAGGAAAGGACCGTCACCTGGAGCTGGCCCTGCTGGCCCTGGCCGAAGAGGCGGCTAATCTCGGCAAACAGCTCCCGTGGCGCTAGGTGGGAGGTGTCGATGATCCGATGGGCTCGATCCCGCAGCTGGCGGAGGCGCTCCCGCTCCGCGCGGATCCCCTCTAGCAGGCCCAGGGCGCCGCCCTGGCCGGCTGCCCCCCCCGCCGAACCCAAGGGGTGGCGGCGACGGGTCTGCTTAAAGCGGCGGACCAGGACCTCGTCGGATGCCTCGAGGAACAAGATGGTCACGGGGATCCCCACCTGTTCCAGCTGGTCCAAGGCCTCCAGGAGCGTGTCAAAAAAGGCTCCCCCGCGGATGTCGCTCACCAAGGCTATCCTATGGACCCGGCCGCCGGTCTGCGCGCACAACTCTGCGAACTTGGGGATCAGCGCGGGCGGGATGTTGTCCACACAGAAGAAGCCTAGATCCTCGAAACAGCGCATGGCCTCCGACTTGCCCGCGCCCGATAGCCCGGTGATCACCACGAACTGGATATCGGCCACCTCCGGCCCTCCCCGCGGGGCGGGCCGTGCCCGCCTCGCCCCTGGGTTGGGGGGTTCGGCACCTGGCGGGACGTCCCCTGCCGAGGGCCGGGCCGGCCCGCCGGTGAACCCTGGGCCGATGGGGAGCAAGTGCCATCGGGCGCCTAGGCTCGCCGGATGCCGGGGCGTGCTGGTTCAGGCTCGCGGTGCTCCGGCCTGGGCTCGGGCTGCGGGTGCGCCTGGCCGCGGCGGCGGATGCCCCGTGGGCCATCGCCCCGCCCGTCACCCTCGGGGACCGCATTCCGCACTCGCTCCCATGGCACTCCCGCCGCCTCTAGCAAGCGGGCCCCCGCGGCCAAGTCGCCCACCCGGGCAGGCTGGTGAGCGTCGCTTCCCACCACAAAGTCCACGCCTTCCCGCAGGGCCGCCTGCACAAAGGCGACGGTGGTGTGAGGATGGCTGGTGTTCACCTCCAGGGCCGTCTCTCGGGCAGCACAGGCCCGGGCCAGCTCTGGCGTATCGATAGGCAGGCGGTAGCCGGGGTGGGTGATGGCGTCGATCTCGTTGCGGCGCACCGCCTCCACCACGGCCTTCGTGTTCAAGGCCCGGGCCCGGCGGGCGAAGGTAGCACTGTACCGGCCCGCCAGGTTGACCGCCCAGACCCCGGCCGCCTCGATCCAGTCGGCCGGGCGCACCAAGACGTGCAGCCCCGCCATCACGTAGTCGAGCCGCTCTTGAAGCGAACGGGGGACGTCCAGGCGGCCATCGAGGCTGATGACGTTCGCCTCCACCCCGGTGAGCACTCGCACGCCGGGCACCCGGGCCATGGCCTCCTCGGCTTCAGCGCGGATCTGTTCAAAAGAGCCCAGGTCTCGCACACCGACGCCGAACAAGTTGGCAGGCCCATGGTCCGAGATCCCCACCTCGGCTAAGCCGGCTCGGGCGGCCGCCGCCACGTTGGCCAGCACGGTCCCCTTGCCATGGCTGTGGACGGTGTGAGTGTGATAGTCAGCCACCAAGCGCATGGCCACTTCGGCTCCCTCCCCTGGGTTGCGCGCCGGGCCACGTGGGGACCCGACCCTCAGCTCGAGTAGGGTGAGGCGTGCCACGCCACCGCCAGGGCCTGCTGCTCCCGGATGCGCCGGGCCTTGGCGCAATAGCGGAGCACGGTCAAGATGAACTGGGCATGGGACCAGGTGAGCGGAGCTACCGAGACCGGGTGGCCGGTCTCCGGGTGCAACTGCTCCGGCAAAACCCCGGTGGAGAGGGCGACCCGGGTGGTCCAGCGCAAGAGCTCCCGGGCGGGCCGCAGCTCGTCCTGGACCCTGGCCCGCTGGATGTACCAGTCGGCCAGCCATAAGGTGCAGATCACCCACGGGTTGCCCGGCACCCGGTGAAAATCGCCACTCACCCGGTGGTAGTAGTCTCGGCTGTAACGGGCGATCCCGCCCACCGGGGTCTTCACCCACAGCCCCTCGCGAATCGCCTCCATGGTGGCCACCACTCGCCGGTCGTCGGCCGGCAAGAGCCCAAACTGAAAGAGGCTGGCCAGGCTGCTTTCCAGGGTCTCATCCTTGACCATCTCCCCGTCAGAGCGGATGTATAGCCCCCGCAGGAAGCGGCCGAGATCGGGATCGTACAGGTAGCGCAGGATGGCCTCTCGCACCTCGTCGGCCGCCCGCTCGTACCGCTCCCGCAGGGACTCTTGCCCGAACGTTTCGGCAAAACGGGCCGCTGCCCGCAGGCCAGCCCACACCGAGGCGCACGTGAAGGTGAAGACCCCCCGCCGCTCCTCCCAGAGGTCATAGCTGTCCAGGGGCAGGTGGGTACGGCCATCCCGGTAGCCCAGCATGAACTCGGCGGCTGGCTTCACCAGCTGCTCGTAGAGCGGTTCGAGGAACTCCAGGTCATGTTCGCGTTCAAAAAAGTGCCAGAGAGCGTACAAGACCAGGGCCGTCTCGTCCTCCTGGATGGGGAGCTGGCTCTCCCCTTCCCGCAGCCATGGATGCCAGCTGGAGCCCACTGAGCCATCGGGGTTGTACTTGTGCCAGAGAAAGCCCCCCGGCGCCCGAGCCCGAGCACAAAACCGATAAAACTCGCGGGTGAGCTCCGGGTAGCCGGCCTCGTCCAAGGCGTAGGCCACCAAAGCACCATCCCGGGGCCACATGTAGCTGTAGTGGTCCCGGTTGAACTGCAGGATATCGGTATCATTGGCAGCCAGGATTGCGCCGCCCCGGTCGATCTGTGTCCGCACGATCAGCAAGCTCCGCTTAAACAGCTGCTGTATGTTGGTGTCCAGCCAGCCTAGGTCCCAGTCCTTCTTGTTCACCCAGGCCCGCCAGTAGGCCCGGGTCTCGTCCATCAGCTTGTCCAGGCCTTCCCGCAGCACCAGGCCGTGGAGGCGCCTGACCTCTTCAAACCCCGAACCCACGGCGATCCAGTAGTGCAGCACCTGTTCCCCGTTGGGCGAAACTTGCAGGCGAAAGCTGATGGTAGAGTCCACGGAACCCTGCGCGATGGGGTTCCCCTCCAGCCAGCCGTCCTCGGCATCCCGCCACGTGCCCTCCGCGCCGCCGAACCGCTTGGTCCCCGTGGCGTACTGGAACAAGCCCTGCTCCCCCACGCGGCCGCTGAGCAGAAAGCACTTGTCCCGCTTGTAATGCATCACCGCGTCGGTGGTGAGGTCGTACAGGGCAGTATCCCCGATATCCGTCTGGTCGATGGAGAAGTCGTGGGTGAAGAAGAGACGTACCTCCCGGGAGGAGGGGCGCAGGTTACGTACCGTCACTTGCTTTAAGTACAAGTCCTCTCGGTAGTGGACGGCGTCATGAATCTGCAGCTGCAAGCCCAAACCCTGGTGCACGGCGGTGCAGGCCGTGACGAGGGTCTCCTCTTCGTAGGCCAACTCGTACCGCCAACCTTCACCGTCTAACCAGGTGAAGATGCCGTCGACCCACAGGCCGACGGCATTCCGATGCCCCGAGATGTGGTTTAGCATGCCGACCCGGGGGTAGTACAGGTCACGCATGGTCAAACGGGCGTCGAAGTTGATGAGCAGGCGTCCATTCCCGATCACCAAGGCCCGCGGCATCTCGTGCCTCCCCCTGTTGCGGCTCGGCCAACATCCGCAGCAATTCCGCGACGCTCCAGGCCTGGGCGAAGCAGCCCCGGGGCCGGTGCGGCCAATCCCCGTCGAAGATCTCCGAGATACTCCCCAGGCCAGCGTCGTCCAGGTGCGCCAAGAGGGGTTCCAGCAGCAGCGGAAGGGCCTGCTTGGCCGTCTCGCTCCCCACCCGCCGCGCGGCCTCCACGAAGGGGCCCAGCAGCCAGGCCCAGACACTGCCCTGATGGTAGGCACTGTCCCGTTCCCACACGTTCCCCTGGTAGCGGCCCCGGTAAGCGGGATCCTGCGGGGCGAGGGAGCGGAGCCCATAGGGCGTCAAGAGGTGCCGACGGCAGACCGCGACCACCGAACGTGCCTGGGCCGGCGCCATCTCGGGGTCCAGGACAGGGAACGAGAGGGAGAGGGCCAGCAGCTGGTTGGGCCGCACTGCCGGGTCGGGCTCCTCGCCCAGCACATCGTACAGGCAGCCCTGCTCGGCGTTCCAGAATTGCTGGAGAAAGGCCTCCCGCACCCGCTCGGCCCAATTGGCCCACTCCTCCGCCAGCGCCCCCTCCCCGCGCCGCTGGGCCAGCCGGGCGCCCACCCGCAGGGCGTTGTACCAGAGGGCGTTCACCTCGACTGGGCACCCGTGGCGCGGGGTGACCACCCAGTCCCCCACCTTGGCATCCATCCAGGTGAGCTGCACACCTCGCACACCGGCCCATAACAGGCCGTCCGCGCGAGCGCCGATCCCGTAGTGTGTTCCCCTGGCGTACGCTCTTAGAATCTGGTGGACCGCCGGCCAGCATGCGTCGAGGGCGAACTCCCAGTCCCCCGTCTGCCCTAGGTAACGCCAAAGGGCCTCAAACCACCAGAGGGAGGCATCCACGGTGTTATATTCTGGCTCTTCGCCCAAATCTGGAAAACGGTTGGGCAGCAACCCATCGCGGCAGTAGGCGGCAAAGGTGGCCAACACCTCCCGGCAAAGCTCGGGCCGGCCGGTCGCCAGGGCCAGGCCGGGGAGCGCGATCATGGCGTCCCGCCCCCAGTCGGTAAACCAGGGGTAGCCGGCCAGAATGCTCACGCCACCTGTCCGGCGCGAGACCACGAACTGGTCGGCGGCCCACACCAGGCGGGGCCAGGCCCGCCACCACGAGGCCGGCACGGCGCCGGCCGGACCCGGACCAGCCCGTTGCAGGAGCGCCTGCCGGTGGGCGATCACCGCCTCCAGGTGGGCCAGGCCATCGGAGGGCTCCAGCGGGTCTTCGGGGGGAGCGCACAGGGCGGCTAGCAGCGTCGCCCCCTCGCCCGGCAGCAGCGCCACCTCGAACCAGCCCGGGTTGAAGTGGTCCTCAATGCAGTCGAGGCCCCGCTCCTCCTCGCTGGGGTAAAACATCTCGCGCCACCAAAAGCCGCCCACGTGGTACTCGCCCCGGTCGACGGCCAGGCGCAGGCGGGGCGCCCCGGGGTACGCCTCCACCTCCGTCCCAGCCGACCAGGTGGTCTGGGTGAAGGGCCAGGGGTTCTCTCGGACCGTGTGGTGGTAGTCCCGGGCGTTCACCAGCGGGTACAAGCGTAGGCGGACCGTTTCGGGCGCTTCCAGCAGGTCGTAGCGGACGTAGACTGCTTGCCGCCCCCGGGGCATCCATACCCGCTTGGTCAGCAAGACGCCGCCCAGGGCAAAGGTGAACGTGGGCACCGGATCGCTGTGAAAGGACCAGAGGTGTCGGTAGCCGTGGGGGTGGACCCCTCCCCGCCAGAAATTGGTTCCCAGGTGCCAGCTGCCCCCGCCGACGGCTAGCTCCTCCTCCACCTTGCTGAGCAACAAGTGGCGCCGCACCGGCGGGTCAAGGGCGGCGATCAGCAAGCCGTGGTAGCGGCGGGCGTTCGCCCCCACGGGCGTGCTGGCGGCAAAACCGCCAGCGCCGTTGGTCACCAGCCACTCATAGCGGAGAGCCGCCTGGGGGCTTGAGAGGTGGCCCGACCCCAGCACAGTGCCTAGCTCGGTGCCCCACAGTCGCCGCACCCACCGTTCCGCCCCTCGGCCGTCCCCTTGGCCGCGGTTCAAGTCCGTCACCCCCGCACACTCTGGCCACCGGCCGTCGGCTCTGCCTGCACCTCCAGCCCAAGGGCCAAGGGCGCTAGGAGGCGTGCCGCCCCGGCCGCCAGCAGCTCGCCGGCCAGCCGGGCGCCGAGGATCAGGGCATCCGCCACCGGGCCGGTCAGGCGGCGTCGCACCAGCTGCGAACCATCGGGCGCGGCGACTGCCGCGTCGATGGTCAGCTGGTCACCCGCCACTCGGGCCAGAGCCGCCACCGGCACTTGGCAGCCGCCGCCGAGGCCGGCCAGTACGGCACGCTCGGCCAGCAACTCCCAGCGAGCGGCAGGCTGGTCGATCCTGGCCAGCAGCGCCAGCAGCTCCGGCTGGTCGCTGCGGGCTTGCACCAGCAGGGCCCCTTGACCCGGGTCGGGTAGGCAGAGGTCGGGCGAGAGCCGCTCGCTGATCCGCGCCCCCAGCCCGAGGCGGTCTAGCCCGGCGGCGGCCAGCACGATGCCGTCCAGGCCCTCCTCCAAAATCTTGCGCAGACGGGTGTCCACGTTGCCTCGTAGAGGCACGAAACGCAGGTCAGGGCGCGCCCGTAGCAGCTGGGCCCGCCGCCGCACGCTGCTGGTGCCCAGGACCGCTCCCTTAGGCAGATGGGCCCACCCGCGCCCGTCGGCCGTCACCAGGCAGTCCCGGGGGTCGGCCCGTTCAGGCACCGCCGCGATGGCCAAGCCCTCCGGCATCCGGGCCGGGACGTCCTTGGCGCTGTGTACCGCCACGTCGACTTGCCGCGCCAGCAGAGCCTCCTCGATCTCTTTGACGAAGACGCCTCGGCCCCCCATCTCGGCCAAGGGCCGACGCTGGTCCCGGTCGCCGCTGGTGTGGACCACCACCAGCTCCACCTCGACCTCGGCCGCCGCCCGCAAGCGCTCGGCCACGGCCCGAGCCTGCGCCTGGGCCAGGGCACTGCCCCGGGTCCCCAAGCGCAAGCGACGCGGCCACCCGCTCGCCATCCCTCATCCCTCCGTGTCTCTCGCCGCTTGGCTGTACCAGCTACGGTGGCCCGGACCCAGCCGTCTGCCCGGCGTCACCGCCGCCCTCAGACGACCCAAGCCAGGAGGCCAACGTAGCCGCTGCCAGCCTGGCTGCCTCCTCGGCCGGCAACTGCCGCGCAGCCAGTCGTTCTAAGGCGGCCGCCACCTCCCCCGTCCCTCCCGAACGCAGGGCGGCCAACAGCGGCTCCCAGCCCGCCGCCTCCGCCACCCCTTGCACGAGCGCGCCCGCCAGCGCCGGATCGGCCACCAGCCGGCGTACCGTCTGCCGCCAGGCACCCAGCAGGCTCACCAGCTGGCCATACTCGGCCCCGACGCTCTGGCCCAGCTGGCGCAGCAGCGACGTGGCGAACGCTGGGCTGTGACTACCGGTGGCCACGGCCAGCACCAAGGGGCCCCTCCGCAGCACCGCGGGAAAATGGACGTCGCTCTCATCGGCCGCATCGGCGCGATTCACCAGCGCACCCGCCTGCCGGGCGGCCGCCGCGGCCGCCGCGTTCACCGCGGGGTCGTCGGTGGCCACCACCACCAGCCAGGCCCCCACCACGTCCTCCGGTGCAAAGGGGCGAGGCAGCCAGTGCAGCCGCCCCGCCCGCGCCTCGCTGGCCAGCCCCTCCGTGAGCC
>SPLK01000350.1_pt1 | contig 14250 bp, 10 predicted proteins | sample 2456111 | NCBI WGS metagenome assembly SPLK01 (sample SAMN11156906, study PRJNA527647) | hot springs metagenome | biome: Geothermal region; feature: Hot spring; material: tree branch in hot spring; isolation source: hot spring sediment rich in lignocellulosic material ... | reverse complement strand
GTGGGGATGGCCAAACGGCACGCACCCATTCGGGCTTCCTGGGAGCTCCCAGGCCCAGTTGGGCGGTCGGCGCAGGACGGGCCCGCATCCAAACAACCCACGGGCTCGAAGCCCAGATCCGATTCGGACCCGCCCCGCCCTGCGCTTGCACCCCCCACCCCGCCCAACGGCGGGGAAACTTCGCAACCTCACGCACACACCCTGCTGCGGGCCGCCGCGCAGGGGGATCCTACCCACAACTCCAGGAGCAGCGTGGGCTCTCGGAATCGATGGAGGTGCCGTCACCGTCGGTATTGCGGGTCGCGTAGTGGGAATTACTGTTTTCAAACGCGTCACGACGGCCTTCGCAGACGTCGAGTTAGTGTGGTGCAAGCGCAAGCTCGCCCAGTTGCCGCGGACTACCGCTGTGCTCGACGCCTCGTTGCCGCGCGTGGGCGAAACTCGGCGCCTAGCCAGCGGTTAATCGCCCGGGATCAGGAGCGAAGGCGTCGTAATCAAGTCTGGAGGAGGCTTCAGTCTCCCGGCGTCAGTAGCCGCGCCCCAAGAGCTCTCCATGAATGTTAGAGCAATGGGAGCATTCCTGCTCGCTCTGCCTCGTATCCGGGCTCCTACCTGCCTTGGCACACAGCCCACTCATAGGGATTTTTCCAAAGCATGCTCGATTCGCAACGCGGCCCTATGGACAGCACCAAATACAGTAAGGTAGGTTGTAGCAAGCCTCCGCCCCTTCGTGTAAATGTCCTGTTCCCGCTCAAGTTTCCTACCAAGAACCTCGTTTGCTGCTACGAATACGTGGTGTAACACCGGGCGCAACATCAGCCTGAACAAAGGCACTCGACCCATTCGACGATCAAGCCGCCTGAATCTGTTGAGTGCCTCGGAATATCGCTGTGCGCTTAGCTTGCCAATGGCCACGTCGAACGTCAATGACTTGCCCACCTCGAAGGCTTCTACACACACTGACTTCAACGTCGAGAGTTGCCTCTCGATGTTTGTACGCAACGCTGCAACTCGGGCCCCGTCGGGAACAGCGGTCCCCATGGTTGCTCGCCGCCACACCTGAATAATCTGCTCCCTCGGGGCGAATGCGTCGCCGCAATATTCGCTGAGAACCTCAGCCAGCGGACGATTAGGCACACCCGGAATTCCTATTCCGCCCTCGGTCGCGTTGATACAGCGTACCTGACCTCCGCATGCTTCAACACGCTGCTGGAACCAGATTCGCATAGCCTCAAACGCGTGGCTCGTGAGAACCGGTTTGCCCCAAATGTCGAGAGTGCGGATGTACCGACCTTCTCCTTGTGTAGCCGTTTCCAGTTTACGGGCGTGAACCGCACCTTCCGCATGTGTCCTGTCGTCGGTATACGCTAGGTCCAGTCCAACAAGGATGATCGGATTGCAGCCCATTAACCGAGCGAGGTCCCATGCCGTGTTCGCCACCGAGGGGCCGCTACTCATTGCGCCCTTCTCTGCCCCGAGGAAGCGGAAGAGCCATGACGCAAAGGGAAGGACGTTAAGAGTTCCCACCAGCCGAGGCCCTTGGTACTCCGCGACGATTCTCGGGTAAAGCGTCGGCGCATACACCAGCGGTATCTCGGTGGACCGGACGTTAGCGAAATGGCGATAGTTAGCCTCGCCAGGGTCAATGGACACGACCAAGTCGGGCTCAACGCCTTGCGAAAGCAAGGCATTGATCGCGGAACCGGCCGCAATGAGAATCGCTCGACCCTTTGCCTGAGGTAGTAGGTGTCCATTCTTGTCAAGAGACGGCCCTGCTCCAACGACAATACAGGGGCGATCACGGAACAGCCCGAACAAGGTGGAAACCCCAGGATCCGTAATACTTGTTCGGAGATTCGCGAAGAGATTGTCGATCCAGATCTCGGTCCACCTTCTGGTAGTCGCGATGTCAACCAATTGCTGTCGGGCCAGCTCGGTAAGCCCATTACGAATATTCAACCATAACTCCTTGTGCAACCTAGCAGTGGGAGGCCACTCCAAGAGGGCCACGCGCTCATGCAAGTGCTCGACGTACCAATTCATCAACCGCTGGCTTACAATAGAAGGGTTATCACTTGCAACGATGGTCACGTTAGGTCTGCTCAAGATGTTGCGCAAGTCCCGGGCAGCCAGCGTCGCTGCTAGCACATCAACATCAGGCTCCACAATGATAAGTGTCCGGGTCGGAGCCCGGTCCAACAGCGCGTCGACATGGTATCCGGCCCCGAGTCCGAAGATGATCGCACACTCCCATTCCTCGTCGGCTAGGACGCCCGCCACCCACTCATGCGCTTCCAACACAGGATCGTACACACTGGCGAGATGAACAAAGCCATCGGGCCGTGCCAGTCGGACAACAGGCAAGCCGGTGCGGCTAGCCAGCGTTTCGCAGCGACCTCTATCAGGCAGTTCTGATAGGGTTTTCGCGAGTGCAGGCGATTTCGATCGCAGCACAGCTAGGTTTTTATCGCGCACCTCGATTTGAGTCATGATTCTTTCATCTCACGTGACTGAGCAACCTTCACTTCTGCTCTTTTCCCTGATTCCGCTGCACAATCGCTGACCTCAGCCGATAGGAGCCATTCTCGCCCCTTTCTAAGAACGGGCGCCACTTCATATACTAGCAAGTCAGCTAGCAGGACGTAATCTCCGTGCTCCCATGCATCCACTGCGCCTTTCAGGGCAGTTGAGAACTCGACCTGCAGCTTACGCGCTCTGTCAAGACGCAATGTCGAGGTCCGGGCCATTGCATCCACCATTTCTCCAAACCGGGTAAGGCCGTCGATTGCTTCAGCAAGCACCCTTATAGCTTCTGCGTCCCTCCCTCGACGCAGCAAGCTGGAGCATAGACGCAACCCCGCCTCAAGTTTGGGAAAGTACTCTGCGGCAGATGCTGCCGCACTACGCATCGCTGGCAATCTTCCCTCCGTCCTAACCCTCACTTCCCCAGGGAGAGGCGAAAGGATGACTCACTCCCAGTCCTCGACCGAAGCGCCCTCTACTGCTACGTCCTGGAAGACGCGATCACGACTCCAATGGTGGCTTTCCAGATTGAGCAACAACAATGCAAGGACTTCAGAGGCGGAGCAACATCTGCTATCTTCTGGTCGCCCAAGTAAATGGTCATGTAATGGTCACCATGTGAGATAGTAGACCCCGACGGGTCGAATACCGGCGCCGTAACAGCCTTCGAAGCCAACCGTCTCATCGTGTGCCCCCTACGGTGTATCGAATTATGCTCTGCGCACCTTGAGGGCCACGTCCTGCGCGTGCTAGCCGAAAAGTCGCTCTCCCGCAAATGTGGTGAACCGCAGCGACTCAGGTGCAGCAAACAAGCCGGTGACGTAGCAGGTCCAGTCCCGCCCGACCGCACATCACGCGCTTGATGGCCTTCAGCTTGTGAATCCACCCTTCCGTGGGGCCGTTGCTCCAGGGCAGGCGCAACGCCGCATACACCGCCTGGAAGTCCTGTTCGAGGCGATGGGCGAAGCTCATCAAGGGACGCACCTTCTCCTGCTTGAGTGCGTCGATCCAGGCGGCCAGGGTGTCGGCGCGACGCTGGCGCACCATCTGGGCGAACTCTCGGGCCAGGCGCCAGACCAGGGCAAAGTGGGCATCGGTTTCGGCCAGCGACGTGCTGATCTCCCGGATCCCAAGCCCCTGCGCATGGAGGGCCCTGAACCTGGTCGTGGCGCTCGCGCCGGCGCTGCCGGCGAGCGGCCTGCTCCAGCATACGACGGCGAGGGGTGATCCGAGCGGCCGCCGCCTGGGTCGGCCCGGTCCCCACCGGCGCGGCCGGTGGGGACGGCACGGCCTCCATGGGCGGCAGGCGGAGCGTCTGGAAGTAGCGCTCCAGCACCTCGCCCAGGTTCTTGAGCAGGTGCCACCGGTCGGCCACCTGGAGCGCATCGGGCGCTCCCCGGCGGATCCCCTGTGCATAGGCCTCCGAGCGGTCGCGGACGACGATCTGGACGCCCGGATGGGCGCTCAGCCACGCCGCAAGTGTCTCGGGGGATCGGTCGGGGAGGAGGTCCACCGGCCGCCTGCGCTCCAGGTCGCACAGGATGGTCCCGTAGCGATGCCCCTTTCGCCAGGCCCAATCGTCGACCGCCAGCACGCGAACCGGGGGTACGGGAGGCAGGAGGATCCGCATCACGAGGCGTACCAAGGTATCCGGGCTGACCGGGATCCCCAGGGTCCGAGCGATACGGGAGGCGGCCTCGGCACTCATGGCCAGCGCCAACCTGCCCAAGAGACGCTCAAGCCGGGCGGTTCGCCTGGCATAGCGTCCCACCAGGTGCGGGAACGGCTCCGTGAAGGTGGTCCTTGGGCATGCCGGCTCGGTACAGAAGAAACGGCGCACCACGAGCCGCAGCCGAACCGACCGGCTTCCCACCGGTACGTCCAAGACGGTTCGCCACCGCCGCGAGTGAAGACGGCGGCTCGAGCGCCCACAGTCCGGGCATGCGGCGCGTGTCGGTCGACGCCCCACCACCAACACGAGGACCTCAGCGTCGACACGAGCCAGACGAATGGTATACTGGTCCACGGGTAGGAACGGGAATCGCACACTCCCTTCACCCCTTGCGGGAAGGCGTGTGCGTCTCTTTCCTACCCGCCTTCTTGTGGACCTTCACCACATTTGCGGGAGAGCCACTTTTCAGCCGGCCTTGACACCCCCGGTGCGCAAGCGACTTGATACGGTCTACGAACCTATCAACATCCGTAAGAACATAGACCGTCATTACAACATCCCGGGAGGCCTGGCTCAGCAGCTCCTCGACAACGGAGTCAATGGTGCGCAACCCCAAGCCGATCCAGGCGCGTCCCGTTACGAGGATCGTTGGCTCCTGCGTCACGGCATATTCTCCAGAAGCACATTTCTGTCGAGCCACATGTTGCGGTGCTCACACGAGGTCTCTGAAACCAGCAGGCATGCATAACAGGCCGCTCCCGAGTACGAGTTTGGCCCAACCCACGTTTCTCTGCAGAAGGGGTCGTTGGAGCACACGTCCAGGTCAGCCAGGGCCATGTCCAGTACGCGCCTGAACTCGCGTGCCAAAGCCACGAGGCCTCCGTGGGTGCCATCTCCCCCTGGCTGAGCCGTGTACAACAAGAGCCCGCCTGCACGTTCGGTACCTGACACCCGGGACGAGACATACACGCGTTCACGGATCGAAGCGGATGAAAACCCGGAGTCAATTCCGAGGGCGGTGATAATCCTGTGCGCCAGCGTGTGCCACCACACAAAGAGAGGATCAAGTTCCACTTTCTGTTCCGGGTCCCTGAACAGGTGAGCGGGAATGGTGCTGCCCCCCTCCCTCTGCAGCGCGCGCCATTGTTCGGTATGCTCACCCTGCAGGTCCAGGGGCGTTAGGAGCTCAATAAAGAGTCCCTCTCCTTGCAGTTCGACTGCGGGGTACCATCGAACCCCGTCCTCAATATGGGCCGTGTCCACCAGTCTGCCCATAGCTGGATCACGCCGTCGGTACCCCACTTGCACCATGAGCATCGAAAGCCGCGTTACCGGCGCCACCCGAAATCTAAGCCTGCTCATCTCTACTTCAACGACCTCACTGCGGGGGACTTCGAAGTGTCGGACCATGCCGGGAGCCGGCGGAGTGGCTGGGTGTCCGACCGTTGCGGCTGTGTGCAGAGCATTGAACTCTTCCTCTATTATTCCCATCATGCTCGATGGAGGTGTATAGTTCAGTATCTCCGATATCGAGGACCGCAACTCGTCCTCGTCATACGACAAGACCTCGTTGCGAACTGCGTCTGGCACTTGTTGGGCTTCCTCTAGAGCGGCGCGCAAAGTCGCGCGGTCCGGCATCCTCCCAGTCAAGCGAATGACGGTGCGAACTGCTTGCAGGATGGGCGGGCGCAAGAGGAGGCGACGGAGGGGGGTGTCCAGCGGTGGGATGACAAGAACCGATCGGAGCTCTGGCATCCGGAGATTTGACGCACCGCGATGGATCACATGAGCGTTTGCCTCGCAACCGGGACGAGCGGGGGCCCGCGCCGAGGCTTCTCGTTCCGGAAACCTGCCTGAACACCGGAGCGTGGTGTCGTAGTAAATCGACCCCAGTGTCCTGGCCTGGTGACATACCGGGCACTCCAGCACTGTCTGGCCCAGTGTGCCTCCTCCACCCCGGACACGCAGATACGAGCCCCTGCATTGGCGGGCACCCTGATGCACAGCTCCTAGCCAATCCACATCGTCCATGTGTCCCTCGTCGCATACCATGATGAACCGCCACGCATGGTGTCCTGCTCCGACTCCGCACAGGGGACACCTCCCCCGATACAGCACACTATCCCGGGTACAGAATCGCCACGATGGGAAAGAACGGGTACGCCAGAGAGCCTTCGACTCCTCTCTACCCAGTTCGGCATTTGAAGGAACGCGAAAGACACGTCCGCTTAACACTTGCTGCAGCCTCGGTTCCACCACTTCGAGGTCGCCGGGCTCGATCCGATTAGGCGCGAAAAACCCCTCTGCCGGCATCAGGATCACGCGCGGCCCGTCACGTCCCTCAAGAAGGGCGCCGGGCCCGTATGTCGTCAGGAATTGCGACCTCCTGATAGCCTGAGTGCCCATCCATCATACCTCTATTCCGATGGTTTCTTCGACCTCACGGAGTGACTGCGGAGTATTCCGGTACACTATCTCCCGACCTGAGCGTTCGTGCCATGCGTCCCCGAGTACGACATCAAAGGAAGGTGGCGAATTCGGTGCATACTCCCAGTAGGCAAGGGAAGCACCACAACGGCTCGCCACGGCCGCCCACGTGTCAAGTGCAGCCATCGCCTCTTCTTCGACCCGATCTCCAGGGATGCGCCGTCCCTCCGGCTGACGCTCTGCTCTGGCGCGCAGTACCTTTGGGAGCGCGAGAACCACCGCAGACTGTCGTTCACTCGCCATCCTGTGAGCCCCCGAGGCTACACCGCGAAGCTCGATAGCCCATTGCCGGGGAACAGGGTGAGCCCCCAGGGCCCTGGCACATCGCAGAAGGGCTACAAGTACAGACCCCATCAGGCGCGACCTTGCTCCAGGGGCAAAGGGGAAAACGCTGACCGGCTCGACAAACCGGTGCAGCATCAAGTGGTACCCTGCGAAGAACTCGTAGTGAGATAGGTCCCGGGGGCGCGTTGCCCTGTAAAGGGTAACAACGAGACCAGGAGCACGCCGTCCAATTCGCCCTGTTGCCTGAATGTAGTCCGATGTCCTCTTAGGCTGGCCGTGCATGACCATGAGCCCCAACCGGGGTATGTCAACCCCAACGCCAAACATTGACGTGGTCAGCACAGCGTCTGGAGCTGCGCCCGGCAGCTGCGTGTTAAGGGCATCCAGTACCGAAGGCAGGTCCGTCGAAGCCATACGGCTTGACAGCTCGATGGGAAGGTCCGGCAAGCTCCGAACTGCAGTCCTGGCGATTGCTGAGATGCGCTCCCTAACGTCCTGCTGGAACAGAGCTCTCGCACCGGCAAGTTCGCGGATCGAGTTGAAATAGCCGGTCAGTGTCCAGTAGGGGTCAGCTTCGCTGTAAGGAACACCCCTGGACAGCTCCTCGTATACTTCCTGAAGCAATCGAGCCCAAATCCGCGCTATTGGCGTCTGGGCACCTTTGCCGGGTGCGCAGACGCCCATGTACAGACGGCCGGCCCGTGCTGCCTCTAGCGGGTGTTCGTGTGATTGTCTCAGGAAGAAGCTGTCCGAAAAAGTGAGGCCCGGTGGTGGGAAGAGTCGGACTGTTCGGTTGAATACCGCCTCAACCTGTGCTTCCGACTTTCGGATAGTTGCTGTCGAGGCAATGTACTTACAGGGAATACCATGTACTGACGCGAGTGTGTCGAACGCAGTCTCCAGTACTCCCACGAGACTGCCCAGGGGACCATCGATAAGGTGGAGTTCATCTTGCAGGACGAGATCCGGCGGATCAAGATGGGGGACAGGAACCCACAAGGCCACTCTGTTCTGGCCCCGCCCATCGTGGTCCGGGCGAGGATGCTCGTGCGGAGACTCGGGCGGCGCTTCAATTGGGTCGCTTGGGGGGACGCCTTGGCGGTAGTACCCATATATCGCGTGATAAGCATCGACATTGCCGAACAGCGCCGCCGATTTCGGCTCAAATGGCAGCCGCGCGAACTTGTCTACAGTGGCGACAACAACCGAGGGAACACGGTGGTAGACCTGATCATCCACAGTCACGGCCGGGATCGGGACTCTGCACGCGAGGCCAGGGTCGCCATTCGAGCCACGAAAGGCACTTGGAACAACTGCCCATCGCAGTCCATCGGGCGGTAGTGGCATTTGGCTTCCCCACATTCCGGTCGTGGGAACACCTTCCGCCCACGGAGTCGATAGCGCACACTCATCCGCGTTGGGATTCGGGCAAAACAGGTCAAAGTCAACGTCCCGCTCCCAAGCCCTGGACGCCAGAGCAAACCGCCGGATGAAATATCCAGGTCTGGACGGTCGGGCGCTTTCTAGCGTGCACTCAGGTATATTCGGCACTACTTTCTGCTTCCACCACTCGTCGAGGGTATCGGCACGAAGAGGTTCGGTGACGGAGAGCTGGAGCTCCAGCGTCCAGTATACGCGCCCGTGCGGCGCCCAAGGGTGCACAATTACTCTGGCGCTGTGTACTCGGATAGCCTGCGAGGACAGGCTGCTGGGTTCAGGTGAAGAGGGTAACGTCGGCGACGAACACACGAAAAACAAACGGTGGGTTCCGGCTGGCAAACCGCTTTCCGGTACTGCCAGGATGGTTCCGCAGGAGGGACACGTCAATACCTGGGCGGGGTCCGAGTCGTCCTGTGAATCGTCGGGTAAACCTCGGAGCTTGCCAATAGCGTTCCTGATGTGTACCTGCCTTCTACCATCCCAGCGCCTTACATCGTACAGGTGGTTTGGCGTTACGCCACCACCAACCCACAATCCGACAGAGAATCTAGACGACCCCCATAACCAATCCCTGTCTTGGTCACAGGCCTTCGGTCGCCACCCAACTGGCCCACCGCTCCCCAGCCCAGTGACTCGTAGGATCTCGCATGCGGTGACCAGTCGCAATGTGCGGCGGAACTGCTGAATTGTAAGCAGTCGCAAGGTATACCGGGAGATGACGCTTACACCCGCGCCGGAGCGGTCCTGGCTGGAGTCCCGAGCTCTGGCACGTAGGCGACGAAGTGCGAGCGTGAATGCGACCAGCCCCAGGTAGGCCTCCGTCTTGCCCGCCGCTGTCGGCAGCCATAGAAGGTCACAGTCTTCACGGTCCGGCCTTGTCTTATCGACAAGGGACGGAATAACCGTCAGGATAAAGCCCATTTGGAATGGCCGCCACACAAGCCTCTCTCCAGGCCTTCCCCAGCCATATTGGAGCGCCATCGCCTTGTTCGCAAAGCAAAAGGCGAGCCGTGCATCGTCGTCCTCGGTAAGAATGCGAATCGCGTCCTCCATACGCTGCAGGGCGCGGCGTGCCTCAGTCACATGTCGCTCTGCCACTGCACGCAGCGACGGATCCAGGAGAGAGACGCGTTCCTCTGTGCCATCAATCCATGACCGATATCCATCAACGAGGTGCCTCAGTTCCCTTTCAAGGGCCGTGGGCTCCCACGTCTCCGCCAACCGCCCTGCGTCGAGAAAGGTCGGCGCTTCTGGACCAGGCCATTCAAGCTCCGGCATCGGAACGGGTACGATAGGGACCAGTTCAGTACGGACGTCAGGTATTAGGAAGCGTTGGCGAACTCTCTGAGGAAGCACTTCCGCATCGACCCAGGTGAACGGGGGCCCTTGAGGGCGCCGGGCCTCGACCTCGGGGCTCGCGGATGGCCTCTGCGGGTCGATGCCGCTCCAAACCGCGGCACACATATGGCCTCGCGCGAGGACATGGGTATCATGGTACAGCAGCCGGAGAGAGGCATCGTCCGGGTCACTCTCTGTCAGTGAGCGCAGGCGATTGGACAGGGGGACAAGCTTTCCGCCATTGCCGAGGAGCACGCGAATCTCGGGCTGAAACAGATGGTCCTCGACTGCCGGACGTCTGCCCTCCACCACGATGTCGTTCGAGAGGAAAATGCTTACAAGCCACCACCCTCCCGGCTGGCGGCGAACGTAGCAGTGCAGCGACACGTTCTTGCCCTGTGCGTTCGTTGAGTGCTGAACGCGAGCCACCAGCGTATCGGGGTCCCACCGGTGGTAGATTCGCCCGGATACGGAAACCGGCCCGACCAGCATGTAGTAGGGTTCGCGGAGCCAGGCCCCTTCGTGCGAGTAGTATTGGCCCCATGTTGCTGCGATTTCTATCGTACTCTCGTCGCCTGTCACACCAAAGGTAAGTCCGATTGAGTGAGGGAATGCCTTGGGGTTCAGAATGGGCGAGAAGACCGGTGGGTCAGTTGCGCCAGCATCGCCTTCCGTATCTTCGGTGAGCTCCTCGGCTCCCGTGAGTACCGCCTCTCCCTCCAGGGTGTCCGGGGAGCTGGTTCGCGGCGCAAGTATCCCCGTCAGGTACTCGAACACAGGTGAGCCTTCAAGTATCTCCCTTGGGCCGTTTCGAGGCCCCAGGACTTCCTTAGCAAGCGCACTAACCAGTCGTTCCCGCATCTTGGCGATTCCCTCCGTAGCCGCACCCGGTTCCAGGCACGATCCGTGATGAGGCGCGACCATGATCGCAGAAGGGTGTCATCGGGCACGACGCGCACCGAGGCTTCCTGGCTCCACAGACAATGGCAGCAAAGTCCAGCAAAGCCAGGTTAAAATCGCGCGGCCTTCGAGGATCGACAAGAATCGACAGGGCAGTGCGTACAATCCATGATCGACGAGCTTCCCGTTGAGGCGGAAGGCTGAAAACCCGAGTTACGACTCTAGAAGTGTTCGTATCGACAATCGGCACACATTCTCCGAAGGCGAGGCTCTTTACCGCCGCCGCAACGTACGGCCCGACCCCCGGGAGCTGTTCGATCCGGTCAGGGGAAAGCAGCGAGGGGCCCTCTCTTGCACATGGCTCGATAAGCGCGACGATATTATCGGCTCGCCAGCGAAGCCCGAGAGGCTGGAGCAAAGCATATACCTCCTCGGCTCTGGCCCGGGAAAACGCGGCGAGATCCGGGTACCTCTCGATGAACCTGGAATACACCCTAGCAGCTTGGTCAGCTCGAGTTCGCCGGAGCATCAGTTCCGCGATGAGAATCCTGTATGGGTCCCTATCCTCTCTCCACGGGAACCAGCGCTCGTTCGCTGCCCACCATTCCAGCAGGGTTTCTCGGAATACCTGTGCTCGCGCCCTGACATCATCGAGTCGGTCCTGGCGCTCACGAACCTTCGATGACGTCACGCCATCGAAACCCCCAGGGTTCTGCGCAAGGACATTGCAATGTGATAGGCCATGAGCGGGGGCACCGCGTTGCCAATGTGCCGGAATCTGGTGGAGCGGAACCCTGCAAACTGGTACCTGTCGGGAAAGCTCTGTAATCGAGCCGCTTCCCTTACGGACAGGGTCCTCGGCTGCTCTGGGTGTATGTAGCGGTAGCCATCCTTTGACAGATGGGCTGTGATGGTCCACGCCGGCTCGGCTCCAATGAGTTTTCGATACTTGTCTTTGAAGATATCGGACCGGTACCGTCGAAGCGGTTCCGGGACATCTATGTACCGCTGCCCCTCCTTCAACATCCGGAAGATATGCTGGTCCTGCTCCCCGTGAGGCCTCGTGACATGAGCCGTCACTATACCAGCAGCTTCTCCTTCCAGCCCTTCCCGCATCAGCTTCTGATACTCACTCTTACAGGGACCCTCATAAGGGAGCACCTCCTCCGATGCCCCTGCGGGGATCGGAGGCAGGTCCCCAATTGCGTCATTGACTGAGGGAGCACTCATGGAATCCATCGGCCACAATATCCTCGAGCCCACCCGATTACCTTGCAAGAACAGCCGCCTCCTACGCTGTGGCACTCCCAGGGAGGATGCGTCGACAACGTAGAAATCCACCTCGTACCCGGGACCGAAGCTCTCAATCAACTGTTCAAGGTATCGACCTTCTTGCGCCCACTGGAGGTCTGGGACGTTTTCCATCACAAACGCAAGGGGCCGAAGAAGTCTGACGAAGCGGGCGAAAGTGAAGACGAGGTTGTTGCGCTCATCGGCGTCGGCAACCGCGCCCCTCAGACTTCGCAGCTTTCCGCGACCCACGCGCGCGAACCCCTGACACGGAGGGCCACCGATGATTACGTCCACGCGAGGCAAACCCAGCTTCTCAATCAACAGCCTCGGACTGTGCACGGTCGCCAGGTCGACAGAGTCGACAACTGCAAGGAAATTCGCAGCGTAGGTCTCGCACGCCCACGGATCTATGTCCAGGCCAGCCACAACATGGAATCCCGCTTGATGAAAGCCAAGGCTCAGCCCGCCGGCTCCCGCAAAGAGGTCAACTGTAATGAGCGCCTCCTTTGGCAAAGACGCAATATAGCGGGCGGCCGCACCTTGAGGAAGGCGGGGGCTCAACCGAACCGGGCGACCAGGCCGAGGAGCAAGAGGCTTGAACGGAACAGCTGCCCAGTCATGCAACGTCGTCGGGTCGTTCAGCACCACTCTAGTACCTCCATGGTGGCAGAGGCGTCGTTCTCCTAGGACTGGATTTCTCGCGGTTCGGTGTGATCTAGCGGTAGCTCATCTTGTAGCCGGCCACTGTGGCGCTCTCCGACAGAACTCGGGCTCCTGGCAAGGCCATAACTCCGATTGTGCGGCGTATTGGGTCGTGCCCCGGGCGCGGCGCCCTCATGCTGTCTGACAGCGAACGTGCACAGGCGCACTGATGAAGGAAAGCTACCATCACTCGAGTTGAACGGTGAGTGCCTCACGCTCTTTGAAGCGTCAGGGCACGCTCGGCGAATACCCACCCTGCGAGACGCTCGGGCCGCCAAGACCTTGCCCTTCGCCGGCTGCAAGAGCTGCGATGCGTGAGGTCAGGTTCGTGTGCGTCGCGTGCCCCCCGAGGCATCCCGCACCGCACGCGAGCGCGCATCCCCCTCTCCCCGCTGTCAGTGTTCGGTGGATACTCCGTTGTTCCTTCCGCTCGCCACAAGCGGTTCGGGTGTTCGGGCCTGCGTCCGTCAGGACGCTGTACGTCGGCATCGACGCACCCACCAGAGCCTGGACGGCTAAGGCCGTGGAGCTCCAGAGGACGTCACTCATCTCTCTCAGGGCCGCGTCCTGCCCCAACCTCAGCAGGATGCCGACTGTCAGGTACGACAGGAATACCCCCGCCATGTACACGAAGGCGGCTCTCGTCAGACGGCTCCAGGTCAAAAGGTAGAGGACCACCGCCAGCGCCGACGGATTGACGACGATTGACTCCGTCGATCAACGCTAGCCCGATTGGCACAGCCCGGGGTTCGACCACGAAGTCCGCCCCCCGCTACGATGTGACATGCGCGTACACCACCACCGTCCCCGCCAGCCGGTCGTAGAGCGCCCGGCGACGGCGGTCCGCGAGCGGGCTGGCGACGTTGGCCGCCACCAGGGCGCCGACGAGCGCGAGGCCGGCCAGGACGGCCGAAGAGGGTGCCTGGTCGGGAACGCGGGCGATCTGCCAGACGCATGTGTGCGCCAGTTCCCAGGGGACGAACTTGAGGGCCGTGCGGGTGAGGGCCCGTGCCCGGCTGAGCCGGGTGCCTCCAACCGTGGTCACCCGCAGGTGGAGCTTGCGCTTGCCCCAGGATGCCTGCCACGGCGAGGCCTCCAGCAGCGCGAAGTACAGGGTGACCGGCAGGGTCACGAGGAGGAATGCGGCGACCTGGCCCGAGAGGGGACGAGAGAAGAGGGTAGCCGTGATGGTCGGCGCCACCCGGTTCACCACCGCCCCGGCAGCCGTGACCAGCGCGAGCCAGGCGGCGATCACGAGATAATCGACCGCAAAGGCGAGCGACCGGGGCCAGAGGCCGGCGTACTGCCACCCACGATGCGCCGCCTCGCCGCCGATCGTCGCTCCCGGGGGCCGCTCTTGTCGGCTGCCGTCACCCCTCGCGCGCTTCCGCGAGCGCATTTCGTCACTCCTCGGCACAACAGTATCCCGAGGGAACCTTGGTCCCGCGTCGAAACCATCGTGCCCGCCAGGGATCCGACTGGCGTGCGACGAGGGTGCACTTGAGGCACCCCCGCAAAACGGCCGCATCCGCTTCGACGTCCCCGACGTGGAAGCCGAACGTCGCCGCCTCGTCGAGACGTTGGGGATCGACGTCTCACCGGTCGAGCGC
>SPLK01000349.1_pt1 | contig 14270 bp, 11 predicted proteins | sample 2456111 | NCBI WGS metagenome assembly SPLK01 (sample SAMN11156906, study PRJNA527647) | hot springs metagenome | biome: Geothermal region; feature: Hot spring; material: tree branch in hot spring; isolation source: hot spring sediment rich in lignocellulosic material ... | reverse complement strand
CTCCGTTCACACGGTTACGGTGTGACCGAGGTAGCCGGGCGCGGCCTGAGCGGCACCGTGACCATCCTGCACGTGGGGGTGATGCGCAAGAAGTTGGATGAGGTGGAAACGCTGGTGCTGGAAGCCGACCCCGAAGCCTTCGTCACGGTCGAAGAGATTCGCCCTCTGCGCCGCGGCTACTGGGGGGCGTAGAGATAAGAAATCCAAGATCCAACAGCGGTATTGCGGTCCTCAATCTGGGGACCGCAATATTATCGGAAGGCCGCCGTCTTGTCCTTCTCGAATCACCGACGGCACGAGGCCGGATCATGACCACAGAACGAACTCTCCCCTTATGACTGGAGAGCCAAAGTCGCCTTCAAAAGTCCACCAGCGCCGCCGCCCCCAGGATCCCGATATTGGCGCCCAGACTGGTTAATTGAATAAAATCCGGCGTCAGCAGATCCCGAAAGACCCAACTTTCGCTTGCCAGTTGATGCACGGAGCGAAGAAGGTATTCCATGAATAGAGGGCTTGCATAAACCACCCCGCCCCCTAGAATAACCCGCTGGGGGTCATAGGCCAGGGCAATGAATTGGATCGCCACTGCCAGGTAATGGGCTACTTCATGGGTCGCCTCCGTCGCCGCCAGATCACCCTGGGCGGCGGCTTCGTACACCTCTTGCAAGGTTATCCCGCCGCCCAACAATGACCTCAGAGAAGATTCCTTTCCCGCCTTTATTTTTTCCTCCACCCTTTGAACGATGGCCGGCCCCGAAACAATGGCTTCGAGACAACCGCGCCCGCCGCATTTGCATTGAGGCCCTCTGACGTCCACCACGGCATGGCCGATCTCTCCGGCCATGCCGTTTTGTCCCCGGTAGATCTTCCCTTCCAAAATAATCGCGGCGGCTACGCCTGTTCCAATGTTAAGATAGACAATATTTTTCAGGCCGCGGCCAGCACCATACTTAAGTTCCCCCAACGCAGCGACCTTGACATCGTTTTCGATGACACAGGGGATTCCCAACCGGCTTTGTAATTCCTGCACAACCGGCACATCACGCCATTGAAGATTGACCGAGGCCACCCCAATCCCGCGCTCAGGATCCACAATCCCGGGAATCCCCAAGCCCACTCCCTTGATATCCTTGGGGTCTATATTCGCATCGTTGATCACTTCGAATACCGTCGAGGCAATGCTGTCGAGGGTCTTTTCTGGGCTGGAGACATCGGTTCGACGCGTCTTAACTCCCGAGATCCGACCTTGAGCATCCACAAGAGCCGCGGCGATTTTTGTGCCACCGACATCCACGCCAATCGAATATGGTGCGCTGCGATTGAAGGTTATTTCATGAGGCATTTAACTGCCCGGGTCCTTTCTAAAGTAATGATGCCATACACATACTTAGCCTTGTATTTTAACCAAAATCACCACCCCTTTGCGTACTGCACTTCCAAGGACGATAGATCCCGCGCTCAAACGATCGAGGACATCGAGACAATTTTGTTTTCGGCGATCGAGGTCTCAGCCGCAAGGACCACCTCCAGAGCCCGCAACCCATCTTCGCCGGTCACCAGCGGGGTTTTGTCTTCAAGGATGCAGGTCAGAAAATGCTCCACTTCGTTTTTTACAGCCCCGCTTACTCGCCCATGCAGGGTGGGCCAATGGCGTGTATCCGGAAGCATCCACCCGCTCATCCCCACGCCGTAAACATCCATGGGGGTGAAATCAAGGCTGAGGTTGCCGTGCGAACCGATTACATTCATGCGCACATCCCCGAACCCGCCCCAACTCTTGGGGGTCTCCCATTTTGCCCAAGTTTCAGGCAGACACCACCCAACTTCATGGACGCCCAGCGCGCCATCCTCAAACTCGATCATCACCCACGCCGAATCGAAGGTCTTAAATTCCTCCCATACCCGCCCATATAGAGGACGCGCATAGACTGCTTTAACCGGGACGGGGTGATACCAAAGCATCTGGTCAATATCATGCACGCCGATGTAAAGAAGGGGCGAAATTCGCCCGTTTAATCGGCGCGCCTCGTTGATGGAAGCAATTCGACGGGCGTAAGCCGATAGAAATTTGCCGATACTCCCTTCACGGATCGCCGAGTAGAGCAGGGCATAACTGGGCTCAAAGCGCAAGATGTGGCCCACCATCAATTTAACCCCGGCCTCGCGACACGCGGCGATCATGTGCTGGGCTTCGTGATGGGTCGTGGCAATGGGCTTCTCCACAAACACATGGCATCCCGCCCTTGCGGCAGCAAGGGTTGGTTCCAGGTGATCAAACTCGGGGGTTGCGATGAACACGGCCGTGGGACGATGACGCTCGAACAGTTCTTCGGCGTTGGCGTAAAACGCACACCCAAACGGCTCTGCCACTTTCTGCGCCCGCTGGGTGTCCACGTCCGCCACGGCGATCACACGGGCATAGGGCAACTCGCTGGCTGCCCGCGCCAGCAAGTTGCCCATGAAGCCCGCCCCGATTACCGCAATCGAGACGTCTTCCATACCTCCCCCTTTATTCTTTTCCGGCTAACCAATGCACTACCTGCCGCCAGAACTGCCCATAGTATTCCCAGGGTTGGAAATATTCTGCCCAGTGCGGACTGCAATCGCTGGCGAAAGCCATGGCGCGCCCTTTTCCAAACTGCCAGGTCACGATCAGCGGCGCCTCGTCTTCCCCTTCGCCGATGGTGGCCAACACCTCTGCTCCCTCTTTGGGGAAGATCCGGTTGTAGCCCTCAAACACCGGGCACTCATCCCACGGAATGCCCCGCAAAATCGGATGATCCGGGTTCTTGACATGCACCCGAACGCCCTCCGGAGCTTCCACCCGATCATCTAGGCCCTTCATGCACGTCACAGGCAGGGCTTCCTCAACCGGCGTGTTGTAGTAGCCGCCATGTCCGAACCGACCGCTGAAGGATGACCAGCCGCCGATCATAAGCAGGCCGCCGCCATTGCGGGTGTACTCGCGAATGGCTTTGAGCCGATTGGTGCGTGGTAGCGGGGTGCCGGGGATCCAGAAGGGATAGAGAGCCAGCACTTCGCACTCGCAGTCGCTGATGATGACCACATCGTACTCTGAAAGACCTTCAACGGTGCGCGGAAAATCCGAAATGGCTTGTTCATTGGTCATGTGGACAACCTCGATTCCCCCCTGCTTCAATGCATCAATCAAAGGCTGTCCCCAGATATGATGGGAAAAACCTTTCACCTCAAGGTTAAAGGGGGAAGCAACGAACACAGGGCCGATCTTTGAACATGCATCACCGGCATATAAGACTTTCATGATGGTTTACCTCCTTAGCGATGGGATTGATTGATACGTACGGATTCGGATGGCTCCAGCCCCAACTCGGTGTAACGATTGATCTTGTCCAGGGCGCTCTCCACATAGGTATAGAGATCAGAGTGGCTGGGATGATATTCCCTCGCCGCGCAGTACCACGCATCGAGGGCGTCTTGATAGCGCCCAATGCGCTCATAAGCCAGCCCCAGCAGGTAATAAATGTGGGCTTGCTTGAGATCCGGCGGTTGTCCTACCCCCAAATTAACCGGGTATTCCAGCGCCTTCTGGTAGTCTTCAATGGCTTGTTCTGTCCGCCCCGCTTGGAGATGCTTTTCGGCGCGCTGTAAGAGCGCTTGGACGTACACATCATGGAAGGTCTGATCCATCTCCAGCGGGACAAACATCTCATTCTGCATGATGTATAACGCCTTATCTTCTTCCCCCAATTCCACCAGCATCAGTACCCGCCGTTTGCGCACATCTTCGCGCAGGTCGGGCAGGGCTTCAATGCGTTCTAAGAGTCTCCGGCGGTCTTCCTGACGGCCCAATAGTTTATACAGATCATCCAAGTGTAAGTACAGATCTTGGTTTAAGGGGTTGATGGCGAGCGCCCGCTCGAAGTACTCCACTGCGCGTTGGCGATCTTCTTTATACTTCCACATCGCCCAGCCGAGGTTGCGGTAGAGGACATCAAAATCGTCCCTGCCCTGGGCAGCCTTCTCCCAACATTGAATTGCCTCGTCATACCGCTGGCGGGCATAGAGGAAGTTTCCGAGATAATAATGAGCCTTGTAATCATCCGGATGGTGCTCGATCGCGGCAAGAAGCGCCAGAATTTCTTCTAGTCGGCTGGGGAAGCAATAATCGGGTTTGCAGTCCAGCGCCCACCGATACCATTCCTGAGCCTGCGCCTCGCGCCCGAGAGTGCGGTTGATCCAATACCCCAAATAGCCGATCATCGGATAAGCATAAAGCGCTTTAAACCGCTCCAGCACCTGAAGCGCATCCTCATAGCAACCAAAGCCAATGTAATAGCCCGCCAAATCAAGGATGTATTGACGGTCATCGCTCAGTAAGCGGGTTAATGTTTGGTGATACTGCGCATCCCCGGTAATGAGCCCCAATTCCCACAGCGCCGCATGGTTGAGCGGATCCATCCGAATAGCCCGACCGAGAACCTCGACGGCCTTAGTCGGATGTCCGGCTTTGCGGTAAAGGGTTCCCAAAAGCACATGCAGTACTGCGACCTCTGGCTTGGTCTCTAACACTCGGGTAACCGTGGCAATGGCCTCATCGAGGTGATTTTGCCGGATCAGCAACCCGGCGATGTTGACATGCGCCGGGGTGTAAAGGTCAGAGGTGGTAGGAAGCGAGCGGAATTGGTCAAAGGCTTCCTCGATGTGGTTCTGTTGGGTCGCAATGAACCCAAGGAAATAGCGCGCGTCATCCGCTGCATTCAATAATGCGGTTTGAAGATGGCGCGAAGCCTGCTGAAAGTCCGCGGCTCGCACGTAGAGCAAACCCAAGCGCAAATTAGCCAGAGGATGATTGGGATTTTCTTCCAGCGCCTTGCGGTAGTAGGTGATGGCATGATCGCGCTGATCTAATTTCTCGTAATACAGCCCCTGTTCATAGTAAGAACGCGTCGCGGGAGCGAAGGTTTTAGAGGCCTCTTCTTCATGCGCCCGGCGCGAGGGCTTTCGATCAAACGCATACTCTAGAAGGACATTCCCTTGGGCATCGAGGATCTGCACCATGAGCGGGTGATCGGCAATCACGCGCGTATCCACCTCGCGGCTCATTTGCGCCGGATGTTCGGGTGCAATGTCTCTTTTCTCCGCGATGAGGGTCTGACTGGGAGTTCGAAGCACGATCTCAACCCCTGGAAATACGCGCGCCGGGCATACCCCTAGCACCAATTGGTAAGAGTAAGGGTCCTGGTGGGTGGGAATGAGGCGGACGTTAACGGCCACATCCTCATTGGCACAAGAGATGCCGTTGATGCCGCGCAGGGGCACCCACCACTCCCGCCAGGATTTGGTGGTGAATGGGGACAGAAAATCGAAGTCCAGTTGTGTCTCCAAGGCGCCACACTGGGTCTCGGCATATAAGGAGCCGTCATCCGTCAACGCCGATTGATTCACGATGCCGATGGGTGCATTCCCCCACGACCACAACTTCATCCCGGCCACAAAACGCGGGTCGGCGCAGTGGACATAGCCGCGATTTTTGGAATGCTGCCAAGCGCCGAAGAAATTCCATGAGATGTCGCGCCCAAACACGGAGAGGTGGGTGAGGATGTTTTTCTGCCAGCGGAGATTGAGGGGATCATGCATGATGTCCACCGGCCACTTGGGGGTGCCTTCCATACCGGGCAGGCCGGGGTCGTCGCGAATCAGATCGAGCCGCGCCATAGGCCAGGGGGCTGAGCCCGAAAATTCATAAGACCGCGCGCGGTGGAAGGGATAGATGAACTCGGTCTGGTCATCGGCATCGAGCGAGGCATTGGTCCAGTAATGGTATCGCCCGGGCAAGAAGTAGGGGTTGGTTAGGGTGACGTCTTGCGCCAGCGCACACCGATCGGGGAAGAGGGTCAGCGTGACCATCCATTTCATGCGCGAAAGATGTTCGATGCCCCCGAAGGAAATGCTGGCACTTTCATCCGCGTTCTGACGGATGGACCAGTTGACGGGGTCTGCGGTGGTGGGGGCATGGGCAACGGGGAAACTGAATTCGATGCCGCCGGAGAAGAATGCCCCCCGGATCGCCAGCGGAGAAAACTTAACGACGTGATTTTTATAGAACACCTCGGCCTGCGAAACCTTGTCGAACACGGAATAGACCCGTCCGCCGAGGTCTGGGATGACCGTCACGCGCAGGTAGGCATTTTCCAGCACCAGCGCGCGGTACGACTTCAGCGTGGGACGAGAATCAATGTGATCTAACAGGGTGTAGGGGTAGATGAGCGCGACGCCGTATTGAGAGCGGAAAACCGGATTGGGATTCTCGCCCTTAATCAGATACGTGGGAAGTTCAAGGGTATCTTCGTAAACCTTAACCGCCCTGAAGTTGCTTGCCCCGCCCATTTTTGACCTCCATTTAGCGGAAAGTGATCGAAGCCGAGAGACCTTCGGTGAGCCATTTACGCATGGTGATTGCCAGGATCAGCGGTGGGATAAGACCTAACGTGACGCACACCGAGATGAGCGAATACGAAGCATCGGGATTACCGGCAATGGATGCAATGATCACCGGGCCAGTCTGCGATTTGATGGATTGGGTAATCAAGCGCGCAAAGAGGAACTCGTTGTAAGAGGTCATAAACGCAAATGCTGCCGCCGCCACCAGGCCGGGCGCCATCAGCGGGAGCACAATGTTGAGAAGTGCTTGAAGCGGGGTACACCCATCCACCAAGGCGGCATCTTCAATTTCGCGCGGCAAGTTGGAGATGTATAAAGAGAGGAACCAAATGGTAAACGGGAGCGTCAGAGCCAAGTAAATGAGAATCAAGCCTAAGTAGGTATCCAGTAACTTGAGGTTTTTGATGATGACGTAGTATGGAATAGCCACGGCGATGAGCGGCATGAGGCGACTGCCCAGGATGAAGTTGTACCAAAACTGCTTGCCGCGGAACTTCAACCTTGCAAAGGTATAGGCGGCCGGGGTGCCCAGTAGTAAATTGACCACCATGACCACCGCTGAGACGACGAAACTGTTTTTAAGGGCCGGCGCGATAAGGCGAGCCTCTTGCGAGATGCGGCTTCGTAGTTGCCCCTTGACCTCATAGGCAGTCGGGATTTCGCCGGTGAAGACGTAGCGATAGTTATCCAGGGTGGGGTTTTGAGGGATGATCGAGGGGGGACGCTTCAGCAACTCGTTCTCGCCCTGAAAACTGGCGATGGCCATCCACAGGAAGGGGCCGAGTATATAGACGATGAGGAAAATAACCAAAAGGTTCGCCAAGCCGGATCCTAAGCGTTTTCTGAGGACACTATTCATCTTCCACCTCAACTATAGGTAACTTCCTCAAGTCGGATAACGCGCAGGTATGCCAAGATGAGGGCCAGGATTATGATGGCAATAATGACCGCCAAAGCCACACCATGCCCGAGATTCAAGTTCTTAAAGATCTCGGCATATGCAAACCAAGAGATCAGTGAGGTGGAATCGCCTGGCCCACCTCCGGTGAGCACATAGATCAAATCGAAGACCAGAATGGCGGTAATGGTTTCATAAATGACCACAATGAGCAAGATGGGCCGGAGCAAGGGCAGGGTAATGTGGCGGAAAATACGCCAAGCGCTCCCGCCGTCTATTTTGGCGGCTTCGTACAGTTCATTGGGGATAAGTTGTAAGCCAGCCAACAAGAAGATGGCCGCCAGGGGCCCTTCTTTCCATATGGCCGCCAGGATCAGGCTCACCTTGGCCAGGTTGGGGTCGGCCAAAAAGGGAATGTATTCCTTGATCAATCCCAGGGCATATAAAATGCCGTTCAAGAGGCCAAATTCGGAGTTCAAAATCCACTTCCAGATCAGGCCTGCGACAACGGTGGGGATGGCCCAGGGCAGTAGAATGATAACTCTTAGCGCCACGGCGGTTTTAAGTTTGCTGTTTAACAGCGACGCCACCACCAGGCCGAATAATGTCACACCGATGACCACGGCGGCGGCATAAAGGGCCGTGTTGATCAATGAATTGCGGAAATAATAACTGGTGATAACCTCGGTATAGTTCGCCAGGCCAACAAAGGGATGATCTTTCGGCTTGGTGAGGATGTATTGATAGAAACTGATCCGCACGGCATACAGCACAGGATAGATCGTAAATAACGCAATGACGAGAAAAGGAACAGATATCGAGATATAGGGGTAAGCCCTATACCACAGGCTGGCTTTCCCTCTCCGGTAAACGGTTTCTAGACTCATCGCCCTCTCCTGTAACTCGTCTGTTGAGCACCGAGGGCAACGCATGATGCGTTGCCCTCGGTTGACTCACATCTCGGTTATTTGCCCTTCAGTTCCAGCCACTTGTTGGCCATGTTGTTCAGCGCATCCATAATCGGGGTCTGCCCTAAGATGGCCTTGTGAATCTCGGCACGGGCGAAGACATCCCATGCGCCGTACCAGGTCGTCAAGCCTTCTTTGGCGCGGGCCAACTTGGCCTGCTGTTCGATGGTGGGCACATCACCCCATTTGCTGAAAGCCGCGATCACATCGGGGTCTTGGTAAAGCGGCAGTTGCGCAAAGCCCAACCCATTTTCAACCGCCCACCGCTTGACCACGATGTATTGGCCATCCGTCTTCCCACCGAAGTAATCCAGGAACTTGCAGGCCGCGTCAATGTACGCTTGCCCCTTCTCGACCACGGCGGGGCTCATAGCATAGAAGCGCACATACCCGACCGTCGAATGGCTCTTACCCGGCATGAGGGCAATCTTGAATTGACCCGCATACTGGCCGCTGCCGGGCTTGTTCACTTCCGCCATGTTGTATTGCGGGAAGATGGTGAACGCCGCTTGCCCAGCCTGCATGGCCTTCACCTGGTCAATTTCTGCGGTGGTCAGGCTGGCGGGGTTGAAGAGCCCCTCTTTGTAGACCTTGACCAACCACTCCATGATCTGGTATGCCGCACTGCCCTCTTTATTGAAGACCGGGTTCAAATCGGCATCAAAAAGGGCATGAGGGCCTTCATGCTGGCTGAAGACCATTGACGTCCATGCCTCTGGGAATGCGCCTTCCTTCTGTGACCATGCCATGAGGATGGGGTACTGCAGTCCCTTTTCTTTCAGGGCCTTGGCCATGGTGTAAACATCGTCCCAGGTCTGTGGGGCTTTGTCGAAACCGGCCTGCTTCAGCAAGGCTTCGTTGTAGACGAAGTCCATGGTATCCGCGTAGTATGAGAGGCCGTACACCTTGCCCTCATAGGTCATGCCTTCCAGCGCATACGGGGCTAACTCTTTCGAGTATTCCTTCACGTTGGGGCAGTAATCCTCAATAGGGACGATCCAGCCCGCCGAAGCCCATTCTTGCAGCCAGTGATCCGAGCCGTACAGCAGGTCCGGGTAGTTGCCGGCGGTGAACGCCGCCACCATGGTGTCGTGGTATTCAAGCCAGGAGTAATCCTTGTGGGTCACCTTAATGTTGGGATAGCGCTCCTGGAATTTCTTGATGTTGTCGGCAATGGTTTCCACCCCGTAAGACCAGGTCACAAAGGTGAGTTCAACCGGTTTGGTCTCTCCAGCCGGGGGTTGCGTTGCGCCACCTGCCGGGGGTTGGGTGGCTGGTGTGGCCGGTTGACAAGCCACCAGCAGGCTTATGACGGCCAAAATCGCAAACAACTTGAACAACACAGAAGATCCTCTCATGGTCCTCTCTCCTCACTTTCCTTGATGGGATAGGTAGTCTCAACAGGGCACAAAGGTTAGGTGTCGTTTGCAAAGGCTTCTATATCCTCCAGACTCCTCCTTTCTTACGGCAAGGGATTTTCAGGCATCTACTTGGAGCGGAAACGATGCCCAAACAACAAGGAATAATTACTGACCAACATCGCCACCGCTCCCAAGAGGGTGGCATTACTGCCCAGTTTTCCGATTTCCACCTCTGTGCTTTGCGCTAAACGCGAAAGTGAAAATTCCCGCATGGTCTGACGAATGACCTCCAGCCACGGTTCACCAAAGCGGGTCATTTCACCCACAAACACGATCTGATGAATATTCAGTGTGCCTACTAAAGCCGCAACGGCTCTCCCCATATAATAGGCGGCGTTGAAGACCATTTCCCTGATATCTTCATCCCCCTGCTGATAAGCCTCTACGATTTCATCCAGGGTAATGGGTTCTGCGAAGCGGCGGGATAGCGCAGGGTTTTCCCGCACTTGCCGCAGGATGGCCTGGGTGCTTGAGACGGTCTCAAGACAGCCGTGGTGACCACACCGGCACTGGGCACCCCCTTGGGGAAGAACCACAACGTGGCCGATCTCACCGGCACCGCCGCCATCTCCCTGAAACAACCGCCCGTTGATAATAAGGCCTGAACCGATGCCGTACCCGGCGTTAATCACGATCAGGTTATCGCCTTTTAGGTTGTATTTGCCATACAGATATTCCCCCATGGCCGCGGCTTGGCTGTCGTTATAGATGAACACCGGTAACTCATAGCGCTCGCGCAGGATGTGCGCCAAGGGGTAATCTTTCCAATCGAAATTGACGGCGTTGATCACCATGCCCTCAGCCGTATTGACCAGGCCGGGGGTGCCCACCCCTATCCCCACCAGCGGTTGATCGGACGCCTCGACCAACTGGTCGAGCACCTCAAAGATTTGGGTTAACGGCTTGGCGCCAAATCTTTCAGCCACCGGTGTGGAGACCATCTTCTTAATCTCGCCGCGTAAGTTCACCAGTGCACCCCGAAAATGATCTTGGGCAATATCTAATCCGATAATGTGGCGCGAATCTTTGGCTAAACTCAACAGAATGGGTGACTTTCCGCCCGCAGATTCGCCAATTCCAACCTCCGAAGCCAGTCCTTCTTCTAGAATTTCAGCCACAATCTCCGAGACGGTGGTTCGGGTTAGCCCGGTAATCCGAGAAAGTTCGGCGCGGCTAATGACCTCATGCTCAAAGATGTTTTTAAGCACAAGATTTCGATTGTGCTCTTTGGTGTGCTGGTGAGTGGCTTTTTTGGAGTGCACTGCCGCCCCATTGTAAGTTTAGTGAACTTACAATTCCAGTATATACAAATTTTTTGGGAAAGTCAATAACCTTTCTTGATTTTTCAACGACAAATCAATTGTGCCTGCTTCACCCCGCGCTCACCACCTTATAGATTCACCCGATCCCCGTGGCTGGGGGGACAAGATATGACGATGAATTCCAGATCGGCGTCGGAAGTGTTCATGATCTGGTGCGGCGTCTGCGGGGGAACTTCCACCCCCTGCTGAGCATAGAGCCGGCAAATTTCACCGTTGATCTCCATGGTCGCTTGGCCCGAGAGAATGAAGAAGAATTGGTGTGAAGCCGCATGCCAATGCCGTATCTCTGAGGTATGCGGCGGCATCCGTTCCTGGATCACGGTGAACTTTGGTGAGTGTAACAAATACCACCCGTCGCAGTGTTGCCCCCACGTATAATGCTCGGCGTTATCCTTGCTTATCATCCATTACCTCGAATTTTTTTAGGATTTCCGAACGGCCTGCCGCTGAGGCGCAACCGCTTCTTAGACCCGGCACTGCGTCAACGCCGTTTGCGCCCGCGGAAGGGTGAAGCGGCCCTGAATCCCATTGCGCCGGGCGAGAATGCGCCGGGAGCAGGCGGCGACGTTCTTTGGGCCTCGCGCGAACTCGCGTGCCATGCCGATCATCCTGATGACTCCAAGCATATCCGCTTTGCGCAGTAACAGCGCCTCGTTGGAGACGGTCGGGCGTGGATCGCGATAATCATGGGATTCGATGGCTTTGAGCGGACGCCCTTTCCGATTCTCAATCAGGGCTAGGTGAGGGAGAATCTCGGCTGCGACCGCCTGACGAGAACGCACGGCGTGCTCCACATCTTTTTGGGCGTATTTGGGGGATGCGCCACAATCATGGAGAGACGCCGCCGGTTCGAGGCCTGTGGATCATAGTCAAGATCGCTCTCGATCTCTCGCACCCATTCGATCAGGCGTTTGGCATGGGCAACTGCCCAGGCTTCACCAACCTCTAGGGTCATATAAAGGGTGTCATCGCAGGTAAGGTAAGCCGTATCCTCGTTCCTTTCTTGCTAAGTCATTTTTCAAACGAACTACGGGGCCACCCACATGGATTGGATCAAGGCATCTAACTGTTGGAGCGTGGGGGTGAAGGCCTCGGGTGGGGTGCTATTCAATAAGTCCGTGATAGCGGCATAGTAAGATTGAAAATCCGGGCTGGGAGCATTGAGGTCGGGATAGGCAATCCCCCCGGCAGGGACAGGGGCATCCACCGCACTGCTCTCGGCCAAGCGTGGCGCGGTGAGCGGGAAAACGGCCACTATGTACGTATTCCCGTCGTTGGTAAAGCCCTGAAAGTGATAAAACAACTCGTAGTTATTGACCGGCGCGGGGTATTGGGCATACTCGGTCACAAAACGGATGCCGCTCCCGTTCTGGAACGAGATTAACTGAATATTCGAAGCAAATACCTGCGCAGCGTTGAAGAACGGCACGGTCGGGAGTTGATCAGGGGTCAGCGGAACGACAGCGCTCAAAAGATTGCGCAAGCGGTGCATGCTTTCAAACGCCCCCGGCACCAGCGTGGCATATTCTAACGCCGGGTAAAGGTAAATCTGAGGGGAGTGGAATTTACCTTGTAGGACATAGGTATCGCTCAATGAGATCACCCAATGACCGGGGGTCTTCTCCCACACCGGGGCGTCGTCAGAGGTGAGCGGGGCAACCTCGCTCCCGCTGGCGCCGCTGGCAACACCCGCCGGGATGTCCAGCGTCAGGCGACCAATGGTAACCAGGGTGCCAGGCGCTGGTGAGGGTGAGGCAGTTACGTCCGCGGGAACCGCCGGCGTCGGAGAAAGAATGACCGCCGGTGTAACGGTTGGGGATTCGACCGATGCCGGGGTATTCACGGCAGTGGGGCCAGCATTGACCGAGATACCACATGCCAGCGTCACGCCGGCAAGCACGGATAGGACGATCCAGTAGGTTTTCTTCATGGCTGTGTTTCCTTTTCGTTGAGAGGATAGAGGAACAAAGTGAACCTTTTTCTTACCCACAGAGGGGTTTGGAACGGTTAGGGAAGGGTAAAACCGCCCCTGGTTTTCACTCCAAGCGGACCGGAGCGTGCGGTTGGGGATAACGCCGAACGATTTGAAGGGTACCCCACAGCCCGATCAGCCCCATGACGACAATCATGGCTTCAATCGTCCATAGTTTACCCGCCGTGGCAACCCCCCAGAAGGACGCCAATCCCCCTGGCGCATCGAGCAGGGTCTTATAGAGCACGGCTAACCAAGCCCACTTGACATCACCGTGGGCGATGGCATAGAAGATCAGCACCGCGGCGAAAATGTGCGCCAAGATCACCGCCAGGCGCTCCACTACCGGCGCCAATCCCATGATCAATGTTCCATTCTGCGCCAGAGACCCCAAGGTGGGGACGGGCAGGGCATCCGGCGCGAGGATGGCGACCAGCGCGGTGACCAGTCCGGCGCCGCCCAGAAGGAACGCCTCGAAGGCGCCAAAGCCAATTCCAAAGGTGAGCGCCTGTTCCCGAGTGGCCTGGCCCCAGCGGCTCTTGCGCAAGACCAGGTAAGCCAGCCCAGCCTCGAAGACCCCCGTCAGGGCGCCGATATAGAGATATGCCACCAGATTGGCAGGTGAGAAGGCATTCTCATAAGACACTCCCAAGGCACGAAAGACGACCGCGTTGCTCGGGATCGCAAACGCAAATTTGAGCAACACGGTGAACCCCCAGAGGGACGCCCCTAATCCCAGGTAGCGCCAATCCAGCCACCGCCGTCGCGCGGCAAACACCACGAACACCAGCGCTACCGCAAGCATACCTACGCCGGGGAACAGAATGCCCATACCAAGATAGAGGGTGTGCCAGGCCAGGTTATAGGTTACCGCGATGTTTTCGCCGTATACTATCCCAAGTTGGTAGATCCCCGTTGGGGCAGATGAAAGGTCATACGCGGTGCGGATCGAAAACTCCCCTGCGCCGATCCGGCCCGAATCCCAAACCGTCTGCCCGTCCGGATCGCGTAGTTCAATGCGCAGGAAGCCACTGCGCACCTCCCCACTGGTGCGGATCTTAAGGGCTACCCCTTCTTCCCGCATTCCCTTATCCACCGGGATCGAAAAGTAGAATGCTTCGCCGGCCCGGGTAGAATTCAATTGACCGCCTTCCACGCTGGCCCAGCGTTCAGGCGTCGGCACACGTGAGTGCGGCACGGTGCAGGATGTAAGCAGGATCAGGCCTACAGCGGTGATAAAGAACGAAAGCCATCGTTTCATTTCGT
>SPLK01000348.1_pt1 | contig 14272 bp, 15 predicted proteins | sample 2456111 | NCBI WGS metagenome assembly SPLK01 (sample SAMN11156906, study PRJNA527647) | hot springs metagenome | biome: Geothermal region; feature: Hot spring; material: tree branch in hot spring; isolation source: hot spring sediment rich in lignocellulosic material ... | reverse complement strand
ATTCCTCCTATGTGGTGATATTATATGTATCTTCCTTCACTTCGCAACACGAAAAGAATTTTTTTCCCCTTCTGTATGACATCATTTACGCTATAGTCGTAGAAGTTTATCTTGGAAAAGTCTTCAAGCGCCAGATCCATCTCGGCTATGTAACGAAGAGTAAAAGCTCTGTGTCGCATGGGATTTCTCACTTTTTTCTCACCTCTGTAATACTCAAAGGTAATCACCCGCTCGGCTGTAGAAAGTTCCAGCAAAGCTGTTTCCTTACCTACAAAGAGTACTACCTTCTTACCCTCAAAAAGCTTCCTTGTGAGGTTCTTTATGTCTTGGATCCAGTAATCTTTTACCTTTACACCTTCGCATATGTCCTCCCAACCGAAGTGATACTCTGGGATTGGACTTTCCACAGAAGCGATACCAAAAAGAGGCGAAAGTACGAGGGATCTATCGTTTATACGTTTTTGAACTGCAGGTGGAAGCACCCAGTACTCAAGGCTATCCCAAAATCTGTTTTTGAACCTTCTCCAAAGTGGCAAAGGTTCTCCGTACACACCAAAGCATCGTATCAATCTTTCAGCTTTTTGGTGAAGGTGCGTAAATCTCTCTTCAAAAGTACCTATATACTGACCGGCTTTCAGCTTGGACTGTCTTTTGCTTGACGGTAACACATAATACATCTATCACTGCCTCCAGAGGATCACTATCTCTCCCTTTATTTCCCCTCTTGAGGAAAGGTCTTCGTAGACTTCTGAAAGTTTCCCTCTTAGAAACTCCTCGTGTATTTTGGTAAGTTCTCTCGCCACGCATACCTGCAGATCTCCTCCGAAAATACCTTTCATGATCTCCAAGCTTTTCAGGACACGATTTGGTGACTCAAAGGCTACTACGGTTGTATCCTGGTAGTTCTTTATATCTTCAAAAAATCCGCTAAGACCTTTTCTTGGTAAAAATCCTACGAACAAAAATCTATCCGTTGGTAATCCAGAACCCACAAGTGCTGTCATAACTGCGCTCGGTCCTGGAATTACTTCTACCTGTATACCTTTGTCTATACACGCCTTTATAAGCTTGTAACCCGGGTCGGATATACTTGGTGTACCTGCATCGGTTACCAAAGCCACATCTTCCCTTTCAAGGAGCTTCAATATCTTAGGCACTTGTACGCTTTCTTTTGGCTCGTAATAAGAGAGAAGCTTTTTACCCTCTATCTTATAGTGATTTAGGAGAATGCTCGTTCTTCTCGTGTCTTCGCAGGCTATAAAACTGACCTCTTTTAGTACTTCTAACGCTCTGAGTGTTATATCCTTTAGGTTTCCTATAGGTGTGGCAACTACGTAAAGTTTTCCCATATCACTTCACCAAAAGGATGGGTATTTCAAGATGGTGCAGGACAAAGGATGTGATGCTACCAAATAGAAATTCCTTAAACCTGCCTTTTGAGAAGGCACCCATAATGAGAAGATCCATATCCTTTTCCTTACAGTATTCCACGATCTTCTCTTCGGGAAGTCCTCTCAAACACTCATAGCTATCCACATCTTTCGGAATATCCTCTTCAAGCTTTTCCTCAACTACCCTTATCGCGTATAGTTCAAACTCAAAAAACTTCTTAAGATACTTAGCCATTTCTAAACCTTTTTTTGATATCTCGCGTCCATCGTAAGCGATACAAATCCTTCTTATGCTCCTTTTTTCTTCCGGGGAAAGGAATAAACTGCACGGTGACCTTCTCGCTACCATTTCCGCGTTTGATCCCAAAAGGAAGCCTTCCATAGGTTTTTTCCCCCTCTTCCCAATAAAGATCACGTCTTCCTTATCTGCCTGAGAGACTATCTCTTTGTAAGGTACACCAACAGTTTGAAAGGAAGAGATCTTCAACCCTTCCTGCCGTCCCAAACTTAAAAATTCATGCAAAAGCGTGTCCGCTTGGGTTTCCAAAAACTCCTTAACCTTTGCAGATACGCCATAGTAAAAGGTGAAGCCTAAAACTCCAGCAAGGTCCTCAAGAAAACTTTCCTCTATTAGCCTTTCGTCTATTATGTGAATACCTACAACTGGGAGATCCATCTTTTTTGCAAAATCAAAAGCGTAACTGCTTGCTGTCCATCCAGCTTTAGAACCATCCACCCCCACGAGTATTCTTTTAAACATCCAGATTTCTCACCTCCCTTGCGTAAGTCTCTATAAACTCCCTTCTGGGTTCCACATCTTCACCCATAAGTATGCTAAATATTCTGTCGGCTTCCGCAGCATCCTCTATGCTTATCTTCAGAAGCCTTCTGGTGGCAGGATTCATGGTGGTCTCCCACAACTGTTCTGGGTTCATCTCTCCCAAGCCCTTGTATCTTTGCACCTCAAAGCCTTCCTTGGCGAGATCCATGAAAGAGCTAAGTACTTGATGTACGTCGCTCACAGTTTTGCTTTTCTTTTCAAACTTTATAACAACGGGAAGTTGAAGATCAAAGCCCGAAAGTACGGATTTGTATGCCAAAGACGATAGAAATTCCGCATCTACTATTACGCGCTTGCCCGTTTTAGTATCCGTTAGCAGAAGATCGTAAGCACTACTTAATTTGTCGTATCTCGCTTCTATGTTGTAATCTTGAAGTTTCTCTCTCAATGCGCCTACCTTTTCTTTTAAAATTACCTCATTTCTCAAGTCATCTTCGCTAATCCTAATTGCGATCAGGGCGGACAGTACACCTTCTCCCTTTCTTCTTACCAGATACCTATAATTTTCTTCAAACTCTTTTAATCCTTTCAATAGCTTTAGTAGATCATCACCTTGATACTCCCTGCCTTTGGCATCTATGAGCGTACCATAACTCTTTATGTGTTCCATAAGGGTATGCTCAAGTTCTCTGTCATCTTTCAGATACAGAACCGTCTTTCCTTTCTTTAGCCTGTAAAGTGGAGGCTGTGCTATGTATAGGTGACCCGCTTCTATGAGTTTAGGCATGTATCTGTAAAAGAAGGTCAAAAGCAAGGTTCTTATGTGCGAACCATCAACATCTGCATCTGTCATGAGGATAATCTTGTGGTATCTAAGCTTGGAGAGATCAGTGTCATCGCCTATCCCGCACCCCATAGAACTGACTATGGCTTTTATCTCCTCGTTAGAAAAAACTTTATCAAGTCTTGCCTTTTCAACGTTGAGGATCTTTCCTCTTAGCGGTAGTATGGCTTGTGTCCTCCTATCCCTTCCTTGCTTAGCTGAGCCTCCTGCAGATTCACCTTCAACTATGAAAAGTTCACACTTTTGCGGATCTTTCTCCGAGCAGTCAGCCAGTTTACCGGGCAATGTGGTATCTTCCAGAGGAGATTTTCTCCTCACGAGTTCTTTAGCTTTTTTGGCAGCCTCCCTAGCCAATGCTGCTTCTACAGCTTTTTCTACTATCTTCCTGTATATGTCCCTGTTTTCATCAAAGTACCGGGATAACTGCTCGTAAACGATGGATTCTACTATGCTCTTTACATTCTGATTTCCAAGCTTGGTCTTGGTCTGTCCTTCAAACTGGGGATCAGGCACCTTACAGGATACCACAGCCACAAGCCCTTCCCTCAAATCTTCCCCAGTTACAGCTTCTCTCAATTCTTTCTGTAGCTTTATACTTGGTAGCGACCTCATTACCGCTTTCGTAAGTCCACTTCTAAAACCCGTTATGTGCGTTCCACCTTCTACTGTTTTTATGTTGTTTACAAAGCTTTCCACCGATTCCCTGTAATCCTTGGTATAGATAAAAGCTATATCCACATCTACGCCTTCCCTCTCTTCTTTTACTCTTATCACCTCATCAAAAAGCGGTTCTTTACCTGTAGACAGAAACTTAACAAGTTCTTCTATACCTTTGTCAAACTTGTAAAAGAACTCCTTACCGCTTCTTTCATCAAGGAGTCTGAAGCTACAGTCCGGATTCAAATAGGCAAGTTCCCTCACCCTCCTTTCTACGAGGTCAAGTTTTATCTTTGTAGTTTCAAAGATATCTGGATCAGGTTTGAAGGTCACCTTTGTGCCTCTTTTGGGAGTTGTCCCTATAACTCTTAGTGGATAAATAGGTTCTCCCCTGCTATACTCCTGTCTGTATATTTTTCCGTCTCTGTAAACCTCCACAGCGAGCCATTCAGAAAGTGCATTTACGACGGATGCCCCTACACCGTGAAGACCACCTGAATATCTGTAAACTTTCTTGTCAAACTTTCCACCTGCTCCCAGCATTGTAAAAACCATTTCCACTGCCGGTATTCCCGTCTCAGGATGTATATCTACAGGTATGCCCCTCCCATCATCCTCAACGCTTACGGAACCATCCTCGTGTATTACTACACTTATACTTTTTGCGTAGCCAGCCACATGTTCGTCAACTGCGTTGTCCAAGATTTCCCAAAGCAGGTGATGCAGTCCCCTCTCTCCCACATCACCTATGTACATGGATGGTCTGAGACGGACGTGTTGAAGCCCTGTAACAGCTTTTATGTCTTCAGCTTGATATCTCTCCATTTTTCACAGTTAAGAGAAGCACCCCCAGCGGGATTCGAACCCGCGATCTCCGCCTTGAAAGGGCGGTGTCCTAGACCGGGCTAGACGATGGGGGCTAACCTCTCAAAAACATTATAAGGAAATCTGAAAGAGTTGTCAAGTAGTTGAGCCTTCTTCGTCAAGGTAAAAAACATCATCGGATATAGCCTCGTTCCATCTTTTAAAACCCGGAAGAGCCTCTATCCTGTACCACGAGGACCTGTACCATATGCCTTTCGGCTCTCTCTTGACAGGTGCTATTTCTGCAGCTTTTGTTTCTTTGTGATAGTCCCAAGTTATATACGCGTTAAAGTCCTGAACTATATCTGTTATAACTACCCCAAATTCCGATGTAAGTGCCACCTGAAAATCCCTCCACCTAAAGACGGAAGAATCTCTTAAGGTCAGACCAAAGTATCCCACGCCACCTTCCTCTTTCAGCGTTGCTATACCTCTGCCTATAAAGGCTCTAAAGGCAGGCAAGGTCTCTGGAGGATCAGAGACAAAAACGTCGTAATGACCCAGGATTTCCGAAGGGAATGGGTTTCTCAAATCCCAAACCTTAGCTTCAGCGTTATTTATACCCAGATCTTTAAATATACCGTTGTCAAAATCTATAAGCCTTTTATCTATGTCAATAACGAGAACGCTTTTAGCTTTTTTGCTCAGTGCCACCGCAAGACCGGTAAGATCATCCTCCGCACCTAAGACGATTATATCCTTGTTTCTTAAATCACCCCTTGAATCCATAAAAAGCACACGTGAAACGGTAGTCTCAGGCGTTACAGATCCCTGATCGTAATCCCTTATAGCTTTAGGTCTATCTTTCGTAATCTGGAGGAAGTTCCTGTAGAACTCAATGTCTATGTAAAAGGGTATGCCCCTTCCTTCGCAAGCTTGGCAAACGTAATCTACGTAAGGCTCTATACCAATTTCCTTCACAAGGTCGTAGCCCTTTTGTGTGAGCCTCACGTTCTCATCATCATCTATAAAGGCATATCCTTCCCTTACAAGTACCTTGATGATTCCAGATGCTGCAGGTACAGGAAGATCCGACATATCCACCACTTCCCAGAAATCTCCGCTCTTTAAAAGTGCAGACAAAACCCTCTCAACGTTCTTTTTGTAAATTCTCACCTGACTCTCTTCCCTTGCCTTTGAGGCTAACTCCGTCAATAAGCTCACCATCACCTCCTTTTCAAAAAGTTTAAGATGAGTTATTATACCACAACCTCTTAACTTTCTTCGGGTATATCGTGGATAACTATCCTTTTGCCAGCCATACGGGAGAGGATCTCGCATGCAACCTCTACACCTGAACCTGCGCAAGATGTAAAGTGAGAACTCAAACCTGCTAAGGTACCTACTACAAAAAGGTTGGGAAGCGCTTCAAAATCCTTATGCTTTACCATTACCCTTCCGGGTTTGGGAGATTTCGCATTTTCTTTTACTTCTAATTCAAGACCTTCTATGTCAAAGCGATGAAAACCCACAGCCAGAACTATGTAATCGGCACTAAAGATCTTGCCTAAAGCTGTCTCTACGCTGTAAACTCCGTCCTCTCTGCCTACGCTTCTTACCTCTTCTTCAAGTATCTGTACTCCTCCCCACTGTTGTATCTGCTTTCTTATCTTAATTAAAAGTTCTTTGCCGGGTATGGGATCAAGTCCAGGGACGTTTTTGAGGTAAGCTTTGTTAAGATCCGAGTTACCCACATCAAGCAAAAGATAATTCCTGTTTTCAGCCCACTGCCAACCTCTACCCCTTGAAGAGGCAAGCGTCAAAGCGCACGAAAGCCCAGAAGCACCTCCACCAATTATTATAACGTCATACTTCATAGGAGCTTATTATATCACTTTTTGATTTCTAATGCAGGATTATCAAGGCTTCCATAAATTACGAATCTAATACCACTACCCGCTATCGTACCATTAAGCCGAGACTTAAGGATGTCTTCTCTATTTAAAATGAGTGTACCGCTACCGGTGAGCCTTTGTCCTGAAATTAATCCTTGACCATCAAAAGTCTTTCCCTTGAAAGAAACTGATAAGTTATCTACTTTTGTATCCCTAACTTTCAAGTCAAGGAGTTCTGCAGTTCCTTCAATGCCATCATTTATTCTAAGGTTTATACTCTTTATCCCGAAGTTTTCAAAGCATTTAAAGTTTTTAGCTTTTATATCTATTCCACCAGAAAGATACATCTTCACATTTAGATAACCGTCCGCACAAGTACCATTTAGGAGTATGTAAGGTATACCCACTGATAAATCAAGTTTATCAAACCTGACCAATTTTGAGTTTTTTGTATAAAAGCTTGCTTCTTTTAGGCTAAGATAAGTTAAACCTTCATGCACATTGCTTGCTATCAGGTAAATACCTTTTGACATAAGCCACCTATCAAAAAGGAGAAACTTAGGGAAGGTGATAGCCAAAAGAAACATGGTGAAAAATATAAAGCTTACGGATAAAAACATGAGAAGTTTAAGGTTCTTTTTTCTCATTACCTCTTTTTTCTCTCTTCTCCATTAGTTTTTTAAGCTCTTCGGCCAACTTCTGATGCTCCTGGGTTATTTGGGAAAGCTCCTCCGGCTTTTCTATAACGTAAGGCGTAAGGAATATAAAGAGGGAAACCTTGTCCTCGGTTTTTGTGTCACTTCTGAAAAGTCTTCCCAAAGCGGGAATGTCTTTAAGTCCCGGTACTCCCTGCGTGCTTGTGAGGGTTTTTGTGTTTACAAGTCCGCCTATTATTACTGTCTGTCCGTTTTCTACAACCACATCCGAATTTACCTGCCTGTTAGATGTGACGGGAACTGCGTAGCTTAGCGTTCCTATTTGAGGTCTTATGTAATCAATGATATCTTGAAGCTTTAATTTGATCTGCAGTCTCAGATCCCTGCCGGATATTGTTGGTGTAACTCCGAGATCTAAGCCTACCTCCTTGTAATCGTAAGTGATAACAGGCATACCGTTTATATCAAACTTCACACCTGACGCGTAGGGTATTACTTGACCCACCTTTATCTCGGCGGTTTGATTGTCCAGTGTCAAGACTTTGGGATTGGACACTATGTTAAAACCACTACCGCTTTCTAAAAGGGAAAACAAAAGCACCAGATCTGGGAAAAAGAGCTGTGTACCCCCTATGTTGATCGTCCTTCCTGCGGTACTGAGGACTCCCATAATGAAGTTTCCTGAAAGGAGGGCATTATAAACATCCTGAATACTTCCACCGCCGAAAGCTGTGCCTCCCTGCGTTCCTATTATCTGCCACTTGACGCCTATATTTAGAGCTTTACTCGTGCTCATCTCTACTACAGTTGCCGCTATAAGAACCTGCTTTCTTCTAACATCCAATTTTTCTATAAGGGACTTTACACCTTCGTACTCCTGCGGAGTCGCATAAAGCACTACGGAATTTGTGCCTCTGTCAAAACCTATCCTCATACCCTCCTTTGTTTCTATAGGTACAAGCTGAAGTTGGGTTTGTTTGGGCTGTTCTTCCTTTTTTAGTGGTGTTTCTAAACCTCTTATCTCAGGCATTTGTGGCTGTAAGGGTGTATAAACTTCCTGAGGTTGGACGGTTGTTGTGGGACTCACTCCCCTGAAGAGGCTTTGCAGACTTTTGTATATTTCCTCAGCTGATATGAACTTCAGAGGTATGACATAAAAATTTCTCTCAAGTGTACCTAAACTTTCCTTGTCCAAAGTGTTTATAACCTCTTTGATTATATTCTGTACATTTTCGTTAGCTGCAACGATTATGGAGTTACTGTCTTTGTTAAAAGTTATAAAGGTAGGACTACCCAATTGTTGTTGAAAGGCAAGACTCAACGTCTGCAGGCTTTGAAAGGCGGTATCCGCCTTTGCCCTCTTTAAAGTGTAAACCTCTACCTTTAGAGACCTTTCTGGAGAATCAAGCTCTTTCAATATGGTTTTAACTTTATCTATGTTTTTAGCTATATCGGCTATCAGGACAGTATTTGATTGTTGGTGTATGGCTACCTTGGCAAAAGGGGATAAGAAAGGTTGAACAGCCTGCTGTAATTGAAGGGCTTGTACGTACTGTGCCTTATAAAGATACACAACCACTTCTCCAGAAGTTGATGGTTTTTTCAAGTTTGCAAAAGATGTAGCTTGCTGAAGCGGTACTATCCTCACAAAATCTTTATCCTCTATCACACCATAGCCCTGCATAGACAACGAAAGAACGAACAGATCCCATGCCTCTTTTATACTTACCGGCTTTGCGGAACTGATCGTGAGACTTCCCTTAACGTTAGGATCAAGAACTATATTTTTACCAGTAAGTTCGGACATAAACTTGGCGACTGCAGAAATATCCGCATTCTGAAAGTTCAGATAAACTCTTCCTGCCCTTCTTTGCTCCTGCGCCTGCTTTTGCAACTCTTGTGCGGTCTGAGCATGTACGCTTAAGGTAAGAACTAAAAAAGAAAGTACGAAAAAAATACATCTTATCATTACTCCACCCTCAAATTCAGTTCTAAAGGCTGTCCATCCCTTATGAGGTTTATCTTCAGGCTATTTTCGTTTCTCAAAGCCTGAAGTATTCTAAAAGCGTCCTCACCACTCTTTATCTCCTGATTATTTATGGCTATTAATACATCACCCGCTCTTATACCAGCCTTTGAAAATACGCTCTGCGGATCTACCCATTCAAAGAGAAAACCTTTCGTCTGCCCTTTTTGTATGTACGGCACAAGCCTTATTTGTCTAAACATTATGCCCGGATCAGCCGTTACGCTTTCCACTTCTCTCTTGGATACGGTAGCCTGAAGGCTTTGAGATGGTGAAGATACAGATGGTATTTCCAAGCTTGTTGGCAAGCTTTTTGTCAGCTCAAAATTGAAACCTATAGCTTTCTTTTCCTGTCCATTACTCAAAAGTATGTAGTTCCTCTGTATATCTACTACCTTGTAACCTCCTATGGAACTACCTATCCTCACCGTTTGCACTTTTGTACCAAAATCAACCAAAGCCAATCTTACGCTACCACTTACTGTTGCTATCAGATGTATGTTTGCTGGACTTTCGCTAAGTACCTTTTCATCCTTGAAAAATGATCCAAAATCAGGTAAGCTGTATACATTTTTCTGCAGTTGAGGAACGAAGAACTTCAAAGGGGGCAGAAGATAAAAATACCAGAGCAAGATGGCAAAAAGCGCTAAATTTGAAAGAAAAAAAATATACACCCCCGTCATATTGGACATAATTATACTACAAAATCCTTATCACAAATTCCCTATTATTCATTTTCACGTATATGAGTTCAGGGATACCGTCAAAGGTATCGTAAAAGTTTCCCCCTTTGTATGCTCTGAAAGAAAAAGTATCAAACCTTCCAAGTTTTATGAGTTTGTCCTCTTCGTAAAACCTTATATCCCCATAGGGATAAGGAAATTCGTAATAGTAAAGTATGCCATCTTTGTAAATGTATGCACACTTTACCATACCCTCGTAATAATCGCCTGCGGATGTGATGATGAAGAGTTTATCCTTTTCAAGATATATGGACTTAGAAGACAGAATTTTGCGCTGAATGTTCCATAGGAGGGATGCATCTTCTTTCAGCCTTTCGCTGTCCTTTGCGAGACTTAAGGAGTTTGTTACAAGAGAGTAAAATGTGTAAGATATGAGACCAAAGAGAATACCTATCAGAACGAGAACGAGTAAGACCTCTAAGAGGGTAAAACCTCTCTTACCTTTTCGGAACGTATATGTACATCTTTGCCTTTCCATAAGAGTAAGTAAACTCCTCTATCTGCGGGTAATCTTTTAGCTCTTCCTTTTCTACCTCAAGTCCTTCTGTCTGATTCAGTGTGAGTTTGTTACTTAAAGTGATTATATCTTCGTAAAGCGCTTCCGAATAATAATAATCCCTCCGCGCCTTTGAAAGAAGTTCAAAAAGCACACCAAAAAAGAGTGCTAAAAGAACAGTTGCGACAAGCACCTCAAGGAGGGTAAAACCTTTAGAGCTTCCACACATCTATGTCATCTTCCGTACCGTCCTTACCGTCAGAACCTAAAGACTTAAGCTCGTAAGGGTGACCCACACCCGGAGATATGTATATAAAATCCCTATCCCAGCCGTCTTTTGGGATCTTGTCCAAATACTGCCTCCACCTTGCGGGTATAGGTGGTGTTGTGGGTTTTTCTACCAAAGCTTTCAAACCTTGCTCCGTGGTTGGATAAAAGCCGTTGTCCAGTTTGTACTGTTCAAGAGCATCCTTTATCGCCTTCATTTGTACCTTCGTGGTTTCCACCTTAGCCTCTTCCACTCTTCCAGTTATTTTTGGCACCACTATGGCTGCAAGAAGACCCAAAATTATGATAACTACCAGAAGTTCTATAAGTGTAAAGCCTTTCCTCATAAAAAGTATTTTACATCAGTTGAGCATACCAAGTATCTGATGCCTTAAGATGTGCGCAGGTTTGTAGTCAGGTGCCAGCCTTATGGCGTTTTCCAATTCTTCTATTGCATCTTTAAATTTACCCATCGCTAAGTAAACGCGAGCTAAGTTCATATGCGGATAATGTCTCGGCTCGTAATTCTTTGCGATTATAGCTTTTTTGAGCCATGGGATAGCTTCCTCGTATCTTCCCAAAGCTATAAGGTAAGAGCCTATGTCATTGTATGGATTTCCAAGATCAGGATCAAGCTCTATTGCTTTCTTACAAAGCTCAATAGCCTTTTCATACTCTCCCAGCATGCTGTAAGCCCAGCCAAGGAAAGTGTAAGCTATGGCTGTAGGGTAGATCTCAATGGACTGTTCGTAAAACTTTATAGCTTTCTGTATATCTCCCATCATGTGATAGGTGTAAGCCTTATTAAAAAGCTCCTGAGCATCCTTCCTGATATCCTCCATGGAGACTACCTCCTTTTATTTAATATAATCTTTTTAAAAAGTTTGACAATGTCATACTAAATTATTCCCACTCCTTATCTCTTAAAGAACCTTGCAAGCTCTTAGGGATCTCAACTTTTATGCCGAAGAGCATTTTCATCTGAAGGGCGTTATAAACAGCTTGAGCTTTTGCGGTGTTATTAAAAAATATGTAAGTATCTTTATATCCGAGCTTTCTTATCCTGTCTTTGAGTTTTTTAAGCTCTTCAAGGGAGTAAAGGTAATCGTAAGGTTTTTGCGGATCTCTTCCGTGAAGCCTCACGTAATTTATGTTACCTATGGATACCCAGGGTCCCACAAGAAACTTACTTTCCTTAGGTGCATCGCTGTTTACTAAGGAAAAACCGTTTTCTTCAAGGAATCTGTAAAAGTCCGCACTTTTAAAGCTCTTACTCCTAACTTCAACAACTTTTTCAATATCTCTAAAGTCTTCTGAGAGTTTTCTAATGTATTCAAGGTTTTCTTGCGTGCGGTGAAAACTTTCGGGAAACTGAAAAAGCATTGCTATGAATCTATCTTCTTCAAGTACTGGCTCTATACTGAAAAGGATTTTTTTGACATCTTCACTTTTGTAATGTCTAATGTGGGTAAATATCCTATGAGCTTTCAAGGAAAATCTTAGGTATTTGCTCCTTGAAAGAAAACTTTTCACAGTGCCTTTACTGGGAAAAGAGTAAAAGGAGAAGTTAAGCTCAAGAACGTTGAAAAATCTTGAGTAATAAATTATAAACTCTTCTCTTCTTAAATCGTGGGGATAAAAAACTCCCCTCCATTCCTCGTAAGAGAAACCGCTACACCCTACATATACCTTCAAGGTATAAACTTGGACTTGAAATCTTTGATAGCTTCCTCTATCTTTCTCTTTAGATCGTCGTCAAGCGCTTTCTTTTCTTTTATCTCCTTTAGGACATCGGATCTCTCCTTCTCCATGTAAGCGTAAAGTTCTTTTTCAAACTTCCTTACAGACTCTACAGGCATATCATCAAGATATCCATTAGTTCCAGCGTATATGGCAACTATTTGCTTTTCAACAGGTATAGGGCTGTAAGGCTCCTGTTTGAGAAGTTCCACAAGCCTGAGCCCTCTGTTTATGGTTTGCTGAGTCGCCTTGTCCAGTTCAGCGGCAAATTGAACGAAGGCTTCCAGCTCTCTAAATTGGGCAAGATCAAGCCTTAGGGTGCCTGCAACCTGCTTCATGGCTTTTATCTGAGCTGCACCACCAACACGAGAGACAGACAAACCTACGTTTATGGCTGGTCTTACCCCTTTGTTAAAAAGGTCGGGTTCCAAATATATCTGCCCGTCGGTTATGGATATGACATTAGTGGGTATGTATGCGGCTACGTCGCCCGCCTTTGTCTCTATTATAGGAAGCGCAGTTAGGGAACCTGCGCCGAGTTCATCGTTAAGTTTTGCAGCCCTTTCAAGAAGTCTCGAATGAAGGTAAAAGACATCACCCGGGTAAGCTTCTCTTCCAGGTGGTCTTCTCATAAGTAGTGACAACTGTCTGTATGCTTCCGCATGCTTTGAAAGATCATCGTATACAACCAGAGCGTGCCTCCCACTGTCCCTGAAGTACTCACCTATGGTACATCCTACAAAAGGTGCAAGGTACTGTAAGGATGCGGGATCTGTGGCGGAAGCTACCACTACGCATGTGTATTCCATTGCACCACTACGCTCTAAAAGCTCTATTATTCTTGCAGTGGTTGAACGCTTCTGACCTACTGCCACGTATATGCAATAAACATCCGTATCCTTTTGGTTGAGTATGGTATCTATGCATATGGTAGTTCTTCCAGTGGATCTGTCCCCTATGATAAGCTCACGCTGTCCCCTACCGATGGGTATCATGGCGTCAATAGCTTTTATACCTGTCTGTAGAGGTTCATGAACAGATTTTCTCTTTACAACACCCGGTGCTATCTTTTCAACTGGTGATCTGTATTCGTACTTTATAGGACCTTTCCCATCGAGTGGATTTCCAAGAGGATCTATAACCCTCCCTATGAGTCCATCTCCCACAGGAGCGTCAAGTATCCTTCCTGTCCTCCTAACTATGGAACCTTCCTTAATCCCGCTTTCACTTCCAAGAATTATTATACCCACATTGTCCTCTTCAAGATTGAAGGCAAGACCCATAACTCCACTTTCAAACTCCACCAGTTCGTTTGCCATAACGTTATCAAGCCCATATGCCCTTGCAACACTATCTCCCACATAATAAACCACACCTATCTCTTCCATCTTTGCGGTGGCTTCAAAACCTTTTATGTGTTCCTTAAGGAGCTGCAGAGCTTCCTCATAGGTAAGTGTTGCCATAACAAACCTCCTTGTATAACTTTATAAAAATTATACCATGTTGGTCAGAATACGTTTAGAAGATTTTCTACTCATAAAACAGCAGGAAGTGGAATTTGAAAATGGACTGAATGTTCTTACAGGAGAGTCAGGTACGGGAAAATCTCTAACAGTTTCTTCCCTTCTTTTTCTTATGGGCAATCAGCACAACTATCCTGAAGGCACAGCGGTTGAGGCTGAATTTATAAAGGATGATGAGCAGATAATCGTGAGAAGGGAAATAAAGAAGGGTAAAAGCAGGTATTATCTGAATGGTATTGGGAGCGTCCAGAAGGTTGTAAGGGATATAGTCTCTAACATGGTGTTACTTCAAGGGCAAAATGACAGATTGAAAATACTCAGAAAAGACTTTCAGAGGGATGTTTACGATAGGTTTGCTGATGTGCTTCATATAAGAAAAGAGTATGAAAAACTCTATGTGAAGCTCGAAGATCTAAAAGAAAAGATCGCAAAGTGGAACGAAAGGCAAA
>SPLK01000347.1_pt1 | contig 14310 bp, 18 predicted proteins | sample 2456111 | NCBI WGS metagenome assembly SPLK01 (sample SAMN11156906, study PRJNA527647) | hot springs metagenome | biome: Geothermal region; feature: Hot spring; material: tree branch in hot spring; isolation source: hot spring sediment rich in lignocellulosic material ... | reverse complement strand
TTTGTCAAAGGGCATGAGACCTGAACGGCTCTATGCATCTTTATACTGAGCAATATAGTATGCTTGGGTAGATTTGTCAATAAAAATTGGAACTGGTTTCAAAGACCTTTTTTAATTTTTCACCTATGGGAGTTAGGGAGTATTCTACCTTGGGTGGTACCTGTGGGTAAAGCGTCCTTGCAATTATTCCTTGCCTTTCAAGTTCTTTTAGCTGTTTTGAGAGCATCTTTTGGGTTATTCCCGGGATAGATCTCTTTAACTCCGAAAATCTTCTCTTTCCGCCCATAAGTTCCCTAAGTATGAGGAGTTTCCACTTACCATCAAGAATTTCTATAACAAGTTCCACAGGACAATGGTACTCCTTGTTATTAAGTTTCATAAAGTATAGTATATAACATAAAAGTCAGTTATTGACAACATTATATCAAGGGTTAAAATAATAGCAGGAGGTTTAAAAAATGGCAAGGCTCATAAAGCACACAGAAAAAGGTCCTTACAAGCTCGAGGCAGGAGAAGAAACTTACTTTATATGTCAGTGTGGGCTTTCCAAAAATAAACCCTTCTGCGATGGTTCACACAAAAGGACAAAAGACGAAGAGGAAGGCAAACTTTACCTTTACGACGAAAACGGAAGAGTAAGCATATAAGGAGGTGAAAAGATGGATCAAGATATACCTAAAGAAAAGCTATCCGCATACATAGAGAAGTTAAACCTTCTGAGGGGGGATCTGCAAAAACTTATGACACACATAGAAAGTACCGTCCCTTACGCTCCGGTTGAGGGTTGCGAAATATTTATGAAGAAGTTATACGATGCGATAAATGAACATTTGGAAGCTATCAATGAAGCTGTAGAACATTGGGAGTGGATAGCAAACAAGGAGGGTTAGCCATGAGAGGTTTAAATCTTTGGAGTTTTATTTTTGCCAGCCAGATGGGTGGCTATGCTATGGTGCTTCTTGATGGCGTATACGCCAAATGGTTCGGACTTTTTGGGCTGTTCCCAGGTCTTAAGGATCCCGCTTGGTTTATCCATCATCAGATAGATGCCACCCTCTTTGCCATACCTTTGGTTACTCCCGCAGTTTGGAACAAACTGCCCGGACCGGGTATAGTGAAGGGTCTCATATATGGTGTTGCATGGCACATATTTGTGATCGTAGTCTCTTTAATAGGAGCTTTGGGTGGTGCTGAATGGTTTCAAAGACCTATGAGTTTTAGCGCTCAAGCTTCTACTTTTATACTTCACCTTGTGTGGGGTGGTCTGACAGGATTCCTCTATAGCCCACAAGAGAGGTAAGATAAATTGCTGATCTTTTTCGTGAAGTTTTCGTGAAGATACTTGACAGAAGGTGCAAAAGTGTTAATATTAAAATCAACAACTTTAAAAGGAGGGTAGAGTCATGAAGGAACTCTATCAAATGGTCAGCAAGACTAAACAGCTCAAGGGGTTTTACCCTCATTGAGCTTCTGATCGTCATAGCCATTATAGCCATTCTGGCATCGCTTGCCATACCTCAGTATATGAAGTATCAAAGAAAGGCAAGGGTAAGCTCTTACGCAGAACCCATAGCAAGAGGTTGTATGTTAGATGTGGTAGCCTTCTGCACGGAAAACCCAAGCGGTACCATAAATCCTGCGAGCCTTGGAAACTGCTCTTCAACCAGCGTAACCACCGCAGGTGGTACTGTGACCCTTACCCAACCAGGCGGAACTTGCAATGCTGATGGTACTGTACCTGATAACACTTCTGCTGTCGCCACGCTTGCAGGCATAACTGATTATTCCGCTGTCTGTTTCTATTCGGCTACTTCTGTAAGATGCACCATACAAGGTTGATATAGCTTTTGCCCCCTCCGGGGGGTTCTCCTATGAAAAGGGGTTTTACGCTTATAGAACTCCTTTTGGTTATAGCCTTGCTGGTGATCTTGGCTTCCATGGCTATACCTTCTTATATGATGTATAAGAATAAGGCTAAAGTAGCTAATTTTGCCTTATCCATAGCTTCAGCGTGCGCCAGAGATGCTATGGCTGACTGTGCTTCCAAGTTCGTTGATGTTCCTACGCCTTATAACTTGAACGGTTTACAAAACTGTTCAAACGTTAACACCGCTATGGGAGGAGTTACTATACTGCTTGATGGAAGCTATACATGTGCGCCAAGCGGTGTAGCGAGCGGTACCGTAAAGGGCATGTTGGCAGGTGTGGATAACTACACTGCGGTGTGTGAATTTGCACAAAACAGCATAAGGTGCAGCATAAGGTGATATACCTGCTTCTGTCCCTTTTTGCGCTCTTCTACACTTTATCTTCCAGCAAGGTTTTAAATACAGGTGATGCGGGTGAGTTTGCCTCAGGGGGTATCACGCTGGGTCTGGCTCATCCATCAGGCTATCCCTTGTACATGGAATTACTTAAGCTCTTTAGCTTTTTGCCTTTGGGGAGTCTCCCTTTCAGGATGGTACTTGTCTCTATTGCCTTTTCTCTTCTTTCCCTATACCTGCTTTACCTGATACTTCTGAGACTCACCGGAGATAAGTACGTTTCCATGTTTTCCGTTGTTCTCCTTGGAGTTTCCTACTCCTTTTGGGGGCAGTCGGTAGTTATGAAGTTTTATCCTCTCAACCTCTTTATCATCTCCATTATGCTCTATGCAGGTATAAAGGTTATCCTTGAGGGTTACGACAGGCGATATCAATTTTTGGTAAGCTTTCTGATCGGTCTTACACTGGCAAACCATCACACTGGTATTATGATGGTGATTCCCTTTTTAGGGTTATCTTTTTTTTATCTGAGAGATGTTTTGAGAAACTTACCCCTCAGCTTGGCTTTTTTTATTGCTGGTTTTTTTGCTAACCTCCATATGATCCTAAGGGGCAACAAGGTATTTGTTCCCAATGCCATCTATGACCTAAATTCTTTTCTCACCGTCTTTTTGAGAAAGCCTTACGAAGGTGGTTCTTCTACAGATGTGATAAAGAATGCGTGGACAGATCCAGCAGGCTACTACTATGCACTAAAGAACTCTCTTATAATACTTGAGAATAACTTCCCCCTTTATACCTTTCTTCTGTTTTTCTTAGGTGTATACCAGTCTTTCAAAATCTCAAGGAGGTTGGGGATTTTTCTTATTCTCTTTTTCCTCACTTACTCCCTCCTACTTGCCAAAATGACCTTTTCTTATCCTTTAATGAACATGGATGGGTGGTATATAGCAGCTCACCAGTACTTTCTACCTATGCTTCTGGGTTTTTCTCTCTTTTGCGGTTTGGGACTTGGTTTTCTCCTTAGGTATCTTAAAAGAACAGAACTTTTGAGGGTAGTTGTGCCAGTTTCTGCCTCTTTCTTAGTGGGCTTTGGAGTTTTTGACAGGCTCATAGACCAAAACTTTAACAATAACTACGTTTCTTACTCGGTGTCAAAAGCGATCCTGTCTTCCCTACCTGTTGGGAGTGTTTACCTAACATACGGAGATAACCACACTTTTGAGGCATGGTACTTTAAGTATGTAGCTCGTTACAGGGAGGACATATGTTCCAACGACTATCTATCACCTGATAGCTCCACACTTATTCCCAGAGGATGTTATCCTTTGGATCTGTATAAAAAAAGTTACGTGTTTTCAAACTTTTTCAAGGGAGATATGGGATTTTTTGCATCCTCTGGGAGGCTCTATAGCGTTATATTCTTAAAACCTCCAAACCCGCTGTCACCTTTTATGAAAAATCAATTTTGGGTCTTTTCCTTCGCCATAGTTCCAAAAGATGTCAACGTACCCAAAGAGCTTTGGGCTAAGAAGCTTTTAAAGTGGCAGGATCTTGAAAGTATCGCCATGCTTGATTGTTCTCACTATATAACTGATGACCGTTTTAGCATGCTTTTGTGTACTTACTCCCTTCCCTTTTTTGCTTATCTTATAGGAAGCTTTGACGTAAAACACGCAACCCAAACACTTGACTACGATGTGAGATACACGGGTAATACGTTCAGAGTTTCTATAAACGCACCCGTTGACACAAACAAACCTGGCGAATCCTTCACCATAAGGGTAGGTTCAGAAAATAAGAGCCTCATTGATCTGTATAGCTCGGTTTTGGAAAACAACAAACCAGAAAAGTTCAAGTATTACCGCTATACAAGTGAATATTTAAACAGGATAAAAAAATGAAGTGGATCATACCCATATTGACAATTGTGATAGTTGCAGTTTATGTGCTTATAAACAACCAGAGACACCTATTGAAAGAAGGTGACCTGCTTCTGGCTATGGGAAAACCACTTATGGCAGTTTCTATGTACGAGAGAGCGCTCTTAAATTACGTTCCCTTTAGCCCATACAATGCCGAAGCTATAAAAAGGATTGGGAACGTTTGCGATAAGCTAAACGAAAAAGAACATAAACTATTTTGCTACGAAACGCTCAGATCCGCCCTCTATCAGCTTAGAGGACTTTACATACCTTATGGAGAAAGGCTCAAATCACTGCAAGATAAAATACTCCTTATAAAGTTGGAGCTTTACATAGAACGGAACAATCCCCAACCTGATAAGTATCAAGTTATATACAAAGACCTCAAGAGTATGATGGACTACGATCCTTATCCCTCTACTTTCTGGAGTTTGGTAGTAGTCTTTTCTTTGCTTGGGTGGATATCCGCGGTAATTTTCGTGATACGAAGAGGTTTTAATAAGTTGGGACTTTTGGCTTATCTTATACTCTTTTCCCTGTGGATCTTGGGACTTTACATGGCATGAAGGTGCTTATACTCAACAGAAGGTGTATAAAGCATCCCCAGAGAGGAGGTGCTGAGGCTTATACTATGGAACTGGCAAGAGCTGTATTGCAGACAGGTGGAAAAGTGGAGTGGTTTTCTTCAAGACCTAAGGGGACACAAAGCGAGGAGGTTATTGAAGGTGTGAAGTTTGTCAGGAGAGGAAACGAACTTACCACCCATATTTACGGCTTTTTGTATGCTCTGAAAAAGTCAGAAGACTGGATAATCTTTGATGAGTTTAATGGTATCGGATACTTCACCTTTTTTTTAAAGAACTCTGTATTGCTTATACATCAACTGTACGGAGAGTTTTGGAATGCGCAGTTTGGATTTCTCGGTTACTTTTTTAGATTTCTTGAGAGGCTTTTCTTAAAATTATACAGAAAAAGGGATACTATTACCGTTTCGGCTTCTACGTATCAAGATCTCAAAAAGTTAGGTTTTGAAAAAGCACGTATAATTCACAACTGCATAGATATAAAACCCCTCAAAGATCTTCCGAAAAAAGAAGAAAAACTGAACCTTGTATATTTGGGAAGATTGAAAAGAACAAAAAACCCTGAGGATGCGGTAAAGGCTTTCCTTCTCATAAAGGAAAAGGTAAAAGAGACAAAACTCAATATCATAGGCGATGGTCCCCTGATGTCTTATCTCAAAGAGGTGTATGGGAAGGTACCTGACATTACCTTTTGGGGATATTTGGACGATAGGGCAAAGTATCGGATATTGGAAAGATCTCACTTACTCTTAGTGCCAAGCTTGAGAGAAGGTTGGGGAAGGGTAGTAGTTGAAGCCAACGCTGTAGGAACTCCGGCAATAGGCTACGATGTTCCGGGATTAAGAGACAGCATAAAAGATAAGGTAACAGGTTTTCTGGTAAAGGATCACGTACAGATGGCGCAAAAAGCCATACTCCTGTGGGAGAACAGAGAGTTGTACAAAACTATGTCTGAAAATGCACTAAGGTGGGCAAGAAACTTTATACAGGAGATAACCAAAGAAGAGTTCATCAATTTCTTGAGGTCAAGGCTATGAAGACTCTTTTGGTCTTGCCCACATACAACGAAGCGCAGAACGTAAAAATCCTTTTACCTAAACTTCTTAACTTCGCTTTTCTGGATATTCTCGTCGTGGACGATAACTCTCAAGACGGAACATCAGATACAGTAAAGGCATACTCTGAAAAAACACTGAAAGTTAATCTCATACAGAGACCATATAAGCTCGGGTTGGGTAGTGCCTATGTGGAAGGCTTCAAATGGGGTCTTGAGAGGGGTTACGAACTTTTCTTTGAGATGGACGCTGATCTGTCCCACAATCCGGAGGACATACCGAAATTTATAGAAAAGGTAAAAGAAGGTTACGATGTAGTAATCGGATCAAGATACATGAACAACACCATAAGCGTGGTGGGTTGGGATTTTAAAAGGTTGATCCTTTCCAAATTCGCAAACCTGTACGCTATTGGCATTTTGGGACTTAAAGGACTTTCGGATGTGACGAGCGGATTTAGATGCTACAGAAGGTCAGTTCTTGAAAATGTGAACCTTGACAGAATTAAGTCAAACGGTTACGCCTTTCAGATAGAGATGGTTTACAAAGCTTACACAAGAGGCTTTAAAATAGCGGAAATACCTATAATATTTTACGAAAGAAACAGCGGTTCTTCAAAAATGAATAGGGGGATAGTTTTGGAAGCGATCATAATCGTGTGGAGGTTGAAGTTTGGAAAAACATAAGGGATACCAAAAACACCTCGCAAGTATTAGAGAGATAGGCTTAAGACCCTTATTTAGAAAGCTATCGGAGAAAAGATCTTTCATGTACAAGCTATATCTGAGACTTACCAACATATCTGTGAAAAAGCTTATCGCCATACCTAACATAAAAAGTGCGTCAAAGATACTTGACATAGGTTGTGGGACAGGGGAAGTCCTTGAGTACATAAAAAGGTTCCTAAACTCCTCGGCTGAACTTTTTGGTGTAGATCTTGAAAGGAATTTTATGCTACCTGATTACGTAAACTTCAGCAACTGCGATATAGATCAAGATTTTTTGCCTTTTAAAGATGGTTCCTTTGACTTAGTTGTATCAAATTTCGTAATAGAACACTTGATAAATCCTCAAAAATTCTTTGCGGAAAGCTTCAGAGTACTCAAAAGCGGAGGATATTTTTACTGCTCCACGGAGTACTACATATCACTTTTCTGTCCCGAAGGTTACAACTTTTATTTGGATCCCACTCACATAAGACCGTGGACTAAGAAAAGCCTAAAAACTCTTGCCAAAATGTCAGGTTTTGAAATATATGAGGTTGGTATCCTCAGATGGTGGGAATTTTTACCACTATTACCCGTATTTCCTTTTCTAAACCTGATAACAAAAAACGATTTTTCTTTTATACCCTATGAAATCTTTGGAAGAACGGTTTATATAATAGCAAAAAAGCCATGAAAATACTTCACTTTATATACGATCACTTAAATAACCCCTGGGTAGGTGGTGGTGGTGCTGTGAGAGTTTATGAGATTTATAGAAGATTGGCAGAAAAAGGGCATAAGATTACGGTCATATCCGGAAATTTTCCCGGAGCTTCTGACTATAAAATCAATGATAACTTTGAGTATAAATTTGTTGGAAGTAAAAAAAATTATATAATCAGCACATTCTCTTATGCTTTTATCGCCCAGAAGCTGTTGAAAGCGCTTTATAAGGATTACGATGTATTAATTGAGGACTTTGCACCTTGGAATCCCGTTTTTTCATACAAACTTCAGCATAAAAAAAGGGTTATATTACAGATACAAAATTATATAGGTGGAGAGATGTTGAAAAAGTACAGCATACTTGGAGTTCCTTTTTATATAATTGAGCGGTTTTATCCTAAGAGGTTTGACAAAGTGATTGTGATCTCTGACGTGCTAAACGAGAGATGGTATATCAAAGGAAAAGTGATCCCTCAGGGTATTGACTGCATTACGGAGTATGTAAGTTTGGGCAGATATATAGCCTTTTTGGGAAGGATAGATATAAGTCAGAAGGGTCTTGATCTTCTTGTGGAAGCTTTAAAAGGCAGTAAGAACATAGAAGTTCTTGTAGCTGGAGACGGTAAAGATAGGGAGAAATTTTTAAAGATTATAAAAGATGCTCCCCACATAAGGTATGTTGGAAAAGTCAGCGGAGAAGAAAAGTATAACTTTATAAAAAATGCTAAGTTTTTAATAGTACCCTCAAGGTTTGAGGGACAAGGGATCGTTGTTTTGGAATCTGCGTCAATGGGAAAACCGGTTATCGTAAGCGATATACCAGAGTTAAAATACGCGGTATATGCAGGTTTTGGTTTGAGCTTTAAAAAGGAAGATCCGAAAGATTTAAAGGCTAAGGTGGAGCTTCTTCTCAATGACGAGAAGCTACTTTTTCAAATGGGTAGGCGTGGCATAGAGTACGCAAAAAACTTTACTTGGGTAGGATAGCTCAAATGTATAATGAATACCTTTTGGAAACTGCAGGATGATAAGAAATTTGTCTTTTGTCAGTTTTGCCTTCTTTTATGCCAATTTGACAGGATATATCTTTCACTTTTTCGTTAGTAGAAGCTTGGGAGCTTCAGGCTATGGTGAGTTTATGGTGCTTTATTCCCTGATGTTAACAGTAGGAAACTTTATAAATCTATTTGCTAACGCGTGTGTAAGAGAGTTTGTAAAGTACAGGGAAAATGCTCACAGTTTGCTCAGATACATGAGGTACATAGGGCTTTTTCTTGGCTTTATGTTCCTTTTTGTAGGAGTGATTCTCTCTCCCTTTTTGAAAGAATTCCTCAAGATATCCAACCTATACTATATATGGATCCTCGCGGGCGTTTGGTTTTTTCAGTTTCCCGTAGTTATAGAGAGGGCTTACCTTCAGTCTCTTGAAAAGTTCAAGGATATATCTCTATCTCTGGTATACGAGCAGAGTGTTAGACTGATAAGCGTTTTTATTTTGATATACAGCGGTCTTGGTTTAGAAGGTGCTTTGATATCATCTTCTTTTGGGCTTTCTGTAGCACTTTTCCTGCTTCTTAGTAAAAACAGAAACTTCACCGGTAACATAAAGTCCTTACCTTTCAAAGATATTTTAAAAACTTCGCTTTTTGCTTCACCCGTAGGTTTTTTGGTGTACTCTGACGATCTCTTTATAAGGCGCGTCTTTGATCCGCATACAGCGGGGCTTTACGCTTCCGTTTCATTAACGGGTAAGGTTTTTGTATGGCTGACGGTGACATCAGTTAGCGTTTTTTTCCCGAAGTTCGTTAGATACAGGAAAGACATGCGAGCTATAAAAAAACTCTTTTTTAAAGCCTTCCTTTTAGTTTCACTGCTTTTTGTGGTAATAGAAGTTTTACTATTTTCCATCGGAAAATACGTATTCGTTGCGTTATTTTCAGAAAAATTTCTCCCAGCTTACTCCTTCCTTCCCATATATGTGCTTTGCATACTTCCTTTAATTTTTTCTCTCATCTTTGTATACCTTCTGACAGCCTTAGGTAGAAACATGCTCTTGATCTACACACATGTGCTTTTTTATTATGCAGGATTTTTGGTTTTGCCCTTTTACAGCATTAGCGGTTATATGTTTTACATAATGTTTATTAATTTATGTTTTGTACTTGTGTACGCCTTTACGCTCTTTCAGGGCGAACGCGATAGTGGGAAGTTAAAACTCCCGATATAGTACCTGCGAGGAAAAACACGAACAGGAAAATCCCAAAAACCTTAGCCACTTTTCCAAAAGGTGATCCAGCAAGCAAAAGTCCAGTGATGGGAAGCAGTGCGAAAGCCAATAGAACCCTAAAACTGCCTTCAGCGATAAACCTTATCCTGAAAATGTAACCAGCAGGTGTGGTACCCAAAGCATCCCAAAATCCCACATACAAGAGCATAGACATAAGTAGCTTTGTGATTGCTACAAAGGACCAAATTACCGCTGAAGATGCAAAAAGATCTGAGAGGATATCCCTTAGCTTTATACCTTCCACAAAGTAGTTTGATATTGAGAGTAAAAGTAGAGCATCTACCAACATAATGGTTGCAAGGCTGTAGCTCTTTACCGTGTAAGTGTTTTCTCTTTCCTCAGTGTATTCGCATAGCTCTTCAAGATCCCCTTTCCACTTGGAGTAGAGTTGCTCATCCATATCAAAAGAGAAAGGTTGAGCCGAATTCATAGCCCTGAAGAATTCAGAAACGTTTGCTCCACAACTTTCTAAAAGTTCTACAAGCTTTTCCACGTTGTTTGCATCCTTTATAGCAAATACCTTTATTTTTATCTTGCCACTCATTCCCTTATCAAGACGGGAGTCAGGAATATAAGAAGTTCCGATTGAGTCTTTTGAGTACTTTCCTGTCCAAAGAGCCACTTGAGTATAGGCACTCTCACGAGACCCGGGATACCTTCGTTGGTTTGCTGTTCCTGATTGTCTATAATACCTCCTATGACGAGCGTATCCCCATCATTCACCACCACCTTGGTGGAAGCCTCTTTTGTGTTTATGGCTGGTCCTTGCGGAGTTTGTTCACCCGGTGTATCTCTTTTTAGGTTTATGTCAAGAAGTATTCTACCATCTGGAGATACTACGGGTGTAACATCAAGTTGAAGTACAACATCCTTGAACTGTATGTTGGCAGCCTGAGTACCACCTGCTATTACGGTTGTTTGATAGGGTATCTGAACACCTTGTTTTATGGTAGCTTTTTGAGCGTTTACAGTTACTACAGTAGGCTTTGCTATGTTCTTAATTAATGCTACGCGCTCAAGAGCTGATAGCCTGAGGTTCAAGGCGTTGAGCATACCTTTTTGAAAAGCGAAGGTAAATATACCTCCGGGCGTTTGGCTAAGTCCAGGTGTGTAATAAATAGGCGATCTGATACCTACGGATGTAGGGTCTGGTGGTACAAAGATGGTACCAGGTGTAGGAGCATTCCCTATGTTAGCACCCTGACCCGCTCCACCTGTCCAAAACTGGGGTACCCTTGCCTGAGAAAGCAGTACGCTCCAATTTAAGCCAAGCTCCCTCAGAGCTTGGTCTCTTACTTCAACAATCCTCGCCTCAATCTTTACTTGAACTGGAGAATCGCTTATGTAGTCTTTGAAGCGCTCTCTAATCTTTTCTATCACTTCCGGATAGTCCGTTATCATAACAGCGTTGAACTCTTTGAGTATAGGTGCGGGAGCGGAGGGCTGTTGTGGTACCTGCTGAACCTGTGTTTGCGTGGTGGGATAAAGGACAGTCCCCATCTGTAAGGTGGTAGGTTGTTGCACCTTGATAGCTCCACCGCTCAAAATTACGCCAGCTTCGGATCTGAGAGGTTCTATCATTTTTATGAATTCATCGGGACTTATGTACTTGAGATAGAATATTTTTGTGACGGGTCTTCTTTCCGTAGGCGTGGCAGTTAAAAAGCTTTTCAGTGCTTCCTGATACTTCTCCATCTGCTTAGGACTATCAGTTATCACAAGGGCGGAAAAACTCTGCACTTTGGTTATAACAGTATCCGGCTTTTTATAAGGAATTAAAAGTCGCTCGGCTTCATCAAGGGATATGTTTTTGAGATAAAAAACTTTCGTTACTCGTTCTTCTGCAGGTGCGATCCTCTCTATGATCTTAGCGTAGTCTTTCAACACAGGTTCAAGTCTCTTTATGTTCTTTTCCTCATCCCTTATGTATACCGTCTTTAGTGTTTTGTCTATTACTATCTCAGCGGATGGACTCACCCTGGGCTTTAGAAACTTTACGAATTCATCTATCTGTCTATCTTCAAGACCGGAAAGGCTTATGCTTATTTCCCCAGCTTTGGTTATCCTGTAAACCTTTTTATCTACAGGTACAGCTATGAGTCCATACTCTTTTAAGATGATGTTTAGAGCCTCCCCAACAGATACAGGTTTGTATATGGATACACTGACAGGCTTTGATACCTCTTGAGTTATTTGGGGATCAAAGATGATGTTCATATCGGCAACTTGAGAGAGAGCCTTTAGCACGGTTTCCAGCTTTACGTTTTCAAATTTCATCTCTTTTAAGGTTTGCGAAAAAGAAAGACCTAACATAAAAAGGATTATCAAAAACGCTCTCCTCATTTCTTCCCTCCTTCTTCACTCTTCTTCATGAACTGTGAAGGATTCTGATTAACTTTCAGGGTTTTTACACTTCCATCCTTTTCTTCTACAACCACGTAGTTTTCAGTTTTTCCCGCTTTCTCTATAACTATGTAGCCTACGGCACCTTCCATACTTTCAAAGGGTTTCTGAGCAAAGGCGGTACATATGCAAAAGAGCAAAATTCCTAACTTCCTCATTTCTCCTCCTCCTTTTTGACAAGCACAAAAATGTCAAGCTCACCGCGCAGTTTACTTTCTCCCGTATACGAGATCTGAAGGTTTGAAGGATACGAAATGATACCACCCTTAGCCATACCTTCCATAAACCTCTCAAAGGCTGGATAAGTTCCAGTAAGGGTGATCTTAACATCAGCTTTTAGGTACTTTACACCTTCCTCTTTTTGCTTTTCCTTTTTCTCTTGCTTCTTTTGTTGTTGTTGCTGTGGCTTGGGTTGAACTTCTTTCACCAACTTTTCGTTGCCGAAAGTTTCAAGCGTGTATGTAGTTTCTTGTTTTTGTCCCATTTGTACATTTGCTATTGTGAGACCGCTTTTTTTTGCCAACACACCTATGCTTTTCAGTATCAAACTAACATCTCTTTCTGTGGGTATAGTGCCTACTATGGTAGCAAGCTCACGATCCTTTTCTTCAACAAGCCTTCTCGTTTCTTCCTCTTTTTTCTTGAGGTTTTCAATAGTTTTTGGGTTCATTGAACGTTGTATATTTTGTATATCTTCCTGTATTCTTTCCTTCTCAGCTGTAATTTTGTTGACTTCTTCTTTTGCCGGCAATACAAAGAGGAAAAGTACATAAATTATGAGAATGGCAGGCAGACCAAGAAGGATCGTGTATTTTTGCCAAGTGGGTAACCTATTGATCACTTCCATTCTGTCTCCCTCCGTAAAGACTCTTTTCCGCTGTTAATCTGGCGCTGTAATACTCAAATCCATATTGATTTACTTTCCTTTCAACGCTTGACACATTTACTACTTTGGAAAGTTGTGCGAGCCTTTTGCTGTAATAACTTATGCCAGAGTAGTCAAGAGACTGAAGCTCCATTTCTGTCTTTATAGCGGGGTTGTTTATATCAAAGGTCTGACGGTAAGATGATATCCAGGAGATTGATGGGGCTGACTTTACGTAAGAGAGGAAAGTCTGATTAAAGGGTACATAGTAAGATTTTAGACCTATCAATATGTCTTTGCTTTTTTCTATGTCCTTAATCCTGTTTTCAAGATCGGCTATGGATCTCTCAATAGCTTTTTTCTCCTCCATAAATCTTTTTGCTTTAGCTTGTAGCTGTATCTTTTGAGCGTTGAGCTGATCTATCTCCCTTTTGATCTGTTCTCTCTCTGATGAGAGCCTATAATAATAAATACCTGTTAAGATGACGCACAGCCACAGGATGGCGGAAAGGTAGTAAACGCTTGCCTCTCTTTTTATAGGAATACCTATTTTTGGTAATCCTACAGCAGGCTTTATCTCTTTTTCCAGTAACCTCTTCCTTTCCCTTTCTTTTGCGAGATTTATCTTTATCATCCCTCCATACCTCTTATACTTAAGGTATACGGAATAAAGAAGTTAGGCTTTATGCTTTCTATGTCAAGGAGACCAAGTATGGGTAGATTTTCAAGAACTCTTGTGAGAAGACTCTCTTCTGAAAGTATGGGACCTGCTATATAAACACTTGAAAGATCGTTTATGACCACTATGTTTCTCACCTCGGCAAAAAAGTTCTCTAAGGATTGTTCATCTTTTTTGTTAAGGTATTCAGTATAGCTCCAGGGTATGACAAAGTACGATACGTTTATTGGTGAGTAAGTTACCAACAGTGCATACCCATAATCTACGTAAAGTACCGAAAAAGGAATGGACAGCTTGTTATACAGACCATAGTTCACTACAGTTATAACTTCATAATCCAGTATTCTCAATTTCATGCCTGCAGATTCTACGATCTTTTTGAGGTTATTTATGGCTTCCTCTCTGGCAAGGGTCAAAAGCATGATCACATTTTTGCTCTCTTTACTTTTCTCAAGTATATAATAGTCGTAAAGAGTACCTTCCTTTATCATAGACAGCTCTCTTTTTATAGCCCAATCTATGGCATGCTGAAGATCCTTCTGGCTCATAGTAACAGGGTATTTGTAAAACTTCAAAAGCCCATCATTTACAGACAGGCATGATATAACATCTCTTCCTTTAAGGTTGTATCTGTCCACATAAGTTTTGAGTATATTTATCTTTTCACTATCGCTTTTGCCTTCCCATATGACTTCTACAGGCTCAAAAACGGGCTTCTTTTCCTGATTTAGATCCAGAATTCTCAGTACCTTCTCAGTTATTTGCAAAGATAAGGACACCTTTACTTTTCTTAAGGTGGGAAGTTTTATCTTGGG
>SPLK01000345.1_pt1 | contig 14355 bp, 15 predicted proteins | sample 2456111 | NCBI WGS metagenome assembly SPLK01 (sample SAMN11156906, study PRJNA527647) | hot springs metagenome | biome: Geothermal region; feature: Hot spring; material: tree branch in hot spring; isolation source: hot spring sediment rich in lignocellulosic material ... | reverse complement strand
CCGTGTGGAATTTAAACGTTGTTTTGCTTTCTATTCTCACGTGGATGGTAAAGTGTTGCTAATGTACCGTGTGGAATTTAAACGTCAGAGGCTTTTCCGCCTCCGTTATACCATAGAAGTGTTGCTAATGTACCGTGTGGAATTTAAACGAAAATCCCCTCGCCGTCTACCACTATCCATATCAGCTCAGTTGCTAATGTACCGTGTGGAATTTAAACACTCTCAGAAACTCCTCCCCTCGCCTCTGGATATCGTGTTGCTAATGTACCGTGTGGAATTTAAACCCACCTGCCTGACGATGTCTCTCAAAGTCTCATCATCAAGTTGCTAATGTACCGTGTGGAATTTAAACGGATAGAATACTAAAATTAGATAAAAGGAAAGATTTTCAACCTTTCTTCTGATTAAAAGTTACAAAGCTTCTTCGGGTACTCTAGCTCTTTGGAGTATTTTGACAACAACCCATCTTTTAGTTTTTGAAAGTGGTCTCGTTTCTCTGATCAGAACAAGATCACCAATTTTACATTCATTATTGGGGTCATGAGCGTGATATTTCTTGCTCCTTATTATGTGCTTTTTGTAAATAGGGTGCGGTACTTTTCTGTCAACTTTTACCACAACGGTCTTTTGCATTTTGTCACTTACTACTGTTCCCACAAATTCTTTTCTTTTCATGATACCTCTCCTTTCAATTCCTTTTCCTTTATTATAGTAAGTACTTTAGCCAGATCTCTTTTAGTGTTCCTTATAGACATGATGTTAGGAAGACCTTCTATCTTTTTTTTAAACCTGAGTTTTACGAGTTCCTTCCTTAGTTCTTCCTCTTTTTTCTTCAAATCCTGAAGGCTCAATCTTCTGAGTTCTTCAGCCTTCATACTATCATACCTCCTGATTTTATAAGCCTCACCTTTATAGGCAATTTGGCGGAAACTAGTTTAAAAGCATCTTGTGCAACACTTTCTGGCACACCGGAAAACTCAAAAAGCACTCTCCCTGGCTTAACAACAGCTACAAAGCCTTCCGGATCACCCTTCCCTCCACCCATCCTTACCTCGTTAGGTTTTTTAGTGTAAGGTTTATCTGGGAAGATGCTTATCCATACCTTTGCTCCTTTTCTCAAAGCGCGCACAAGAGCTATTCTTGCCGCTTCTATCTGTCTTTGAGTTATCCAATGTGATTCAAGAGCTTGTATTCCGTACTCACCAAAGGCGAGTTTATTACCTCTAAAGGCTTTGCCTTTCATCGTTCCTCTTTGTGATTTTCTAAACTTAGTTTTTTTCGGTGCCAAAAAAGACATCTTTCATACCTCCTTTTCAGCTTTCTTTAGATCTTCTTCTATCTTCTTTATTATTTCCTCTTTACCGCCTTTGAGTATATCTCCTTTGTATATCCAGACCTTTACACCCAAAACGCCGTATTTGGTTTGAGCTGTCGCAAAGCCATAATCTATATCTGCTCTTAAGGTTTGGAGTGGCATCCTACCCACCAAAAACCACTCCGCTCTTGCAAGTTCTGCACCGCCTATCCTACCCTTTACCTGGACCTTTACTCCCTTTGCGCCAGCTTTAAAAGCATTGTCTATAGCTCTCTTCATTGCCCTCCTGTGAGATACACGCCTTTCTATTTGAAGAGCTATCTCTTCTGCCACGAGCTGAGCATCAAGCTCAGGAACTCTTACCTCATCAACAGTTATAGTAACTTCCTTACCTACCGCGATACTCTCTATGTCCTTTTTAAGTTGTTCTACCTCCGCACCTTTTCTTCCGATAATGATGCCAGGTCTTGCTGCAAGTATTCTCACTTTCACTTTTTCAGCAGCCCTCTCTATAACTACTTTGGAGACACCTGCGGAAGCGTACCTCTTCTTTATGTAATCCTTTATGCTCAGATCCTCGTGAAGAAGTTTAGTATAATCCCTTTTACCGGCAAACCACTTTGAGTTCCAATCTTTTATTACGCCTATTCTAAACCCTATAGGATGCGTCTTTTGTCCCATTCACTTTTCCTCCTTTTTCTCCTCTAAAACTATGGTTATATGAGAGGTTCTCTTTCTGAGCATAGTTGCCCTTCCATGTGCTCTTGGCATCCACTTCTTGTATATGGGTCCTTCGTCTGCTACAGCCTTCTTTATATAAACCTTTTCAATATCAAGTCCGTGCTGTTCCGCATTGGCAAGAGCGCTTTTGAGGACACCTTCTATTATTTTTGCACTTTTCTTAGGTATAACTTTGAGCTGGTAAAGTGCATTTCCTGCACTTTGACCTTGAATAACTCTCAGCACCTGCCTCACCTTTGTAGGTGAGATCTTCGCATACTTCAAAACAGCCTTCACTTCCATATCTTTACCTCACTTCTTTTTTGCTACCTTCGCTGACTTTTCGGGATGTCCCTTGAAGGTTCTTGTAGGCGCAAACTCACCAAGCTTATGCCCTACCATATCCGCAGTTATGTATACCGGTACAAAAGTCTTACCATTGTGTACAGCTATGGTATGTCCAACAAATTCTGGAATTATGGTTGTGTCTCTGCTGTAAGTCTTCACGACTTTTCTATCCCCTGTTTGGTTCATAAGTTTGATCTTCTTCCAGAGCTTTGGATCAACCCAAGCTTTTTTGTTAACCAATGCCCTATACTCGTTCCATACCTCCCTATATCTCGCAAGAGCTTGCTGGAAGAGACTCTCCGTGTGCTGTACCTTTCTAACCTTTTTATATATTCTTTGCGTCTTTTTATAAAGTTTTAGGAAGGTATCAAGGTCCTCTATAAGCCTGTTTCTCTTATTCCATGCACCCCTGAAACTCATTTCTGCAAGCCTCCTTTCCTTCTGGAGAGTATAAACCTGTCAGAATACTTTTTACCTCTTCTCGTTTTATAACCTTTCGTTTTCCAGCCCCAGGGTGATTCTGGATGTTTACCTTTTGTTTTCCCTTCACCTCCACCGTGCGGGTGATCCACGGGATTCATAGCCGTCCCTCTCGTGTGGGGCCTCCATCCAAGCCACCTGTATCTTCCAGCCTTCCCCATCTTTATAAGCTCATGTTCAGCAAGACCTACAACACCAATTGTTGCCATACACCTTTGATGTACTAACCTTATCTCTCCGGAAGGTAGCCTCAATTGTACGTAGTCATCTACCTTGCCCAATATTTGAGCTGACATACCTGCTGATCTTGCAAGTTGACCGCCCTTACCGGGATGTAGTTCCACGTTGTGTACCATCGTACCAACAGGTATATACTTCAATGGCATAGCGTTCCCAACTTTTATCTCAGGAAGCTCCTTTCCCTTTTCAGCATCCTCGTATGATATAGACACAACCGTGCTACCGACTTTTAAACCATCAGGCCAGATTATGTATCTTTTTTCACCATCAGCGTAATGTAAAAGTGCTATACGTGCGGATCTGAAAGGATCGTATTCTACCGAGACCACTTTCGCAGGAACAAGGCTTTTATCCCTTTTGAAATCTATGATCCTATATCTCTTCTTGTGTCCTCCTCCTCTGGATCTCGCCGTTATTTTACCTTGTTGTCTTGATCTTCCTTTAGCTCTGTGCCAGTATACTATAAGGGACTTTTCAGGTTCATCTTTCGTGATCTCCTTAAAGTCATAAAGGATCGCATGCCTTTGCCCGTTAGTGACCGGTTTCAACTTTCTCACACCCATACTACTTACCTCACATATTTAGTAGATCTATCTCCCTATCGGGAGGAATTGTAATTATAGCCTTTTTGTAAGAGCGTGTGTAGCCATATTTCCTAAGTTTACCGAGTACTCTTTTCTTTCTTGGCTTTACTATCAGGGTGTTTACTTTGATGACGGGAACTTTAAAGAGCTGTTCAACAGCATACTTTATCTCGTGTTTAGTAGCATCAATGGCTACCTCAAAGGTGTACTTTTTTCTATCCTCTATGAGCCTGTTGCTTTTCTCAGTGATGATAGGTCTTATTATGATCTCTTCAGGCTTTCTCATGCTGATAACCTCTCGTATATCTTGTTTATAGCTTCCTTGTGAAGAGCAAGTACGTCACACCAAAGTATGTCATAAGCGTTGAGACCCTCAACGGGAAGTACTTTCACTGTTTGGAGGTTTCTAAAGGACTTCATAACTACTTCATCCTTTTGCGGAATAACTACGGTTACTTTAAGATCTTTTAATCCCAAGTTTTTCAGAAATTCCAAAGCTTTTTTTGTCTTAGGAATATCACCTATATTTACACCATCAAAAATAACTATCTTGCCTTCCTGAGCTTTTGAGGAGAGCGCCATTTTTAATCCCAATTTTCTGACCTTTTTGGGAAGATTGTAGTAGTAATCTGTAGGCCTTGGACCGTGAGCTACACCTCCACCTACAAATATGTTGGCACCTCTGTCCCCATGCCTTGCATTACCTGTACCCTTTTGAGGCAGGAGTTTTCTTCTGCTATAAGATACTTCACCTCTTGTCTTAGTACTGTGCGTTCCCTGTCTTTTTGACGCAAGTTGCCACTTTATCACTTCCCAAAGTACATGTCTTTTTACTTCCACGTTAAATACATCATCTCTGAGTTCCATATCTCCCACCTTCATACTTGTGCTCCTTTTACGAGATTTTCATTTATGTGTTTTAACCTATTTAGTTTGAGCTTCTGCGATTTCCTTTGGGATATAACACTTTTCTCCACTACCAGATGACCGCCTACAGGACCAGGAACCGAACCTTTTACCAAAAGAAGATTCTTTTCAGGAAGCACATCAACTACAAAAAGGGCTTGAACTCTTACCTTTTGCGCTCCGTAATGTCCTGCCATTCTCTTACTCTTCCACACCCTTCCGGGATCAGATCTGTTCCCTATTGAACCCACAGCTCTGTGGTATCTGTGTCCGTGAGATTTTGGAAATCCTCCAAAATCCCACCTTTTCATAGTACCCGTAAATCCTCTACCCTTGCTGATACCCACGGCGTCTACCAAATCACCGGGTGAAAAGACATCGCCAACACTAAGCTCTTGTCCTACTTGGTAACCTTCCACACTGTCTACTTTGAACTCTCTAAGGATCCTCACGAGTTTAACACCCGCTTTTTGTAAGTGACCTATCTGAGCTTTTGTAAGGTGTTTTTCTTTTGTGGAAAAGGCACCGAGTTGAATGGCTGTGTAACCATCTTTCTCTTTGTTTCTTATGGCAACTACTACATTAGGTTGTAATTCAATCACGGTTACAGGAATTGCCGTACCATCCCTTAAAAATACTCTCGTCATGCCGACCTTTTTACCTATCAACCCTACAGCCATGATCAGCTCCTCATTTTTAATTCAACATCCACACCTGCGGGTAAGTTAATACTCATAAGAGATTCTACCGTCTGAGGCGTGATCCTCGTTATGTCAATAATCCTTCTGTGTTCCCTTATCTCAAAATGTTCTCTTGATTGATCAAACTTGTGGGGGGAGCGAAGCACTATCCATCGCTTTTTTAGTGTGGGAAGTGGAATGGGACCTTTCGCTATACCACCGGTTCTCTTTACTGTATCTATGATCTGTTTAACGGACTGATCAAGAAGTCTGTGATCATAGGACCTTAGCTTTATCCGTATCAACTCCTCCATTTTTCACCTCTCAATCAAGGATCTGAGTAACAACTCCAGCTCCCACCGTCCTTCCTCCTTCCCTTATGGCAAACCTAAGCCCTTCCTCCATCGCTACAGGCTGTATGAGTTCTACCTCAAGCTCCACATTATCCCCCGGCATCACCATCTCCTGTCCCTCCGGCAATTTCACCACCGTACCCGTCACGTCCGCAGTCCGGAAGTAAAACTGCGGCCTGTAATTGACAAAGAAAGGTGTGTGCCTTCCTCCTTCCTCTTTGCTCAGCACGTACACCTGAGCCCTAAAGCGTTTGTGCGGTTTCACACTCCCGGGTTTTGCCAACACCTGCCCCCTCTCTACATCATCTTTACCCACTCCCCTGAGCAGTACCCCTACGTTGTCACCCGGCAGCGCCTCATCTAATATCTTCCTGAACATCTCTATGGATGTGGCTACCGTCTTTAATGGCTCTTCCCTCAATCCTACTATCTCCACCTCTTCACCGGGCTTTAACACACCCCTCTCTACCCTTCCCGTTACCACTGTACCCCTACCTGATATACTAAAGACATCCTCTATAGGCATCAAAAAGGGTTTGTCCGCCTCCCTCACAGGTGTAGGTACATACTCATCCATCGCTTGCAACAGCTCCACTATAGCATTACACCACCTGTCAGGTTTCCCTGCTTCAAGTTCTTGCAAGGCTCCAAGTGCTGAACCCCTGATTACCGGTACTTCGTCACCCGGAAATTCATACTTGGACAGTAGCTCCCTCACCTCAAGCTCTACCAAATCCAAAAGTTCAGGGTCATCCACCATATCGCATTTGTTCATAAACACCACTATGTAAGGAACGTTGACCTGTCTTGCCAAAAGCACGTGTTCTCTGGTTTGGGGCATAGGACCATCTGCTGCCGACACAACAAGTATAGCACCATCCATCTGAGCTGCACCCGTTATCATGTTTTTGATATAGTCCGCATGTCCGGGGCAATCCACATGAGCATAGTGTCTTTTTGGGGTTTCGTACTCTACATGTGTGATGTTTATGGTAATACCCCTTTCTTTCTCTTCCGGGGCTTTGTCAATCTCTTCATATTTGGTGCATTTTGCCTTGCCACCTTGGAGTATACCTGCTGCAAGTACGCAGGTGATGGCAGACGTAAGCGTTGACTTTCCGTGGTCAACGTGTCCTATAGTTCCCACGTTAACGTGTTCCTTTTCCCTTACAAACTTCTCCTTTGCCATCGCTTTACCTCCGTGTATTCCTTAAGTTTTTGCTCCTGCCATCCGTTCCCCTATGATCTGTTCAGCTATACTTTGGGGAACTTCGTCATAATGAGAAAATTTCATTATAAAGGTTCCTCTTCCCTGTGTCAAGCTCCTTAAGGTCGTAGCATAACCGAACATTTCAGCCAAAGGCACAAGAGCCTTAACAACCGTAATTACGCCTTTGTTTTCCATTCCCATTATCTTTCCTCTGCGGGAGTTTAGGTCACCTATGACGTCTCCTACATAATCCTCTGGCGTTTCCACTTCAACCTCCATTATAGGTTCAAGGAGCACAGGGCTTGCTTTCCTTACTGCTTCCTTAAAGGCTATAGATCCAGCTATCTTAAAAGCCATTTCAGAAGAATCTACTTCGTGATAAGAACCATCAAAAAGCCTTACTTTTACGTCAACTACAGGATAGCCTGCCAATACTCCATTTTGCATAGCTTCCTTTATCCCTTGCTCTACCGCAGGTATGAACTCTTTCGGTATTACGCCCCCCACTATAGCGTTCTCAAAGATGAATCCTTGTCCTCTTTCCAAAGGTTCAACATCTATAACTACGTGTCCATACTGACCTCTTCCTCCCGTCTGTCTTATGAATTTTCCTTCAGCTTGCGCACCCCTTTTGATGGTTTCCTTGTATGCAACCTGCGGTTTGCCTACATTTACCTCAATGCCATACTCTCTCTTCATTCTGTCTACCATGATCTCAAGGTGAAGCTCTCCCATACCATGTATGAGGGTTTGACCTGTCTCCGGATCCGCACTCGCTTTAAAGGTGGGATCCTCTTTCATGTACCTGTTAAGCACTTGGGAGAGTTTTTCCTGATCCTTCTTAGTTTTTGGTTCAATAGCCATAGATATAACCGGTTCCGGAAATTCAAGCTTTTCAAGGAGTATGGGAGCTTTCTCATCACTAAGCGTATCTCCTGTTGCCGCATCAAGTCCAACAGCGGCAACTATTTCACCTGCTGATGCATCTTGCACATCCTCTCTTGAATTCGCATGCATAAGAAGGAGTCTTCCTATCCTTTCTTTTTTGTCTTTTGTTGCGTTATAAACGTAGGAGCCTGCAGTTACTTTACCAGAAAAAACCCTAAAGTAAGTAAGCTGTCCAGCATATGGGTCGCTCATAACTTTGAACACATAAGCGCAGAAAGGTTCTTCATCAAGAGGCTTCCTTTCCTCTTCTTGGGAAGTTTTAGGGTTTATTCCCTTTGCGGGCGGGACATCCAAGGGTGAAGGAAGATAGTCTATTACAGCATCAAGGAGAGGTTGAACGCCTTTGTTTTTAAAAGCCGAACCGCAAAGAACAGGCACAAGCTTTCTATTTATGGTCGCACCCCTGAGAACTCTCTTTAGGTCCTCAACTGATATTTCTTCTCCCTCCAAATATCTCATCATCAGATCGTCATCCCTCTCAACTATGGCTTCCACCATCTTAGCACGCCACTCCTGAGCTTTATCCAAGTATTCATTAGGAATATCCACAATTTCATACTTGGCTCCCAAGGTCTCCTCAAGCCATATAACCGCCTTCATATTCATAAGATCAATTACACCTTTGAATTGATCTTCAGCACCTACAGGTATCTGAATTGCAACTGGTTTTATACTGAGTTTCTTTTCTATCTCATTAAATACCCTGTAAAAGTCCGCACCGAGCCTGTCAAGTTTGTTTATGAAGGCGATTCTGGGTACACCAAACCTGTCAGCCCATCTCCAGTTAGCTTCTGATTGAGGTTGAACTCCTTCAACCGCTGAGAAAATGAATATTATACCATCAAGAACCTTCATAGATCGCACCACTTCTACGGAAAAGTCCACGTGTCCAGGTGTGTCTATGATGTTTATCTGATGATCTTTCCAATAGCATGCGGTGGTTGCTGCAGTTATGGTTATACCTCTTTCCTTCTCCTGAGGCATCCAGTCCATAGTGGCAGCGCCTTCATGTACCTCACCTATCTTGTATGTCTTCCCAGTATAGTAGAGTATTCTTTCCGTTGTTGTTGTCTTTCCAGCATCTATATGAGCTACTATTCCTATGTTTCTGAGTTTTTCTATAGGTACAGTTCTGGGCATCTCTCTTCCTCCTTTACCATCTGAAGTGTGCAAACACCTTATTGGCTTCAGCCATTTTATGAGTATCTTCCTTCTTCTTTATTGCACCACCTTTGCCTTCAAGGGCATCAAGAAATTCAGCCTTTAGTCTCTCTACCATCGTGTAACTCCCTCTGTGCTTTCCTCTGTTTCTGGCAGCTTCCACAAGCCATTTTAGAGCTAAGCTTATCTGTCTCCTCGGTGGTACTTCCACGGGTACCTGATAAGTAGCTCCGCCAACCCTTCTAGGTCTTACTTCATACTCGGGTTTTAGCTGTTCCACAACCTTATGAAGTAGTTCCGTAGGAGTCATTTTTGCCTCTTTTGATGCCTCTTCCAGAGCGGTGTACACTATATACTCAGCAACACTCTTTTTGCCGTCTTTCATCACTTTGTTTATAAGCTTGCTCACGAGAAGATCTCCGTAAATTGGGTCAGGCATCACCTCTCTGGGAGGAACTGCTCCCTTCCTTGGCATTACTTTTTACCTCCTGTCTGTTTTGGTCTCTTTGCACCATATTTGGATCTTGACTGCTTTCTGTTAGCTACACCTGCTGTGTCAAGCGCACCTCTTATTACTTTGTACCTCACGCCGGGAAGGTCTTTAACCCTTCCTCCTCTCACAAGGACTATAGAGTGTTCCTGAAGGTTATGACCTTCTCCAGGTATGTATGCTGTTACCTCTATGCCGTTAGAAAGTCTAACTCTTGTGACTTTCCTGAGGGCAGAGTTGGGTTTTTTGGGCGTTACAGTATATACCCTTACACACACACCCCTCTTTTGCGGGTTACCCTCAAGGGCTGGAGATTTACTCCTCTTCCTTTTTTGCTCTCTACCATATTTCACAAGCTGGTTTATGGTAGGCATACCATCCTCCTTTCAAAGCAGTCTATTATTATAACACATCTTTTAGAGCCTTTACCTTTGTTTCCTCAGCTAGTTTAACCATGGCGTGCTTTCCGCTACCAGTTCCTGCCGGTATGAGGTTTCCTATAATGACGTTTTCCTTTATTCCTCTCAGGTCATCCACCTTACCTTCACAGGATGCGTCTGTCAAGACTTTGGGTGTTTCCTGGAAGGATGCTGCGGATATCCAGCTCCTTGCTGTAAGTGCAGCTTTAGATATACCTACGAGGATAGGTTCTACTTTAGGGAGCTTACCCCCTTCTTCCTTTATCCTCTGAATTTCCTGTTCAAGATCCTCCACATCTACTTCTTCATTTACCAAAAATCTGCTATCTCCGGGATCCACTATCCTCCTCTTTCTTAACATCTGTCTTATGATGATCTCAAAGTGCTTGTCGTTTATGTCAACACCCTGCAGTCTATAAACCATCTGTACTTCTTTGAGTAGGAACTTTTGAAGCTCATCCATGCCCTTTATCCTTAATATTTCTTCCGGTACTGGCGTTCCATCCGTTAATGGATCTCCTGCGCTCACTGTATCCCCATTCTTAACCAGAAGGTGCTTACCTTTAGGTACAAAGTACTCTCTCTGGAGTCCTGTATCTTTGTTGTAGACTACGAGCTTGTATCCTCTCCCCTTAATCCTTACCTGTCCATCTATTTCGGCTTTAACAGTTTCGGTTATGTTAGTCCCCTTTTGTATGTATTGTCCGTGACTCACAAGGATATACTCATCTTTCCTTATGTCATACCTTCTCGTCTCTCCTGTTCTGGGATTATATAGTATGACTTCGTCAGCATCTTCGTATATCCTTACAGTACCATCTATCTCGGTGAGTATGGCGGGATTCTTGGGCTTTCTTGCCTCAAACAGCTCTTCCACCCTTGGAAGACCTCCTACGATATCTCTAACTTTTGCCATTTCCTTGGGTATCCTTGCAAGAACATCTCCAGGCTGAACTTGATAATCTTTAACCACATAGTACTTGTGCTGTATCTCCGTACCTTCGGATTCACTACATGTTGGACAGATAAGCCATTCAACCTTTATGTTCTCTGGCGGTATGTTGAGTATGGAGTTAACTGGAAGGTCATACGCAAGTTCTCTGCCTTCTGCGGTAGTTACCACTATTCTGGGTGTGTGGAGCATAGCATCTTTTGGTCTTGTAAAAGAAACTACGGTGGAAGTTTTACCAGAAAGAGGATCTCTCTCCTCTTTTACAGTTACATCAAGTACTATGTCTTTGAACTCTACTTTTCCACCTTCTTCGGCTATTATGTATGTGTTGAAGGGATCCCACTCTGCGAGAATGGTACCTTCCTTAACTTCTTTACCTTCCTCCACAAAAATAACAGATGCATAAGGTACAGAGTGTCTCTCTACAGGTCTTGAATCTCTGTCAAGTATAGCTATGGCGGCATCTTTTGATATGTTTATGAACTTACCTTCCCTGTTTCTTATAAGCTTCATGTTGTAGTATTTGACTGTACCGCTTGTTTCACACACCAAAACGTTCTGTACTTTTTCAGCAACGGCTGCACCTCCTATGTGGAAGGTACGCATGGTAAGCTGTGTACCCGGTTCACCTATGGACTGGGCTGCTATTATACCTATAGCTTCCCCAACGTCCACAAGCTTCCTCTGAGATAGATCCCAACCGTAACACATGGCGCAAACACCGAACTTGGCTTCGCACGTAAGAGGGGATCTCACCTTCACACTCTCTATACCCGCATGTACTATCCTGTCAGCGAGGTTTTCGTCCACTATTTGGTTCCTCTTGACTATGACCTCACCCGTATATGGATCCACTATATCTTCCGCCAAAGTCCTACCAATTATTCTCTCTCTAAGAGGTACCTTTTCTTCACCACCCTCCACTATAGCAGTCATATCTATACCTTTGTGGGTTTTACAGTCATGCTCTGTTATCATAATATCCTGTGCAACATCCACTAATCTTCTTGTAAGATACCCAGCGAAAGCTGTCTTCAATGCAGTATCGGCAAGACCTTTTCTCGCACCGTATGTGGATATGAAGTACTCAAGTACAGAAAGCCCCTCTCTGAAATTGGATATGATGGGTGTTTCTATGAACTCACCAGTATGCTTCGCCATTAGACCCCTCATAGCTGCGAGCTGTCTTATCTGATCTCTGTTTCCTCTCGCTCCAGAATTTGCCATCATGTATATGGGATTGAAAATGCCCGGATATACTTTACCTTCTTCCTCTCTCTGGCTCTTTTCTATTTCTTCAAACATAGCCTTAGATACCTTATCCGTTATCTCAGACCAGAGATCTATTATCCTGTTGTACCTTTCTTTGTTTGTGAGCAAACCTTTCATATACTGATCTATGATCTCATCTGCCTGTTGGAAGGCTTCCTTGAGTATATCCCTCTTTATACTCGGTATCTGAAGGTCGTCAACGCTTATGGATATTGCCGCTTTGGTTGCCATATTAAAGCCAAGCTCTTTCAGATCATCAAGGAACTTAGCGGTTTTTTCTGTACCATACCTGTTATATATGTTTGTAATGAGCTTGGATACCTTTTTCTTGTCAAGGGGTTCATTCACAAAGGGATGACCTTCAGGTAGTATGCTATTGAAAAGCACTCTACCGGGTGTGGTTTCAATGATTTTGCTGTCCTCAAGCCTTAACTTTATCCTTGCGTGCATATCCACTTTCTGGTTTTCTAAAGCGAGAAGCACATCCTCCTTGCTGAGGAAAAGCTTCCCCTCACCTTTAGCACCGGGGACTTCCTGCGTGATGTAATAAACACCGAGTATCATATCCTGAGATGGCATAGTTATCGGTTTTCCGTGAGCTGGGGATATGATGTTTTGGGTAGAAAGCATGAGAATGTATGCTTCAAGCTGTGCGGTTATACCTAAAGGAACGTGAACAGCCATCTGGTCTCCATCAAAGTCCGCATTGAAGGGAGGGCAAACGAGTGGATGCAGTTGTATGGCTTTGCCATCTATAAGAACGGGTTCGAAAGCCTGTATAGACATCCTGTGTAAAGTAGGCGCACGATTTAACAATACAGGATGCTGTTTTATTACCTCCTCAAGGCACTCCCATACTTCCGCAGTTTTCTGTTCTACCAACTTCTTTGCATTCTTTATGGATGTGGCGTATCCCTTTTCCTCTAACCTTCTGTATACGAAGGGTTTGAAAAGCTCAAGAGCCATAATTCTTGGAAGACCGCACTGATGCATTTTGAGTTCAGGACCTACCACTATAACGGATCTGCCCGAATAATCTACCCTCTTTCCGAGGAGGTTCTGTCTAAACCTACCCTGTTTTCCTTTAAGATAGTCGGAAAGGGATTTTAAAGCTCTCCCGTTCTGGGTTACTACCCTTCCACGCTTTCCATTGTCAATAAGAGCGCTTACCACTTCTTGAAGCATTCTCTTTTCGTTTCTTATAATGATTTCGGGAGCATCAAGCTCTATGAGCCTTTTGAGCCTGTTGTTTCTGTTTATGATCCTTCTGTATAGATCGTTGAGGTCTGATGTGGCAAAGCGTCCTCCATCAAGAGCTACCAAAGGTCTCAGCTCTGGTGGAAGTACAGGAAGAACTTCTAAGATCATCCATTCAGGTCTGTTACCGCTCTTTATAAAGTCCTCCACAAGTTTCAATACTCTTATAGCTTTTCTTACCTTTGCTTCAGAAACTTCCTTGAGAACCGCTGACCTTATATCCTCTTTGATCTTTTCAAATACGGGTAGGTCTTTTCTCCTCTCTTTTACTCTTTCGTAATATTCTCGCAGAGCTTCCTTACCTGTCAAACAACTCTCACCGCAATCTTCAGAGAGAACTTCACCTGTCTCAACATTGAGATATAGCTCTTCGTTCAAAATACCGAGAATTGCCTGATCTAAAGTTACGCTTTCAGCATGCTTTAGATCAACACCATAGAGCCTGAAGTTTTCAGCTATGACTTTAACCATCTTATGGTATATCTTTTTGTACTTCTCCTCCAGGTGTTTACCCAGATCCTCAAATCCCAAACTGTAAGGTTTTATCTCTTCTCTGAGCTTTCTTGCAAAGGCTTGAAGATCAAGGGAAGCCAAAACCTTCTTTATTATCTCCGCACCCATACCGCTTTCGTACCTGTGTTCCAGACTCGTTGCATATTCACTTAGGTATTTGTCTTCATCTACCACATACAACTTTACGAATTTGGTATTTCCCATATCATCCTTTATGGGTACGGTATCTTCCATCTCCTCAAACTTCTTTTCTTCCTCTTCGCTCATGGGATACTCTATGACAAGATATGACTCAAAGTAAACTACCCTTTCCGCATCCCTTGCTGAAAGGTTAAGGAGTGTGGCTATCTTAGAAGGTGAGCTTTTCAAAAACCATATGTGGGCAACAGGTGCGGCAAGCTCTATGTGTCCAAACCTCTTCCTTCTTACGTATGACTTTGTTACCTCAACACCGCACCTGTCACATATAGTACCTTCAAACCTCTTCCCTCTGTACTTACCGCAAAG
>SPLK01000344.1_pt1 | contig 14363 bp, 16 predicted proteins | sample 2456111 | NCBI WGS metagenome assembly SPLK01 (sample SAMN11156906, study PRJNA527647) | hot springs metagenome | biome: Geothermal region; feature: Hot spring; material: tree branch in hot spring; isolation source: hot spring sediment rich in lignocellulosic material ... | reverse complement strand
CACCTGGGCGGGCCCGAAGCGCGCGACCTGCCTGCATATCTCGCTGCCGATGGAGCCGCCCGCCCCTGTCACCAGCACTCGCTTGTCCCGCAGGTAGGCGGCGATGCGCTCGACGTCCACCGCCACCGGCTCCCGCCCCAGCAGGTCCTCGATGCGTATCTCGCGGATGCTGTTGACCGTGACCCGGCCGTCGATGAGCTCATAGAGGGCGGGGAGAGTGCGGACGGGCACCTTCGTCTGCCGGCACAGTTCAACGAGTTCCCGGATGACGTGCCGCGACACCGACGGCATGGCGATGAGGATCTCGGTGACCCGCAGCCGCCGGACGACCTCCGGGATCCGGCTGCGGTCGCCCAGCACCGGGATGCCGTACACCCGCTGCCCCTGCTTGCCCGGGTCGTCGTCGATGAAGCCCACGACCTGCCAGGTGGTGCTGTGGCGGATCTCCCGGGCGGCCAGGGCACCGGCGTCGCCCGCCCCCACAATCAACAGCCGCTTGCTCGCCTGCTCCGCCCCGGCCCCCGCCTGGCTCCGAGCCCGCACCCGGCTGGTCCTCACACGCAGGGCGATGCGGATGCCCCCGATGAGCGCGGCACTCAGCAGCCACTCGATGACGAAAACGCCCCGGGGCACCACGAAGGGCCGGTAGACCATGTTGAGCAGCCACAGCCCCACGGTCCCCGCACCCGTCGCCACGGCGATGCCGAAGAGCTCCGGCAGACTCGCGTACGCCCACAGCCGGCTGTAAAGCCCCAGCGCCCCCAGCAGCGCCAGCCGCACCACCACGAAGGCGCCCACCATCCAGGGCACCTGGGCCATGTACAATGGAGGCACCCGCCCGTCGAAGCGCAGGGCATAGGCCGCCACCACCGCAGCTGCCACCGCCACCGCGTCGAGCGCCGCCAGCACCAGGTGTCGTCGAGCTTGAGCCGTCACGGTGCGCCATCCTCTCCTGCCATGGCGCCGTCAGCCGACCCGTTCGATGGCACGCCGCAGCGCCTCGACCACCATCTCGACCTCTTCCAAGGTCAGGTTGTTGTGGAAGGGCAGGGCGATGGTCCGCCGCGCCACCGACTCGGTGACCGGTAGCTCCCCGCCCTTGTAGCCGAAGCGCTCCCGCATGTAGGGCTGCAGGTGCACGGGGGAGAAGTACCCCCGGGTCGGGATACCCTCGGCCTCCATTGCCTTCATCACCGGCTCCCGGTCCAGCCCCTCCTCCAGCGTCACCACGTAGACGAACCAGCTCATCCGTACGTGCGGCTTCACGACCGGTGGACGCACGCCCGGGACCTTCGCGATCCGCTCGGTGTACCACCGGGCCACCCGGTCGCGCTTCTCGAGGAACTGTTCGATGCGCCGCAGCTGCGAAACGCCCAGCGCCGCACTCATCTCGTCCATGCGGTAGTTGTAGCCGAGCCGCTCGTGCTCGAGCCACGAGCCCATCTCGCCGCGGCCCTGGTTGCGCAGACTGCGGATGACCCGCGCCAGCTCCTCGTCGTTGGTCACCACCATGCCGCCCTCGCCCGTCGTGATCTGCTTGTTGGGGTAGAAGGCGAAGGCCGCCGCATCCCCGAACTGCCCCACCATCCGCCCCTTGTACTTCGCGCCCAGCGCCTCGCACGAGTCGTCGATGACCCGAAGCCCGTGCAGACGGGCTATCTCCAGCAAGGCATCCCACTCCGCCGGGTGCCCGAAGACGTCCACCGCAAGCAGCGCCTTTGTCCTGGGCCCCACGTTGCGCGCCACGTCTGCCGGGTCGACGTTGTAGGTCTCCGGCTCGATGTCTGCGAAGACGGGTGTGACCCCCTCGTACAGCAGGGCGTTGACGCTCGCGGCGAACGTGAAGGACGGTACGATGACCTCGTCACCCGGCCCCAGCCCCATCGCCCGGACGATGAGGTGGAGTGCGGCGGTCCCGGAGCTCACTGAGACAGCGTGTTTCACGCCGACGTACTCAGCGATTCCGGCCTCGAACTCCAACATCCGAGGTCCAAGGGACAGTCTTCCTGACTTCAGCACCGAGACGACCGCGTCGATGTCGCTGTCGTTGATTTCGCAGGCGGACATCCCGATCCGAGGTGCCCACTCCGAGCTAGACCTTCTCATGCCAGCCCTCCGGCCGTTGCTTGATGACCCGTGCAGGAACTCCCACCGCGGTCACGTTTGGCGGTAGCGACTCGATGACGACCGCACCCGCACCGACAATCGACCATTCACCCAGTGTGATGCCCTGGAGCATGGTCGCACCGATGCCAATATCACAGCCCTCGTTGATCGTTACGGCCCCCGGTATGTTCACCCCGGGCGCTATTGTGACGAAATCGCCGATTTCCGTGTCATGGCTGACTGTCGCTCCGGCACCGACAAAGACACAACAGCCGACCCTTATGTCCGTGCTCAGTACGGCGCCCGCTCGGATGACTGAGCCGACCCCGATATCAACACGCCTTCCGACCCATGCGATTGGATGAACCAACGTTGCTAGGGGATGACCACGCCCCTTGACGGCAAGGGCGATCCTACGACGGACAGCGGGGCTCCCAACCGCAATGACCACGTCAATTGATGGGTACCGATCCAGCCAGGCGAGACCACCGAGTACAGGGAGCCCGTGAACCTCGGTACCCCATTTCCGCGGATCGTCGTCGAGGAATCCGAGACAATTCCACCGTCGCTGCTCGTTGTTGATGTCCTCTACGACCTCGTGTACCTCGCGAGCCAGGCCTCCGCTTCCGAAAACCACAAGGTCACGCTTCAGGTCCGGACCCTCCTCCTGTCTGGGTACCCGTAAACTCTGGCATCGTTACGTGGTCCGGGGCACTGATCCCCTCCCTGCGCGCTACGGAAACAACCGTACGGAGTAGTATCTTGAAGTCAAGGCACAAGCTCCAGTTATCAACGTACCATATGTCCTTCTGGAACTTCTCATCCCAGGAGAGTGTGTTACGACCGTTTACCTGGGCCCATCCTGTCAAACCCGGCTTCACCTCATGGCGTCTCATCTGCTCAGCAGTATACCTGGGTAGGTACTCTAAGCGAAGTGGCCGTGGCCCCACTAGACTCATGTCGCCCTTCAGGACGTTCCACAGCTCCGGGAGTTCGTCCAAGCTCGTGGCTCGCAGCCACCGGCCCAGCCGGGTCAATCTTTGCTCATCCGGCAGGAGTCGGCCCTGCTCGTCTCTGGCGTCCGTCATCGTCCGGAACTTGTAGAGCACGAACGGCCGGCCGTGCAGCCCCGGGCGCGTCTGTCGGAACAAGACCGGCCGCCCCATCGACCGCCATACGGCGATGGCAATGACCGCCATCGGCAGGGCGAACACTGCAAGCCCTACGACAGCCCCGAGGACGTCGATGGCCCGTTTGAGGCTAGCGGAGCGCAAGAGCTTCCTCATAGAGTTGCGCGTGAAGGTCCAGAATCCGTTCCAGGTCATACTCTTTCACGGCTTCAGCTGCCCTTTGGCCCATGCGGGCCGCCTCTTCTGGATGGTCGGCAACGAATGCCATGGCCTTCGCAAGAGCCTCCACGTCCCCGATGGGGACGAGCCACCCTCCCCCACGCTCAAGGAGCTCCTGTGTGCCCCGCGCGGCCGCTCCGATGACGGGAACCCCAAGGGCCATCGACTCCATGACTGCCCTGGGCAAGCCTTCTTGGCCTGACGGCAGTACCGTCGCCCTCGAGGCCAACATCAAGGCAGGTACGTCCCGACGGTACCCCAAGAAACGTACCTGTTCGACCACACCAAGACGCTCGGTCTCCTTGCGCACTTCTTCCATGGTGGGGCCTTCTCCGGCGAAGGCCAGGATGATCTCCTTGCGACCGAGCAACCCCAGGGCCCGTACGACATCCAGGTGACGCTTCCTCTTGATGAACTCGGCCACCATCAAGAACATGACTTGCCCGTCACGGAGGCCTATCTCGTGGCGGACCCGCTCGACATCCTCGATCGAAACCGCCCATGGACTGTACACCCGCAAATCAATGCCGATGCCCGGCATGTAGCGCAGGCGCTCCTGGGGCACAAGGCCGTAGCGTCGCGCCGCCTCTTCATCCCACCGGTTGATGACGATCAGAAAGTCGGTCCACCGGCCCGCGAGCCGTTCCAGCGCAACGAACGCTGCATTCTTGACCGGGTGACCCGAAGGGTGGAAGTGAAACCCGTGTGCCGTGTAGATGATCTTAGGTCTGCCCCGACGACGCAGCCCCCTGAGCGCATACCGAGTCACGAAGGCCGCCACCGGCGTGTGGACGTGAACGAGGTCGTAGTCGCCTGCATCCACCACCCTTCGCACGGCGGCCGCCGCCCGGGTCAAGTTGGCAGGATGAAGAGGAGTGCGAGACCAGGTGTTCTCGAACACCGAGTCGTAGGCCTCCACACACTCCGGGCAGCGGGTGATGCCCGCCGCCATGCCGTCCACCTTCCACCCCAGCCCCCTGAAGTGACGGGCGTACGGCAACAGAAACGCCCGATGCGTCCCTGCTACGGTTGTCACGGCCAAGAGCTTAGGCATGAACCTGTCCCCTAGCAAGACCTGGCGCCCAATGCCCCAGAGCCACTTACCCCCGCCATCCGACTTCTCCCACCGCCGGGGAGGACGGTGAGCGCCCCCAAGGGTCGTTTAGGGTCACTTACCGCGGGAGCCACCTGCCGTTGTCCGACCGCTGCCGCCCGACTCGCGGCGTACACCACCGCAAGCCCCACCCAGAAGTACCAGTTCCGGAGTCCGTACGTCGTGAAACCGTATAACCAGGGCCCTAGTACTAGCAGCCGGAACGCTGTGCCCTTGGTGCCTCGCAACACGAGGAGAAGAAACGCTAACAAGAATGACGCACCGATGGCCCCATAGTTAAATAGCAACCCCGCCCAGGTCGAATGGATTTCTCCAAGGAAGACGCTGCGGCTCGCGTACCTATGGTTCGCTCCCTCGCCCGCACCAAACACCAGGTACTCGGGAAACTTCCACAGCCTGTCGTATCCACGACCTTCGAGAGTGTCATCGAGGTCACGCTCGAAGAACCGTCCAATCCAGAACGCCACCTGCCCGGCCAAGTGCTGACGCCATTCGGCCGACAAGGCGATAGCGCAACTGAGGCCGACCACCAGCAACAGGATAAGTACGATCCCGTGTGCCGCTCGCCTCCGAAACCTAAGGCGGGCGCCTCGTGCCGCCGAAGCCAGCAAGATCCCCGCGTAGACCAGCCCCAAAGCAGCTATGCCCACTGTGGCGGAGCGTGACGCCGCAAGGATCGTAGCGAGCAGCGCTACCACGAACCCGACAAGACCCGGCGCCCAGCTCTGAAAGACAGCCCTTCCTGTTGCTCCGACTATCACTGCCGCCCACATCGCCCAGTGCGCCATCTGGTTCGGATCATTTGAAAAGCCCATCGCCCTCGAACCGGCATACACGCGCCCGAAGCCTAGAAGTCCAGATACGGTTACTACGAAGAGGCCTAGGAGGTGGATCCAGAACAGCCGCCTCAGGAAGTGCCCGCCCAGTTCATCAGCCAAAGTCACGAGCAGAAGAAACACCAAAAAGCCATAAAGGTAGTACAAAGGGGCGAAAACGCTGTACACATCGCCATAACGCAAGAAGGCGACCAAGTCAACAACGAAGGCATGTGCCACAAAGGCAGCGGCGCTACCCCACCCCCGCTGCCAGTGCAGCCGGGGTCGAGTGATGAGACGCCCAAGCAGCGCGACCGCCGCCAGAATGTGTGAAACCTGTGGCAGCCCGCTCTCCCATAAATACAGCGGAGCCAGCGCCACTCCAGCCAAGACTAGCAGTTGGACCATACTTGGTCTAACTCGCTCTCCGGCGAGATGCGACAGTTAGGTAATTCAATCCCAAGCAACAGCCCGATCATCGGCGTCCTCCACCTATCACCCCCACTACTCCGCTCGCGACGCGAAAGTTCTAAGCATGGCTGCCAGCTTCGGTACCTGGGTTGTCGGACTGAACTGACGACTACGCTCCAGGGCGCCTCTACTCAAGCGGGCCCGCTCTTCACCGTCTGTTAGGATGTGCATCACCGCGTCAGCCATCGCACGAACGTCCCCGACGGGCACAACCACCCCGGCTTCCCCGAACCCAAGCGCCTCACTCACGCCGCCTGCTCCGAAAGCCACGATTGGCAGGCCATGAGCCATTGCCTCCAACAGTGCCAAAGGCATCCCTTCTCTCTCGGAGGCCAGCAAGAACATGTCCAACATTGGGAGAAAGGCCTCTGCATCGACCAAACCACAGAACTCAACGAGCTCCTTCACGCCGAGGTATTCAGCCTTTCTGACCAGTTCCTCGAAATAGCGGTCATCCGCTATCATGCCACCGACAAGTAGCCTGAAGTTAATCCCTTTCTCCCGAAGGTCATGAGCGACCTCCAGAAGGCAGTGAATCCCCTTGTTGGGAACCACAGTGGCCAAAGTACCGAGTGTGGCCGGAAACTTCAGGTCGCTTCGCGGCATAGTTCTCCTCACGATTGACGTCCAGTTGTACACTACACCTGCCTTGCTCTGAACCCGACGGCGAATGAGTCGAGGCAGGCTGCTCGCAAAGTCCTGGAGCGTTGCTTCAGATACCGAGATGAAATAGCTAGGGCAAAGCCGCGTCCACGTGTCCACCACGTACTGAAAGCGTGAATGCTTCACCTTATGCATGTAGCCGTGAATATAAAGGACAGAAGGCAACATGGCAAGCCGGGGTGCCAGGCCGGCGATGACTGCTGCACGAGCCCCATTCAAGATAACCAGGTCGACGTACTCCCGCCTAAGTAGCGCCGCTAGTAGGCGATTGTAGCGGACGAAGCCACCAAGGAAATTCACTGCTTGGGCAATTCCGAACGAGTAATACCCTCCGCCAAATACGTCTAACACTGGAGGTACCTGTACTACGCGGAAGGGAATGCCTTCCTGCTGAAGACGTTCGGTCAACATGCCTTTTCCAGGAACAATGATAATCGGGGTAATGCCCTCCAGCGGCAGGTAGCGGGCGAGCTCAACCGCTATACGCTCCGTGCCACCCCAGCCGCGGTAGTAGGGCTGGAAAATCGCCACTTTCATCGTTATCACCACGACTATCCGTTAGGACAATAGGTTCGGCGCAGATAGCCCCAGTCTGGTAGCCATCAGAGCCATCTCCGCAACGTTGCAGCACGGGATAATGCGTTCAGAGCGCCGTTGATCTGCCTCCGGATACGACGAGCTCGCTTACCAGCAGTCCAGCTCGTGCTCCCTCGCGTGCACTACACGTCGCGGGCATACCTACATCGAGGTTGGGACCTTCCGCACAGAGCTTCGCGGGCGAGCTTACGTCCCGACAGCTGGTGATGAAGTGAGCGGGGCGAAACTAGACCACCCCGTCCCCCTCTCGAGAGCGGCGCAGGAGCTTCGTCACTCCTGCCTTGAGCCCTCTTAATGCTCCGTAGCCTGCGTCTCCCAAGAATGTGGCCATGAGGTAGAAGGCAGGCCGGATGAAACGCGGGTTCACTACTAGCGCAGATGCCAGATATCCCCGGCCTTCCTGTAGTTCACCAATTCCGCATAGCACCCTGCCGATGTGAAATCGAAAGGCCGCCTCAACCTCGGGTCCCAGTGCGCGGGCGGCTTCGATGTGCTTCTCGAAGACACGCTCGTGTCCCTCTCTGACCGCTGCCCTGGCCTTCGAAATCTGCGGACCTCCATGCCTGTAATAGCGGACAAGCGGTCGGGGAATTGCACGGAATCGACACCGCTTGGCTAATCGAATCCACATGTCCCAGTCCTGGCAGCTAGGCAGGGTTTCGTCGAACAAGCCCACTTCTTCAAAGCACTGTCGCCGGACTGCAACAGTCGAAGCGGTTCCGACGACGTTTCCGGTGAACAGCTCACGGACGAGCCATCCCTCTGGCAGAACTCGTCGGCGATATGTTGCGCGGCCCCTATCGTCTATGTCCACGAAACCTGTGTAAACGACACCGCATGAGGGATCGTCTGCGAATACTCGGACCTGTTCCCGTATTTTCGCAGGGAGCCACTCATCGTCTGAATCTAGAAAGGCTACGATTTCACCACGCGCCAACCTGATCCCGGTATTGCGAGCAGCTGAACCACCCCTCCGGTCCTCATGTCGTACAAGTCGAACCCGGGGGTCATCAATGCTCGCGACTACTTTCCGCGTGTCGTCGGTCGACGCGTCATCAACAACGATAACGTCCAGGTCCCTGTACTCCTGCTCAATGACGGACTTCAAAGCGTTCCTCAGCATGTCAGCACGGTTATACGTCGGTATGATGACGCTTACCGTGGGGGTCATCTGTGCTCCCTTTACCTCTTCCTCTGCAGGGCGGCCTTGCATGGCACCGAACGCCCAGCGGAAACATCCTCCGCACGACCGACGGGTTCCGTCCAGCTAGGCAACCGTTGTGTCATCGCCCAACTCCCGTATACCTGAAACCAGCTCGCCTCGCGTCATCCCCGGAAATCTGGTTGCGTCCGTCGACAAGGACCTGAGTTCGCATGCGCTCTGCCAGCCTCGCTAGATCCAACCCGCGATATTCGGGCCAATCCGTAGCTATGATGATCCCGTCACTGCCCTCTGCGGCCACGTACGGATCATCGCACAACTCCACATCCAGCTCTTTCAGAACATCCCGGGCTCGGTCGACTGCGACCGGGTCATGAGCACGAACATGCGCTCCACGCTCCACCAGCAGTTTCACGACATCCAGTCCCGGCGACTCCCGCACGTCGTCGGTCCCCGGCTTGAAGGCGAGGCCCAATACGGCCACGGTCCGACCTCGCAATCCCTTCAGAATCCCCTGCAGCTTGTCCACAACCGCCTGACGCTGGCGATAGTTGACCTGCCGGGCTGCGTCGATGAGCGGCAAGGAGAGTCCATGTTCGGCCGCTACCGCCAGGAGGGCGGCCGTATCCTTCGGAAGGCAACTTCCACCCCAGCCCAGGCCCGCCTGCAAGAAGGCTGGGCCGATACGCGAATCGAGGCCAACAGCACGCGCAACCTCGACGACATCTGCCCCGACCCGTTCGCAGAGGGCCGCAATCTCGTTGATGAAGCTGATCTTGATCGCCAGAAAGGCGTTGGATGCGTACTTGGTCAGCTCGGCACTGGTGGGGTCCATGGTGACAAGCGGCGGCAGGGCGTACCCCTCCGGCTTCGGAAGGTACGAGGGAGGGTCGAACGTCTGCTCCAGAATGGGCCGATAGAGGCGCCGCAACGTCTCGATGGCCTCCGGCTCCTCCGCCCCCACCACGATCCGGTCGGGGTAGAACATATCCCGCAGGGCCCGTCCCTCACGCAAAAACTCCGGATTAGACGCCACGTAAACCTTGGCATCCACCTCCCGCTCGGCAAGCGTTCTCTCGATGACGTAACGCACCCGACGGTGAGTGCCGATGGGCACGGTCGACTTGATGGCAACCACGTATCGCCGCCCGGGCAACAAGCCCCTGGCAATGTCCCGAGCCGCATCCTCCACATGGCGTAGGTCCGCCTCCCCGTTCTGCTTGGGAGGCGTCCCCACGGCAATCATGATCACATCGGCCTCTGCCACCGCCCGAGGCACCGAGTCGTCGACCTCAAACCGCCTGCCGAGCACCTGTCCGAGCATCCGCTCGAGCCCGGGCTCGTAGATGGGGCTCTTGCCTTTGGATACCCGCTCTAGCTTGTCCAGGTCACGGTCTACGCCCGTGACCTGGTGGTTCAGGTATGCCAGTGCCACACCAGTGGTCAACCCCACATAACCGATGCCAATGATACATACCCGCATCGAATCTATCCCTCTCCCATGCCTCGATGAGGCGTGTTGGCTCAATTGAAGCGTACTACGCCGAGGCTGTCCTATCCTCGGACCGTTGGCCTCGCGACCCGACGGCGTCCGCCCATGAACCCCTCAAGAGATCCCGAGGCACCCACCCTGCAGGCTTTGAGCATGTAGATGGCGTCACAACCGCGCAGTGTGGTGAGTCCGTGGGCAATGGTCCTCGCCCACTGCCTCGACCAGGACGGTTGGCCGGTGTACGACGTGCCGCACCTGCCTTGAAGCAACGGCTACTGCTCTGCGGCACTCTGTCTCCCGCACTTCCCATACGCCGAAACGCTGCCAAAACTATAGCGCCCTCCACGAATCACGGGCCTCCACCCTCGTTCGCAGGAACTGTCTCGTTCATCTGGCGGGCATGCCCTTCCCTAGGGCAACTGCGCCCGCTTCCCACTGGTCAACCGGGCCACCGCGTATCGAAGAGACGAGCGAATCCGCGTCGCTAAGGTATTTAGCAGCTCCGACTTCAGGCGTGACCCCAACAGGATGAACGTCCCTATATACATGCCAGCCCCTAGCATCACCAGGGCGGCAAGACGCGCAACCCCTGAGCTATGCAGGATGCGGTCCAGAAATGTCACTCCGAGCCCCATGACAATGCATCCGACGGTTAGCGGCGCTAGATCGGTCCATCCGGGGAGAAGACGCACACCAAAGCGCCGCTGCGCTTCCACTACCATCGTAGCCGCTACTGTGCCATACGACATGAGGCTCCCCCAACCAGCTCCGGCAATACCCATCCTTGGGACCAGCCATAGGTTGGTTACGACGTTTATCGCGGCGCCAGTCCCCACATACAGCGGCACCCACTTGGTCGCCTCATGCAATTCCCATGGCTTCGCAAGGAAATTGTACAGTCCAAACAAGACGGCCCCAAGGGCAACGGGAAGCACAACGGTGTGGGCTTCCTCATAGCTGGCGCTGAACAGGGACGCAACGATGTCATCAGCCAATAACCCGAGTCCCAAAGCAGAGGGCACTGCGAGGATGAGGAAGAGGGTCGCCGTCCGCCGCACAAGCCTAAGTGCCTCTTCTGGCCCCTGTCGATTGACACGCTCCCAGACCACAGGCCCCACTGTCATTATCAACGCTGAGGAGAGAAAAGCGATCGGCCCCGAAGCGAGGGCATGCCCCATGGAGAAGACACCCGTTGCTTCAGCACCTAGGAAACGATGAATCACGTAGCGGTTCGACGATGCGATCACCCAGGCAGAGAAGGCCAGTGCGACAAGAGGAAGGCCGTAGCTGACGGCGATCTTAAGGCTTCCCCAAGTCACCTTCAAGAGGCGCGCCTGCCTCAGAACCGGCCATGCGACCACACCTGTCACCAATACGCTAGCGCCTACGGCGCTACTGGTTGAGATTACCAGAGACTGGAATCCCGTAAAGCCCAGCGCAAGCAGTAGCAAAGGGGCCGCAAGTTGCCATGAGGGGTCAAGCAGTTTGCCAGCTACGAATCCCGCCACTTGATGCTCCATCCGGTTGACCTGGAACACCAACCCCTGAAGTGTCATGAGCGTGGTCAGGAGTATCAGCCACGGAGCACTGATAGATGTTTGTAGCCCCAGCCATTGGATCCAGATGATCGCCACCAGTACCACAACGGTTACGCCGATGCCACTTCCGACTACCGAAGTCGATATGAGAGTGCTCAAACTCCCTGCGCGGCGCTCCTGGTCGTAGTACCGGTAGAGAGCGTTAGAGAAGACCGAAAGAACAACAGAACTGAGCAACCCTGCGGCTGAAGTCAGAAGAGCAAAGTCTCCGTACGCAGCAGGATCGAACCAATGTGTGTAGAGCGGTGCACGTACGAATGCAAGAATGGCCGAGAGGGCAGTTGCCAACCCATACGCGAGAGCTTCTGACATCCGCAGCTTCCCACTTGCCTTCGGGGAGACCTCGCCTTCAGCCACAGCTATTCACACCCACAGGAGGACCATCGGCCCGACTGTACGCCCGCTCCTCCGCCAAGTCGGCACCAACCATGCTACAGGAACTCATAATGCGAGAGTTCGGCGCAAGCAATCCTTGTCCTCCTGCGGAATCTGCGAATGTGCTACCCAATCGGTGAGCGGCGAAATGTCGTGACAGCCTTTGCACCTCGGGCAAGGTCGACAGATCGAAGGGACTAGGCCGCGATTGGCGTGACCCGCCTTGCGGTCCAGCCGACCATCAGCGCCGACAGCACGAGGTGTCGACCAAAGGGGCTGCCTGGGACAACCACCCCCGACGCGTTGGGGTGCAGGACGCCGTTGGTGAAAGTCGAGACGAAGACGGTGCGGACAGGGGTCTCGCGGGAGAAATGACGCTTATTCGGATGCACCTCCGGCTCGAAAGGTGACGGCGGCCGTCATGTGTCGCCGGCCGTCGCGGTCAAGAGGGCCACCTCGGAGGGCAGAACGGGCTTGTCCGGCCCCAGCACCCGGCCGTCAGCCACCACCACCACGCCGCTGGCAGTTGTGGCGCAAGAGCCGGGTAGCGGCGGACCTGGCCAATAGGGCGCGCAAGTGGGCCAGCGTTGAGTGGCTCCCCTTCGGCGGCCTCCATCCGCGGCACCGCCTGCCCTATCTTCCCGACCAGCGGCCGGCCCACTGGCACCCGGAGCAACATGCTCATGCACCTGGATATTGTAATCGCTTGCAAGCCAGGGTCGGCAACAGAGCTAGCCATTCCACGTGCGAAGCGGGAGTTAGTGGCGGAGTGCCGGGCGCACCACGGGTGCGCCTCAGGTGTGTCTCTTAGGATCCACGGGACGTCTCCGCTCCAGGAAGCTGCCGAGTGGTGCCTTCGCCGCCGCCGTCAAGAATTGAATGCCCCAGGGGGAGAGCTTCAGCCCTCCCCCACAATGGGTCGTGCCACTTGCCCCCAAGCTCACGGCGTCCTGGTCTCCGGGGCGTACACTTGCCGCAGCGCGTCTAGGTATTCCTGATACAATGCCCGAATCCCGTTGAACTCGTTCGTGACTGCGTCTCTAAACTCCAGATCCGTCAAGAAGTCGTAGAGAACCGCAGCGATCACCTGGGCGGCGATACGGAACCCCTTGTGGCCGATCTCGCTCAGCGCGTCCTGCTCCATCTCGTAGATGTGACCTGGGTACGCTGAAGCCGCACGCTCACGCCAACGCCGGGGATCACCGCTGCTGACAGTGCCGGTCTCCTCATACGCGGACGGCTGACCGGGCTGTTCGACGATGTTCTCGGCCCCCAACTGCTTGGCATAGGCGAAGGCTAGCTCCTCCAGCGTCCCCAGCGAGATGCCGTCACGGTACATGCCGTAGCGCTCGATGGTAACCTGCGTGCCTGTCCCCAGGACCGCCGCCTGGGCAGCGTTGTCGACCATGCGCTGGATGTGATAGAGGTAGACTGGGTCAGGGTACCGGATGAAAAAAAAGCGACCGCCAGGTCCGGCACTACGTTGGGGGCTACCCCACCCTCGAGGATCACACCATGCTGGCCGGCTGCATCAGAGCCTGCAGCACTTGCTCCGCACATCCCAGCACCGCGCCAAGGCCGCCGCGGAGGTCCTGTTGCACTTCCACGAGCGCCCTGTCTACAGCGTCCGGCTGGCGGAGGCTTTCCGCCGCCTGCGCGAGGCCCGGGAGTCCCTGGTCGTGGAGCTGCGCAAGCTGGGGCGTGATGTGGCGTAGCGAGGCCATCCTCCCCCCTGGCCGGCTCCTGGTCCCGTCCGGACATAGGACTCCGAGCGGAGGTCTAAAGTCCCCCTCGTCCGGGTTCGATCTCGAGGAGGGGCAGCCACCTCACGGACGAGGATTCCGGCTCACGGACGGCGCGGCTGATGGGGCGTGCCGTGCGTATCTCCACCAATGCCATGGCACTGGGGGCGTGGGTCAACCTCGTCCACACGACGTCGGGACTGTCCAAGCCCCTCGAACGGCTCTCCTCGGGTCAGCGCATCAACCGAGCCGCTGACGACGCCGCCGGGCTCGCCATCTCGGAGAAGATGCGGGCCCAGATCCGCGGGCTCAACCAGGCCATCCGCAACGCCCAGGACGGCATCTCGCTGGTCCGGACCGCCGAGGGCGCCTTGCAGGAGTACCACGCCATCCTGCAGCGCATGCGGGAGCTGTGCGTCCAGGCATCCAACGACACGCTGACGGACCAGGACCGGGCGGCCCTCCAGGACGAGATCGACCAGCTCATCCGGGAGGCCCGCGCCATCGCCACATCCACGGAGTTCAACCGGCACACCCTGCTGGACGGCAGCTTCCAGGGGCGCAAACTGCACATCGGGGCCAACGCCAACGCCGGCACCGTCGTCGACATCGCCAGCGCCCGCCCCGAAGACGTGGGAGCGGCCTGGGGCGACGGCAAGGCCATCGACACCACCCTCTTGAGCCTCACCAGCGGCGGGCTGGTCATCAACGGGGTCAGCATCGACCTGTCGGGGGCGACCAGCGTTGGCGAGGTGGTGGCGCGCATCAACGCGCAGAGAGCCAGGACCGGGGTCATCGCCGCGCGGGCCGGGCGCACGGTGGTCAGTCTAGGCTCCTACGTCGGACACTATGCGCCGGCGACCTTCACCCTCAACGGCG
>SPLK01000343.1_pt1 | contig 14403 bp, 16 predicted proteins | sample 2456111 | NCBI WGS metagenome assembly SPLK01 (sample SAMN11156906, study PRJNA527647) | hot springs metagenome | biome: Geothermal region; feature: Hot spring; material: tree branch in hot spring; isolation source: hot spring sediment rich in lignocellulosic material ... | reverse complement strand
TGTGGCGCCTCCCATCGCCGACGGTCTCGTCCATGAGCCAAGATGCAAGTCGTGTTCACTTCCACAGCGGCTTTTCCTGCTGGGCCGCCGCCTGCGCGGTCAGCGCACGCTCGCCGACGTCGCCTCGGCCGATCCCACGCGCATCACCGCCGCAGCGGGCGGGTACGACGAGACGTTGACCCGCTGGCGCCCCACCGCAGGGCCATAGAGGGGCAGCTCCCGCCAGAGGGTGGCGACGTAGCCCGTGCGGCCTTCCTCCTCGAGGCGGCCCTCGCCGGGGCCGAGGCTCGGGTCGATCCGCCGCTCCACGGGTGCCGGCGTCGCCCGCTCCACCACGGTCCTCAGCTGCCAGGGCAGGGCGACGGCATCGGACGGCGCCCAGAGCCGCACGACGAGTTCGTCGCCGTCGGCCCTCGCGCTGATGGCGACGGGGTAGGGATGGGAGTTCTCGAGCTTGAGGTCGATGAGGCCCCAGGCCACGGCCGCGTCTCTTGCGAGCGGCACGTACCAGACGGGCCGGGAGTGGGGCGCCCGCACCCGGGCCTGCAGGCCCGACAGGAGAGCGGCGTTGTAGAGCGTGGTCGAGGTCTGGCAGACCCCGCCCCCGATGTCCAGGGTGAAGCGTCCGTTGACGAGGACCGGCGCCTCCTTGTACCCGCGCTCCCGCACGCGCGGGCCGACCACCTCGTTGAAGGAGAAGGTGGCGCCGGGGCGCAGTACCAGCCCGTCCAGGGCCTGGGCGGCCAGCGCGAGGTTGACCGCTCTCTCTTGCTCGAGCGGGTCGTAGCGGGTGACGTAGGCCCCCAGCAGACGGGGGGACTTGAGGGGCTCCAGCTCCGCCTCGGTCAGGGACGGGGCCACCGTCTCCCACGGCACCTCGACAGGGCGAAGGCCTCCCTGCTGGAGCGCGGCCCGCAGCTCGCGGGCAAGGCCGCCGCGGTCCACCCTCCGGCCCGGACGGCCCGGCACGATGACGGCGCGACCCGGTTCTTCGACCCGCACGCGGGGCTCGATAGGGGGCTCTCCGGCGAGCCCGTCCAGGCGCGCCGCCAGGCGCTCGAGAGCCTCAGGCTCCGGTCCCTCGACCCGCACCGCCGGCTCCGTCTCGGCGAGCAGCGACCGGCCCGCATCCGGTCCGGCGGCAGGGCGGGTCGTCACGAGCCGCAGCCCCAGGCTGTCGGCCGTCACCTCCAGCCTCACCGAGCCCGCCACCACCACGAGGGTCTCGCCCGCTGGCCGGGCCGCCGCCGTCGGCGGGCTCGTGGCGCAGGCCACCACCCAGGCCGCTGCGGCCAGCATGGCCACCAGGGCCCCGCGCTGGCGCCAGATCCAGTACAACAGGGCGGCCAGCCCCAGCATCCCGTAGGCCAGCCACCGGCTCGCCACCGGCCGGCCAGTGCTGTCCAAGGCGTCACGCTGGAGCCGGACCGACTGCTTGAGGTGATGGACCGCCTCGTCGTAGCGGCCCATGCGTCGCAGGGCGGCGGCCAGGTTGTTGTGGGCGGGGGCGTAGTCGGGGTCGATGGCGAGGGCGCGGCGGTAGGCGGCCTCCGCCTCCTCCAGGCGGCCCTCCTGGAGACGGACGTTGCCCAGGTTGCTCCACGGTGCCGGGTACGCCGGGTCGAGTTGGGCGGCTCGCTCGAAGGCCCGGGCCGCTTCGGCGAGGCGCCCCAGGCGCGCCAGGCAGATGCCCATCTTGTTGAAGACGGGGGCATGGTCGGGATGCCGCTGTGCCAGGGCCTCAAGGCGCTCGAGGGCCTCGTCGAGCCGCCCCTCGTCCATGAGGGCCTGAGCACCGGCGAGGGCCTTCTGCAGCACCAGCCCCGCCCGCTCGTCAGCCTCCGGCGACGGGCGGGGGTCCGACCGGGAGGAGGTTGTCATCGGTCGCCTCCACCACCTCGATGCTGGCCAGGCAGTCTTGCACCAGCGCGGAAACGTCGAGCCGCTGCTCCGCCTCCTCCACCTTGCTCAGCGTCGGGCGCGTGGCGGGATGGCGAGCGACGAAGAGCGTGCAGCAGTCCTCGTACGGCTCGATGGAGGTGGCGTAGGTCCCGATCCGGTTGGCCAGGTCGACGATCTCCGTCTTGTCCATGCCGACCAGCGGCCGCAGCACCAGGCGGCCCGCGGCGACCTCGACGACGGACATGCTCTGGATCGTCTGGCTGGCCACCTGTCCCAGGCTCTCCCCTGTCAGGAGGGCATCGTATGCGTCCCGCTCGGCGATGGCCGTCGCGATGCGCATCATCATACGCCGCATCAGGATGACCCCGTACTCGGGCGGGCAGTGCCGGTAGATGGCCTTTTGGACGTCCGTGAACCGGACCAGGTAGAGCCGCATGCCCCCCTGCCAGGAGGCGAGGATGCGCCCCAGGCGCACCACCTTCTGCAGAGCCTGCTCGGTGGTGAAGGGCATGGCGTGGAAGTGGACCCCGTCGACCCGGAGGCCCCGCTTCATGCCCAGCCAGGCGGCCACCGGGCTGTCGATGCCTCCCGAGATGAGCGCGAGGGCCCGACCGCTGACGCCGACGGGCAGCCCGCCCGGTCCCGGGCGTTCGTCGCCGTAGACGAAGGCGACCCGATCGCGCACCTCCACGTGGAGGGTCAGCTCCGGCCGGTGGACGTCGACCCGCAGGCGCGAGCCGAAGCGTCGGAGCAGATGCGCCCCCAGGTGGTGGTTGAGCTGCATCGAGTCGAGAGCAAACGCCTTGTTGGAGCGCCGGGCGGCCACCTTGAAGGTCAGGGCGGGCTCCCCTTCGGCAGGCAGATGGCGATCGACCAGTGTCACCGCGGCGTCCTCGATGGCCGCCAGCTCCGCGGGAACCTCGAGGGCTGGCACGGCCCCGACCACTCCGAAGACGCGGGCGGCGACGCCGGCCGCTTGCTCGGCCACGGCCCAGGGGTCGCCCTTCTCGGTCGGGACATGGTCGGCGGCCAGCACCAGCCGTCCCCGGAGGTTTCGGATCCGGTAAGGGCCCAGGTGCGCGGCCGCTCGCCGCAGGTTGTCGGCGAGGCGCTGCTCGAACCAGGCGCGGTTGTCGCCCTTCAGTCCGACCTCACCGTATCGCACCAGGACGACGGGAGCCCGAGTGCTCTCAGCCACGTCCTCGCCCCCGTCCCACGAACGCGCTCAGCTCCTCCACGACGGCCGCCGTCCGGCGGATGGCCTCGTCGACCTCGTCCTCGCGCGTCATCAGGCCGAGGCTGAAGCGGACCGCGCCGGCCGCCAGTTCCTCGGGCACCCCCATGGCTAGCAAGACGTGGCTCGTACGAGCCTTGTGTGAGGAGCAGGCGGAGCCTACCGATACCAGCACGCCGGCCTCCTGGTCGAGATGGCCGGCCAGCACCTCGGCTCGCAACCCCTCGAAGGCGACGCAGACGATGTGCGGCGCCCGGCGCTCGGGATCGGCGGGCCCCAGGAGCTGCACGCCGTGCCCGATGCCCAAGAGCCCGTCCAGGAGCCGCTGACTCAGGCGGCGCAGGCGCTGCGTGGTCTCGGGCAAGTCCCGCCGTGCGAGGGCGGCTGCCACCCCGAAGCCGACGATTCCCGGGATGTTTTCGGTGCCGCTGCGCAGCCCGCGCTCCTGGCCACCCCCGACGACGAGGGGGTCGAGCCGGGCCCGGGGTCCGACGTACAGAGCACCGACACCCTTGGGGCCGTGAAGCTTGTGGGCGCTTATCGTCGCCAGATCCACGCCCAGCGCCTCCACGTCGAGCGGCAGCCTCCCCGCTGCCTGCACCACGTCGCTGTGCACCAGCACCTCGGGACGGCGCCGGCGCACCAGGCGCGCCACCTCGCCGACCGGCTGGAGGGCCCCGGTCTCGTTGTTGACCAGCATGACGGAGACGAGGAAGGTGTCGTCCTCCACCGCCCTCGCCACCGCCTCGGCGTCCACGATCCCCTCACGGGACGGGGCGATCCGTGTGACCCGGTAGCCTTGCGACTGCAGCAGCGCTGCCGCCTCCATCACCGACGGGTGCTCGATGGCGCTGATGACGAGATGGCGCCCGCGGCGACCTGCGGCTCGGGCCGCCCCCAGCAAGGCGAGGTTGTTGGCCTCGGTCGCGGATCCGGTGAAGACGATCCGCTCCTCCGGCGCGCCGAGCAGCGCCGCGACCTGGCGCCGGGCCTCGTCGAGGGCCTCGCGGGCGCGGGCACCCATCCGGTGGCGCGAGGAGGGGTTGCCGGCGGCCAGGGGGTCTTGAAGGACGGCCGTCATAGCCTGGACCACCTCGGGCCGTACCGGGGTCGTTGCGGCGTGGTCGAGGTAGATAAGGGGCGTGGTCGCGTCGGGCACCGGCATCATCACCTCGAAGGATCTGGGCGGGGAGACGAGGTCCCCCTTAGTATAGGCGCCGCCACGGCGCCCTTGCAAAGACCCAGTCGAGGGCCAACGCCACCAGCGCGGTCCAGCCCGCCAGAGGATAGAGCAGGTGGACGGCCTCTACGAAACCGTGCCGCGCGACAGGCAGGACCGACACGATGGCCAGCGCCGCCGATACCGGGCCGATCCGTCGCTCCGAGCGCGCCAGGCGCAGGGCCAGCCCTTCGAGGGGGGCGACCAGCGCGGACGCGGCCGCCACCGCGGTGGTATAGGCCGCCCCGGCGAGGAGGAGTGAGTGGAGGAGGCCTGCGGACGGGTGGAGACGCACCGCCGCCGTCATCAGCGGCATGGGTTGGGCGCTGCTACCTGCCAGGCCGACGGTCCACAAGCCGGCGCCAGCCACGAGCCCCACCAGGAGCCCACCCAGCGCACAAGCGCGGCGGGTCGCCGTCGCCTCGAGACGCAGTTCGCCCACCAGCCGCGCCACGGCGGCGCGGCCGAAGAGCGCGTTGCCGGCGGCGTAGACCAGCACGCCGCTCAGGCAGGTGCGCCACTGCAGCGCGCCGGGCACGAGCTCGGCAGCTGGCGCGTCGAGGAGGACGAGCGCGCTCCCGGCTCCCCAGGCGAGAGCCTCGAGCATCACCACGGCGGCGATGACGGGCCCGATGAGGCGGCTGAGGGGGGCGAGGCCCCGGCTGGCGGGCAAAGCGGCGCCTGCCCAGACGACCAGAGCGGCCACGAGGAGAGAACCCGCCGGCCCTGCTGGCACCGCAGCGGCCAGGTGTCCCAGCGCCGCCAGGGTAGCCGCCAGCGTGGTCCAGGCGAGCACCAGGCTCGTCACACGCAGCACCGCAGGGGGGCCCGATCCCCTCCCGGCGGCTGCAAAGGGTGACGCCATCAGGCCGATCAGCAGCCCGACGCCGACGGCGGCCAGAGGCCCCGCTGCCCCGCAGTCGCCCAGGAAGAGGACGAGTTCGCGCCCGCTGGCGAAGCCCGCACCCACCACTGCGCTGAAGAGGGTCCAGGCCACCGCTCGCGCCGCGACGTCCCCTACAGGCCCAGGCACGTTTGGCACCACGGGTGTATACGTGGCGCCGCCCCGACATATAACGTGAACGTCAGCCTGGGCCGCCGTCTCGGCCCTTCTCGCCAAGCTGCCACGGGGGCGGGGAGACTCGGAGTTGAAGTCGCGCGCCACTGGCAACCACGCGTCGGCGCTCCGAGAGGGCGTCGTCGAAGAGGGTCTCGTCGGTCGGGTCCATTACCGGGATCCACAAGCGGCGTGGCAACTGGCCGACTACCTGATTCAGGTACTGGAGGCCCATCCGGGCGCCTGGGAGCAGCCCGCGGTGGTCTGCATCGGCACGGACCGCTCCACGGGCGACGCGCTGGGCCCTTTGGTCGGATGGCAACTGGCTCGCATGGCCCCCCAGCTTAGGGTCTACGGCACGCTGGACGAGCCGGTACACGCCACCAACCTGTCAGAGACCCTGGCGCGCCTGGCGCGCGCGTCCCCCTCCTTCGTCCTGGCCATCGATGCCTGCCTGGGTCGCGCGGAGAACGTCGGCAGCCTCACCGTCCGTTCGGGTCCGTTGCGCCCGGGGACCGGCGTGCGCAAGAGCCTGCCGGAGGTGGGCCACGCCCACATCGTGGGCGTCGTCAACGTGGGTGGCTTCATGGAGTACCTGGTGCTGCAAAACACGCGGCTCGGCATCGTCTGGCAGATGGCCCAGGTCATCGCCGCCGGGGTCGTCCATGCCGCCAAGCAGGCCAGCGACCTGCTTCACATGCGAAGCCGCGCCTTTTCGTGAACGGCCGCCACGACGGCCCGCTCGTCGAGGCCTCGTGCCTCCAACACGGGAGCCTCGGTCCGGCGACGCAGGTCGCCGGTGATGTCCGCATCGATGCCGCTCAAGACGACCACAGCCACCTGGTCCAGCGGGGCGCTGTGCAGCGGCTGCACCTCGTACCCGGCCTGCTCCAGGGTGGAGCGCAGCCGCATCATCTCGTCGTCCAGAGCCACGATGGGGCGACGGGTTTGGGTCACGGGGGATTCCCTCCTCGCCCCTAGCTTTGGCCTACGTCGTCGACGTCATGCCTCGGCGGGGCGGCGGAAGGTGGCCAGCTCCTGGAGGAGGGAGACCACCACGGCGTCGTCGACGGGGCGGAAGTCATCGTACCAGTGACCGACCGCCTCCAGGTCGGATGGGGTCGTGAGCGCCACGACGCGGTCGCACTCGTCGAGGATGAGCCGGGCACTGGCGCGAGCGGCGACGGGGGCGGCGATCACCACCGGGCGGGCTCCCAGCTGACGGACGTAGCGCGCGGCCGCGATGGCAGTGTAGCCGGTGGCCAGTCCATCGTCGACGACGAGGGCCGGGCGCCCCTGGATGTCCGGCAGCTGCCCGTACAGGCGCTCTCGCTGCCGGGCCTGTTCGATGGCCGTCGAGATCGCCCGCTCGAGCTCGTCCGGCTCGATGGCGAGGACCCGCACGGCTTCGTGGTTGATGACGACCGTGCCATCGGGCGCGACGGCCCCGACGGCCAGCTCGGGGTTGAGAGGGTGGGCGACCTTCTTGACCGAGACGGCGTGCAACGGCCAGGCAAGCCTCCGTGCCACCTCGGCCGCCACGACGATGCCGCCCCTCGGGATGCCCAGGACATAACCGGGCCCTGCTGCGCAGGAAGCCAGCAGGGCCCCCAGGCGCCGGCCTGCATCGGCCCGGTCCTTGAAGCGCAAGACCCGGTCACCTCGCTGTCAGGGCTCGGTGTGCTCCCCGGGATGCGCCTCCACTCTATGGTCACTCGGCCGCTTCGTCGCGTGGCTGGGGTGCGAAGTTGGGGTGCTCGACGGAGACCGGGGCCCTGCGGTCGGGCATGGTCATGGCGCACTTGCCGTCGAGACGACCCCCCTCGTTGACCACCAGGATGGGGGTCTCCACATCGCCGCGGATGCGTCCCGATGCGGCGAGCTCGAGCCGGGCCGTGGCGTGCACCTGTCCTTGTACCTCGCCCGCCACCAGGACCGAGGCCGCCTGCACATCGGCCACGATCACGCCGCTCTCTCCCACGATGAGGTCGCCGCTGGTCTGGATGCTGCCCTCGACGCGCCCGTCGACCCGCAGTGAGCCCGAGCCCTTGATATCCCCCTTGATCTCGGTCCCCTTACCCACGATGGTCTCCACCGCCGCAGGATCGGGGGGCCCCGCCGGGACCTGGATGTCACGTCGCGACCGGATCACCGGTGGTCTGCCTCCTTTGTTTGGATGTCTGCTCAGGGCAGGTAGTGGAGCGGGTTGACAGGGCGGCCGTTGACCCGCACCTCGTAGTGGAGGTGGGGGCCGGTGCTCAGCCCGGTCGAGCCCATGGCCCCGATGACCTGTCCCTTCGTGACCCGCTGCCCCACCTTGACCTGAATCCGAGAGAGGTGCGCGTACAGCGTCTGGCGCCCGTAGCCGTGGTCGATGATGATAGCCAGACCGTACCCGCTGCGGCGCCCGGCCGATATCACCCTACCATCGGCAGCTGCCCGGATGGGGGTCCCCACCATGCCGGCAATGTCGACTCCGTAGTGGTAGTCGGACTGGCCCGTGATGGGGTGCGTCCGGGGCCCGTATCCCGAACTCAGCCAACCCTCGGTCGGCCAGATGGAGGGCGTATGAGCCCGCATCCGCACGAACTCGAGGGTCCTCGACCGCAGACTCTGGAAGTGTTCGTCGTAGACCTGCACGCTGTCGTCCGCGTAGCGCAGGGCAGCCGCCACGATGGGGATCACCTCAGGCGCCGAAAGCGGACCGCCCTGCCCCGTCCGCCCATCGCTCTGGACCACCTGCCGTACGGGTGGCAGCGCGGGGGGCGGCACGGCGTCGGCACGAGCCAGCATCTCCCGCAACTCCGCGCTGGCAGCGGCCAGCCGTTGGAGCTCTTGTTGAATGCCGACGGCCTCGGCCATCAGCACCTCGAAGTTGCTCTGCTCATCGATGTAGGCACGTTCAAGCGTGGCGTAGCGGTCCAGCTGCAGGGCTAGCCGCCCGCTGAGGATGGCCTGCCGATGGAGAGCCGTGACGTAGGAGGTGGAAAGCCACAGGAGAGCGACCAAGAGAAAACCGACCGCTGCGCGGAGCGCGTCATAGGTCCGACGCCGCAGGCGCAAGGAGCGAACGACGCCGCCGTCGTGCGGAACGATGGCGATGGTGATGTAGGGCTCGTTGCGCTTCCTCGCCATCCAGGCGGGCAACCCCCGTTATCGGCCCCCACCCCGTGCGCCTGGGGTTCGACGGCATCACGGTCGACTCCTGCCAGGCCTCGAACGGGGCCGCAGGAGCTCGGATCCCGGGCTCCCGCCTGGGACTATGGGAGATGTTCCACGTGGAACACGGCCGACGTAGCCCTGCTCAACGCACCCCGCCTATCGCCACCCGCTCGTCGACCTGTCCCAGCAACTCGACGAGACGCACGAGTTCCTCTTCACCGTAAAACTCGATCTCGATCCGACCCTTGCGACGCCCCTCGCGAATCACGACTCGGGTGCCCAGCGCGCGCTCCAGCGCCGCTTCCACCTCGCTCCAGCGTCGGCCCACTTCATGCCGGGCCGCTGCCTTTCGGCGACTTCCCGCCGCCGCGCCGCTCGCCGCGTCCTCGAGTCCCTGCGCGAGCTGTCGCGCCAGCTCCTCCGTCTCCCGTACCGACAGCCCGGCCTCCAGCACCCGCTTCGCCAGCTCCACACGCGCCCGCCCGGGCGGTGCCGCCAGCAGGGCCTTGCCGTGGCCCGCGCTCAGCCGACCATCCCGCAACGCCTCCCGGATCTCGGGCTCCAGCTCCAGCAGCCGCAGCGTGTTGGCCACGGTGGGCCGCTTGCGGCCCACCGCCTGTGCCACGTCCTCCTGGCTGAGGCCGAACTCCTCCATCAGCCGGCGGTACGCCTCGGCCTCCTCCAGTGGATTGAGATCCTCCCGCTGCAGATTCTCGACCAGGGCCATCTGCAGCATCTCCCGATCCCCCACCGGCCGTATCACGGCGGGGACGGTCGTCAGGCCCGCCAGCTGGGCAGCCCGCCACCGGCGCTCGCCCACGACCAACTCGTAGCGCACCGGCTCCCGCCCGACGACCGGACGGACCACCACGGGCTCCAGTACCCCGTGGGCCCGGATGGACTCCGCCAGCTCCTGCAGTTCCTCGTCGTCGAACTGGCGGCGCGGCTGGTAGGGGTTGGGCGCCACCTCAGAGACGGCCACCTCGCGCAGCCGTTCGCCTTCAGGCCGGGGGGTGGCGCTTTCCGGTATCAGCGCCCTAAGCCCGCGCCCGAGCGCTTGACGGCTCATAGCGCATCACCTCCTCCGCCAGGGACCGATAGGCCTCGGCTCCTCGGCACTGAGGGTCGTACAGGACGATGGGCTTGCCGTAGCTCGGCGCCTCGGTGAGACGGACGTTACGGGGGATCAGGGTCTCGAAGACCCGCACGCGCCCCGCGAAGAAGGAGCGCACGTCATCTACCACTTGCTGCGAGAGATTGGTGCGCGAGTCGTACATCGTCAGCACCACCCCCGCGACGCCCAGGTCGGGGTTGAGGTGCTCCCGCACCATCTCCACGGTGCGCATGAGCTGGCTCAGCCCTTCCAGGGCGTAAAACTCGCACTGGATGGGCACCAGCACCTTGTGGGCCGCCGCCATCCCGTTGATGGTCAACAGCCCCAGCGACGGGGGCGAGTCGATGATGACGTAGTCGTAGCCGTCCTCGACGGGCTCCAGCCCTCGCTTCAGTCGAAACTCCCGGGAGAGCGCGCTCACCAGCTCGATCTCAGCGCCCGCCAGGTCGATGGTGGCCGGCGCCACCTCCAGCCCCGACACCTCCGTCGGTCGGATGATGGCCTCGATGGGCTGCTCCCCCATCAAGACGTGATAGATGCAGGCGGACAGCCCTCGCTTGTCGATCCCCACGCCCGTGGTGGCATTGCCCTGGGGGTCGACGTCCACCAGGAGCACCCGGTGCCCCGCCACCGCCAGGTACGCGGCGAGGTTGACCGCTGTCGTGCTCTTGCCGACCCCGCCCTTCTGATTGACCACCGCCAGGATCCGCGCCAATCTCGTCGTTCAACTCCTTCCACGCCGGTCGCGCCCGGACGACTTGGCCTTGGCCAGCTTGACGACGAAGGTCCACGCCGTGTCGTCCTCGTGTTCTTCAAGAGCTGCTTCGAGTCCAGCCTTGCGGGCCTGACGCACCACCTGCCGAAGCCCGTTGACGAAGATCCGGGCGTCCCCGTAGACGGCCCGCACACGTCGCCGCCGTTCCGGCCCCTTGAGCAGCCCTTCGACCAGCCGCTCGCTCTCTTCGGCACTGAGCTGGCGTTCCGCGATGATCTTGACCGCTTGCAGCTGCTGAGCAGGATCTTCCAGACGAAGGAGGCTTCGGCTCTGCCGCTCCCCGAGGCCCCGTTCGCGGATGATGGCCCGCACCTCCTCGGGCAGCCGCAGCAGGCGTAGCTTGTTGGCGATGGCCCCCTGACTGCACCCGAGGCGCCGCGCCAACTCCTCTTGCGTCAGACCGAACTCCTCCATCACGCGGCGGAAACCCTCCGCCTGCTCCAGGAAGTGGAGCTCGGCACGCTGCAGGTTTTCGATGAGGGCCCACTCGGCCGCGGTCCGGTCGTCGGCGTCCCGCACGATGGCGGGCACCTTGGTCAGCCCCGCCATCTGAGCCGCCCGCCAGCGCCGCTCGCCCGCCACCAGCTCATAGCCACCCTCGACCCGTCGCACGAGGATGGGCTGAAGCACCCCGTGCTCCTGGATCGACCGGGCCAGTTCCTCCAGCTCGGACTCGGGCAGGGTGCGCCGGGGCTGGTAACGCCCCGGCCGAATCTGGGCGGTCTCGATCCACTGGACCTCCACGCCGCCCTCGGCCGCCGGGATGGGCTTGGACGCGGCCGTTGCCTTGACCCTCAGCAACTCTCCCAGTTTCACGCGTCCGTCTGCGCCTCCTTGCCCGCCGACTATGAGCCGGGCTGGTTGGCCGCATTCTTCAAGGCCTGTCCGCCTTCCTCTCGCAAAAACCCGAGACACGTCCTAGCTGGCCGGGACGACGCGGGAATGCTGCCGGCGTCGCCGCCACCTTGCGAGAGCAGACCACCACCCGCTCGATGGGTCCCGGCAGCTCCAGGCGGTGGGCCTCCGGCTCGGACAAGCCCAGCGCGGCCGCGATCCGCCGCCCGGCCTCCCATTCCTCTACGAACCGCGGCCCTTTCATCACCAGCACCATCCCGCCCTGCCTCAGCAGGGGCGCGCACAGCTCCAGGCTCAGCGCGAGGCTCCCCACCGCTCGGATGGTCGCGAAGTCAAACCTCTCCCGCCAGGTGGGGTCCCGCCCCATCTGCTCGGCACGCTCACGCATCACCCGGACGTTGGCGAGCTCCAGCGCGCGTACCGCCTCCTCGAGGAAGAGGGCCTTCCGCAACACCGACTCTACCAGGGCCACCCGCAGCTGCGGCCGGAGAACGGCGATGACCAGGCCCGGAAAGCCCGCCCCGCTGCCCACGTCCACCACGGTCCCCCGGGCCTCGGGGCCGATCCACCGGCCCAGGGAGAGGGAGTCGAGGTGATGCTTGACCAGCACCTCGCGTCGGTCGCGTACGGCCGTCAGGTTGGTCTTGCGGTTGGCCTCCAGGAGCAGGGACGTTAGCCGGACTAACTTCTGCGCCACCTCTACAGTGATGTCGACACCGAGCGCCCCCGCCCCCTCGATCAGGGCCTCGATCTCTCCCTGCTCCACGTCCGTCCCTCCATGAAGAGGGGGCGGCCGTCGCCGGCCGCCCCCTCGACGCTCAGCCCTACGACGGCTCCGCTCGACGCGGTGTCGACCGACCTCGGGGTCGCTGCCCCTCGGGCGGCCGCTGCTCCTCCTTGGGGAAGATCACCACCCGCCGATTGGGCTCCTCGCCCTCGGACCGGGTCTCCACCGCCGGGTCGTCCTTGAGCGCGAGGTGGACGATCCGCCGCTCCGCGGCGGTCATCGGCTCCAGCGCCACCCGCCGCCGCTCCTGCCGCGCCCGCCGGGCGGCCTGCTGGGCGATCTGCCGCAGCGCCGCCTCTCGCCGGCGCCGGTAGTCGCCGGCATCCAGCACCAGCCTCAGCGGCCCGGCGCCCGGCCCCCGGTTGGCCACCACGTTGGCCAGGTACTGCAGGGCATTGAGGGTCTGGCCCCGGTGCCCGATCAGCAGTCCGGCCCGTTCGGAGACCACGTTGAGATGGTAGGCGCCCGGTCCCAACCGCCGCGTCTCGATGGCCCCGGGGATCCCCATCAGCCGGATCACTTCTCGCACGAAGGCACGCCCGCGCTCCAGCCGAGCGCGCTCGCCCTCCTCGTCGGAGGCGGCGCCCCGAGCAGGCTCCTCGGGCTCGGGATCGGCGCGACCGTCGAGATCCGGCTCCGGCTCCGTCCGGGGATGTTTGACCGTGACCCGCACCCGAGCCAGCCGCCCCCCGAGCCAGCTCAGCAGCCCCTTGTTGGCCTCCTCGAGGACCTCGACGATCACCTCGTCACGCTCGACGCCCAGCTCGTCGAGCGCGGCTTCCAGCGCCTCCTCCACGTTGCGTCCGGACTTGACGACGGAGCGAGGGGCACTCATGAAGCCCTGACGCCTCCTCTCGCCTCTACCAGCCGCTTCTGGAAGAACCAGTACTGGGCGTACGTGAACAGGCTGCTCACGGTCCAGTAGAGCGCCAGCCCCGTCGGAAAGCTGGCCGCGAAGACGGCGCTGACCAGCGACATGATCAGCATCGTCTGCCCTTGCCGGGGATCGGTGACCGACACCTTCATCGATACGTACTGGGACAAGCCCGTGAGGATGGGCCAGACGAGGTAGGGGTCCCGCACGCTCAGATCCCAAAACAGGAAGAGGCTCCCCTCGGGGAGCCGCCGTAACGCCAGGAAGAGCCCCCACAGGATGGGAAGCTGCACGAGCGCCGGCAGACAGCCGCTGAAAGGATTGATCTTATGCTCTCGGTAGAGCTCCATCATCCGGCGCTGCAGTTCCTGGGGGCGGTCCTTGTACTTCTTCTGCAGTTCCTGCAGCATGGGCTGGATGCGCTTCTGACCCTCGAGGGCCCGAAACTGCGCCACCCCCAGCGGCAACAGCACCAGCCTCACCAAGAGCGTCAGCCCGATGACCGCCAGCCCGTAGTTGCCGCTCACGCCCCGCAGTTGCTCCAGTAGCCACCACAGTCCATCGGCCAACTGATCCACGGTCGCCCCAACCGCCTCTCCGCGCGTAACCCCTCGAAGAGGGTCTCAAGGGACGGGATCGTACCCACCGGGGTGCCAGGGATGACACCGGGCGATCCGCCGGAGAGCGAGCCACGTCCCCTTGATGGCCCCGTTCCGCACCAGGGCCTCCTCGGCATAGGCAGAGCAACTGGGATAGAAGCGGCAGACAGGCGGCGTCCAGGGCGAGATCCACCGCCGGTAGACGCCCACCACGGCGGCGAGAGCCCTACCGAGGGGCCAACCGCCCCCGCTCATGCGGAGTCGACCCATGCGCCCGCCCGCTTCAGCGCAATCCGTAGCGCTTCCCTCAGCTCGCCGAAGTCCGCGTCCCGGCAACCCGGGCGCGCCGAAAGGACCACGTCCATCCCGCGCCGCACGCCCTCCAGCTCGAGCCGGAGCGCCTCCCGCAGGCGTCGGCGGACGCGGTTTCGCGTCACCGCCTTGCCGACCCGGCGGCCCACCGCGAACCCGACCCGTACGCCTGTACACGGCCCCGGCGCTGCCCATGCGGTCACCAGGTGCGTGGCCCCACGCCGCCCCGACCGAAAGACCCGGTCGAAGTCGCGCCGCGCCACCAGGCGGTAGAGCCCTGGCGCCCACCGCCGGCCGCTCAGCTCACGGTCAAGCGGGCCCGGCCCTTGGCCCGCCGGCGCTTCAACACCTTCCGGCCGCCCGGCGTGGACATCCTCCGGAGAAAGCCGTGGACACGTCGGCGATGGCGGCGCTTGGGCTGGAACGTTCTTTTCATGCTCTTTCCAAACTCCTCCGAAATGCGCCGAAACCGGCCCGGATGGGGCCTGTGGCGTGATGAGGCGCCGTCGGCGC
>SPLK01000341.1_pt1 | contig 14438 bp, 10 predicted proteins | sample 2456111 | NCBI WGS metagenome assembly SPLK01 (sample SAMN11156906, study PRJNA527647) | hot springs metagenome | biome: Geothermal region; feature: Hot spring; material: tree branch in hot spring; isolation source: hot spring sediment rich in lignocellulosic material ... | reverse complement strand
TGCGTTACGATTCATAGGGGAGGTGACCGGGCCCATCGGGGTCGGTCATGAGTAGCGGCGTGCAGGCGGCCGCGGCGTTGGATGCGCCGCTCGAGGCTCTCATCGAGAGGGTGCGTGCCTACCATCCCTCCGTGGACACGGAGCTGCTGGCCAAGGCCTACCGATTCGCGAGGGAGGCCCACGCGGGGCAGCTGCGCGACTCGGGGGAGTCGTTCTTCCTGCACCCGGTGGAGGTGGCGCGCATCCTGGCCGACCTGGAGGTGGACGTGGCCACCATCGCCGCGGGCCTGCTCCACGACGTGCTGGAGGACACCCCCGTCACGGTCGAAGAGCTGGAGCAGGCCTTCACGCCGGAGATCGCCCGCCTGGTGGACGGGGTCACCAAGCTGAGCAAGATCCCGTTCCAATCCCGGGAGGCGCAGCAGGCCGAGAACCTCCGCAAGATGTTCCTGGCCATGGCCGAGGACCTGCGGGTGGTGCTGATCAAGCTGGCCGACCGCCTCCACAACATGCGCACGCTGCGCCACCTGCCTCCGGAGCGCCAGCGCAAGGTGGCGCAGGAGACACTGGAGATCTACGCCCCCCTGGCCCACCGCCTGGGCATCTGGCAGATCAAGTGGGAGATGGAGGACCTGGCGCTGCGGTACCTGGACCCCACCGCCTACTACCAGCTCGTGCAGGCGGTGGCCAAGAAGCGCACCGAGCGCGAGGGCGAGCTGGAGGAGGTCATGGAGATCCTGCGGGCCCGGCTGCGGGAGATGGGCATCGACGGCCGGGTCCAGGGTAGGCCCAAGCACTTCTACTCCATCTACCAGAAGATGCGCACCCAGGGGCGCACCCTGGACGAGATCTACGACCTGATGGCGGTGCGGGTCATCGTCAACGACGTCAAGGAGTGCTACGCCGTCCTGGGCATGGTGCACAGCCTGTGGAAGCCCATCCCCGGCCGCTTCAAGGACTTCATCGCCATGCCCAAGTCCAATTTGTACCAGTCGCTGCACACCACGGTCATCGGGCCCCGGGGCGAGCCCCTCGAGGTGCAGATCCGCACGCAGCAGATGCACGACGTGGCCGAGCGCGGCATCGCCGCCCACTGGCTGTACAAGGAGCGGCGGTCGGCCACCGCCTTCGACGCCAAGGTGGCGTGGCTGCGGCAGGTGATGGAATGGCTCCGGGAGATGAAGGATCAGGATCCCCACGAGTTCATGGAGACCCTCAAGATCGACCTCTTCGAGGACGAGGTCTTCGTCTTCACGCCCAAGGGCGACGTCAAGAGCCTGCCGGCCGGCGCCACCCCCGTCGACTTCGCCTTCGCCGTCCACACTGACATCGGGCTGCGCTGCTCGGGCGCCAAGGTCAACGGCCGGCTGGTGCCCCTGGACTACCGCCTTCGCAACGGCGAGATCGTCGAGATCGTCACGGCCAAGCACGGCCAGCCGAGCCAGGACTGGCTCAAGTTCGTCAAGACCTCCAAGGCCCGCAGCAAGATCCGCAGCTTCCTCAAGGAGGCCCGCCGCGAGCAGAGCGTCGAGAGAGGGCGGGAGCTGTTGGAGCGGGAGGCCAAGCGCTTCGGCATCGACCTGGCCGAGGCCTCCCGCCACGACGCCCTGGCCTCCGTGGCCCGTCGCTACGGCCTGGTCGGCGTCGACGACCTCTACTCGGCCATCGGCTTCGGCCGCATCTCCCCGATGCACGCCCTGGGGCGGCTGGTGGGGCGCGAGGAGCTGGTGGCACGGGCTCGCCAGCAGCGCCTGCAGGGGGCGGGGGCGCGCCAGGGGCGCACGACGCCGGCCACCGTCGGCGTCAGCGTCGAGGGTGCCGACAACGTCCTGATCCGCTTCTCCAAGTGCTGCAGCCCGGTGCCGGGCGACCCTATCGTGGGCTACGTGACGCGCGGGCGCGGCATCTCGGTGCACCGGGCCGACTGTCCCAACGTGCAGACACTGGTCGACGAGCCGCAGCGCCGGGTCGAGGTCCGATGGAACCGGGTCCCCGGCGCGGTCTACCCCGTGGAGCTGCGCATCGAGGCCCACGACCGGGTCAACCTCCTCTCCAACGTCATCAACGCCATCTCCGACGGCAAGACCAACATCGAGGCGGTCCAGACCCGCACGACCCGCCAGCACCTGGCCATCATCCACGTGGTGGTGGACGTGGGCGGCATGGACCAGCTGGACGACGTGGTACGACGGGTCCGCAAGGTGGAGGGCATCATCGACGTGCGACGAGCCGAGCCCGTCCCCTCCGGCGCCGGGGAGCCCCGGCCCTAGAGGGAGGCCGCGTTCGCGTGCGAGCGGTGGTGCAGCGGGTCAGCCGGGGCCGTGTCGTCGTCGACGGTCAGCCGGTGGGCGAGATCGGGCGGGGTCTGGTGGTCTTCGTCGCCGTGGAGCGGGACGACACGGACTCCGACGTGGCATGGCTGGCCGACAAGCTGGTCCACTTGCGCATCTTCGACGACGAGGCGGGCCGGCTCAATCGCAGCGTGGCCGACGTGCAGGGGTCGGTGCTCCTGGTCTCCAACTTCACCGTGGCCGGCGACGCCAGCCGCGGCAGGCGACCCGGCTTCGAGCGAGCGGCGCCCGCCGTGGAGGCTCGGGCGTGGTTGGAAGCGCTCAAGGAGGCGGTGGCGGCCCGGGGGGTGCCCGTGGCGACCGGGAGTTTCGGTCAGTCCATGCAGGTGCTGGTCGAGTGCGACGGGCCCGTCACGCTGGTCGTCGAGCGCCGGCGGTAGGCCCGAGCCGACAGGCCCGGCCCTGGACGCCCCGCGGGCGCCGGGGATAGAATGGGCCTGTTCCGGTGGGAAGTGGGGTTGCGAGCGGACATGTTCATGGAGCGGCTGCGCCGCCAGATGAAGTGGATCATCATCGCGGTCGCGGTGGCCTTCGCCGTGACGCTGGCCTACGTGGGCATCCCCGCCGTGCAGGGCGACCGCGGCGCGGAGGCCGCCATCGCACACGTCAACGGCGATGCCATCGCGATGGCCACCTTCCAGCAGGCCTATCTCGACCAGCTGCGGTCGTACGAGCAGGCCCAGGGCTCGGTACGGCCGACGGACATCGAGGAGATCAAGTACCGGACCCTCAACCAGCTCATCGCCATGCGCCTGCTGCTGCAGGCCGCCCGGGACGAGGGCATCCGCGTGGGCCGTGGCGAGGTCAACGACCGGCTGTCCCGCATCCGTGACGCCTTTCCCTCCCGGTCGGAGTACGAGCGTCAGCTGCGCTTGCGCAACATGACCGAGGCCGATCTGCGCAAGGCCATCGAGGAGGGCCTCATGGCCGAGAAGCTCCAGGCCAAGCTGGCCGAGCAGCTGCAGGTGACCGACGAGGAGGTGGCGCGGGCTTACGAGCAGGTGAAGCTGCGCCAGATCCTGGTGCGGCCCGCGAGCACCGCCGAGGCCGATACCCGGGCTGCCCTGGCGCGTGCTCGGGAGCTCGTGAGGCGGATCCGCGGGGGTGCCGACTTCGCCGAGGTGGCGAAAGAGCAGTCCGACGACGAGCTGACCCGGGAGTCGGGTGGCGATCTGGGCTTCGTCGGTCACGACGTGCTGCCCGAGCCGGTGGAGGCCGTGGCCTGGGATCTGGAGCCCGGCGCCGTCTCCGACCCCATCGAGACCGACGAGGGTTACTACGTCATCCAGGTGGTCGAGCGCAAGGCGGCCGCGGGCGAGGAGTTCGAGAAGGCCAAGCCGGACCTGCTGGAGCAGATCCGACAGGAGAAGGCCGACGAGCACTTCGCCCGGTGGTTTGCCGACTTGCGCAACAGCGCCGAGGTCTCCATCCTCGACCCACAGCTGGCAGCCCGTGACGCGCTCGCGCGGGGCGACGCCGAGCGGGCCCTGGAGCTGTACGACCAGGCGGCGCTGGTCTACCCCGACGACGCCTACGTGCAGTACGGCAAGGCGGTGGCGCTGCTGCAGCTGCAGCGTGTCGACGACGCCCTGGCCGCGTTGAGCCGCGCCACGGAGCTGGCGCCGAGCGACCCGGTACTCCACCTGGCACTGGGCAACGTGTACCAGCAGAAGGGTGACAAGGAGAAGGCGGCCGAGGCCCTGCGCAAGGCCTCCTCGCTGGCGCCCATGGACATGCAGATGCACCTGACCCTCTACATGCTCTTCAGCAGCATGGGGCTCGACGAGGATGCCCGGCGCGAGGAGCAGGAGCTGGAGAAGATCCAGCAGGTGCTGGAGGAGCAGCGGCGGGCGCAGGAGGAGTTCTTGCGGCGGCTCCAGGAGCAGCAGCAGGGCTCCCAGTCGGGCGGGGCGAGCGACGACGCGGCGTCCGCCGACGCCAGCTCGCAGCCGGAGGCGTCGTCCGGTGGCGCCACCCAGGACGCCGCGGCTCCGCAGCAGCGCTAGCCGTCTCATCCACCGAAGGGAAGCGACGCCGGGCACCATGGAGATGAAGGCGCCCCGTGGGACACAGGACGTCTTGCCGGGCCGGTCGGCGGCCTGGCTCCGCCTGGAGGCCATCACCCGCGATGTGATGGCCTCCTTCGGATACCGGGAGATCCGCACGCCCATCTTCGAGCACACGGAGCTCTTCAGCCGGGGCGTGGGCGAGGCCACCGACGTCGTCGAGAAGGAGATGTACACCTTCGAGGACCGCTCGGGGCGGAGCATCACGCTGCGTCCCGAGGGGACGGCGCCGGTAGCGCGTGCCTACATCGAGCACGGCATGCATCTGTGGCCGCAGCCGGTCAAGGTCTTCTACATCGGCCCCATGTTTCGCTACGAGCGGCCCCAGGCCGGGCGGCTCCGCCAGCACTACCAGATAGGGGCCGAGGCGCTGGGATCGGCCGACCCCGCCCTCGACGCCGAGGTCATCGTCCTGCCCATCGAAATCTTCCGCCGGATGGGGCTTGGGCGCTTCGAGGTGCACCTCAACAGCATCGGCTGTCCGCGGTGCCGTCCCGTTTACCGCGAGCGCCTGCTGGCCTACCTGCGTCCCAGGGCCGACCAGCTGTGCCAGAGCTGCCAGCGGCGCCTCGAGCGGAGCCCTCTGCGGGTGCTCGACTGCAAGGTGCCCTCCTGCCGGGAGGTGACCCAGGACGCGCCGAGCGCGGTCGACTCGCTGTGCGACCAGTGCCGGGCGCACTTCGATGCGCTGCGCGCACACCTGGACCGGCTGGAGGTGCCGCACGTGCTGGATTTCCGGCTGGTGAGGGGCTTCGACTACTACACCCGCACCGTCTTCGAGGTGCTGGCGGAGGACCTGGGCGCACAAAACGCGGTGGCCGGCGGGGGGCGCTACGACGGGCTGGTGGAGACCCTGGGCGGCAAGCCGACGCCCGGGGTCGGCTTCGCCTCGGGCATGGAGCGGGCCCTGCTGGCCGCCTCGGAGGCGGGCGAGCAGCTGGAGGAGCCGGGCTGGCTCGACGTCTTCGTGGCCTCCGAGGGCGAGGGCGGGCGCGACGAGGCGCTGCGGCTGCTGTACCGCCTGCGGCGCGCCGGCCTGCGGGCCGACGTCGACTACCAGGGGCGCAGCCTCAAGGCGCAGCTCAAGCTGGCCGACCGGGCGGGCGCCCGGGTCGCGGTCATCGTAGGCGGCGACCGGGGCAAAGACGAGGCGGCGAGGCCCTACGTGGTGCGGCATCTCGGCACCGGGCATCAGGAGCAGGTGTCGACCGAGGAGATCGACGCGCTCCTGGCGAGATGGCTGGCGACGGAGGAGACGGATTCGAGGAGAGAGCCATGGCGGAGCAGGGCTACGGCACCCTCTTGAAGCGGACGCACGAGGCGGGGACGCTGCGGGAGCAGCATGCCGGGCAGGTCGTGAGGCTCGACGGCTGGGTGTTGCGGCGCCGGGACCACGGCGGGCTCATCTTCATCGACTTGCGGGATCGCAGCGGCATCGTCCAGGTGGTGGTCACCCCCGACGCCGGTCGGGAGGTCTTCGCGCTGGCCGAGCGCCTGCGCAGCGAGGACTGCATCGGGGTGGCCGGCGAGGTGCGCCGCCGCCTGCCCGGGATGGAAAACCCAAACCTGGCCACGGGTGCGGTGGAGGTGGTGGCGAGCCGGCTGATCCGCTACAGCGCGTCGGCCACGCCGCCCTTCCCGGTGGATCAGACGACGGAAGTGGACGAGGCGTTGCGGCTGCGCTACCGCTACCTGGACCTGCGGCGGCCCGGGATGCTCGAGCTGCTGCGCTTGCGGCATCGGGTCAACGCGATCATCCGCAGCTACATGGACGAGCACGGCTTCGTCGAGGTCGAGACCCCCATGCTGACGCGCTCCACCCCGGAGGGGGCGCGCGACTTCGTGGTGCCGTCACGCCTTCATCCCGGCCACTTCTACGCGCTCCCCCAGTCGCCCCAGCTGTTCAAGCAGCTGCTGATGGTGGCCGGGCTGGACCGTTACTACCAGATCGCTCGCTGCTTCCGTGACGAGGACCTGCGGGCGGACCGCCAGCCCGAGTTCACCCAGCTCGACGTCGAGATGGCCTTCGTGGACGAGGAGGACGTCTTGCGCCTCACCGAGGGTCTGATGGCGCGGCTGTTCGAGGAGTTGTTGGGGATCCATCTGTCGCTGCCGCTGCCCCGGCTGTCCTACGCCGAAGCCATGTCCCGCTATGGCTCCGACAAGCCGGACCTGCGGGCGCCGGGGCGGCTCCACGACCTGACGGCAGCCTTCGAGGGCAGCTCCTACCGCATCTTCGCGGAGGCGGTGGCGAGGGGCCAGCGGCTCAAGGCGCTGACGCTGCCCGCCACGTTGAGCCTCTCCAGGCGCGAGCTCGACGAATGGGTGGAAAGGGCGCCGCAGCTGGGTCTCAAGGGCCTGACGTGGGCGGTCGTGCAGGGAGGCGAGCTGCGCTCGCCCGTCGCCCGGCACCTGGGCGAGCGAGAGAGGCAGGCGCTGCTGGAGCTGGCGGCGCAGGAGTCGGCGGGCTGGATCTTGGTCACCGCCGACGAGGAGGAGCGGGCCGCGACGGCGCTGGGCCGCGTCCGCCTGGAGGTGGCGCAGGCCCACGGCGCCATCCCCCAGGACCAGTGGGCGCTGTGCTGGGTCGTCGACTTCCCCCTGCTGGAGTGGAGCGACGAGGAGGGCCGGTGGCAGGCCCGCCACCACCCGTTCACGTCGCCGAGGCCCGACGATCTGGACCGCCTGGAGGCGGACCCGGGCCGCGTGAGGGCTCGCGCGTACGACCTGGTGCTCAACGGGGTGGAGCTGGGCGGCGGGAGCATCCGCATCCACGACCGCGGCGTGCAGCAGCGGCTCTTCGCCGTGCTGGGTCTCGACGAACAGGAGGCGCGCCGCCAGTTCGGCTTCCTGCTGGAGGCCTTCGAGTACGGGCCGCCGCCCCATGGCGGCATCGCGTTGGGGCTGGACCGGGTCGTCATGCTGCTGGCCGGGCGCGACACCATCCGTGACGTCATCGCTTTCCCCAAGACGGCCCAGGCCGTCTGCCCCCTGACCGGCGCCCCCGCACCCATCTCGGAGCGGCAGCTCCGCGAAGCCCACATCCGCCCCACGGTACCGGTGCGGGGCTGAGCTGGGGTCAGCGGGGCCACCCCGGGGCGCCTTGCTGGCGCGTTTGGCCCTGTGATATGATGAGGCCGGCTTCGAGAGCCCCACGAGCGGGCAACGATGACGGCCCTGCCGTGTTCGTGGTGAAGCTACCTAACGTGATGAGCCAACACCATCACATGGGGAGCTCGGGCTCTGCGGGCGGAGGGCAGGCTGCCGACGCCTTAGGTGGCAGTAGCCCGCAAACCCGCAGGAGGGCACCCACCTTGCAGAGCGCCGGGTTCATCCACGGGTAGCCCCAGCGGCACGGCGGGGTTTTTGCCTGGACCCGGTGAGGGGACGGCGGCGAGGCGGGCTTGACGAGAGGCCACGACGGAGCTGTGGGCGAGCAGGAGGGCCTCTTTGGCCATCCTCCTGCGGGCGTGCCTGCCGACGCCTCGACCCGGGGCACGCCGCTGGCGGCCCGCATGCGGCCGCGCAGCCTCGACGAGCTGGTGGGCCAGGAGCACCTGGTGGGGCCCGGCACGCCCCTGCGCCAGGCCATCGAGTCGGACGGGCTCACTCACTCCATCATCCTCTGGGGCCCGCCCGGCAGCGGCAAGACCAGCCTGGCCGCCATCATCGCACGTTCCACCCGATCGCACTTCGAGACCCTCAGCGCCGTGCTGGCGGGGGTGGCCGACATCCGCCGGGTGGTGGCGGAGGCGCGACGGCGACGGGCGGCCGGGCGCCGCACCATCCTCTTCGTCGACGAGATCCACCGGTTCAACCGGGCCCAGCAGGACGCCCTGCTCCCCCACGTCGAGGACGGTACCGTGGTGCTGGTGGGCGCCACCACCGAAAACCCCTTCTTTGAGGTGGTGGGACCGCTGCTCTCCCGGGCGCGGGTGTTGCAGCTGCGCCCGCTGGAACCTCACCACGTGCGGCAGATCCTGGAGCGGGCCCTGTCGGACCCGGAGCGCGGCCTCGGGCGGATGCCCGTGCAGGTCACCTCCGAGGCCCTGGACTACTTCGCGGCGGCAGCCGAGGGCGACGCCCGCAGCGCGCTCAACGCCCTGGAGATGGCGGTCGGTGCGGCCATGCAGGAGCGATGCGGTCGCGAAGGCGGCGAGGCGGGGCCAGCGGTCGTGGACCTGCAACGGGCCCGCCATGCCATGCAGCGGCGCTCCCCGCGCTACGACCGCACGGGTGACGAGCACTACGACACCATCTCGGCCTTCATCAAGTCGGTGCGGGGCTCGGATCCGGACGCGGCGCTCTTCTGGCTGGCCCGCATGATGCGGGCGGGTGAGGATCCGCGCTTCGTCATGCGCCGGCTGCTGATCCTGGCGGCCGAGGACGTGGGACTGGCCGACCCCCAGGCGGTGGTGGTGACGGCCGCCTGCGCACGGGCCCTGGAGTGGGTGGGGCTGCCGGAGGCGCAGTATCACCTGGCCCTGGCCACCCTCTACCTGGCGCTGGCTCCCAAGAGCAACTCGACGGGTGCCTACTTCGAGGCGCTGGCCGACCTGGAGCGACTCGGCCAGCAGGAGGTGCCCGATCACCTCAAGGACGCTCACCGAGACGCGGCCCGGATGGGCCACGGGCGCGACTACCTGTATCCCCACGACTTCCCGGGGCACTGGGTGGCGCAGGCGTACCTCCCCGAGGCGCTGCGAGACCGCCGCTACTACCGCCCGAGCGACCAGGGCGACGAACCCCGGCTCTACCGGCAGCTGCTGGAGCGGCGCGGCGAGTCCGGAGAGGGTCGGGACCCCGCCCACGAGGCGTAAGCGGCGCGGCCCGCCGCCCCCTTTTTGACACCGTTAAAACGGGTGTGCTAAGGTGGAGCGGTGGTCCGGTGCCGTGAAGCCCGTCGACGTCATCTACCTCGACCACGCGGCGACCACGCCGCCCTGCCCGGCCGCCCTGGAGGCGGTGAGGGCACTGATGGAGCCCGGTCGCATCGGGGCCAATCCGTCGAGCCCTCACCGAGCCGGCAGGCGTGTCCGGGCCCTGCTGGACGATGCCCGTGACACCGTGGCGTCACGGCTGGGTGCCAGCCCGGGCGAGGTCGTCTTCACCTCCGGGGGGACCGAGGCCGACAGCCTCGGGCTCGTGGGCGCGGCACGGGCCATGCGGCGTGAGCATGGCCACCGGGGCGTCGTGGTGAGCGCGATCGAGCACCATGCGGTGCTGGAGACGGCGGCCGCCCTGGAGCGGGAGGGCTTCGCGGTCGAGCGGGCCCCGTGCGACCGGACCGGCCGCGTCGAGGCGGGCGCCGTGGAGCAGGCCATCGGCCGGCTGACCGCCCGCGGCGAGCGCCCGGCCGTGGTGGCCCTGATGTTGGTCAACAACGAGGTGGGCACCCTGCAGCCCGTGCCGGCGGTGGCCGAGGTGGCCCACCGGGCCGGCGCCCTGATGATGAGCGACGCCGTGCAGGCCCCCTTCGTGGAGCAGCTGGAGGTGGACGCCCTCGGCTGCGATCTCATGACCCTTTCGGCCCACAAGATGGGAGGGCTGCCGGGCGCGGGGGTCCTGTACGTGCGGCGGGGGGTCCCGTTCGAGCCGCTGTGGCACGGGGGCGGGCAGGAGCGGGGGCTGCGCCCCGGCACCGAAAACGTCGTCGGCATCGTCGCCCTCGCCGCTGCGCTGGACTGGGCCCGGGCCGAGCGGGCAGCCATCGAGGCCCACAAGCGCCGGTTGGAGAGCCGGTTGCTGGGGCGGCTGTCGGAGCTGTTGGAGCAGCCGGTCGATCTCAACTCGGCCGACGCCGTGCGCAGCCCGGGGTTGGTGAGCCTCCACGTGGCCGGCGTCGAGGCCGAGGCGCTGCTCGTCGAGCTGGACATGGCGGGCGTCGCCTGCTCCTACGGGGCGGCCTGCTCGTCGGGGTCGATGCGTCCGTCGCACGTGCTGCAGGCCATGGGCCTGGAGCCCGAGCGCGTGCGGTCGTCCATCCGCGTCAGCGTCGGCGTGACCAACACCCTCGAGGAGATGGACGAGGCGGCGGCCCGGATGGCGGCGGCGATCCAGCGCCTGCGGGGGGCGGGCCCCAGCCGGGTCCGTCGGGTCGGGGTGACGACGCCATGAGCGAAGGCCGGCACCGCATCGTGGTCGCGATGAGCGGGGGGGTCGACAGCTCGGTGGCCGCTGCCCTGCTGGTGGAGCAGGGTTGGGAGGTCATCGGGGTGACCCTCCAGATATGGCCCGACGGCATCAAGCCGCCCGGGCGCCACGTGGGCTGTTGCTCGGTGGACGCGGTCGACGATGCGCGGCGCGTGGCCGACCGTCTCGGCATCCCGTACTACGTCTTCGACTTCCAGGAGCTCTTCCGGCAGACGGTCATGGAGCCGTTCGCCCGCAGCTACGTCCAGGGCCAGACGCCCAACCCTTGCGTCTGGTGCAACGAGTACGTCAAGTTTGGCGCCTTGCTGCAGCGAGCTCTGCAACTCGGCGCCGAGGCGGTGGCGACGGGCCACTATGCGCGGGTGGAGCGCGACCCGCGGACCGGGCGCTGGCAGCTGATGCGTCCGCGGGACCTGCGCAAGGATCAGACCTACGCCCTGTGGCCCCTCACCCAGCAGCAGCTGAGCCGCGTGCGCTTCCCCCTGGCGCCGTACACCAAGGAGGAGGTGCGGGAGCTGGCGCGGGCCCGCCGGCTTCCCGTGGCCTACAAGCCCGAGAGCCAGGAGATCTGCTTCATCCCCGACGACGACTACCGGCGCTACCTGCGCGAGCAGGTCCCCGACGCCCTGCGGCCGGGCCTCATCGTCGACACCCGAGGGCAGGTGCTGGGAGAGCACCCGGGCGTGGCCTTCTTCACCATCGGTCAGCGCAAGGGACTGGGGCTGGCGGTGGGACGGCCGCTCTACGTGGTGGACCTGGACCCGGTGAGCAACCGGGTCGTCGTGGGCGAGCGCGACGAGGCTCGGGCCGAGGGGCTCGAGGCAGGGGCCATCAACTGGGTCGCCATCCCCGGGCTCGACGGCCCCCGCCGGGTGCAGGCCCGCATCCGGCGCAACGCGCCGCAGGCGCCGGCCGTCATCGAGCCCGTCGACGCCGGGGCGCGACGGGTGCGGTGCCGGTTCGACGAGCCCCAGTGGGCCGTCACGCCGGGGCAGTCCGTCGTATGGTACGACGGCGACACCGTCCTGGGGGGCGGTCTCATCGGCCGGGCCGTCAAGGGCGCGCCGGCTGAGGGGCATACTAGCCCCGTCGAGACCTCCGCCCGGGCTTGAGCGCAGGGCGGGGTCATCTCCCGGTGGAGGCAGGCGAGCGACAGGCATGAGGCGCTTCTTGCGAGGGCTCCTGTGGGGCGGGCTGCTGGGCGCGATGCTGGCCATGTACCTGGGCCAGGGCTCGAGCCGCTCGCTGACAGAGGACGGTGACGTCTACCGCTTCCGGAGGCTGCGGCGTGCGGCCCTGGGGGAGGCGGCCGAGCAGGCCTTGCGGACGTCCCGGGCTTCCCGGCTGCAGCTGGCCCTCGACGCGGGTCGGGCCGCGATGGACGCGACGCTGGCGCTGTTGGGCCGCAAGGCATGACGCCAGGGGCATCATGGTAGGGCGATGGCGGGGTGACGGGCGCGTGGTGGCGTCAGGCGGCTTTCGTCGTCGGGGCGGCGGTGGCCCTGGCGGTGGCGTGGCGCCTGCGCACCGTCGTCATCCCCTTCGTGCTGGCGCTGGTGGTGGCCTACCTGCTGGAGCCGCTGGTGTCGCTGCTGGAACGGCGGCAGGTGCCGCGATCGGCGGCCATCCTGACGGTCTTCCTCGCCCTGGCGGTGGCGGCCGGTGTGGCGTGGGTCAGCATCATGCCCTCGGCCATGGCCGAGCTGGAGCAGCTGGCACGGCGCCTGCCCGAGCAGAGCCGCCAGTGGGCGGAGGCGGCTGAGCGTCTCTCCCGCCGCCTGCGGCTGGACACCCTACCGGCCGGCGTGGACCGGCTGACCCAAGCGCTGACGACGCGCATCGAGCGCGGGGTGGAGGCCCTGGCCGCGCGCCTGGGCGGGCTGGTGGTGGCGACGCTCTCCCAGGTGCTCAACCTGGTGCTGACGCCGGTCGTGGCCTACTACATCTTGCGGGACCGCGAACGGGTGGCGGCCAGCCTGCTGACGCTGGTGCCCCCCGCCCGGCGTCAGGCCGTCGTCTCGCTGGCCCTGGAGATCGACCAGACCCTGGCCGCCGTCATCCGGGGCCAGCTCCTGGTCTCGATGATGGTGGGGGCCATGGTCGCACTGGGGCTCGTGCTGTTGCAGGTGCCGTACGCGCTGCTGTTGGGCCTGCTGACGGGACTGCTCAACATCGTGCCGTACTTCGGCCCCATCGCGGTCGGGGTGCCCATCGTCGCCCTGGCGCTGACGCGCAGCCCCGTCACCGCCCTGTGGGCCGTGGGGCTGCTGGTGGCCGCCAACCAGGTGGAGAGCGTCCTGCTCCAGCCGCGAGTGATGAGCCGGAGCTCGGGGCTCCACCCGCTGGCGGTCATCGCGGCCGTCCTGGCGGGGGCGGAGCTGGGAGGGCTGGTGGGGATGCTGGTGGCGGTGCCGGTGGCCTCGGTGCTGCGGGACCTGGTGCGCTTCGCCCTGCGGGAGGCGGGGATCCTGGAGCGGGCGCCCGCCCGGCAGCCAGAGGAGCCCGGCCCCGCGCCCTCCCCCCGGCCGGAGGGCGCGCGGCCGCCGGCCGTCCAGGTCGAGGAGCGGAGCCAGGCGCTGCCATGAGGGCCGCCAGGTGCCGACGTTGACAACCCCTGGAGGCTCCTATACCCTTTAGGTGATTCTGCTGGCCCGAGACAGGGAGGCCCAGGGGCGCTCTCCGATACCATGCGCAGACTGACCGCCAACGAGCTGCGGGAGGCCTACTTGAGCTTCTTCGAGAGCAAGGGGCACGTACGGCTTCCCGGCTCGTCACTGGTTCCCACGGGTGACCCGACGCTCTTGCTGACAGGGGCGGGCATGGTCCAGTTCAAGCCCTACTTCCTGGGCAAGGCCGAGCCCCCCCACCGGCGGGTGACCACCTGCCAGCGGTGCGTACGCACCGCCGACATCGATCGGGTGGGGATCACGGCCCGCCACGCCACCTTCTTCGAGATGCTGGGCAACTTCTCGTTCGGCGACTACTTCAAGCGCGAGGCCATCGCCTGGGCGTGGGAGTTCGTCACCGAGCGCCTGGCCATCGACCCCGAGCGCCTCTGGGTCAGCATCTACCTGGAGGACGACGAGGCGTTCGCCATCTGGCACGAGCAGGTGGGGGTGCCGGCCGAGCGCATCGTCCGGCTGGGCAAGGAGGACAACTTCTGGGAGATCGGGGTCGGGCCGTGCGGCCCCTGCTCCGAGATCTACCTGGACCGCGGGCCCGAGTTCGGCTGCGGGGCGCCGAGCTGCAAGCCGGGCTGTGACTGCGGGCGGTTCCTGGAGTTCTGGAATCTCGTCTTCATCCAGTTTCACAAGGACGAACAGGGCCAGTATCACCCGCTCAAGCGCACCGGCATCGACACCGGCATGGGCCTGGAGCGCATGCTGGCCATCCTGCAGGGCGTCGAGACCATCTTCGAGACCGACGAGGTGCGCCGCATCCTGGAGAGGGCGGCCGCCATCGTCGGCAGGCCCTACGGCCAGGACGAGCAGACGGACCGTGCCATCCGGATCATGGTGGACCACGCCCGGGCCGCCACCTTCATGGCCATGGACGGCATCATGCCCGGCAACGAGGGCCGGGGGTACGTGATGCGACGCCTCGTGCGCCGGGCCAGCCGCCATGCGTGGCTGGCGGGAGTGCGGCGTCCTTTCTGGCGGGGGCTGTCGGGCTGTGTCGTGGAGGCCATGGGCGAGGCCTATCCCGAGCTCCGCCAGCGCCAGGCGCTCATCGAGCGTGTCCTGGAGTCCGAGGAGCACCGGTTCTTGCAGACGCTGGAGTCGGGGCTCGCCGTGCTCGAGCAGGAGCTGAGGGGCCTCGAGCAAGGCGCCGTGCTGGACGGGGCGACGGCCTTTCGCCTCTACGACAC
>SPLK01000340.1_pt1 | contig 14446 bp, 15 predicted proteins | sample 2456111 | NCBI WGS metagenome assembly SPLK01 (sample SAMN11156906, study PRJNA527647) | hot springs metagenome | biome: Geothermal region; feature: Hot spring; material: tree branch in hot spring; isolation source: hot spring sediment rich in lignocellulosic material ... | reverse complement strand
ACGTAAGCTTCTTTTAATCTTCCCTCGGGAAGTTTCTCTGCCTTCTCAAGTAAGCCTCTATGGAATAGTAGCAGACTGTTCCTGAGTTCGTTAAAGTCCATCTCTTACCTCCTTTGATCCTCTTGAAGATACCTTTTATACTCTTTATGAGCTTCCTCCAAACTGATTCTTCTCTGTCCCCCCTGTTTATAAATTCTATTTTTACGCTCTCTACAGCTTTCCCTTTCTGAAGTTTTTTTAGAACTTTTGAGAGATCACCCTTTAGCTTACCGAGGTTTATATTGTAGTAAACATCACCCAGATTTATGATCCTGTTTAGACAATCTCTTACATAAGGTACTATATTCCTGTTGTTTTGACGCGAATAGAGTTTAAAGGCGGATGCTAAGGATATAAGCGCTTCAAAAAAAACTGCCTCCTTTTTGAATCTCTCTTTTTGAAACTCACAGTAGTTTTCAAGCTCATCGTAGAGTCCTTCGTTGAACATAAGGGCTGATGTACAAACTGCATCGTAAGCTGTTACACTGCGTCCGTAATGAGAAACTCTGTTTATAATACCCCAATACTTTGCAATCTTAGAACCGAGCAAATTTATATCTCTACAGTATTTCTGATCTATCCTTATGAAGTTAACATCCCTTTCATCAATTCTGTATATATCCTTGCCTGTGTAGGTATTGCCGTACAAGTCATTGATGGTGAACAAGTTCATTTCCACAAGCACATCTTTCCAAGAATTTCTCGTATTTATAAAGTTTTTACTCGCACACCTTAAAAACTGATCAAGATCTACGGTGACCTTTCCCTCCTTTCTAACGAGTTGCACGTAGCACAGAAGATATAAAAGAAGTTCTTTTTTGGATGTATCTTCAAGCACTTCAAGAAAGATACTTTGCAGTTTATCCGTTTCTTTTATATAATCCAACATAACTAAAATATTAAACCCGGATCACACCGCTGACAAGCACTTAAGAGAAGTTAATCAATCCTTTACGCTGACTACTTCTTCCTTCCTTCTTTCCTTTGCTTCAAAATCTGAGGGTTTAATGTCCTTGAGGGCTTCCTTTGCCTTCTTCTTTTCCTCTATGAGGGCTTTCATTCTTTCAAGCTCTTCTTTCGTATAGCAACACATGGCTTTCACCTCCTTATGTTGATGCTTTTTACTTTATGCCTCGCTCCATCTTATGCAATATGCTTTTTGTCATGGTATGAGATACAAGATGGTGTTCATTTGATGTATTTTAGATACTACAGCTTCAGAAAGGCGATCTTCTATGGTTTTAGCTACCTCTTTTTCATTTACCTTTCGTAGAGCATAGTTGGTAGTTATTATAGTGCTTTTCATGTGGTTGTATCTGTATGAGATTATGTGAGTAATTATCTCTCTTTGCCAGTCCGAGAGGCGCTCGCTTCCAAGATCATCAAGTACCAAAAGAGGACTACGGAGTAATACGTGCATGAGCTTTGTGTATCTTTCACTATCTTCCATCACACTCTTGAGTTTGAAAAACATATCTTTTGTGTCAAAAAAGATACCTCTCACGCTCTTGTTGGTGTAAATGCTTTTTAAAACTGAAACAGCCAGATGCGTCTTTCCCATATGTGGAGGACCTAAAAGTGTCAGTCCCTTACCTTCGGAAGGATCAAAGCTGTGAGCAAAAGAGATGCAAACTTTCAGAGCCTGTACTTGAGAGCTTGACACTGGAACGTAATTTTCAAAGTCAGCATTTACAAACCTTGGAGGAATGTTCAGATACTTCGCTATGTCTTTAGATTTAAATTTGCAGGAGCATATCTCAACTGTGCGACCCTTATCCACAAATCCTGTGCCACCACAGATGGGACAATTTTCAGCCATACTTTAAAATATAGAAAGATGTTTACTTTTTTGATCACCAATGATGATGGTTACTTTTCTGAAGGGATAAAAGCCCTCAGGGAAGCCTTAAAAAGCTTAGGTAAGGTGATTTGCGTAGCTCCGGATAGAAACCTGAGCGGTGTAGGTCACTCTCTCACTTTCAACTCACCTTTGAGAATTAGGAGGGTGGATGAGGATTTCTGGACAGTTGTAGGAGGAACGCCTGCAGATTGCGTACATCTTGGTTATTATCTCATACTGGACGGTAAAAAACCCGATCTCATCTGCTCAGGTATAAACGAAGGACCCAATCTGGGAGAGGATATCACTTATTCCGGAACTGTATCTGGAGCTATGGAAGGTAGGATTTTAGGTATACCTTCTCTGGCTTTTTCAGTTTTCGGTAGGGATGATGTGGATTTTGCGGAGATAGCCAAATCGGCAAAGGAGGTTGTTCTTAGAGTTTTAGAAAAGGGAATGCCCGAAGACACTTATCTAAACGTGAATATCCCCAATCTGAGAAAGGAAGATGTAAAGGGTTTTCTCATTACAAAGCAAGGAAAGAGAAGTTATAAAGAGAAGGTTTTGAAGCTTTCCGATCCTCATGGAAAGCCTATCTACTGGATCACCGCTGAAGAATTTGGATGGAGGCTCGAGGAAGGCACAGATTACTGGGCTGTTTATCACGGGTACGTTTCCATAACCCCATTACAGTTAGATATGACAAACTTTGGAGCTTTGGAGGAACTGAAAAAGAACTGGGAGTTATGATAAAATCCTTCTCTAATGGTTGAAGCTTACAAACTTCATGGACTTACCAAAGAGGAGTACGAGCGCATACTTGAAAAGCTTGGAAGAGAGCCAAACGAAGTAGAGCTTGGTATTCTCGGAGCTATGTGGTCCGAACACTGCTCTTACAAATCATCAAAGAGGCTCCTGAGAATGTTCCCTACCAAGTCGGATGCTGTCATTGTGGGACCTGGTGAAAACGCAGGAGTTGTGAAGGTAGATGATGATGTGTGGATAGCCTTCAAAGTAGAAAGTCACAACCACCCCTCTTACATAGAGCCTTTTAACGGATCTGCAACGGGTGTGGGAGGCATAATAAGGGATGTGCTTTCCATGGGTGCAAGACCTATAGCCTTGGGTGACTCTCTGAGGTTCGGACCTATTAAAGACCGCAAAACTTTGTACGTACTCAAAGGCGTGGTAAAGGGTATAAGTCACTACGGAAACTCCATAGGTGTACCGACTGTTTGTGGTGAAACTTTCTTTGAAGAATGTTACGCTACAAATCCACTTGTCAACGCTTTTTGCTTGGGTATTTTACCCGCTGGAAGGATGTATAGCTCAAGGGCTAAGAAGGTTGGACAGGTACTTACACTTGTCGGTTCTTCAACGGGAAGAGATGGTATACACGGTGCAGTAATGGCATCTGGTGAGTTTTCGGATGCTGTGGAGTCCAAAAGATCTCACGTGCAGGTAGGCGATCCGTACTTTGGTAAAAAACTCATAGAGGCTCTTATGGAGATAATTGAAAGGGATCTCGTTGTGGGTATTCAGGATCTTGGGGCTGCAGGTCTTGCAGGTGCTGTATCCGAGGTAGCAAGTAAGTCACGTATGGGTGCTGAGTTGTATCTTGAGAGAGTGACGCTCAGGGAAGAAGGTATGAATCCCTACGAGATACTCCTTTCGGAAAGTCAGGAAAGGATGCTTCTGATAGCGGACGAGGAAAAGTTGAAGGAAATAGAAGAGATAATCAAGAGGTACCACCTTGAGTACGCGCATGTGGGAAAGCTCACGGACAGTGGTATGTTGATAGCGTACTTTCACGGGCAAAAAGTAGTTGAACTTCCTGTTAGTCTTATTGTTGAAGAAGCACCCATTTACGTAAGAGAGATCAGAGAACCCTCCTACATAAAGGAAGTAAGGCATTTTGATCAGGATCTTCTTCCAAAAGTAGATGTAAGAAAAGCCCTTCGCAAATTGCTTACTTCGTTAAATATTTGTTCCAAAGAGTGGGTATATACCCAGTATGATTATCAGGTAGGAATTAACACAGTTTTCAAGCCCGGGGGTGACGCTAGCATTTTACGCATCAAGTGGCCATATCGTCCAAAACTCAAGAGCGAAAAGCTTTTGGCGATAAACATGGAAGGGAATTCAAGGATGGTTTATCTCAATCCCTATGAAGGTGGGAAGTTTGTTATAGCCGAAGCGTGCAGAAATTTAGCGTGTGTTGGAGCAAAACCTGTTGGTATCACAGACTGTCTCAACTTTGGAAATCCTGAAAGACCAGAAGTTATGTGGCAACTCCAAGAAGCCATAAAGGGTATGGCTGAAGCCTGTGAATATTTAGGCGTTCCTATAGTGAGCGGTAACGTATCCTTGTATAACGAAACTGTTGAAGGAAAAAACTTCAGGAACATATATCCCACACCGATAGTAGTAGGGGTAGGGATCGTAGAAAATAGAAAATTTATAGATCACAAATTTAAGGAAGAAGGTGATCTCATATTTCTCATAGGGGATCTAAAAAGAAATTCAAGGCTTGATGGAAGTGAGTTTTTGAGAGAGATACACGGTAAAGTCCTCGGAGATGTGCCGGTGGTTAATCTTGAGAAAGAAAAAGCCCTTCACAAACTCCTTCTCAGACTTATAGACGATGATCTTATACTTTCAGCCCACGATGTATCAACGGGAGGACTTATAGTGTGCTTGCTTGAGTGCGTTTTTGGAACTCCTTTTGGGATTGGTCTGAACCTATATACGGATGAAAGGCTTGATTTTTTTCTGTTTTCCGAAAATCCCACACGTGTGGTGGTGAGCGTAAAAAGGGATAACGTAGAAGCTTTTAAAGATATTACAGAGGAGGAGGGTTTAGATTGGATGCTTTTAGGGAGAATAACTGAAGATAAGAAGCTTAGAATAGAACTCTATGACGAACTTATCCTTGAGGAAAGAGTAGAAGATCTGGAGGACTTATGGAAAAACTCCTTAGAAAGAGCGTTATCACATACCTTATAACCTTTGGCTTTTTATTGACAAGTGATCTCATAACAAAGAGTCTTGCGGAAAAATATCTCAGCAGTAGAGAGATAAATTTGTTCCCCTTCATGCACTTGGTTTTGGTCTATAACAAGGGTGTAGCCTTTGGCTTCCTTTCCGATGCACCCGATATAGTAAGACTGCCTCTCATACTTCTTACACCAATTGTCGCTCTCTCGCTTACACTCCTTTATACAATCAGACATAACGATACAAAGAATGCTTTCCTTATGGGTATGATAGGTGGGGGAGCTATAGGAAACTTATACGACAGGTTCTTTCTCGGATACGTGAGGGATTTTATATACATCTCTTACGGTAAGTTCTCGTGGCCAGCCTTTAATCTTGCCGATATGGGTATAAGTATGGCTATAATGTTTTTAGTTCTTAAATCTCTTCTGAATCACTCTGGAAAAAGGTGATAAAATAAATTATATTATTCGTATGGTGGACATTAAAACGGTAGAAAAGACCGCTTATCTTGCGAGGATAGAACTCAAAGAGCATGAGAAGGAGATTCTCAGCAGGCAATTTCTTGACATACTTGCCTTTGTGGAACAGCTAAAAGAGGTGAATACGGAAGGTGTAGAACCTATCGCTTATCATATCTGCACACCTTTGAGGGAAGACATACCGAGTGAATGCTTAAGTCAGGAAGAGGCTACAAGTAACGCACCACAGGGAGAAAGGGGATTTTTTGTAGTGCCCAGAGTCGTGGAGGTGTAAGTTTATGATAGAAGAAAAAGAAGTCGTTGAAAAGAGAAAAGCCCTTGAGAACGTACTTCTCGGAATAGAGAGAAGGTTCGGGAAAGGTTCCATAATGCCCCTTAAAAATGCCGAAAGAGTTAAAGTGGATGTCATACCTACAGGTTCACTATCCCTTGATATAGCAACGGGGATAGGAGGCATACCAAGAGGTAGGATAGTGGAGATATTCGGACCTGAATCTTCCGGTAAAACTACGCTGGCTCTTCATGTGATCGCGTCAGCTCAGAAGATGGGGGGTATAGCGGTATTCATAGATGCTGAGCATGCCCTTGATCCCAAATATGCGGAAAAGATAGGGGTAAACACGGAAAGCCTTTACATATCACAACCCGATTACGGCGAGCAAGCCCTTGAGATAGTTGAAAGTCTCGTGGCAAGCAACGCAGTAGATGTAGTCGTAATTGACTCAGTCGCCGCACTCGTTCCAAAGGATGAGCTGGAAGGTGAAATGGGAGAGGCACATGTGGGAAAACAAGCAAGACTTATGTCTCAAGCTCTCAGAAAACTAAAAGGTATGGCACACAAAGCAAATACAGCTATCATATTTATAAACCAGCTCAGGGAAAAGATAGGTGTTATGTTTGGAAATCCAGAAACTACACCGGGAGGAAGGGCGCTTAAATTCTTCGCCGATATGAGACTTGACGTAAGAAAGATAGGGGAAATAAAGGACAGTAACGATAGGGTAGGTAGCAGGGTAAAGGTAAGAGTGGTAAAAAACAAATTAGCTCCACCTTTTCAAGAGGCTGAGTTTGATGTCATATACGGTGAAGGAATATGCAAACTCTGCGATCTTATAGATATAGCTACTGAGCTAAAGATACTAAATAGGAGCGGTGCCTGGTACAGCTACGGTGATACTAAGCTGGGGCAAGGCAAAGATCAGGCTAAGAAGTTTCTTGCGGAAAATCCGAGCATAGCTCAGGAGATAGAATTAAAGGTAAGGGAGGCTTCAGGACTTGCTCCAGCTGATACTTAAAAGGGCTATTGAATCGGGAGCTTCTGATGTTCACATAAAGTCGGGTAGTCAGCCTGTTATAAGATCTAAAAAGAGGCTTGTGAGGCTTGCTGACTTTCCCGTTATAGAAGAGAAGATGATGGAACTTTTTGTGAGGGAGGTACTGGAAAAAAACAGGAGAAAGATGGCTGAGTTTGAGGAACTTGGGGAGACGGATACATCATACTCCCTGCCGGGTGTAGCACGCTTTAGGGTAAACGTCTATAAGCAAAGAAACACTACAGGTATGGCTTTCAGAGTCGTGCCTTTTGATGTCCCCCCCTTTGAAAGCCTTAATCTACCAGAGGTTATGCGAAGGGTAATTTTGGAAAACACCAAAGGCTTCGTGTTGGTAACCGGTCCCACGGGATCTGGCAAATCCACAACCCTCGCAGCCCTTATAAACATCATAAACAAAACCAGGGATGCGGTAATAGTTACCATAGAAGATCCCATTGAATATCTCTTCAGAGATGAGAAATCCTTTATAGTACAGAGGGAAGTAGGTATAGACACGTCTTCTTTTTCAAGGGGTTTGAGAGCATCTCTGAGAGAAGATCCGGATGTGATAATGGTAGGAGAGATAAGGGACAGTGAAACAGCTCAGATATGCCTTCAGGCTGCCGAAACAGGTCACTTAGTCTTTTCAACACTTCATACGCTCGATGCCAAAGAATCCATTAACAGACTAATAGGTATGTTCAACCTTGAAGTCAGAGAACAAATAAGGATACAGCTTGCAGAAACGCTTATCGCCATATTTTCTCAAAGGCTCCTTCCAAAAGCGGACGGTAGCGGAGTAGTGCCTGCGGTTGAGGTTTTGGTAAACACAGCAGCGATAAAGGAGGCCATACTTGAACCCACAAAATTTGATGAAATACCCACGCTCCTTGAAAAGGGGAAAAGCGTTTATGGCACGCAGACCTTTGATCAGCACCTTGAGGAACTTTATAGGAAGGGTCTCATAGACTATACTACAGCCCTGCTATTTGCCAGCAAACCCGGTGACCTTGAATTGAGATTAAAAGGCATATCTTCGGGAGGAAGGAGCTTCTTTTGATGAGGATAGCTATAGATGGACCTGCTGGAAGTGGAAAAAGCACCGTAGCTAAGGCAATATCAAAACTTTTATCTATACCTTACTTGGATACTGGAAGTGTCTATAGAGCTTTTGCTTATATCGCAAGAGAGAAGAAAAAGGACATCAAGAACTTAAAAGAGGTGCTTTCTCTGTTTGATAATGCACCCATAGTAAAGTTAGACATAGCTAAAACGGAGATCTATTATGAAGGTACTAAACTGGATGCAGAACTTAAAGGCGAGGAAATAGGTAGGTACGCATCTCTTATAGGTAGCGTGCCACAGTTTAGGGAAAAGATGATAAAGTTTTTTAGAGAGCTTTCAGACGATATGCAGATAGTGGCGGAAGGTAGAGATACGGGTACACATATCTTCCCAAATGCACCTGTGAAACTCTTTATTACTGCAAGTCTTGAAGAAAGAGCCAGGAGGAGATTCCTTGAGCTTTTGTCTTCAGGAGTTGATGCAGACTACAAAAAGATTCTTGAAGCTTTAGCGGAGCGAGACAGAAGGGATATGGAAAGACCTCTATACCCTTTTAAACCTGCAGAAGATGCCATCATCATAGATACCACCGGTATGAGTGTTGAGCAAGTAATCCAAGAGGTATTAAAGATCATTAAAGAAAAAGCCTCACACCTTAAGGTGTGAGGGTAAGAACGCGAGAAAGAGCCTTTTAAAAGATAGTTTGCAGTGCTATGGTATAGTCTGTGAAGTTTTTACCGCTGTTTTGGTTATAGCTCTTTAATACACCGTTTGGTGTCACAAAATCAACACCTAAGCTCATTTGAGCGTTCCAACCCTTGATATAGTAATTGAGAAATACGGAGGTTCTGCTTACCTTACCTTTTGCGGTCAGATCCTTAAACTCCTTGTATTCCGAATATTCATATCTTGCTGCCAGAGCAGGTTTTCCTATGCCTATCATCTGGTCGTAAAGTATCTGTCCCATCACGTAGTAAGCGTTAGTCTTAGGTTTTTTGTTAGCTACACCCAAATTAGATGGCAAGCTCGTTTGACCTATGTATCCTAATTGCAAATTAGGTACAACATCTCCAAATTTCTGCTCCCACATAACATCAGCAGTCCATGCCTTAGCTGTACCGGAACTTCCTTTTCCGTCATCCCACTTTTGAGCCCAATAAGCCACGCCTATGTTAAGAACGTTTTGCTTACCAAGGTAGCTATCTGCCTTACCCCAACCCTTGTCCGCCTTGTAGCCGAGCATAACCGGATTGAACTCAAGTCTCATACCATAAGCTACGTTATCCTTAGTGCCGAGATTTGGATCCGTGTGATCAAATTTACCGTCAAATACGCCTAACCTATACTGGAGTATACCGTCAGCTATATTACCCCAGAAGCTTATACCTGCATCCCTGTCTCCGCTAAGCGTGGCAGGTGCAAAGGGGTTCCAACTTGGTGCTTTGTAACCATTTGTACCATCACCCGCACCCCACCTTATGCCCGTGGGTATGATGTAATTTCTGGAAGAGGTAAGGTTACCCCTCGCAAAGGGTATTCTGTACTTACCTGCCCTTACTTTGAACTCATCCGCAAGGTCAAGAGTTATCACTCCATCGTTGATGCTTGCAGAATTTGCCTGATGAACTCCCCTATTTGTGGTGTTTGGAGAAAAATCTCCTTCAAACTCAAACTTTACATACTTGTTTACTTGCCCAGCCATATTGATGGTAGCTCGCCTTATGGAGAAGTCTGTGTAGTCTTTGACATCACCTCTCGCCTTCCCCAGTTTCTGAGCTGTGATTCTCAAAGTTAAATCAAGTGTAGAAAAAGTGTTTTCATCCAGCTTTATGGATGCTGCCTGAGCTGGAATAACAGATGCGCACAGTAAGGCGCTCAAAAACAAACCTTTTCTCATCATACTACCTCCTTGCGTTTTGATTATTCAGGGAAATTTTAGAAACGCTATGTTAAGGTTTTATTAATGCTTGGTTAATTTTCTGTTAAGGATTAAGATCCCATACGACCATCTTTATTTCTGTGTAATCCTCTATGGCAAATCTTGGACCTTCTCTCCCTATTCCTGAATGCTTTACACCACCGTAAGGCATGTGATCAGCCCTAAAATTGGGACCTTCATTTATCAATACACCTCCAGCCTCTACCTTTTTTATGAACTCCCAGGCTATATCAATGTCTTTGGTGAACACACCTACTTGAAGACCATACACAGAACTGTTTACCGCTTTTATTGCTTCTTCTATATCCCTATACGGATTCACAACTACAACAGGAGCAAAGGCTTCTTCTGAAAAGAGCTTGGTATTTTCCGGTACAAGGCTAACTATCGTGGGTTCTAAAAGTGCCTTGCTTTCTGCACATGCTACGCCACCCCTTACGAGCTTTGCACCCTCTTTGATGGCTTGTCCTACCCATTCCTGTACTCTCTCTACTTCCGAAGAGCTTATCATTGGACCTACATCCGTATCTTCCCGCATTGGATCGCCCACATTCAGATTATCAACAGCGCTTTTTAAAGCTGACAGATAAATATCAAAGACATCTTCGTGTACGAAGACTCTTTGAACGGATATACACACCTGACCGGCTATAGCGTAACCCCCCTGAATGGTTTTTACCACAGCCTTATTTACGTTTCCGTCCTTATGTAACACCAAAGCTGAGTTAGAGCCAAGCTCCAAAATCACCTTCTTTATGCCAGCCTGTTTGGTGATGATCTCACCTATCTTTTTACTTCCTGTGAAGGATACAACTCTTACATCCGGATGGGTGGTCATAGCTTTACCAACGTCACCATATCCCGGTATTACGCTTATGGCTTCTGGTGGAAGTCCAGCAGAAAGGAGAAGTTCGCCAAGCATAAGAGGGGTCAAAGGTGTTCTTTCTGAAGGCTTTAAGATCACCGCATTACCTGCAGCCAAAGCAGGTGCTACTTTGTGCATGGAAAGATTGAGAGGAAAATTGAAAGGCGTTATAGCCGATACTATACCTACCGGCTGTCTTATAAAAAAGCCAACTTTCCCCCTACCATTCGGGTGAGCATCCAAAGGTACTACCTCTCCACCTATCCTCTTTGCCTCTTCCGCTGAAAAGATAAGCGTCTGTATAGCCCTTTGGACTTCTGATCTTGCCTCTCTTATAGTCTTTCCAACTTCAAGCACTAAGGTTTTTGCGAACTCTTCGGCTCTGTCTTGGAGCATCTGGGATGCCTTCATGAGTATGCTGTACCTTTCGTGAGGGGTAAGCGAGGACATTTTTCTGAAGCCTTCTTTTGCTACCTCTATAGCTTCATCAACTTGCTTTTCAGAACCTTTAAAGACCTTACCTATGACTTCACCGGTATATGGATAGTGTATATACAGTTCCTCCTCACTCTTGACATACTTCCCACCTATTAACATACCCTTCTCAAGCATGATATTATTATAGAATGCGAAAGATGAATCTGTTTGTGTATCTTGTGACGGATGACAAGTACTTTATGGAAAGAGATCTTGTAAGTACCATTGAGCAAGCTTTGCAAGGAGGTATAACAGCCCTTCAGTACAGATTTAAAAATAAGAGCGCAAGACAGATGTACGAAGAGCTTCTGGTACTTAGGGAGTTGACAAGAAGGTACGGAGTAGACCTTGTAGTAAATGATAGAGTGGATCTTGCAATGGCTGTAGGTGCAGATGGTGTACATGTAGGGAAGCAGGACCTTCCTCCCGACATTGTTAGAAAGATAGTAGGAGACAGCATGTACATAGGTTATTCGGTAAACAGCGTTGAAGACCTTAGGGATGTGGATCATCTACCTATAGATTACGTAGGATTCGGATCCGTTTACGAAACAACCACAAAGGAAAATTACAGGTTAGTAGGTATAGAAGGTTTGCGTCAAGCTGTAAAGCTTACTCAAAAACCTATAGTAGCCATAGGTGGCATAACCCATTACAGGGTGAAGGAGGTTTTGGAAGCTGGTGCAAAAGGCGTGGCTATAGTTTCAGCTATACTGGGGTTTGAGGATGTGAAAAAGGCTTCCGAAACGCTAGTGCAAGCATGCAAAAGCGTCTATAGAGAAAGGCTCTTTATGCCATGAAGATCCTTTATATACTTGATGGTTCGGCTTTCGTGTATAGGAGTTTTTTCGCCCTTCCTCCGCTTTCAACTAAGAGCGGATTTCCCACCGGCGCAGTATACGGCTTTATGAGAGCTGTCCTTTCCATACTTAAGGCGGAAAGACCCAAATACTTCGTTGTAGTCTTTGACCACCCTGCACCTACTACAAAAAAGGAGATCTATAGCGACTACAAAAGTAAAAGACCACCTATGCCAGACCCTCTAAGGTTGCAGATACCTGTCATAAAAGAGCTTTTGAAGCTTATGGGAATTCCCCTTTTGGAAGTGGAAGGTTACGAAGCAGATGACGTTATCGGTTATATTACACAAAAGGCTGTAGAACTGAGCTTTTACGTGAAGATATACTCACCGGATAAGGATATACTACAGCTTGTGTCCGAGAAAGTGAGTGTTATAAACCCTATCAGTGGTGAGCTTTTTGACAGACAGGCTGTTTTGAAAAAGTTCGGGGTAAGCCCAGAACTCATACCGGATCTTCTCGCTTTGACAGGTGACAAAGTGGATAACATAGAAGGTGTAAAGGGTATAGGGAAGAAGACAGCCATTAAGGTACTTGAAAAGTACCAAAGCGTTACTAACATACTGAGGAACTTTGAAGATTTCCAAGCTTTCTTCCCCTATGCTGACAGAGAAAAACTTGAGCTGTCTTACGCTCTTGTAAAGCTGCATCCTGTGCCAGAAATAAACTTGAAAGAGGAGGATATACGTCTCAAAAAGCCGGATATGGAAGGTTTAAAGAAAAGACTTCTTGAACTTGAGATGAAAAGTTTGATAAAAGATGTGGAATCGCTATCAAAAAGTCTATCTCAAAGACAGCTTTTTTAAATTGATAAAGAAGATTTTAATACCGATCTTATTATCTATATCATTTTTAGCTCTCTTTTTTGTGTATGTTCCTTTAGATAAAGTGATAGATAGCTTCAGTCATATATCTCTAAATGAATTCTTTCTTGCCTTTTTCTTCTATACAGCAAGTCAGATAATAAGAAGTTTTAGATGGCTACCTTTGATGAGAGGTCTAAGTTTCTTAGATATTTACCTTATAAACAGTGCCAATATATTCTTCAATAATGTGCTTCCTGCGAGAACCGGTGAGTTGAGCTGGTTTTATTATGCAAAAAAACTCGGCGTACCTTTAAAGTTTTCCATATGGTCTTTCCTTTTGGGAAGGTTTTTTGATCTTTTGGCTCTTATTTTTATGGCTTTGTTTCTTTATACAATAATTGAAAAGTCAGTTTTGACCTTTCTCATTTCCTTTATAGTGGTATTTTTGTCTCTTTTTTTCCATAAAGTATACCTCTTTTTACCTTCTTGGGGAAAACTTGGAAGCCTGAAAAGTTACCTCAGAGATAACACGAGCTTTCGTCTCTCAAGCTTACTCTTTTTGTGTTCCACTTTTTCTGTAGTTTTTAAGTTTGTTGCGATAGTTCAGCTTTTGAGTGTGTCCTCCTATTTACTAAGTTTTCTGTCCTTTTCTTTTGGTGAGCTAAGTAGTGTTCTCCCATTGCACAGTTTTATGGGTTATGGTACTTACGAGATCAGCTTCTCAATACCTGCAAAATTTGCAAGTGCTGACATGAAAAAGTGGCTCGTTGAGGGATTTATAGCTCACAACTTCCTACTTTTGTCTTCAGCTTTCTATGGGATCCTTTCCGTATTTTTGCTTCACAGAAAAAACTAAGATTTTCTCACCTTCAAGGTTAACCCCTTAACCTCTTCTATGAGTACAGCATCTCCCTTTTTTATATCCTCTTCACTCACCGCATTCCATATTTCTCCATGTACAAACACTTTTCCCTTGCCTTTTGCAAAGTCTGTTATGGCTTCTCCTACCTCTCCTATGAGTTCCTCAGTTCCCAGCATCTTCTTTCTCTTTTGAGCTTTAAAGCCGAGCCTTCCCGCAAATAGGAAGAAAGCTACCGTAAGAATTACCATAGTGGTTATAACGGAGATGGGTATGTTACCGTAAGGTGATTCTGGACTTATAAGTATGAAAGAACCGAGAGCTAAGGCTATGCCTCCAGCTATTGCAAGTCCTCCTAATGAGGGGGTAACCACTTCAAGAGCTAACAGTAAGATACCGGCAAGTATCAGCAAAAGTCCAAGCCAGTTTACACCCACCACACCCAAACCGTAAAGACCTAAAAGCAGTGATATTATCCCAACAGCACCTGGTACAATGCTTCCGGGATTATAAAGTTCAAAAAATATACCGTAAAACCCGATGAGTAAAAGCATATATGCGATAGTAGGATTAGTAACCAGATTTAAAAACTCTTCTCTCAGGCTCTTTGATATTTGATAAACTTGGACTCCTTCCGTTTTGAGTATTATTTTTCTTCCATGCTTTTCAACAATCCTACCGTTCAGCTTATTCAAAAGATCAGTCCTGTCCGTGGCTATGAGATCTATTATGTTAGCTTTTAGAGCCTCCTCAGGAGTCAGAGATATGCTTTTTTTTACCATGCTTTCCACAACTTCTACGTTTCTCCCCTTCTCTCTGGCTATACTCCTTACAAACGCCAAGGTGTCCTGAAGTACCTTCTCCTTCATAACATCGTTCTGCCCTTCCCCACCTATTTGGACAG
>SPLK01000339.1_pt1 | contig 14476 bp, 11 predicted proteins | sample 2456111 | NCBI WGS metagenome assembly SPLK01 (sample SAMN11156906, study PRJNA527647) | hot springs metagenome | biome: Geothermal region; feature: Hot spring; material: tree branch in hot spring; isolation source: hot spring sediment rich in lignocellulosic material ... | reverse complement strand
GAAATTGGCAAGTTTATCGAACGAATTCTAGGAAGCACCTATTCTCCTGCGACGATCAGCCGGATTACCGATGTCGTGAAGGAAGACATCGAGAAATGGCACGCTCGTCCACTACACCAACGTTATTCGGTCTTATATTTGGACGGCTTGTACGTGAAACTTCGCCGGGATACGGTAGAGAAAGAAGTTATTTATGTGGTATTAGGGGTGAACGAAGAAGGGTATCGTGAAATTCTTGATTTCTTCGTAGGAGGACAAGAAAGCGCCTATGTATGGCAGGAGATTCTCCAACAGCTCTACCAAAGAGGCGTCAAGGAAGTGCTTCTTGGCGTCTTCGATGGCCTTCCGGGGCTGGAGGAAGCCTTTAAGGCGGTTTATCCGAAAGCCGATGTGCAGCGCTGTGTCGTGCACAAAGTCCGCAACACCCTCAGCCGTGTTCGGAAAAAAGATCAATTCGAAATGGCGGAGGACCTGAAACTCATTTATCGTTCTCCGAATAAAGAAATCGCATTGGAGATGTTTCAACAGTTTCAATCCAAATGGTCTCACAAATACCCAAGGGAAGTCCAATCGTGGGCCAATGAGTTGGATGTTCTTCTCACCTTTATGGACTATCCAAGCAGTATTCGAAGTGTGATTTACACGACCAATGCCATCGAACGAACGATCAAGGAGATTCGGAAACGTCTAAAGCCGATGAACAGTTTGAGCAGTTTAGAAGCCGCTGAAAAAGTCGTATATTTGACCGTTCAAGATTTTAACGAGAAATGGGCAGAACGAAAGTTGCGAGGATTTGCCGAAGCGCAGGAAGCCCTCGAGCGAATGTTTGAAGAACGTTATCATTAACCAAATAATGTAAATAGATGAGATGAGGGGATTCTCCCTTTCCCCCTCAAGAGACTGAATATTCAGTCCCCTGGGGGGGAACCAGCCCCCCCTCTATTCCAAATCTATTTCAGAGATACCCTATCTATCTTTCATTACACAAAATTCTTGACGGTACCTTTAAAAATATTATAAAAATTGTTTTATAAGATAATATTTTAAAATTTATATATATATAAAAAACTGAGGTGGGATATAGATTGGAAAACCAATTAGAAGGTACAAAGCCAAAGTCATTGCAAATTCCTGTTAAACGAAATATGTCATTAATTGTTAGTACGACAACTTTAGGTACTATAGCAGATGCAATTTTTACACTTTGTTTATCATGGTTTGTCCTTGAACGAACTGGTTCAGCTTTTATTACTTCAGCCATTACTGCTATTACATATATTGTTAATGTCTTTGCCGGCCCGTTGATTGGGGTTTTCGTTGACCGCACAAGTCCAAAAAATGCAATGATAAGGGCATATATAGCATTGGGGTTAATCGGTTTTATACTTATATTTTTTTATTTATTTTTGCATGACTATATTATAGTTGCTGTTATGGCAATGGTTATTTTAAATGATATTGCACAAACATTCATTTCACCTTCACGAAGACGTATGTTACCAAATTTAGTTGGTACTGATCGTATTGCTGAAGTTAGTGGTTATTTATCATCGGCTGGTAAAACAGGAATATTAATTGGTAATGCTGTTGGTGGAATATTGCTTTCTCTTATTGGTTTTATCGGAATTATGTTCACTCATTCATTCATATTTTTATTAGCTGCACTTTTATCTTCTTGGTTAGCACTTCCAAAATATGAAAGAATCGTTCATCATGAAAAATCCAAACAAAAGAAACAATTTTGGAGAGAATTTAAAGATGGAGCTAAGTTATTGTTAAAACTTCGTGTTTTACTTGTTATAACTTTAATAAATATGGGAGTAAATATTGTCTCTGTTGGTCATTTGAATATATATATATTTAAAACACAATATGGAGCAACTGCAGCTCAATACGGGTTCATTGAAGCAACTGGTGTGGCAACATCAATAATCACTGGATTGTTTATTGGACGAATTATAAAGAAAATAAAACCAATATTTCCCTTAAGTTTAGGTTTAATAATCCCAAGTTTAAGTATTGCTCTAATTGGGTTTTATGATCAATTGTTTTTTGCATATATTTTAATAGCTATTCAAACATTTTTCTTGCTATTTTATACGGTTACAGTCCATACACTTTTAATAACGCTTGTCCAACCAGAATATCGTGCCAGAATTGATACATTGGTAGCAAGTATTTCATCGTTTGCCATGCCATTAACTGTATTTCTGACAGGATACTTAGCGGATATTATACCTGTTCGGTATATTTTTTATTTCACTGGAATCTGGGGAACTTTGATGGGGATTATTCCTTTACTCAGCAAGGAAATTCATCAATTGGAAAATCTTTAAACATATGAAACGTTAATATCAATTATGTTTAACATAATAAAAGCCGGTTAACTTTAAAATTGTTTAACCGGCTTTTATTTGTTATTGTATTAATTTATTCCGATAAGTTACCTGTTTCGCGAAAAAAAATGCCACCATTAATATCCTTTCAACAGGCGGGGTTCCAGCTGCAACCGGGTACCAGCTCTTCCGTATCCTTTTGCAATCTAGGGCGACCGAAACGCGCCGGATAAATCCGCGTCATCGGACAATCATAAGAAAGGAAATCCCCTTCCCGAAAATGAAACGTCCCCCTATTTTGCGAGAGAACCGCTTCTTTGCATAAGAAAGGCGAGCGGATCCGCAAGTTCCGGCTCTTGGGGATCCACCCGTTTCGGGAAACAGTCCGACGTTGGGTTCCGGCCGGAAGCCGCTGTTTTAACGGGATTTTCTTCTTCGCGCCGGACGGGCGTCCATCCTTGTTCCGGGCTGGTCCGGCAATCCTTACACAAGGATCAAACCAAAGATTTTTCCCGACTCCTTTCGTCGGACTGCGGATAATTGCCCAAAAAAATTTTACCGAATAAGTATTTTTTATAGTAAATTTGCTGTGAACAGGTGGATTTTCATTTGGGATTGGAAATTTCTTTTCAAGGAAAAGGCTGGGAAAATCCTTCGCCGAAAAGGCTGGGAAAATCCTTCGCCGGTTGAGCCTAGAACGGTCGCACAAATATTCTTCAGCAAAAATCCCGGATTTTCATCATCCCGGCTTCCGCGGAAGCAGGAAAATTCGACGTAAAAGCCGAATCTTATGATTTATGATTCTGCGAAAAGAAAGGGAAGCGGCAAGAAGAACCGGACATTCGAGACCTGCCTCCCATGCCGAATATCGACAACGACAAGGAGGAAAACAGATGTTGCTGTCCATACCGAAGGAAGAATTGAAAGAAAGGCAAAACCGGTTTATCGAAAAATTTTCCGAAAAAGGCTGCGACGGGGCCATCCTCTTCTCCGTAACCGACATTTTTTATTTGACCGGATTCCATTTCCATCCGACGGAAAGGCCGATCGCCGTCATCATCGATCCGAATCGCGGCGTCCATTTGTTCGTTCCCCTGTTAGAACACGAACATGCGCAACAATATGCCGCCGTCGATTTCGTCCACTCCTATCCGGAATACCCGGGGATCAGGCATCCGATGGAGATTTTGAAAGACATCTTGCAAAAACTTGGGTTTGATGGGAAAAGGATAGGATATGACGCCATCGGGTACGGGTCGCCCATGGGATACCGGGGGCCTGCCCTTGATCAGCTCATTTCCGCGAAGCAGTTCATTTCCTTAAAAGGGATCATCGAAGAAATGCGTTATGTCAAATCCGAAAATGAGATCAGGCTGATCCGGGAATCCTGCCGCTGGGCGAATGTGGCCCATCGCCTGTTGCAAAATTATACGAAGGCCGGCTTGAGCGAAATGGAAATCGCCAACCGGGCGACCATGGAAGCAACCTTGACGATGATCGAAACGCTGGGACGGGACTACAAACCCCATGGGACCCCGGTCATCGCCACCTTCCGCGGGCAAGTCGGGCCCGAATCCGCCTTCCCGCATGCGGTCACGCAAAATATCATTCTTTCCAAAGGGGACACTTTGGTGACCGGCGCCGGCGCCAGCGTCTTCGGCTACGTCAGCGAATTGGAAAGAACCATGTTCGTCGAAACGGTTTCCAAGGAGCAGGAAAAATTTTTCCGCCACATGTACGAGGCGCAACAAATCGCCTTCTCCGCGATTAAACCCGGCGTTCCCTTTTCGGCCGTCGATGAAGCCGTGCAGAACTATTTTGCGGAGGAAGGGCTTACCGAATATGTCCGCCATCACACGGGGCACAGCATCGGGCTCCTCGGCCATGAGGCGCCGTTCTTCGACAGGGGCGATCACACGCCGATCCGCCCCGGCATGGTCGTCACCGTCGAACCGGGGCTTTATGTGCGGGGGCTTGGCGGATTCAGGCATTCCGATACGGTATTGGTCACGGAAAAGGGCATTGAAATCCTGACGGATTACCCCCGCGATCTGGAATCTTTGATCTGCCCATAAGCCGAAGGCAAGGGTGCCGAACCTCCCGATCAAAGGACGCATGGAATGCCCCCCCCGCTTGCATCGATCCGTCTTGGGAGATCAAGGGCTCACAGGATGTTAACCATTGAAACTGTTCCGGAAAAAGGCGGACAAAAGATCAAAACATGACAGGGACCGCAAGGATGCAGACGCTCCTTACGGTCCCCTTTGTTTTTTTCCATTTCCCCGGCGCGGTCCTCTTGTTCCGCCATGCCGACCGGTGAGGAAGACATAACCTTTTTCCCTTACAAAACCGGCAATTGGCCCGAATGCTTTTCGCGCGGCTTCTGGGAGCTGGGGGATCGACCTTTCTCGCGCAAAAAACCCTTCGGCCTTTCCGTGAAATTCACGGGACGCTTCCCCCCATGCCGTCCGGCGGCATCGGCGGAAATTTTCCGGCCCTTTTTCTTCCCTTCGGCTTAAAGGGGGAAAAATTTTCCTCCCGTTTCTTCCGGGCCTTTCGGGAACAGTTACTTGTTTTCCTCCAAATATTCCACCGCTTTTTTTAAGCGCCGCAAACCCTCCACGACCTTTGCCCGGGGACAGCCCACATTCATGCGAAGAAATCCTTTTCCCGGGCTCCCGTAAGTTTCCCCCGGCATAATCGCCACCTTCGCATGATGGACAAGGGCATGCTGCAGCGCTTCACTGGAATGGGGAAGGCCGGAAACATCGATCCATGCCAAAAAAGTCGATTCGGGCACCCGGAATTTCACGCCGGGGAGATGGGTCCGGATAAAATCTTCCACCGCGATCATATTTCCGTGGATATAGTCCGCCAGTTCCTTTACCCATTGGCTGCAATGATTGTACCCGGCAATCGTCGCCAGCATGCCGAAGATGCTCGCCGAAGATAATCCGTCCCGGTTTTTTAATATGTTAAGAAACCGTTCCCTTATGGACGGATCGGGAATGATTGTATATGAACCTCCTAGTCCGGGAATGTTGAACGTTTTGCTTGCCGATGAACAGACCATGACATGATTCAATTCTTCGGACACGTTCAAGATCGGAAGATGCGGACGGGGGCCGAAAACGATGTCCATATGGATTTCGTCCGAAATCAAATAGACCCGGTATTGTTCGCATAAACGGATGACGGTTTTCAATTCTTCCTCCGTCCACACGCGGCCGGTCGGATTATGCGGGCTGCACAAAAGCAGAACCTTTGCCCGTTCGTCGGCCAATTTTTTTTCCAGATCGGCAAAATCGATCCGGTATACTCCGTCCTCATTTTTCAACGGATTGGCAGAAAGGACCCGGTTGCTTTCGCGGATGACTTTAAAAAACGCGTCATAGGCCGGGGTTTGCAGAACGATGCGGTCGCCTTCCTCCGTCAAAATCTCCAGCAATTTGGAAATGGAGTAGACGACCGAAGGGCTGTACACGATCCAGTCTTCGTCGACCGGGCAGGAAAATTGCCGTTGGAACCACCCGCGGACCGCTCCCTTAAAATCGGCATGATTCCAGCGGGTGTAGCCGAAGACGCCGTGGTTCAAACGCGCCTCCAGCACGCGCAAAATTTCGGGAGGGCAACGGAAATCCGTATCGGAAATGGAAAAGGGGAGGAGATCCCTCTTCCCGAAACGGTCTTCTATATAGTCCCACTGCGTGCAATACGTGCCGCGCCGGTCAATGATTTGGTCAAAACGATTGGTCATGATGGACAACTCCAGTGGTTCAAAATAGTTTTTCTAGCTGCGATTTAAGGATCCCGACTTGCGGGCCGATAACGACTTGCACATTGTGTTCGTCCAATTTGATTACACCAAGGGCCCCGCATGCTTTCAATACCTCTTCATCGATTCGGCTCATATCGCTGACGACAAGGCGCAAACGGGTGACGCAATTGTCCAGGGATTGAATATTTTCTTTTCCGCCCAATGCCTGGAGGATTCTTTCCGCATTGGACTTCGTGCCTTTTATGACCATTTCCCCTTCGCCGTCATTTTCCGCTTTTGCCTTTTCACGGCCGGGCGTTTTCAAATCAAATTTGACGATGGCATAACGGAAGGTGAAGTAGTATACGGCAAACCAGACGGCCCCGACGACCGGCACGAGGTACCATTTGGTCGACTGCCCTTGGAGGATGCCGAAGATAAGGAAATCCAAAATGCCGCCGTCCGTGTTCCCGATCTTGACTTCCAGCAGGGCCATGACCATGAAACCAAGGCCCGTCAGGACGACGTGGACCAGGTAAAGGGCGGGAGCGACAAACAGGAACAAAAATTCGATCGGTTCCGTGATCCCCGTGACAAAGGTGGCGATCACGCCGGAAATTAACAGCCCTTTAATTTTGTTCCGGTTCTCCGGCAGGGCGGTATGGTAAATGGCCAATGCGACGGCCGGAAGGCCGAACATGAACGTGGGCATTTTCCCTTGGGACAAAAACGCAGTGGCATCGGCGCTGAAGGGCAGCCCGTTCTTTAACTGGGCATAGTAAATGTTCAATGCCCCGGACACCGTTTCTCCGTTTACGATTTCCGTTCCGCCCGCTTCCGTGAAACGGATCATCGCCACTAAAATATGGTGAAGGCCGAAGGGGAGCAATAACCGTTCCCCGGCACCGAACAGGAACGGTCCGAACGCCCCGGCTTTTTGGATCAATGAACCGATGGCCGAGATGCCCATGGCAAAAAACGGCCATACCATCGGAATGAGGATGCCGGCCGCCGCCATGACCAAACTGGTCACGATCGGAACGAAACGGGCGCCGCCGAAGAAGGCAAAGGCATCCGGAAGTTTTGCCGCATAGTAGCGTTTATGCAAAAAATAAACGATGATGCCGGCAATGATCCCGCCTAAAACCCCCATTTCCAACGTTTGAATGCCCAAGACCGTCGTTTGCCCGGCTTGGCGCATTTGCTCGGCATCCACAAGCTTTCCGGTTGCCGCCAAATAAAAATTGATGGATAAATGCATGATCACATAGCCGATAAAACCCGAAAACGCGGCAACCCCTTTTTCGTAGCGGGCAAGCCCGAGCGGGATCGCCATGGCAAACAGTACGGGCAAATAGGAGAAGGCGAATCCTCCGATCGTTGAAAGGAAACGAAAAATCGTCTGAAGCACCGGGTTTCCTAAAAAAGGAAGGGTTTCAATCGTCGACGGGCTCGTAAAGGAACTCCCGATCCCCAATAGGAGACCCATAAAGGCCAGCAATGCGACCGGAAGCATGAAGGTTTTTCCCAACCCTTGGAAAAATTCCCACGCCCCCGTTTTGGCAGACTTTTGCTTTTCCATTGCGGAACTCCTTTCCATCCTGTTTTTGAAAGCAATTTCAGCATAATGCCATCCTCCTTTTCATACAAGACTTTGCGGGGCGAATGTAAACGCTGTACATTCTTTGTAAAACGATTACAATTTTCCGGCAAAAAGCGGCCGCTTCCCGAGCGGAAACCGGCATTTTCCCATAGAAAAAAAAGACCCCTGCCCCGGAAAAACGGCGGGCAGCGGTTCTCACCGATCCCTTTCCTTGCCAGCGTTATTTTTAAGATTTAAATAAGTAATGATGATAAAATCCAAAATGATGCTCAGCGGGAATCGGGAACACATATCGAGATCGTCAAAATAGCAATGGACGATATGGGCATGCAAGGCCAAATCCGCTTCCTGCTGCAGGCGGTTGTGCGGGGTGCCGGTAATGGCGACCGTTTTCACCTTTCTGCTTTTTAAGATTTGGGCGTATTCCAGCATATAGAGGGTTTCGCCGCTGTAGGATACAAGAATGGCCAAATCCTTTTCCGTCAAACTGTTGGCCGCGCTCCGCAGCTCGTCCCAGTCTTCCCGGGCATGGCAGATTTTCCCGGAAAACATGAGCTTTCTTGCCGCATCGACGCAGATCGGCAGGGAATTCCCCACCCCGAACAGTTCGATATGGGTGCTCTGCTCGATATATTCCGCCGCCCGCTTGATTTTTTCTTCGTCAATGGATTGCAGCGTTTTCTCCATCTCCCGCTTGACCCTTTCCATATGCTGAGAAAGCAGGTAGGACGGTGGCGAGGCGGGAGGCTGGGCGGCTTGGGCGATGTTTTTGGAAAGCTCGTATTTGAAGTCTTGAAAACCGCGGAAACCGATCCTCCGGCAAGTCCGGCTGATCGTTGCCGTCGAAACAAAAATTTTTTTTGCCATTTCCTCCACGCTGAGCCGGATCACTTCTTCAGGATGGCGCAAAATGTAGTCCAGCACTTGCACTTCCAGCGGGCTCAACTTTTCCCGGTATTGCAAGAGCCTTTTTTGAAAAGCTTGCATAGGATCACCTGATTGGGGGAAGTTTTCTTGCGATTCTAACCTTATCATAAATGATCGGGAACATGGCGGGTACTTTCCTTGCGGTTTGATGATGCCGAAAGAAGGAAGAAACGGGATCGTCAATGAAAGGGCGTCATCGGAACCGAACCGGAAGCCTGCCGTCCCGAACCGGGGAAGGTGCATCAGCCTGCCGCTTTCCGCATTGCGGACCGACCGCCGTTTCAGCGCCCGCGCCAGTTCATGGAAAGGATTCCACCGTTATTATCGGTTTGATCGCAAGATTTTTATGACTGCTGTTCGATCTAAAATTTTCTATCAAACAAACATCTGGTCAGGCATATGCCGCTGATGCCGAACAACAATTATTAAAGAAGTTTTCAACATATTTGTTAGGATGAGGAAAATGAAGAAAAAAGCAATCATTCCAGTGATTATTTTGCTGATCCTATTCATCGCCGTGATATGGTATACGTTTCCAAAAGCAATATAAGCGAACTTTAAAATGGGTTATATTTCCAATCGGGTGATGACAATATATTGAAAAAAAAACGATTTATTTGAACGGAAAATTGCAGAAAAATTTAACAGAAAAAAAGACTTTTAAAGGTTTTTTTAAATAGAAGGGGAGGAAATTCCGCTATCAAGAAACAACAACCTTTTGGACAACGGATTAGGTCCTTTGGTTTACACCGGCATCGCAAATGATCAACCTCATACTCATGGATACGGAGCAATCTTTATTAATAGCGATTTAGTTAAGTAAACATTTTAAAGGGAGATTGGGACTCAAAAAACAGATATATGATTTCTGCGCCTGCCGATTATCGGGAGGATGCTTTAAAAATTGCCGACGAACTCATGAGGAAGTTCTTAATAGGAAAAAGTTTTGAGTAATGCTCGGGCATCATGCACATAAATTTTGTTTCACCCCGAATAAGTCACAGATCAATATTTCGAAAATCGTCCCGACAAATGTAAAACAGTAGTAATAAGGCAATTAGGGGTGAAAAAATCCCGTCGCTCCCTGCCGGGCCGGTTTTTTGCCTAAAGGCAAGCGGTGAAAGAAATCCCATATTCGTATGGGAGATACGAGTATGGTGATGTGATTACAAGAGATTGAAATGGCATGAAACGTTTGGGACGCCAAAACTGGCAAAAAACACGGTTTCGGCAAATCCGGGTGCTCGCTGCCGTCGGCATAAAATTTTTTGCCGATTCCTTCACGCCGGACCGGACCGCTCCTTCCGGTGGCGCCTCCGCTTCATCCGCCCTCTTCCCGAAACAATCCGTCATGAATTGTTTCGGATGACCTTTTGGCTGCCCGAAACCCCGCCGGCAAATCCCCTAAATTTAAAAAAAAGCAAGGAACCTGCCTCGGTTCGCTTGCTTTTCGGACGTTATTCGAAACCGGTCTTATGCGGAGACTTTCTCTTTATTCTCTCCGTTCCCATGATGAAAATGTTGTTTCATCCATTGTTTCAAGTACGGAATGGCGAAACGGTCAACGCCCCAATAATAGCTTCCTTTGCCCGTAAAGAGAAGGATCATTTCCAGGGTGTACATAATCGGATTCGTGCTGGTCGTCCCGGCGAGCATAAAGTTCAAGTTCATAAACATCCCTGCGAGCAGGGCCGGAATCGTAGCTACGCCAAGGATTAAAGCGAGTCCCGCGAGAAATTCGCCGACGGGAATGATAAAGTTGAAAAACCCGACATTCGGCAAAGCGACATGTTCCAGGAAGGCGGCGTACCATCCTTGCACCGCCGGGTGTTCCCCCGTTGCTTTGGCGATGGCCCCTTGCAAAAATCCCGTCGCATCAAAACCGCCCGCCAATTTATGGAACCCGGAAGTCATCCATTGGATCCCCAACCAAACCCGGATCACCGTCCAAAGGATGCTGGCTTGCGGTGTCTGCCACCATTTCGCTTGCATATCCATTTCCTCCCCCTTCGTTTTTAGTGAAATACTTCACATATTCAATGAAAAAATATTGGAATAAGTTCCCATTTCTTCGATCATTTTGTGAAATATTTCACTATCCTTTCTACTATTAATATAGAGGAAATGTTTGCCGAAAGCAAGACCGTTCATGAATCTTTCACACTTTTCCGGAGAAGGCGGCGAAGGAACGGGCATGATTCCGTTTTTTGCTGTTCCGTCTTGCCGCAGGGGCGGGGCTGGCATCCCCATCCGTCCCCCAAATAGGGATGGACGGGGTGAAATCATATACATCCGTTTTTATCGCTGGCTTTTCGTGAACTCTACAAAAATTCTCCCTTTTTTTAATAAAAAAACAAGCAAAAAATCAAAAGGAAGACCCATCCTTTAGGATCTTCCCCATCCGATGTCGGAACCGCCGGTCGATGATGGAACATAAATTGCGGGATAACGGACAATTTTTTTGCGATGATGGACATATTGGGCGTCCATGTTGAACATACTTTTTTCCATGTTGGACAATCATTTTCAAATGTTGAACCATGGGAACCCGATGCCGGACAAACCGGTTTCTCGGCCCCAAAAATGTTGGACCGACTTTTCGCCATGATGGACGAATCGGAACGGATATCGGCCATTTGGATAAAATGTTGGCCGATCGGAACATCATGGCGGACTCCGGTGAAAAAAAGCGGATATCGGACATTCCCCGTCGTGCCGGATCCCCCAAGCCCGCCATCTGGACGAATGGCAGAGTCCGACGGCAGGCCCCGACTTCCCGGATTTCCGGAAGAAAACTTTTCCAAAACCCACGGATGGACCCGCCGGCCGCTCCCCATCTCCCCTTGAACATTCACAAAAAATGGCCGCCGGGCCCGGCCCGCCTTTGAAAATTGCCCCTTTTACAAATAATCCCTTCCCACACTTTTTCCGTTATAGCTGAACCGGACCGGTTTCTCGTCGACGACGGTTTCCAGATGCACCGGCCGGCCCCACAACCGATAAATATACGGGAGCACCTTTTCCAAATATTTGATGTCCAGCTCGATGCCTTCATAATGATGCTGCAAATACAGTTCCCCGTTTTGGGCATAATCGCCGTCGGTTACGGTGATGTAGGGAAAGCCGCCGTTCACCCGGAGATTGACCAGATGGTCGCGGATTTCCTGCCATTGTTTGCTGGATATCTTGTAATCCCGGTCCTGTTTTTCGAACAAATAGAAGTCTTCCCGCTGGATCAGTTCCTTCGTTAAATAGTTCCTTAAAAAAGACTGGTCCGATTCCAGTTCGCGGACTTCGAAGATCTTCTCCCGGCCCGTGCCCGGCCGGATTCCCCTTTTTTTCATTTCCTCCGTAGGGCGGTTCCAGCGTTCTTCGATCTCCTCGAAAATCTTCAACCCCAAATGATACGGATTGAGGCCGGTTTTGGACGGCTGAATGACGCTGGCGTTCAATTTGGCAAACTCGATCGCCTCATCGGGGCTCAAATCCATTTCCCTTAAAATCCGCTGATGCCAATAAGTAGCCCAGCCTTCGTTCATGATCTTCGTCTCCAGCTGCGGCCAAAAATAGAGCATTTCTTCCCGGACGATCGCGACGATGTCCCGCTGCCAATCTTCCAACGCCCGGCTGTAATGGATCAGAAATAAAAGCAGGTCCTTCTCCGGCCGGGGCGGAAGCTTTTTCCGTTTTTTGGGAGCCGCCGCCCGCCGTTCATTTTTCTTGTCCAACGCCCAAAGATCATCATAGGGCGTGCTTCTTTCCGGCCGCTCCCCTTCCTCCTCCGCTTCCTCCTCCATCCAGGAAAATTGCGGGCGGAGCAGGGAAGGATCGATATGCTCTTCGATGGACAAAACCGCGTCCAAAAAAGACTCCACCCGTTTTTTCCCGTATTGGATCTCGTAATGGCGGATCCGTTCGGCGCTGGCGGCCATGCTTTCCACCATATCCCGGTTCGTGTTCATGAAACGGACGTTGTTTTTGAAAAAATCCGAATGGGCCAGCACATGGGCGACAATCAGCTTGTTTTGAATCAAGGAGTTGGATTCCAGCAAGAAGGCGTAGCAAGGATCGGAGTTGATCACCAATTCGTAAATTTTGCTCAGGCCCAGGTCGTATTGGACCTTCATCTTGTAAAAATGTTTGCCGAAGCTCCAGTGGGAAAAACGGGTCGGCATCCCGTAGGCGCCGAAGGTATAAATGATATCGGCGGGACAAATTTCATAGCGCATCGGAAAAAAATCGAGCCCGAAACCGGATGCGATTTCGGTGATTTCGCCGATGGCCTTCTCCAAGGCTTTCTTCTCATCTTGGCGCATGCGATGATTCCCCCTTGGCCTTTCCTTATTTTGGCTGACGCGTTGAAGCTTGACAACACCGATTCCTCTTCTCCCGGTTTTTTTGGAAAATTCCCGTGGATTTTCTGATTTCTTAATATCCAACATATGTGTTTGGGAATAATACAATGAAAAAATTGGGGAAACAGACGCAGGGGAACCGGGGGAATCCCGGAAGGCAACGGGAAGGGATCCGTCCGGCAGGAGCCGGGCATCCGGAGATCCTGGCGGACGGCGAAACCTTGCCGGCAGGATCACCGCGGCAAGACCGCTCAAATCCAAAGGATGCGGCGCCGGAGGAAAAAGATGCGGGCGGGCAATCATGGATATTTTCCCCGTCATTTCCGCTTCAGAGCGGCTTAGGCCGCAAACATCCAGGGATCGGGCAGGCATCCGCCTGAAAATGTATGAGTAAAATATTTGTGGGCAAAACTTATCCCCTTCAATAGGCGAGTGATCAACGACCGCCCGCCTGTTGAAGGGGAAACCAAGCGTAAGCGCGGCAGGAAAGATTGCAGATATGAAAAAGAGGACTGCTCCTTGGGAGAATGATAGTCGGGAAAAACAACACCACCAGAAAGGAATAATCCCTCATGAAAAGAGTAACCCACATGAACAAGGATATCACAGAATACCCAAAGCAAATCCTTTGGAGTAAATTGCAGGAAATCTTTTCAAAGGCTTTGAAAAGTCTTTTGGACGGCATGGATCAACAGATTGCCGAAGAAGGGGATAAAACGGCTGCTCGATAAGCGAAAGCTCCAGATCGCCAGCCTCCTTGGTGAGATTGAGGTGAAGCGAAATTACTACCGTGACCGAAAAACCGGGGAATATGTCTATCTTCTGGAATATACGTCATCATAGATACTTCGTATGATAAGAATATAAAAAATTAATAAAATTTTCTTATTTTATTAGATAACGTTTACCATTAAGATCAATATAGAATAAAAAGAAAGGAATGAGGCTAAATATGAAACGATGGAAAATTATTCTCCCCGTTGTTATTTTGGGAGTCATTTTGTTTTTTGTATGGCAGGAACAAAGAGAGAAATCAATGATTGGAAATGTGTTAGAAAGTGTGTCAGATATTGATTCAGTGATCATAAAGGACGGGAAAACATCAAAGAAAATCCTGACTCTCACAAATTCAGAACCAGTTTTTTCTGAACTCGTAAATATTTACGATGCACCCTATCATGATTTGAAATGGTCGGAAAGAAAGTTGTTAAAAAACGATCCAGCTTATGAAGCCGAATTTTTAATAAATGATGATGTTCAATATACTATGAACATTTATAAAGTGGAAGAAGATCAAATCTCTTTGATACCTAATGATTTTACAGCAGAAGTTCGATCATATAGTTACAGTTATTCACCAGATGGAGATAACACGTATATTTTTGCAAGAAAAGAAATTCATCAACTATTAGGCGTGAATGAAGGATTTAAAAAACTATTAAATATGATTATCTCAAAGTAAATCTGTCAAGCGTCAGTGAAAATGTCATATTAACGC
>SPLK01000338.1_pt1 | contig 14530 bp, 10 predicted proteins | sample 2456111 | NCBI WGS metagenome assembly SPLK01 (sample SAMN11156906, study PRJNA527647) | hot springs metagenome | biome: Geothermal region; feature: Hot spring; material: tree branch in hot spring; isolation source: hot spring sediment rich in lignocellulosic material ... | reverse complement strand
CGTCGAAGGTGGCCACCAGCTCCTCGCCGACGAGCCGCAGCACCCCGAGGTTGCACGTCAGCACGCCCGAGACGTCGTCGCGGGCGAAGATGCCCAGCCCCTGGCCATGCAGGCCCGCCCCCGCCCCGGCCAGGAAGCGCAGGGCGCCCGTCGGATCCAGCACCCGCCTGTCGCCGTCGGCTTCCACCAAGCAGGCGAGCAATTCCACCACCGCGTTGAGGCCCTTCTCGGGCGTGCTGCCATGGGTCGCCCGGCCACGGCTGTGCAGCTTGAGGACCCCGTCGCCCTCCACCGCGACGTCACCCCGACGAGTGGCGGCGGCGGCTGTCAGGCGGTCGCGCCAGTCCCGCGCCTCGGCGGCGGAGCCGAAGGCCAGCTCGGCCTCGGCCTCGTCGGGCACCACGTTGGGCCGGGTGCCGCCCCGCAGGTCGACGACCCGACTGCGCGCAGCCGGCAGGGCAACGGTCAGGTTGAGGATCCCCTTCTCGGCGAAGACCACCGGAAAGAGCGCGTCCGGAGCGAAGGCCATCTCGGGACGGGGCTGCCGGCGGAAGTAGTGGCGCAGACAGGCAAAGCCCGTCTCCTCGTCGCCACCCACGATGAGGCGCAGGCCCCGGCGCACCGGGGCGCCGACCGCGGCCAGCGCGGCCAGAGCGAAGAGGGCGGCCATGGTGGGGCCCTTGTCGTCGATGGCGCCGCGCCCGTACAGGCGTCCGTCGCGGATGACCCCGCCGAAGGGAGGGACGCTCCAGCCCGTGCCGGCGGGCACGACGTCCACGTGGGCCAGCACCCCCACCAACGGGGAGGGGGGACCCCAATGGGCGTGGATGGCGTAGCCGTCGACGCCCAGCGTCTCCAGGCCGAGCTGGCTGGCCAGCTCCTGCACGTAGGCGAGGGCGCGCCCCACCTCCTCCCCGAAGGGCTTGCCGGGCTCCGCCGGCCCCTCGACGGACGGGATGCGCAACAGCTCCGCCGTCTGCTCGACGAGGTCGTCGCGGTGGCGGCTCAGCCATGTCATGGCCGCCGCCTCGACCGGGTCGGGTGCGGCCGGGGTCGCTGGGTCGGGCATGTGACGCACCACCTGCCTCCGAGTGGGGTTTGGGCCTCAGGGCGACGCGTGGGCGACGATGGCGTCGGAGCGGGTGATCAGTCCCTTGAAGAGGAAGGCGACCTGGCGCAGCGCGGCCTCCATGTCGAAGGGCGTCAGCGCCGAGACGGCGTCGATGGGGATGACCACCTTGTACCAGCGCAGGGCGGCGCTGGCTGCCGTGTAGTGGACGCAGATGTTAGCCACGGTGCCGCAGATGACGAGGGTGTCGGCGCCGGCCAGTCGCAGCTCGTGGTCCAGGCTCGTGCCGTAGAAGGCGTCGTATCGGACCTTCGGCACGACCCGCTCGGACGCCAGCGGCTCCAGCTCGTCGACGATCCGGGCCCCCCAGGTGCCGGCCACGGCGTGCTCGCCCCATATGGCGAACTCCGGGTCGCCGGGGGCGTGCCAGTCCTGGGTGAAGAAGACCGGCATGTGGTGCTGGCGGGCCATGGTCAGCAGCCGCTGGATGGCCGGGATGGTGGCGGGCGCGTTGGGCACATAAAGGCGGCCCTCGGGGCGGCAGAAGTCGTTTTGCATGTCGACGACGACGAGCGCCGTGCGGTCGGGGTCCACCTCCACCCTCTCGGCGACCGGCAGGGGCTCGGGCAGCTCGACGGTCCGGGCGGGCATGGCATCCACCCCCGTCTATTGTTCGCACCGCAGGGAAGGGGTGTCAAACGCCGCCCGCCAATTGGTGGACGCCGGGGCCACCGCCCCGCCATCTCCTTTACAGGGAGGTCGTGGTCGGCCGTGAGCGCACGCGTGGCAGGTGGCCGCCTCCTGGCGGCCCTTGGCCCCATCGCGATCCTGACGCTGGCCGCCGTCCTCGGGGGCATGTCGTGGTCGCACCCCGCGGCCGCGACGGCGGCGTCCCTCCCCTCCCCGCCGCCGGCCGGGCCGGAGCCGGCGTGGGAGCTGCGCGGCATCTGGATCGACAACGGCTATCTCGCTCGCCTCGACGCGCGCCCGGGGGTCGCCCGGCTGATGGATCAGCTGGCGGCCGCGGGCTTCAACGCGGTCTTCGTGGAGAGCCTCTACCGCGGCTACACCCTCTATCCCGGCCCGTATCAGGACGGCCGGTTCGCGGCCTGGGGCGAGGATCCGCTGAGAGTCGTGGTCGAGGAGGCACGGGCGAGGGGGCTGTCGGTGCACGCCTGGATGTGGATGCTGGGGGCGGCCATCCACGCCGGGCTGAGCCCCCTGCTGGAGGCCCACCCCCAATGGGCCGACCGCAGCGCCTCGGGCGACCTCTTCGCCTCCGGTGGATCCCGGATGGCCTGGCTGGACCCCTCGCGTCCCGAGGTGCGCCGGTGGCTGGCGGGCGAGGCGGCCCGCCTGGCCACTGCCTACGGGCTCGACGGGATCCACCTCGACTACATCCGTTACAACGACGAGCTGCGCGATCCCTTCGGCTACTCCGAGCACGCGCAGGCGGCCTTTCGCGACGCCACGGGCATCGATGTCGGCGGGAGGAGCCCCTCGGAGCTCCGGCCTGATGAGTCGGACGCCTGGAAGCGGTGGCGCGAGGCGCAGGTGACCGCGGTGGTGCGAGCGGTGCGGGACGCCGTGGAGGCCGCCGCACCCGACGTCATCCTGTCGGCCGCCGTGCTGCCCGAGCGCCGCCAGGCCCGCCTCATGCACCTGCAGGACTGGGTCTCGTGGCTGGCTGACGGGCTCGTCGACCTGGCCATCCCCATGGCCTACACCTCGTCGACGGCCAACCTGCGCGACCTGCTGGCCTCGGTCTCCGGCGAGCTCGAGGAGCTGGCCCCCTGGCGGTCGCCCGACCGCCTCCGCGCACGCGTCGTGCCGGGGCTCGCCCTGTTCGCAACGCGGCCCGACACCCTGCTGGAGCAGATGGGGCTGGTGCGAGGCTTCGGCTTCGGAGGGGTGGTGCTCTTCAGCACCTCGTATCTGAGCCTGCCCTTCCGGGAGGCCCTGGCCGCGGGTCCCTTCGCCGGGCCGGCCGAGCCCCCGGCCCGGCTTCGCCACGAAATGGCCGCCCTGCCCGGGCTCCCACCCCAGGCCATGCCGGCGCCGGAGGTGGCGCCGGCGCCCGCCGGCCCACCGCCGGGTGCCAACCTGGCCAGGACGGCCTCGGTTGCCGTCGACTCGTCGTTTAGGGGCTACTCGCCCGCTCCCCTCAACGACGGCCGGCGCAACGACGTGCCGGAGGTGGGGCGATGGGCGGAGGCGGCGTGGGCATCGGCCGAGCGCGCCAGCGACCACTGGATCGAGCTCCGGTGGGCCACCGACCAGACCATCTCCCAGGTGGACATCTTCTGGGCGCTGGACCGCGGCCGCCTCTACCCTTCGAGCCGGCTGCGGGTCGAGGTCTGGCTGGACCAGGAGCAGCGGTGGCAGACGGTCTGGGCTTACGAAGCCGAGCCCTCCGACCGCGTCGCCCGCACCTCCGTCACCTTCGTGCCCGTCACCACCCGGGCTTTGCGCCTGTATCAGCCGGCCGGCGGTGGCGCGCTCGGACGGCCGGACCTGATGTGGGTGGCCGAGGTGGAGGTATACGGGCCCGCGGCCTCGCATGGGCCAGCTCCGGCCGACGGCCCACGATAGATGTGACCGAGGGGCGCCATGCCCCGGGCGTGCCGAGCGTGAGGTGGCATCCGCCCCAGACTTTCACGGCCGGGGACGCAGGCCCGGACGGTATAATCCGGCTTGTGGAGGGGTTCGCGAAGGGGGAGTGATCGCTGTGGAGTTGGAGAGGCGACGCGGCCGGTGGCGTAGATTGGTGGGCTTCGCATTGCTGGCCGTCGTGAGCTTCTTGGTGGGCTCGCTCGTCACCACCGTGGTCGACATGCGCCTGGCGGCGCAGAGTCCGGCACCTCAGGCGTCGACCGCGAACCTGCCCCAGGCGGTGGCAGTCGAGGCCCCCGGCATCGGCAATCCGTACATCCTGGCCGACATCGCCGAGCAGGTGAGCCCCGCGGTGGTCTTCGTGTCGGCCACGTTTCCCCAGACGCCCCAGGTGACCCGGGACCCGTTCTTCGAGTTCTTCTTCGGGCAGATTCCGGCGCCCGAGCAGTCCAGCGCGGGCACGGGCTTCATCATCTCGGAGGACGGCTACATCCTGACCAACCAGCACGTCGTGGGCAACGTGGGCGACAACCAGAAGATCACCGTCAAGATCTCGACGCCCGACTTCACGGGTGAGGTGCCGGCCCAGCTGATGGGCACCAGCTACAGCCTGGACCTGGCGGTGCTCAAGATCGACAAGCCCCGGGGCCTGGCCCGGCTCCCGGTGGTCAAGCTGGGTGACTCGGACCGTACCCGGCCCGGCGAGTGGGTCATCGCCATCGGCAACCCGTACGGGGAGCAGCTCGAGCACACCGTCACCGTCGGGGTCGTCAGCGCCAAGGGCCGCCAGATCCGGGTCTACGACCGGGACGCCGGCCGCTGGCGCCAGTACCAAAACCTGCTGCAGACCGACGCCGCCATCAACCCCGGCAACTCGGGCGGGCCCCTGGTCAACATCGCCGGCGAGGTCATCGGCATCAACACGGCCGTCAACGCGCAAGGTCAAAACATCGGCTTCGCCATCCCCATCAACGAGGCCAAGCAGGTCCTGGAGGGCCTCATCGCCCAGGCCGGCCAGCCGCAGCGCCGTCCCTACATGGGCGTCCTGCTGGAGGACATCGACAGCCGGCTGGCTCGCTACCTCGGGCTGCCCGACACCAACGGCGCCCTGATCAGCACGGTGGTGAGCGGGTCGCCGGCCGACAAGGCCGGGCTGCGGGTCTACGACGTCATCCGGCGGATGGGCCAGCGAGAGATCAAGACCGCCGACGACGTCATCACCGAGCTCGACCGCTACAAGCCCGGCGACGAGGTGCTGCTCCAGGTCTTCCGAAACGGGCGCACCGTGACGGTGGTCCTGACGCTGGGCGAGCGGCCTGCCAACAGTTGAGGCGAGCGCGACTCGCACAAGAGGCGAAGGAAGGGAGCGGGCCATACGACCCGCTCCCTTCGCGCGCTCGCGCTGCATGCGCCCGGTCTAGCCCTCGGCAGGTCTCGGCTGCTGCTTGGTGGCCGGCGGCTCCAGCAGCCCCTCCTGCTCCCGCAGGCGCCGGCGCTCGCCTCGCTCGGGCTGGGCCGGCTGCTTGCCGGCCTCCGCCCCCGCCGCCTCGCCGGGCTCCGGCAGGGCGCGGCCCTCGACGACGGCCACGAATGCCTCCCGGTTGAGGGTCTCCCGCTCCATGAGGGCGGAGACCACCCGCTCCAGGGCGTCCCGCTGCTCCTGCAAGATGGTGCGGGCCTTGTCGTAGGCCTCCTCGATGAGGCGGCGGACCTCCTCATCGATGGCCGCCGCCACCTGCTCGCTGTAGTTGCGGTCCCGGGCGATGTCGCGGCCCAGGAAGATGAGGTCCTCGTGCTGTCGCCCGAAGGTGAGCGGCCCCAGCCGGTCGCTCATGCCCCAGGCCATCACCATCTGGCGAGCCAGCTTGGTGGCCTGCTCCAGGTCGTTTTGGGCCCCCGTGCTCACCTCGGCGAAGGCCAGCTCCTCTGCTGCCCGCCCGCCCAGGATGTGGGCCAGGCGATCCAGCAGCTCCGAGCGGGTCTCCACCAGCTTGTCCTCGTCGGGGAGCACCATGGTGTAGCCACCGGCCAGTCCCCGCCCGACGATGGTCACCTTGTGAACGGGATCGGCGTTGGGCAGGAAGTGCGCCACCAGCGCGTGGCCGGCCTCGTGATAGGCCAGCACCTTCTTGTCTTGCGGGCGGATGACCCGGCGGCGCCGCTCGGGCCCCATGATGACCCGATCGATGGCCTCCTCCAGCTCATCCATGCCGATCCGCTTCTTGCCGCGGCGGGCCGCCAGGATGGCCGCCTCGTTCATCACGTTCTCCAGGTCGGCCCCCACGAAGCCAGGCGTGCGACGGGCCAGGAGCTTCAAGTCGACGTCAGGCGCCATCGGCTTGTTGCGGCTGTGCACCTTGAGGATCTCGTAGCGCCCCTCGACGTCGGGCCGATCCACCAGCACCTTGCGGTCGAAGCGGCCGGGTCTCAACAGCGCCGGATCCAGCACGTCGGGTCGGTTGGTGGCGGCCATCACGATGATGCCGCTGTTGGGCTCGAAGCCGTCCATCTCCACCAGCAGCTGGTTGAGCGTCTGCTCCCGCTCGTCGTGCCCACCACCGAGGCCGGCGCCCCGTTGCCGTCCGACCGCGTCCAGCTCGTCGATGAAGACGATGCAGGGCGCGTTCTTCTTGGCCGTCTCGAAGAGGTCCCGCACCCGGGCCGCGCCGACGCCGACGAACATCTCCACGAAGTCGGAGCCGCTGATGCTGAAGAAGGGCACCCCCGCCTCACCGGCCACCGCCCGTGCCATCAGCGTCTTGCCGGTGCCCGGCGGGCCCACCAGCAGGATGCCTTTGGGCACCCGGGCGCCCATCTCGACGAACTTGCGCGGATGCTTGAGGAACTCGACGATCTCCTGGAGCTCCTGCTTGGCCTCCTCCAATCCGGCCACGTCGGCGAAGGTGACCTTGGTCCTCTCCTCCGTGTGCAGCCGGGCCCGGCTCTTGCCGAACGACATCGCCCGGTTGGAGCCGCCCTGCATCTGATTGAGGATGAAGAGCCAAATCCCCACGAAGACCACGAGGGTCAACAGATTGGGCAGCAGGTTGAGCCACCAGGGCGGGTTGGGAGGCGGCTCGGCCGAGACCGGCACGCCGCGCTCCTCCACGCGTCGCATGACCTCCTGGCCGGTGTTGGCGGGGATGTACGTGACGAAGCCAGAGCCGTCCTTCAGCGTGCCCTCCAGCCTTTGATCCCCGATGAACCGGACGTTGGCCACCTGTCCCTGATCCAGCAAGCGGGTGAACTGGTAGTACTCGAGCTGCCGTCTGCTCTCGGAGGGGGAGTAGAAGGTGCTGACGACGGCGATGAGTACGATGGCCACCAGCAGATAGAGGCTGATGCCGCGGAGAAATCGATTCATCTCCGCCCCTCCCCTCCGGTCCCTACGCCCCATTCGTTTCACGTCCTCCGCTCAGACGCGTCGCGCCGGGCACTCGCCCGGCGCCCTGCGTTTTCAGAGTCATTATAGCACGCAGGGCCTCTCGATCCCGGCTCACGGCTCGTCGGCCCCTTCGCGCGGAGGGCCGCGACGCGTTCCAGGACGAGCCGCCCCCGCATCAGCCGGGTCACGATGCCGCCGGGCAACTGCAGCTCGACGCCGCCGCGTCCCCGTGCCACCGCTGTCCACAGGGCCTCGACGTGGACCAGGCCCAGGGCGCCCCGGTGCCCGCCCGACACTTCTTCGTAGGCCCGCACCAGGATGCGTCGGCCCAGGGCGGGATGGAGGCCGCCCAGAGCCCTCGCGTCCAGCTCCAGCCGGCCGCCCTCACCAGGCGCGGCGATTCGCTGCCACACCTCGTCGACGCGAGCTCGCATGTACTCCTGCTCGTCGAGGGCCACCGACGCCAGTCGCACCAGGGCCCGGCGCACCTCCGGCCTCACCGTCGACTCCAGGTAAGGCAGCACCTCGAGTCGGATGCGATTGCGCAAGAAACGGGGCGACCGGTTGGTCTCGTCTTCGACCGGTTGGAGGTCGGCGGCCCGACAGTAGGCCAGCACCTCGCGCCGCCAGACCCCCAGTAGCGGCCGCACGAAGACGCCCCGGACGGGTGGGATCCCGGCCAGCCCGGCCGGTCCCGTCCCGCGGAGCACCCACATCAGGACCGTCTCGGCCTGGTCGTCGGCGGTATGCCCGAGCGCCACGCGCCGGCACCCCTCCTCCCGGGCGGTCCGCTCCAGGGCCTCGAGCCGCAGCTGCCGGGCCGCCGTCTCCAACGAGAGACCCTGAGCGTGCGCATAGGTCTGCACGTCGACGTCGATCCGCCGAAACGGCACCGCGAGGCGGCTCGCCAGGGCCCGGGCAGCCTCGGCGTCCCGGTCCGCCGACGCTCCGCGGATCCCGTGGTGGACGTGAGCGGCCTGCACCCGCAACTGCAGCCGAGGCGCCAGCAGCAGCAGCGCATGCAGGAGCGCAGACGAGTCGGGCCCCCCCGACAACGCCACCAGCACGCCATCGGAGCTTTCCAGCATGCGGTGACGCTCCACCGTTCGAGCGAGCGAGCGAAACAGGGGGGTCCTTCGGAGACGGGACGCCTCCTGCCGGTCCAACCCTACCGATGGGCTCGGCAACTCTGCGAAGGCCGTGTCGCCCCCCGTCCGGGCTTGCCAAAAAAGAGACGGCCCGCAGGGCGAGCCGTCGGCAGCACCAGGAAGTCGCCAGCGCAGGATGTCGGATGAAGACGTGGCCCGCCGCAGCCCGGCTCGGGCCTCGGCGTCAGCTGCCCGTCTTAGCCTGTGCCTGGGTGTTGGCCCAGTACGCGGCTACCGCGACGATGATCCCGCCGATGACGCTGACCCACTTGAGCGAGTCGAGGCTCTGCACGAACCACGGCACGATGATCAACAGGACACCAACGACGACGTTGACCCAGTTCTGCCACACGGCCGCCAACCCCCTTCGAACGGTGTCGGGCCCGGGCGTGGGATTTCAACGTACAGGAGTCGCTGGCGCTACCTGCCTGCCGATGCCGTCGCCCTCGCGGGCCGCTTGGCACCACTCCCAGTATATGCCGGCATCCCCGCAAGGTCAAGTTGACGGGCTGTCACCAGGGCCACCGTCACGTCATCGGGCCACCGGCCGGCGGCCATGCGATCGAGGCACTCCATCACCCGTTGGAGCATCGCCTCCGCCGCCAGCCCCTTCGACGCCTTGGTGCGCAACGCCTCCAGGGCCCCCACCAGGCAGCCCTCGGCGGCCTCCCCCAGCTCGCCGGCCCCGTCGGTCGCCATCACGATGACCATGCCGTCCTCCAGGGCCCGGCGGATGGGCTCCACGTCCACCGCGGCGACGATGCCCGCAGGCAGCGCTCGCCCCTCGATCCGCTCGACGCCGCTCGCGCACGCCACCAGCGTGGGATAAGCCCCGGCCTTGGCCAGCTCCAGTTCTCCCGTCACCAGGTCCACCAGCGTCACGTCCAGCGTGGCGAACCGCTCGTCCGGCGCTCGCGCCAGGAGCACCGCGTTGGCCACCTGGATCGCCTCTGCCGCCCCCGCGCCGGCCGCCAGCGCCGCCTCGGCCAGCCGCACGGCCGTCTCGCTCTCACGGGCCGCCTCCGGCCCGCTCCCCATTCCATCGCTCAGGACGAGGCCCACCAGAGCCGGGCCGACCTGCAGCCGCGCGAAGCTGTCGCCGCTGCAGATCTCGCCGTCCCGGGTGCGCGTGGCCAGGCCTATCTCCAAGTCCCACACGGGCCGGCGCACCAGATGCACCTCGCAGCCCTCGCCCCCATCCCGACCCGCGCCGTGGCGGCACTGCACCGAGGCGGCCCTCCATGGGACGCCCTCGTACTCCCCCAGCAGCCGCTCGAGGCTGCGGGCACAGCGCTGGTGCCCTCGGCAGGGCCCCATGAGGGCCACCAGGGCCTCGCGCCGGGCCCCCGTCCCTCCCACCACCACCTCGCGGCACGCCATGCCTTCGCGGGCCAGGTATCGGGCCAGGCGTCGAGCTCCCTCCAAGTCCAGAGCCGCGGCCTGCGTCACGGCCATCCGGGCCAGCGTCTGCAGGATGCCCCGGGCGGCGTCGACCTGGGCCAGCAGGCGACGGGCCTGACGCTCCGACTGGTGACGGGCTGCCTGCAAGGCTGCCATGGTGCGAGCCGCGTCCTGCACGGCCTCGGCCAGCTTGACCGGCCGTATGCAGCGCCGGGCGAGGCCCGGCGGCATCATCGCCGGCTCCACCCTGCCGCGGGCCTCCGCTCGCTCGAGATATGCGAGCACGTCCAGCAGGCTGGCCTGCGCGCCGTCCTCCCAGCAGTGGCCGAACGACGGGCACCCCTTGCATGCCCGCTCCTGTACCATGCCGACGTAGCCCGCAGGGTCGAGACCCAGCGCCGACGAGTCGGCCGCCGCCGTCTCGTAGGCCGCGCGCAGCGCCTCCACCACCCGCTCCGCGCGCGAGACCCCCTGGGAGAGGCGCTGCCCCAGCCACGCGACCGCCAGGCGGCCCGCCGGGGGCGACGGAGCGGACGGAGTCCAGGAGAGGCCCACCAGTCGCCGGGCGAGGCGCTCCCACCGTGCCAGCGTGCCAGGCGGGGTGGCCACGAAGAGCAAGGCCGCCGCCCCCGCATGCGCCAGGGCGGCCAGCGCCCACCGCTCCGTAGGAGCCAACAGCCCTCCCGCCGCCGTGACGCCCACGAGGCAGAGCGCGGGCCAGAGGCGCCAGGCGCCAGTGGCCGCCGCGCAGGCCACCGCGGCGGCCGCCTGCAACAGCCCGTACGGCACCCAGCGGGGGTCGGCTATCCCCAGCATGAGCCCGCTCACGACGCTCACCGCGACCGCCGGCGTCGCCCCCAGGGTCGTGCTCACGACCAGCGTCAGGTAGCCCACCGCCAGGGCCGCCGGCTGCAGGGGCCCGAGGCCCAGGCGCTCCAGCCCTGCCACTACCAGGGCGGTGCCCAGCACCAGCCCCGCTCCCCGCTGCACCCCCACCTGCCCATCCGGCAGGAGAGGCGCTCCGTCCTGCGACGACGCACGGTCTCGGGCCGCCCCGGCCGGATCCCCCTCACCCAGCCGCGCCACCAGCGGCCCCCACAGCCGCACGAGGCTCCAGGCAAGGAGGGCCTCCGCCGCCGTCTCGACCCACCACAGGGGGGGGCGCCCCACCCCCAGTCCCGAGGCCACCAGGCGGGCAGCCGCCACCGCGGCGGCAGCCAGGAGATCGGCCCGCCGTCGCGTGCGTGCGCTGCCGGCGGGTCCGGCCAGCGCCCATCCCAGCGCGACGGCCCCCAGGACGGCCGGCCCCTTGCCGGGCTCGATGGCTGCCGTGACCAGGACCACCACCAGCGCCGTCACCGCTGACGCGGTCCCCAGGGGCAACGTCGAGAAGAAGAAGGCGAGTCCGAAGGGGCTCAGGCCACCGAGGCGAGCGCCGCACAGCAGGCCGGCCACCAGTCCCATGCCGGCGGCCTGGATCGGTCTGTGGCCCACCAACGCCGCGATCCCCGGAGCCCACGTTAGCACAGACTCGACCCCGGGTCTGTCGAGCCCGGCCATGCACGAGCCGAGCCCAAGGGGGTCCACCCGATGGGAGACCAGGTGGTCCGCCTCGAGCCGCCGTCGGACGTCCCCGGCCGTGCCCGTGGGCCTGCCCTGCTGCCAGGTCGTCTACCGAAGAGCCGGCATCACCCGAGATTGGTCGCCGGATCCTCGTCGGCCTCGAGGGCTGGCCTGCCCAGCGACTTGGCCGACGGGGCTCGGGAGGAGGCCGCGGGCGCTGGTGGCACGGGGCGTAGGGGCAGCACGACACCGAACGCCGCGCCCCCCTCGGGGCGGTTGGCCGCCCAGACGTGCCCGCCGTGCGCCTCGACCACCGACTTGACGACGGAGAGCCCGATGCCGCTGCCCCCTGTCTGGCGGCTGCGGCTGTGGTCGGCGCGGAAGAGATGGTCGAAGAGGTAGGGCAGGCTCTCCGGCGGGATGCCTGGCCCGTTGTCCTCCACGGTCACGATGGCCTCTGGGCGGTCGGGCGTCCCGCCCGCGCGTAGCCGGAGCCGCACCCACCCGCCCTCGGCCGGCAGGTGGCGCACCGCGTTGCTGAGGAGGTTGGCCAGCACCTGACCGATGCGGTCCCCGTCGACCCAGGCCTTGGGCAGCGTCTCGTGCTCCACCACCAACCGTGCCCCCATCTCTTCGAAGCGCGGCCGCCACAGGTCGGCCGCCTGCTCCAGCAGCTCGGCCAGGTCCGTGGGGCGGCGGTGCAGACTCAACTCGCCCGCCTCCGCCAGCGCCAGATCTCGCAGATCATTGACCAGTCGGCTCAACATCGCCACCTGGGTGTGCAGCGCCGCGATCCGCTCGGGGCGCGGGGGGGCCATCTCGTCCAGCATCGACTCCAGGTTGGCCTGCACCACCGCCAGGGGCGTCTTGAGCTCGTGGGCGATGTCGGCCAGCAGCCGGCGACGCTGCGCCTCTTTGCGAGCCAGCGCCGCCTCCATGGTGTCGAAGGCCTCGGCCAGCTGGTCCACCTCGTCGCCGCGAGCCGGCGGGGCGTGATGGGCCGCCTGCGCCAGGGCCAGGGCGCGACCCGCCAGCTCCCGCAGACGCCGGCTCATCGTCGAGGCCATCAAGACGCCCAGGCCTGCCCCGGCCAGGGCGGCTCCCCCGCCCACCGTCCAGAGCAGGCTGCGGACCTGGTCGAGGAAGCGGCGTTCGGGCAGTCCCATCATGAGACGCAGCATCTCGGACCAGCGGGGGCCCATGGTGCGCCGCAGCATCCAGGTCGGTATGTCCGAGGGTGGCGGCGGCGTGGCCTCGCCGTCGGCCCCGCGCTCCTGGCGCGGCACGGCCTGCCGTTGGAAGAGGTAGTGGCCGAACTGGGACTGGACGGCCCAGTGGGCCGCCAGCCCGACGGCGGCCACCGACAGCACGGCCACCAGCGCGAAGGCTGCGGCCATCTTGAACGCGATGCGGTTCATGGGGTCTCCTTCGGTGTCACCAGTTTGTACCCGACCCCGTAGACGGTCGCGATGAAGCGGGGATGGCGCGGATCGTCCTCCAGCTTCTGGCGAAGGTTCTTGATGTGGGCGTCGATGGTGCGCTCATAGCCTTCGAAGGCGGCGCCCTGGACGCGCTCCACCAGCTGAAGCCGGGTGAAGACCATGCCCGGATGGGATGCCAGGGCGGCCAGGAGTTTGAACTCGGTGGGCGTCAGGTCCAGCTCCCGCTGACCCACGTAAGCCTGGTGACGCGCCGGATCGACCACGAGGGGTCCCACCCGGTAGACCGGCTCGGCGTCACCGGGACGCTCCGCGCCCTCCGATGGCCGCCGGCCTTCTGCGTCCGACCCGTGGCGGCTCCGCCGCAGCACGGCCCGGATGCGCGCCACCACCTCGCGCGGGCTGAAGGGCTTGGTGATGTAGTCGTCGGCGCCCAGCTCCAGGCCCACGACCCGGTCCACCTCGTCATCGCGCGCCGTCAGCATGATGATGGGCAGGTCCGAGTCGCGCCGGATGCGCCGGCAGACCTCGCGCCCGTCGAGCTTGGGCAGCATCAGGTCCAGCAGGACGAGATCGACGCGCTCGCGCCGCGCCAGCTCCAGGGCCTCCTCGCCATCGGATGCCCGCAGCACCTCAAACCCCTCGGCCTCGAGGTAGGCCTGCAAGACGTCGGCGATCTGCGCCTCGTCCTCCACCACCAGCACGGTGGCGGCGACACCCCCCGGCAAAGTCACGTCTCAGGTCTCCCTCCGCGCCTTTAGCTTGGGCCCCCGGCAGGGGCCCGTCAAGCACGGGTGGAATGCTTGGGCTCGGACGCGGGCGGCAACGAGGAGGCAGGGCAGGCGTTGAAGGTCCTGGTGACGGGCGGCGCAGGCTACGTCGGGAGCCACGCCGTCCTCGCGCTCGTCGAGGCGGGCCACGAGGTGGTGGTCCTCGACGACCTGAGCACGGGCCATCAGGAGGCGGTGCACGGCGCGCGGCTGGTGGTGGGCGACATCGCCGATGGCGAGGCCGTCTCGGGCCTGATGGAGGCCTGGGGCCCCTTCGAGGCGGCGATGCACTTCGCGGCACGCACCCAGGTCGGCGAGTCCATGGCCGACCCGGGAGGCTACTTCTCGGTCAACGTCGCGGGCACGTTGTCGTTGTTGCGCTCGCTGGTCGCAGGCGGGGTGCGGTGGTTCGTCTTCTCGTCGTCGGCGGCGGTCTACGGCGAGCCGCAACGCACGCCCATCCCCGAGGATCATCCTCTCGCGCCTACCAACCCCTACGGCGAGAGCAAGCGCATGGTGGAGAGCATGCTGCGCTGGTTCGAGGAGGCGCACGGGCTGCGCTGGGTCAGCCTCCGCTACTTCAACGCGGCGGGCGCCGATCCACGCGGCCGGACGGGGGAGCGCCACGCTCCCGAGACGCACCTCATCCCGTCGGTGCTCCTGGCGGCTGCCGGTCGACGGGAGGCGGTGGAGATCTTCGGGACCGACTGGCCGACGGCCGACGGCACGTGCATCCGTGACTTCATCCACGTCTCGGATCTGGCCGAGGCTCACCGCCTGGCCCTGGGCTACCTGGCCTCGGGTGGCGAGAGCGACGTCTTCAACCTGGGCAGCGGGTACGGCTGGTCGGTGCGCCAGGTAGTGGAGACGTGCCGGCGCATCACCGGGCGCGACTTCGCGGTGCGCCTCGCCCCCCGGCGACCAGGCGACCCGGCCGTGCTCGTCGCCAGCGCCGACAAGGCACGGGCTCGCCTGGGATGGAGGCCCCGTCTCTCGTCGCTCGACGAGATGGTCGCGACCGCTTGGGCATGGCATCAGAAAGGATATTGACAGCCCCCGGGCCCCCCCATAGGATGGAGCCAGCCTCGCCGTCCTCGAGCGAGCCTGGCCCCGTAGCGTGACCGGGGGCGGGCCCGACTCGC
>SPLK01000337.1_pt1 | contig 14587 bp, 20 predicted proteins | sample 2456111 | NCBI WGS metagenome assembly SPLK01 (sample SAMN11156906, study PRJNA527647) | hot springs metagenome | biome: Geothermal region; feature: Hot spring; material: tree branch in hot spring; isolation source: hot spring sediment rich in lignocellulosic material ... | reverse complement strand
GACCTGGGAGGACAGCTTCCACGGCTTCTTTAAAGGGCTTCTCTACAGCGTGGTGCTGGAAGGGCGCTGGCGGGTGGAGGGGAGGAGGCTCTACCCCTTGAAGGCCTGGGGGCCGGGGCTTGCCTCCGGAGGGAAGGGAAGGCCCGCCCTCCTCCCCTAGACGCGCTCCATCCAGGGCAAGGGCTCCCCCGGAGGCAGAACGGGCCAGCGCCTCTCCCGCATGTGCCGGAAGATGGCCTCCACCGCCCGCTCCGCCTCCTCCGCCCAGGCCTTGGGGTAGAGGGGGCGTTTGAGGAGAAACTCCTCCCGGTCAAAGACCTCGCAGGTGTGGTCGGCCCGGCAGCGCACGTCCAGCTCGAGGTCGTACTGGCGGAAGCCCCACCCCGTCCATTCCGCGGGGGTCTGGACGTTCCAGTAGTACTCCAAAACCCGCCCCCCGCGCACGTCCGGCCCCCCCGAGTACCAGGCCCCGGGGAAAAAGGCCACGTAAGCGTCGTGGTCCAGGACCACCCGCCGCCCCTTGGCCACGTGGTGGAAAACCCCCCCCTGGGGCAGGAGGGTGAGCACCCCTTCAGGCCGCACCTCCACCACCTCGGCCTCCCAGAAGTAGTGGAGGCGCTCCTCGGGGTACTTCCAAAACTCTATCCGGACCCGCTGGCCGGGGGCGGGGCTCACCGCTTGGTGCTGATGCCGAGGAGCTTATACAGGGCGCAGAAGCCCGTTAGGGCGGTGAAGAGCAGGACCACCCCCACCACGATGAGGACCCAGTTCCAGGGGCTCGCCGCCTGGGCCCCGAAGTAGAAGAGGAGGAGGGCCAGGATAAAGCGGATAACCCGGTCGGCCGTGCTTTCGTTCACCGTCATGCTGTCACCTCCGCCCCTATCCTACCACCCTGCCCCCGGGGCCTATGTCCTTTCCCTTACCATGAGGGGCATGCGCCTGGCGGTGCTCCTTTCCGGAGTGGCCCTCTACAGCGCCCTGTACGCGGTGGTGCCCCTTCTTCCCCTTTTGGAAGGGCTTTTCGGGGCCCCCCCGGGGGCCGCGGGGCCGGGGATGGGCCTGCCCCTCCTCCTCCTGGTCCTCCTCTCCCCCCTGGTGCCCCGCCTGCCCCTGCCCCCTGGGCTCCTCTTGGGGAGTGGCCTCCTCCTGGTGGGCCTGGGCGGGGTCCTGGGGGCCCTGGCCCCAAGCCTCCCCTTCTGGACCCTGGCCCGCCTCCTCCAGGGGGTGGGGGCGGCCTTGGTGCCGGGGCTTTCCATCGCCCTCATCCCCCTTCTCTTCCCCCAGAAGGCCTTGGAGATGGCCGGGGTGTACATGGCGGGGAACGTCCTGGGCGGGGGGCTGGGCCGGGTTTTGGCGGGGCTTTTGGCGGAGGGGGTGGGGGTGCGGGGGGCCCTCCTCGCCCTTTCCTTCCCCGCCCTCCTCCTCGGGGGGCTGGTCCTAAGGGGCCCCAAGGCCCTTCCCCCCTTAGGGGCTCCCCGGTACGACCTAAAGGCCCTGGACCTCTACCTGGTGGGGGCCATCCTCCTTTTCCTGAACCTCTTCCTGGCCAACCTCCTCCCCTACCGCCTCCTGGAGCTGGGCTTCCGCCCGAGCCAGGTGGGCCTGGTCTACCTGGCCTACCTCTTCGGCATCCCGGGGAGCGCCCTCTCGGGCGTCCTCGCCCGCCGGATTGGGGCGGTGGCCACCTTCCGCCTGGCCTTCCTCCTGGTCCTCCTGGGGATCGGGCTTCTCCTCCTGCCGCCCCCCTTTTTGGTCCTGGGCTTCGTCCTGGAGATGGCCGCCCTCTTCACCGCCCAGAGCCTGGCCTCGAGCGCCGCGGGGCGGCGGGGGGCGGGGGTGAGCGGGGCCTACGTGGCGAGCTTCTACCTGGGGGGCACCCTGGCGGGCTTCCTCTACCCCTTTTTCCTCCACAGCTTCCCCTTAGGGGTGGGCCTGGGCCTCCTCCTCTCCCTCCTCGCCCTCCTCCTCGCCCCCGTGCGCTAAGGTATCCCCATGGAGGTCCACGCCGCCGACCAGTACCTCTTGGCCGAGGGGGAGAGGGGGCTTTTGGAGGTGTACGCGGCCCTGGAGGGCACGGGGCTTTTCCCCCCTTTCCCCCCGGTGGAGCTCCCCGGGGGGGTGGGGGGGCTTGTGGAGCGGGGAGGGTTCGCCCAGACCTTCTTCTTCCCCGCGGAGGTCCTGGGGGTGGCCTTCCTCACCCCGGGGGGCCTCCGGGTGCGGGCGGGGGGGGTGGTGGTGAAGAACGTCCAGGGGTACGACCTGGTGCGCCCCTTCGTGGGGAGCTTCGGCCTTTTGGGGAGGACCCTGGAGGCCGTCTTCCGCCTCCGCCCGGGCCGGGCCTCGGCCTTCTTGAAACGGCCCTGGACGGGCGGCTTTCCCCCCTTTCACCCCCTCCCCCGCTTCCTCTTCCGGCTTTGGGACGAGCTCTACGCCTTCCACTTCGGCCCGGAAGGGGAGGTGGCCCGCTTCCGGGAGGCCTTCGGGGGGGAGGAGGCGGGCCCCTTGGACCTAAGGCCCCTCTTCCCCCGGGGGATGGGGGTGGGGGAAGGCCCCCTAGAGGACCCCCGCTTCTCCTGGGCGGACGGGGCCCCCCCGCCCCCGGTGCCCCCGGCCTTCCGGCGGCTGGTGGAGGCTCTTGGGGGCTAGAGCCAGGTGAGGTCCAGGTGGGCCTCGAGGCGCCCCACCTCGAGGCCCCGGTGGTTCCTCAGGACCGGGCGGTCCCAGGGGGTCTCCCCGGGGTCCAGGCCCAGGAGGCGGAGGAGGGCCACCACCGCCACCTCCCGGGCCTGGGAAGCGCCGTCCTCCACCTTCAGGGCCACCCCCAGGGGGCCATGGGGGGTTTCGGGGAGGGCCAGGCCGTAGTACCCGTCCGCCCCCCGCTTGGCGAGGAGGGGAAGGCGCTCCATGAGGAGGGTGTCGATGCTCCCCGGGCCCGCCACCAGCTCCGGGTGGCGGCGCATGGCCGCCCCCACCCGGCGGAGGGGCTCCCGGTAGGGCGGGGGGGCCTCCTCGGGCCGGGCCAGGAGGTAAAAGGCCCGGGCGGCCCGGGCCAGGGGCAGGGCGAAGGTGGGCACGCTGCACCCGTCCGTGGCCGCTATAGGCTCGGCCCCGGTGAGGTCCAGGAGGGTCTTCCGGTTCAGGCGCTGCACCGGGTGGTCCGGGCGCTCGTAGCCCTCGATGGGCGCCCCCAGGGCCAAGGCGGCGGCCAGCATCCCCGCGTGCTTCCCCGAGCAGTTGTGGTGGAGGGGGGTGGGGTCCAGGCCCTTCGCCTCCAGGGCCTTCCGGGCCTCCTTGGAAAAGGGGGGGTGGACCCCGCAGGCCAGGTGCTCCGGCCCCAGGCCGAGCTTTTCCAAAAACCCCTGGGCCACGGCCACGTGGGCCTCGGTGCCGTCGTGGCTGGCGGTGGCGAGGGCCACCTCCTCTTCCGAAAGGCCAAAGCGCTCCACCGCCCCGGTGAGGAAAAGGGCCAGGGCCTGGAAGGGCTTGGCGGAGGAACGCATGTAGGCCACCCGGGCCGGGTCCCCCCCGTAGGCCAAGACCCCCTCCCGCCCGAAAAGGACCAGGGAAAGGGCGTGGCGGTTCTCCACAAGCTCGCCGCGGTAGGCGTACACCCAAGCGCTCACGCCCCAAGTCTACGCCGGGCCTCCCCCAGAAGGGCCTCCCAGTCCACCCCTAGGTAGGGGGAGGGGAGGCCCTTTAGGCGGGCCTCGGCCTTCCTCAGGTTCCCCAAGCCCGTCTTCCCCAGGGCCTTCTGGTGCAGGGCCGCGGCCAGGAGGATGAGCCCCTGGAGGAAGCGCCTCTCCTCCCCTTCCGCCTCCCGCCAGGCCTCCTCCAAGACCTCGTGCACCTCAAAGTAGCGCCCCTCTTCCCAAAGGCGCAGGGCCTCCTTAAGAACCTCCATACCCTAAGCTAAAGGGGATGCGGCTCCTGGGGCTCCTCCCCTTCCTCCTCTTGGCCCAGGCCCTCCGCCTGGCCACCACCACCAGCGTGTACGATTCCGGCCTCCTGGACCGCCTCCTCCCCCCCTTTACCCGGGCCTCTGGGGTGCGGGTGGAGGTCCTGGCGGTGGGCACGGGCCAGGCCCTGACCCTGGCGGAGCGGGGGGATGTGGACGCGGTCCTGGTGCACGCCCCGGAGCTGGAGGAAAAGGCCGTACGCCAAGGGCACATCTCCCAAAGGCTCTGCCTGGCCCAGAACGCCTACCTCTTGGTGGGGCCGAAGGAAGACCCCGCCAAGGTCCGGGAGGCTAGGGAGGTGCTCGAGGCCCTCAGGCGCATCGCCCGGGCCCAGGCCCCCTTTGTCTCCCGGGGGGACCGCTCGGGCACCCATTTGAAGGAGCGTTTCCTTTGGGAGCGGGCGGGCATCCGGCCGGGGCCTCCCTGGTACCTGGAATCCGGCGCGGGGATGGGCCAGACCCTGGCCCTGGCGGCGGAAAAGGGGGCCTACACCCTCTCCGACCTGGCCACCCACCTCACCGTGGGAAAGAAGCGGGGGCTTGCGGCCCTGTACCGGCGGGAAGACCCCCTCCTCCTCAACCAGTACACCTTCTACCTCGTCCCCAAAGGGGCCAAGGCGGGGGAGGCCCGGAAGCTCCGCGCCTTCTTGGCCTCTGAAGAGGCCACCCGCCTCATCCTGGGCCTCACCAAGGAGGGGGAACCCCTCTTCCGGCCCCTAGGGGGGCGGTGTATCCTGCCCCTCGGTGGAAGCCGCTGAGCTTTGGGAGATCACCCTAAGAAGCCTCTGGGTGGCGGGGGCGGCCACCCTGCTTTCGGCCCTTTTGGCCGTCCCCTTAGGGCTTTGGCTGGCCCTGAGGGGCGGGGGGTTTCTGGGGCAGGCGCTCCTCTACGCGGGCATGGCCTTGCCCTCGGTGGTGGTGGGGCTTTTCCTGTACCTTCTCCTCTCCCGCTCGGGGCCTTTGGGCTTTATGGGCCTCCTCTACACCCCTTTCGCCATGGTCCTGGCGGAGGCCCTCCTGGCCTTTCCCCTCATCGCCGCCTTTACCTTTTCCGGGGCCCGGGGGCGGGTGGAGGAGGTGCGGCTTCTGGTGAAAAGCCTAGGGGGGAAGGAGGGCCAGGTCCTCCCCACCCTCTTTTGGGAAAGCCGCCGCACCCTGGCGGCCGCGCTGGCCGCGGGCTTCGGGGGGGCCATCAGCGAGGTGGGGGCGGCCACCTTGGTGGGCGGGGACATCCGCCACCACACCCGGGTCCTCACCACGGCCATCGTGGTGGAGACGCGTAAAGGGGAAGTGGAGGCCGCTTTGGCCCTGGGGCTGGTCCTCCTGGGGGTGGCCCTTTTGGTCACCGCCCTGCTCGTTATCCTGGAGCGGGAATGAGGCCCCTTTTGGAAGCGGAAGGGCTCCGCCACCGGGTGGGGGGGTTCGGCCTCGAGGTGGCCCGCTTCCAGGTGTTTCCCGGAGAGATCCTGGCGGTGCTGGGGCCCTCAGGCAGCGGCAAGACCACCCTCCTCCGCCTCCTTTCGGGCCTTCTTCCCCTTCAGGCGGGCAGGGTGGAAGGGGGCCTCAGGGCCTACCTGCCCCAAAACCCGCCCCTTCTCCGGCGGAGCGTCCTGGAAAACGCCGCCTTCGGCCTTTACCTAAAGGGTGTGCCCAGAAAGGAGGCCAGAAAGCGGGCAGAGGCCCTCCTCACCCGGGTGGGGCTAAAGGACAAGGCCCGCCAGCCAGCCCACCTCCTCTCCGGGGGGGAGGCGGTGCGGTTGGCCCTGGCCCGCACCCTTTTGGTGGAACCGGAGGTCCTCCTCCTGGACGAGCCCACCGCCAGCCTGGACCCGGGGAACACCGCCCAGATAGAAGCCCTCCTGAGGGAGGCCGCGGGGGAAGGGCGGGGGGTGGTGCTGGCCACCCACGACCTCTTCCAGGCCCGGCGCCTGGCCCACCGGGTGCTCTTCCTCTACCTGGGGGAGGCGGTGGAGGAGGCTCCGGCAGAGCGCTTCTTCCAGGCCCCTAAGGACCCGAGGAGCCGGGCCTTCCTCGAGGGCCGCCTATAGCGCCGCTTCCCCTTGGGAGCCCCCCGCAGGGCAAGCCGGGAGGGCATTCAGCCCCCACCCCGGCTCGCCGCCAGGGCGATGCGCCCGGCCCAGGCCTCCCCCTCCTCCCCTTCCACCTCCACCCGGAGCCTGGGGACGGAAAGGCGCCCCACCTGAAGGGGCTCCACCTCAAAAAAGCGCACCCAGGCCCCTTTAAGGCGGTACACCCCTTCCCCCTCCTTCGCCCCGCCCCAAGAACGCAGGTACTCCTCCAAAAGCCACGCGGGCAGGCCCCCGTAGTCCTGCCGGAAAACCCCACCCCCCGCCACCGGGGGGAAGAGGTCCAAGGTGGCCCCCTCCTCCAAGGGGGTGGCCAGGCCCTCCAGGTAGCGCACGTCCCGCCCCTCCAGGAAAACGGAAACCCGCTCCGCAAGCCCCTCCCCCTCAAAAAGCTCCGCCCTCAAGGCGGGGTAGCGGGCCACCAGGTTCTCCAGGACCTCCCCCACGGTCCGGCCCTCCACGTGGAGCTGGGCCTTTCCCGTGAGGTCGCGGAAGGTGGCGTACAGGTTCACCTTGGGCATAGGAAGGAGTATACGGGGCCCGGGGTCGTCCGGGCCCCGTTTGGGCTTCCCTTTAGTCCGCGGCCTGGCCCAGGATGCCCAGGGCCTGGAGCTTGTCGGGGGGCACCACCCCCTTCACCCAGCCCCGCTCGCGGTAGTACTCCTCCAGCATGAGGTCCAGCTCGGCGGTCTGCCCCTTGGAGCCCTGGCAGTCCGAAGGCTCCTTCAGGAAGCGCTCAGGCAGGTAGTCCGAGCCCTCGGCCCAGCCCGCCAGGTTATTGTAGTAGCGCTCCAGGTTGTAGATGCGCTCCCCGATGAGGAGGATCTCCTCCGGGGTCACGGGCCGGCCCCAGTAGGCGGCAAGCTGCTTGGCGTACTCCTCGGGCCCCTCGGCGAACTGGCTGAACTTGCAGAGGTCCAAGGAGTCGGTGAAGGCGGAGAGGTCCTGGAACAGCTTGGTGAGCTTGCCCTTCCCCTCCCAGGCCAGGGGGTCGGTCTTGTAGGGCACCCCCAGGATCTCCGAGGCGGGGGTGTAGGCCCGAAGGTGGCAGGCCCCCCGGTTGGAGGTGGCGTAGGCGATGCCCATGCCCTTGAGGCCCCGGGGGTCGTAGGCGGGGATGGACTGGCCCTTCACCTCCAGGGCGATCTCCGGGTGGCCGATGGCCTTGGCGAAGCGGGCCGGCCCCTCCGCCAGGAGGTCCCCCACCCCCCGGCGGTGGGCGATGGCCTCGAGGACCCGGGCCTCCCCCTCCTTGTCCCCGAAGCGGAGGCCGTCTTGCCCGGTGTAGTAGCCCTTCTCCGTGGCCTCCATGAGCACGGCGATGGCGTTCCCCGCCTCTATGGTGTCCATGCCGTAGGCGTTGCAGAGGTAGATGGCGTAGCCCGTCCAGTCGGTGTCCGTGTGGCCCGCGTGGGCCCCCAGGGCCCAGGCGGACTCGTACTCGTAGGACTCAAAGCGGATGGTCTTCCCGTTGACATGGACCTCCACCATCTTCTTGCAGGCCACGGGGCAGGCGTGGCAGGTGTTGTCCTTGATGAGCCGGTGCTCGCGGATGTACTCCCCGGAGATCTTCTCCGCCCCCTCAATGCAGGTGTGCTGGGCGTTGAAGGTGGGCAGGGCCCCCATGACGTTGGTGATGTTCATGAGCACGTTGGTGCCGTACAGGGAAAGCCCGCCCTTCTTGGGGGCGGTCACGTTCTTGGGGTCGTTGATGGTGGCCGAGGCCAGCCGGTCCGCCTCCCGCCAGAGCTCGGGGTCCTTGGGCTGGGGCATGGCCTCCTGCCGCCCCACCACCACGATGGCCTTGAGCTTCTTGCTCCCCGCCACCGCCCCCGTGCCCCCGCGGCCCGCGGCCCGCTCGTCGTTGTTGATCCAGTTGGCGAAGCGCACCAGGTTCTCCCCCGCGGGGCCGATGGCCATCACGTCCGCGTCCTCCCCGTGGCGCTCGCGCAGGATGCGGTGCACCTCGTGGGTGGTCTTGCCCCAAAGGTCCGAGGCGTCGTGAACGGACACCTCCCCGTCCTTCACCAGGAGGTAGACGGGCTTATCCGAAGCCCCCTTGATGAGGAGCCCGTCAAACCCCGCCCACTTCAGCTTGGCCGCGGTCCAGCCCCCCATGTGGCTGTCCGTGACCGTGCCCGTGAGGGGGCTTTTGGTCACCACCGCCAGCCGCCCGGACATCTTGGCCCGGGTCCCAGAGAGGGGGCCGTTCATGATGCAAAGCAGGTTCTCGGGGCCCAGGGGGTCCACCTGGGGGCCGTTGTCAAACACGTACTTCACCCCAAGGCCCCGCCCCCCCACGTACATCTCCAGGTCCTTGGGGTCGGGGGCGAAGTACTCCACCTGGCCGCTGGTCAGGTCGATACGGGCCAACCGGTGCGCATACCCTCCAAGCATGCCTGACACCTCCCTAACGGGCGAAACGGACCGCGCAAAACGGGAAGGCTTTAACCCAACGCACGCCCTGGTTCGGGGGGATTATACCACCTCCTCCAGCCAAGAAGGTGAGCCCTGGAATAATGGGGGCATGCTGGCCCTGGTGGGGGAGGTGCTCCTGGACCTGATCCTGGAAGAGGACCAGGGGGCGGCCTTGGGGTTTAGGGGGGTCCTGGGGGGGTCGGTGCTGAACACCGCCAGCGCTTTGAGCAGGATGGGGCTTCCGGTGCGCTTCCTCTCCGAGGTGGGGGCGGACTTCCTCTCGGAGTGGGCGGAAGGAGCCATGCGGGCGCGGGGGCTGGACCTCTGGCTTTTCCGCCACCAGGCCCCCATGCCCCTGGCCCTGGTCCGGCTGGACGAAGCGGGAAACGCCCTCTACAGCTTCCACCGGCCCTTCCAGGAGGCCTTCCGGCTAAAGCCCGGGGGGCTCAAGGGGGCCTGGGGCTTGCACTTCGGCTCCCTCTTCGCCCTGGAGGGGCGTACCGCCAGGGGGTTGGAAGCCCTCCTCCTGGAAGCCGAGGGGGAGGGGGCCCTCCTCTCCTACGACCCCAACCTGCGCCAAAGCCCCTCCCCCGAGGAACGGGCGCGCACCCTGGCCTACGCGGAACGGGTCCAGCTCCTGAAGCTTTCCTTGGAGGACGCCCGCCTCCTCTTCCCCGAAAGCCCCTTAGAGGAGGTGAAGGCCCTCCCCACCCCCCTTAAGGTCCTCACCTTAGGCCCCGAGGGGGCGGTGGCCTTTTGGGGAGGGGAAGAGGTTCGGGTTCCGGGAGAAAGGGTGGCGGTGGCGGACACCGTGGGGGCGGGGGACACCTTCACCGCAGGGCTCCTCGCCCTCCTCTACCGGAAGGGCTACGGCCGGGCCACCCTGGGGGCCCTCGAGCGGGAGGATCTGGAGGAGGCCCTAAGGGGCGCGGTGGCCCTCTCGGCCCTGGCCTGCACCGTGCGGGGGGCAGGGCTTCCCGAAGAGGGGCTTAGGGCCTGGATGGCCCGCTTCCTAGGGGAGTAGGAGAACCTTGCCCACGGTCTTCCGCCCCTCCAGGGCCTCGTGGGCCTCCTGGGCCCTCTCCAAGGGGAACTCCGCCCCGATCTCCACCCGAAGCCACCCCTCGCGGGCGGCGCGGAAGACCTCCCCCGCCCGCCAGAGGAGCTCTTTGCGGTCTTTGGTGTAGTGGTGGAGGGTGGGGCGGGTGAGGAAGAGGCTCCCCATGTGGTTCAGGACCTGGGGGTCCATGGGGGGCACGGGCCCCGAGGACTGGCCGAAGAGGACCAGCATCCCCCGGGGCCTTAAGGCCTCGAGGCTCCCCAGGAAGGTCTCCTTCCCCACCCCGTCGTAGACCACGTCCACCCCCCCGCCGGAAAGGGCCTTCACCGCCTGGGCGAAGCCCTCGTAGGGCAGGGCGTAGTCCGCCCCCAAAGCCCGGCAAAAGGCCCGCTTCTCCTCCGTACTGGCGGTGGCGTAGACCGTGGCCCCCTTGCGCTTGGCCCACTGGATGAGGAGGCTCCCCACCCCCCCCGCCCCCGCGTGGACCAGGACCTGGTCCCCGGCGCGCACGGGGTAGGTGCTCTCCAGGAGGTAGTGCACGGTCATGCCCTGGAGGAGAAGGGCCGCGGCGAGCCTAGCGTCCAGCCCCTCGGGGATGGGGACGAGCCTCTCCGCGGGCACGGCCTGGTACTCCGCGTAGCTCCCCTGGACGTTGGCGAAGGCCACCCGGTCCCCGGGGCGCACCCCCACCACGCCCTCCCCCACCCGCTCCACCACCCCGGCCCCCTCCTCCCCCAGGGTGAAGGGGAGGGGCACGGGGTAGAGGCCTTTCCGCTTGTAGGTGTCAATGTAGTTCACCCCGATGGCCTCGAGGCGCACCAAGACCTCCCCCGGCCCCAGCTCCGGAGTGGGAAGCTCCTCCAGCCGCAAGACCTCGGGCCCACCCGTTTCCCGCACCCGTATGGCCTTCATGGGAAAAGTCTACTAGACTGGGCTTGTGAACCGGGCTAGGGACTGGCTGGCCCAGGCGGAGAAGGACCTTGAGATGGCCGAGATCGCCCAGAAGGCCGGCCGCCACGAGTGGGCTTGCTTCGCGGCCCAGCAAGGAGCGGAAAAGGCCGTCAAAGCCCTCCACCTCCACCTGGGTCAGGAAGCTTGGGGCCATCTCATCGCCCGCCTCCTCAAGGAACTTCCCCTAGCGGTCCCGGAAACGCTGATAGAGAAAGCTCGGTATCTGGACAGCCTCTACATCCCTACCCGTTACCCCGACGCCTTCCCGGAAGGCCCCTCCGCAGAGCACTATGGCCCCTTACAAAGCCAGGAGGCCCTGGAGTATGCCCGTTCGATCCTTGCGTTCGTCCGTGCTCAGATGGCCGGACCGTGAAGCGGTGGAGGCCGCCCTAAAGGCCTGGCTTCAGGCCCATGCCCCGCCTGGCCTTTTGGCCTTGGGGTACTTCGGCTCCTACGCCCGGGGCGAGGCGGGGGTGGGAAGCGATCTAGACCTCATCCTTCTCGTCAGGGAAAGCCCCCTTCCCCCCTGGCAAAGGCCCGCCCAGCTGCCCCTGGAGGAGCTTCCCGTACCAGCCGAGGCCCTGGTCTACACCATCGAGGAGTGGAAGGCCCTCCCCCAAAAAAGCCCCCGGTTCGCCGAGGCCCTCCGCCGGGAAACCCGTTGGGTCTTTGGAGCCGACCCTTTCCACCCCTAGGGCGGCCTAGGGGGCATTGACTCGCCAATAACTTTGTAGTACAAAGTTATTGGAGGCAAAAATGAAGTGGCTAGCCCTCCTCCTCTTCCTGGCCCTTCCGGCCCTGGCGGGCTCGGTGGGGTACGGCTTCCTCGGCTACGGCCCTGGCTTCCATGGCGGGGGCGGGGGCTTTGGGCTCCTAGAAGGGTTTGCCCTGGGTGGGGAAAGCTGGGGCGGCCTCGAGGCCCGGGGCGGGGTCTTCCTCTTAGGGGTCCCCTTCGCCCCCGGACAGGGGTTTTTGGCCCTCCCTGTCCTGGGCCTTGGGGGCGGAGCCTCCGGGCAAGGGGGCTTCCTCCTGGACCTAGGGGTGCGGGCCTTTCTCTTCCCAAACCCCGAAGGGGGCTGGGCCCTGGGCCTTGGAGCGGGGTACACCTTAGGCCCCTGGCGGGGGCCCTACCTTAGGCTTCTCCTAGGCGGAGGGCGGCCATGAGGCCCGAGGAAGCCAAGGCCCTGCTCTCGGCCACGGAACAGGCCGAGCGGGAGGCGAGGCTCCGCCTGGCCCTCCTCGGGGGCTGGACCCTCGTTCTTTGGGGAGGGCTTTGGGCCCTGGGGAGCTTCCTCCTCGCCCGGGACGAGGCCCTGGGGGGCCGGTTCTGGACCTTCGCCGGCCCCTTGGGGACCCTCCTCACCTTCTACCTGGGCTTCCGGCAGGGGGTGCGGGTGCAGACCCCCCTGGGGCTCCAGACCTTCGCCCTCTGGAGCCTCCTCGCCCTCTTCGCCCTCCTCCACTGGCTTTTCCTCCTGCCCCCTTTGGACCTAAAAGGGGAAAGCTTTCTCATCAGCCTGGTGGCCTTCGGCTACGCCTACACGGGGGTGCTCTGGCGGGTGCCGGGACTTATGGGGGCGGGGGTGGGGCTTTTCCTCCTGGACCTCCTCCTTTACCGCCTCTTCCCCGACCTCTTCCACCTGGGGATGGGCCTCTTGGGCCTCCTGGCCCTGGGGTATGGGGGGGTGCTCCTTTGGCGCTGGACCCGATGATCCACCAGGAAACCCGGCTCCGCCTTATGGCCCTCTTGGCGGGGCTTGGCGAGGGGGCGCGGGTGGAGTTCGGTTGGCTCAAGGAGGCCCTCAAGGTGACGGAGGGGAACCTCTCTAGCCACCTCGGCAAGCTGGAGGAGGCAGGGTACGTGGAGGTGGAAAAGGGCTACCAGGGGAAGCGGCCCAGGACCTGGGTCCGGCTTACCCCGAAGGGCCGGGCGGCCTACGAGGCCCACCGGAAGGCCCTCCTGGCCCTCCTCCAGGGACCCTAGAAGGCCCGCTGGTACTGAGGGGGAACCCCGGGCTTAAGGCCGAGGGCGGAGGCGGCCCGGTGGGGCCAGTAGGGCTCCCTAAGGAGGACGCGCCCAAGAAGGATGAGGTCCGCGCTTCCCGTCTGGAGGATGGACTCCGCCTGCTCCGGAGCGGTGATGAGGCCCACGGCCCCCGTCTTCAGGCCCACCCGCTTGCGCACCGCGTCCGCAAAGGGCACCTGGAACCCGGGGGCCACGGGAACCTTTACCCCCGGGACCACCCCGCCGCTGGAGAGGTCCAGGAGGTCTACCCCCAGGGCCTTAAGCCGCTCGGCGAAGGCCAGGGTGTCCTCGAGGCCCCACCCCCCTTCCGCCCAGTCCGTGGCCGAGACCCGCACGAGAAGGGGCACCTCCTCGGGCAGGGCCCTCCGTACGGCCTCCGCCACCTCCAAAGGAAAACGCATGCGCCCCTCCAGGCTCCCCCCGTACCGGTCCTCCCGCCGGTTGGAAAGGGGGGAGAGGAAGGAGGAGAGGAGGTAGCCGTGGGCCATGTGGAGCTCAATCACCCGGAAGCCGGCCCTCAGGGCCCGCTTTGCCCCTTCCACGAAGGCCTCCAGCACCCTAGCCATCCCCCCTTCGTCCAAGGGCTCGGGCACGGGGTAGCCCTCGGCGAAGGGGATGGGGCTTGGGCCCACCACCCGCCAGCCCAAAGACCCTCCCCCTTCCCAAGGCCGGGCGGTGCCCGCCTTGCGCCCCGCGTGGGCCAGCTGGATCCCCGGCACCGCCCCCGCCTCTCCAATCCTCCGGGCCAGCTTCCTTAGGCCCGGAAGGTGCTCCTCGGACCAGATCCCGAGGTCAAAGGGGCTGATCCGCCCCTCGGGGAGGACGGCGGTGGCCTCCACCAGGACAAGCCCCACCCCCCCTAGGGCCCGGGTGGGGTAGTGGAGGAGGTGCCAGTCCGTGACCTCCCCCCCTTCCGTGGCCGAGTACTGGCACATGGGGGACATGGCCAGGCGGTTTTTGAGCCTTTGCCCGCGGAGTTCCAGAGGGGAAAAAAGCAGGGCCATACCCCCATTATCGGGTAAAATCCCCTTATGGACCCCGGGCTTCAGGCGGCGTTCCGCCACGTGGAACGGCTCCTCATGGGGGATATGGCCCATCCGGGCCTTACCCTGCACGAGCTGGAACGGCTCGTGGGCTACCCCGCCAAGGGTCCGGGCCCCTTGAGCTACACCCTGCCCCCAAGCCCCGAGCTTAAAGGGGTCCAGGCGGTGCGCCTCTTCTACTACCCCAAAGACCCCGCCCTCCAGCTCATCGTGGAGGTGGAGGAGTTCTCGGGCAGGCGGCACCTGCGCCACTTCCGCTGGAACGGCTTCACCTGGGAGGTGCCCGAGGGGCACAAGGACCTCAGGGCCACGGAGGAGCTCTTGGGCTTCCAGAAGGTGGGGGAGGACTACTTCCTGGGCTTCAGCCGGGAGGAGGCCCGGGAGCTGGCGGGGGCCCTGCGCCGCGGGGAGGTCCCCGGGGCCAAGTACCTCCTCTGCCCCAAGTGCAGCGCCCGGATCTTCTACGCCCCCGGCACCAACCCCGTGGGGGTGGCCTGCCCGGCCTGCGGTAACCCCACCCTCCTCTTCAAGACCCTAAGCCCGGGAGAACGCAAAGACCCCCTGGAGGCCCTGGCGGAGGAGCAGAAGGCCCTAAGGCAGGCTTTGGAAGAGCTTTTGGCCTACCTCAAGCGCAAGCTGGGACCCTAGGATGCTCCTCCTCCTAGGCCCCACGGACGTGGGCAAGAGCACCCTGGCGGGGAGGCTTTTAAAGGAGCTGGAGGAAGCCTACCTCCTGGACCTGGACCCGGGGCAAGGGGATCTTCCGGGAACCTTCACTCTCTTCCGCGCCCAACGGGGCACCCTCACCCCCTTGCGGCGCTACCTCCTTTCAGGGCTTTCCCCGAGGGGCCTCGAGGCCCGGGCGGTGGTGGGGGCCCTGCGCCTGGCCCGCCTCATCCCGCCGGGAAGCCCCGCGGTGGCGGACACGGACGGCCTCCTGGACCCCGCCTTCCGCCTCCTCCAGCTGGAGGCCCTAAACCCGGTGGAGGCCCTGGTCCTGGGCTCGGAGGCGCTGTACCAGGCCCTACGCTGGCGGAAGGACCTAAG
>SPLK01000336.1_pt1 | contig 14634 bp, 10 predicted proteins | sample 2456111 | NCBI WGS metagenome assembly SPLK01 (sample SAMN11156906, study PRJNA527647) | hot springs metagenome | biome: Geothermal region; feature: Hot spring; material: tree branch in hot spring; isolation source: hot spring sediment rich in lignocellulosic material ... | reverse complement strand
CCCAACAGGGCCCGCACCCAGCGCGGCCGCTCGGGGCCCAGCAGCTCCACCGTCAGCGAGCCGCCCCCCGGCAGCGGGAGCGCTCGCTCCAGGCGCGACCCCGGCGGGGTCAGCAGCCGCCGGAAGGCGGACGCAGACCGCCCGGGCCCCCACAGAAGGGCCGGGTCGATGCGGGGAAAGGCGAAGGCCAGGCTCTGCTCCTCGGGCATGGCACCGGTAGTTTTCCCGGCCCGGGGCCTTTTGCGGGGACGGGGAGTCGTGTATAATCGACTGCGGCCGGTGGGCCTGTAGCTCAGCGGGAGAGCGCTGGAATCGCACTCCAGAGGTCGGGGGTTCAAGTCCCCTCAGGTCCACCAGCAAAAAGGCCCGTCACGACGGGAATCGTGAGCGGGCTTCTTGCTCGGGAGCCCACAGCCTGCCCCCGCTACTACAGCCAAACTACAGCCTAACGGGAGACTTGCGCCGCGAACCGCACCATGGCGGCTGCCGCTTCGTCGTCCTGGTCAGACAAGAAGCGGCCGTAGAGGTCCAGGGTGATCTTGACGCTCTCGTGGCCCAGGCGGAGGGACACCGCCAGGCTTCGCCCCGCCGAACCTTGTCGGTATCCCCCCATCTGGCGAACATCGGTTCGCCGAAATGGGCCTGGACCGCCGGATTCGGTGGGTCTGCTGCAGGAGGCCCCATCCAGGCTGCGGGAACGCAGCGTTAAAGCGCAACGAACTGGCTCACGGTATGGTATCATGGTGACCACGGGAGGCGTGATGTCGTGGAGCGCGTGGGGATCCGCCAGTTTCGGGACCGGCTGACCGCCTATCTGCGCCGGGTGCGAGCGGGCGAGTCGCTGCTGATTGTGGACCGCGACACACCGGTCGCACAGCTCGCTCCTGCGGTGCCGGAGCTGCGAGCCGTGTCCGACCTGGTGGCGGAGGGCATGGTGGAGTGGGGAGGCGGCAAGCCTCGCGGCGCAGCCCAGCCGCCGAAGGTGCACGGGGAACCCATCTCCGCCCTAGTGGTTGAGGGGCGGCGGTGATCCTCTACCTGGACACCAGTGCCCTGGTCAAGCTCTACGTCGACGAGGAAGGGTCGCCCCAAGCCAGGGCAGCCGTGGAGGCGGTGGACGCGGTGGCCACGTCGCGGGTGGCGTTTGCCGAGGCGCATGCCGCGTTCGCCGCAGCTGCAAGGCTCGGGCGCATCACCACCGCAGAGCGCGCCGCCATCGCTGCCCTCTTTCGCATGGACTGGCGTACCTACGTGGTGGTCGGCGTCACGCAGCCGCTCGTCGAACTGGCTGCGGAACTGGCCTCGGACTACGAGCTGCGCGGCTTCGACGCCATCCACTTAGCCTCAGCCGTACTCCTGCGGCAGCGCGTGGGCGGGGACGTACGCCTCCTGGCCTGGGATAAGCGCTTGGTGAGTGCCGCAGAAGCGCTAGGATTTCCGACGTAGTTCAGGTACCCACTTCCGGAGGCTCCAGGAGCTGGGGGCGGCACGGGTTAGTGCGGCGCACCCCCCGCAGCAAGGATCGGTGGCACCTCCCGTCGGAGGAAGCCTCGGGACCCGGTACGTGTCGCGGAGGCGGTGCGGAGCTGCAGTCGCCCTGTCTGTGCTTGGGAGGGTTTTGCGCCTCTCGCTTTCGAATGGACATCTGAGTACCTGGGCAGCCTGGTCTGTTCGTCCGCCGGGCCGGGTGGAGGCGCAGGAACCCGTTGGGTCCGCCTGGGTAGAGGGGTCGCGGGAGACCATGGCGGCAAGGCTTGAGGACCTGAGACCGCGTGCGTTCGTGCGCGGGATATGCCTGGGCACACCTCCAACGGCTCGCTGCCCGGCGTGGGGCAGGGTCGGAGCGCAGCTGTGTCAAGGCCGGTCTAGATCCGCCGGCCGCAACAGTGAGCACGCAGCGCCTCCACCGCCTCGGGGGGCAGGGTAATGGTTCGAAGCGCCGCCTTCCTCTCACTCTGGCCCCGCCCTCGCGGCCACATCGCCGAGCAGAGAGTGCGTCCAGTCAGGCGGCGGGTGCGGATGGAGGCATAACGGTACGTGGGCCTGATGCGTGCGGCGTGCAACGCATCGCGCACTGCACTTATTTTCGTGGCAGCGCATGTTGGCCGCCCCTATGGTGCCGACCGCGCATGCATCCGACTCGCCAGAGCAACCCACACGGACTTGCTGGCAGAGGCGGCTCAGGTGCCAGCATGTGGCACCCTCGGTGAGGGTATGATCCCGCGCCGATGCTAAGCTCAAAGGGCAAGGACCGCCACGTCCCACCAGGGACCGTTCTCGCCCATTTGCGCCCGGGCATAACGTGTAGCTCGATGGCACACGGTAATCCTAAGCCTTGATGGAGCACAAGGGGCGATTGTACATTGTGGGCGCAGGGAGGTGGCGAGCCGGTGGCCGAGGCATTGGCATATCTTGCTAGCATCAAGCTCCCGCCGCACCAACTGCAGAAGCTCGGGCTGCCGGACGACTGGAACAAGAATGTCTCCCCCGATTTCGTGCGACGGGTGCTTGAGCTCATTGAGCGCTATCGACCTCTGCTGGAGGAACTAGCCAAGTATTAGCGGGCCTGTTGAGTACCTCACAACTCGCGAAATCCTTCTCATCCATTTCCTGATCGACCACGTCTTCACGGGCTACGAAGAGCATACCGGTGAACGGGGGCTGCGCGGCGATGGAGAGGCTCTTTTGGAGTCCGCCGCGTATGCCCCCGCCGCTGAGTATGGGGGCGTGGCGGCACACCGCACGATACATGAGAAGGCTGCAGCCCTTCTCAGGTCCCTGGCCCTGAACCACGCTTTCCTTGACGGAAACAAGCGTACTGCTGTCTTGGCATGTATCTTCTTCCTGGATGCGAATGGCTATGAACTGCGATGCTCCCAACAAGAGATCCTGCGCTTCGTACTTCGTGTCGTGAAATATAAGCCCTCGGTTCACTACATCGCGCGGTGGTTACGAAAACGCACGCGAAAGTACCGACAGCCTCGCCGCCAAACCCTGCGGGGATGGTTGAGTCAGCTGCTCGGCGCGGGGACACCGTAGCATCTCGGCTCGGTTAACCCGCCATTGCTTCACGGACACCGGGCGACCAAACGACCCGACGCGTCCCGTAGTTCGGCCGGGTCGCCCTGGTTGTTCCAGACGTAGGTGCTCGTCCAGATGAGCACGCCGGGCCCTGGCGACGCGTTGGGCCCCGACCGGACGACCAGTCTGCCACCTGGCTCCAGCACTGTCCCCGCCGGGAATGTGAACCGCTGGTTGCCCGTCACGCTGATGAGCACCCAGCCCGAGAGGTCGACCGGCCTGTCCCCCTCGTTGATCAGCACGACCTCCTCGCCGGCGAGGTCCACGCTCACGATGAGACCACCTCCGCCGGCGGTTGCCGGCGCCGGCGTCACCTCCCCCCAGAAGCCGCGGCCAGCTTCGCGAGCTTCCCGTTGCAGGCGGGCGAACAGGTCGACGTAGCGCACGTTGGGCGGGATGGTCAGGAGCTGGGCCAGCCCTGTCCGCAAGAGCTCGGCGTTGAGCATCCGGCCGTCAGGCAGGTAGATGTACGCCAGCATCCGGCCATACCGGTCGCGCTGCTGGACATCCAGCTCCAGCGTCACGCGCGTGCCGGGCGGGAGCAGTCGCCTGGTGAAGGCGCTGGCCTCGGGCCCGCCGGGTTGGGCGCCAATCGTGGGGTGGACGGTCTCCGGCGTATCGACGCCGATGAGCCGTACCGTCTCCTCACGACCAGCGGCCCGCACGACCAGGGTATCGCCATCGACGACGCGCACGACGGTGGCGGGCAGGCTGGAAGAGCCGGCGTGGGCTGGCAGAAAGGCGGCCACCAGGATGACGAGCAGGACGGCCAGGCACGTAGCGACGCGTCGGAGCAACATGGCACCCACTCCAACGGTGGTTATGGTGCGGGCAGGGTGTTCGAGGCCCGGCCGGAAGGGTCCTGGTCACGGGGAAGGTCTCAGGGGCGGCCTGGCGCTCCACGCATGGGGCCGGTACGCAATCGGGCCACGGCGTCGCGGTGGGGAGCCGCAACCCTCGGCGGGTAGCGCCCAGAACGCCGCTACGATCGGCCGCTCCGTCGCATTTTGCTATACCGATCAGGAGCCCTATCTCAAGCGACGGCTCCTACGCATGACTTGGATCCTTTGCCGGTCCCCTTGTCCGAGTAGGGATTTCAGTCGACGACTTGGTCGGTGCGCTGGGCCACCCAGCCAGCACGTGGGCTGTCGGATAAGGCGCGGCGTACCGGACGAGCGCAGCAAGTTTGGCCGAGTAAAGCTCCGCACGCATGTCCCAACAAGCGGCCCGTTCGCCATATGGCCCAGGCGATCCGAGCTGACTTGGCGGCCAGGGCCACCACGGCCACTTGATAGCCCTTCTTTGCCCGCAGTCGCTCGAAAAAGGCGCGCAGAGCCGGTGGTCCATGGCAAGCGACGGTGCTGGCCTCCTCCACCAGGGTCCATCGAAGCAGCGGGGGCCCTTCCTCCGTCACCGACCCCTGCCGGTGATGGTGCCGAACTGGTAGGCGCGCGGCACCAGGCCGGCGTAGCCGAGTGCCTGCGCATCTTCGCAACACGATGCGCAAGTACCTACGCCGATCCCGAGTCGGACCTGCAAGGCAGCATCGGCAGGCCTGGTCTTACTGCGAGGCCTGGACGCGATGAGGAGGCGCTTCCCAGCGACGCCGCTTCACGCTGGAGCCCATGGGCCGACCGGGACCGCCGACAGAGTGATAGCCGCCCAGCGGGGCCGGTGGCCCAAGCGGCACCCCTCTCGCGGTAACCGGCAGGACAGAAGCGCATCCCACCTCTGGCAGCGACGAGGCTTTTTCTCCGGAAGGGGAGGAGCCAGTCGAAGGTTGCCGAACGCCTCCGGCGCAGGCGGACTTACCATTGCCGCCTGTAGCTACCAACTGGCGTACGCCAGCAGGCACAGCCTCCTGGCATCATCCGGGTTGGGGTGATGGGGACGACCATGGCGCGCCGGCGGAACTCGCTGAAGTCGTCACAGGCGGACGCGTACCTCCATCGCGAAGCACAACTTCCGATGCGGCCTGAGGTAGGCACCCAGGCCCAGTTCCGAAAGCGCAAGCCCCCGGTCACTTACCGATACGACAGCTCGCTCGCCCCGGAGCTCAACTGGGATGGCCAAAACCCGGCTCGTGAGGTTGGCGAGTGGTTGCTGGCGATCATCGAAGAGGCGGCCAAGCTTCCGCCGCCCCACGTGTTTCCCGAGCCTCGTGTGTACATCGGCGCGGAGGGCAAGGTCCTGTACCGAGTGACAGGCCTTCAGGACGCGGTTGACCAACTGAGGCGCCTTTCACGGCCGTTCCTCAACTGGGCAGGAAAGGCTGAGCGGTTGTCCTTCGACGTGCCGACGTTGCCGCTTTTCGTGCACGAGCGGTTGTCGACCAAGGCCATCATCGAGACGTTGAAGGGGCATCGCCGCACCCGACAGGCCTCACTCTTCGAACTGTTTGCCGATCCCCAACACCCTATCACCGACCAGGTACTGCGGGCCTATGAACACCAGGACCAGTGGGTGAACCGGCTCATTCTGGGTGACTCGCTCGTGGTGATGAACTCGCTCTTGCAATACGAGAACCTCGGCGGTCAAGTGCAGATGATTTACATCGATCCGCCGTATGGCGTTAGGTACGGGTCTAATTTCCAGCCTTTCGTCAGATCCCGAGACGTTGAGCACGGCAAGGACGAGGGCCTTTCCCGAGAACCTGAGATGGTCAAGGCCTATCGTGACACGTGGGAATTGGGTTTGCACTCTTACCTGACTTATTTGCGTGACCGCCTCTTGCTATGTAGAGAGCTGTTGGCACAAAGCGGAAGCGCATTTGTCCAAATCAGCAGTGACAACCTTCACCACGTACGAGAAGTAATGGACGAGATATTTGGGGCAGACAATTTCGTATCCATCATCGCGTTCTACAAGACTAGTTCGGAATCAACCGAGCGACTAGCAACCGTCACCGACTTTCTGCTATGGTATGCCAAAGACAAGATCACGATGAAGTTTCGACCGATGTACGCTCTAAAGAGTCCTGGAGAGAAGGGCGCCAAACAATACACGCTAAAGATCTCCCCAGACATGAAGACCATAGAGCCACTAACCGAGCTCGAAATGGCGGATCCGTCGCGCCTCCCGCCGGGTTGGAAGATCGGCCGCCTTGGCCCGACAACATCACCCGGGTACTCGCCTACCCGTACGGTTCCATTCGAATTCGAGGGCGAGATCTTCCATCCTGGACCGAACCGGCACTGGAGTTGGGATCCCGAGAACGAAATGAAACAACTTGCCACCATGGGCCGGCTCAGAAAATCGGGGCGGGGCCTAGCCACGGTTCTACTTCTTGAGGACAACCCTATAACCCCGTTGGACAATGTATGGATGGACACGGGGACCGGCAGCTTTACAGAAGAGCAAGTGTACGCGGTTCAAACGGCGGAAAAGGTTGTCGCCCGATGCATGCTTATGACCACGGATCCGGGAGATCTCGTACTGGATCCTACCTGCGGTAGCGGTACAACCGCCTACGTAGCAGAGCAGTGGGGTCGCCGATGGATCACCATCGACGTAAGCCGCGTACCTCTTGCCCTTGCCAGGCAGCGATTGCTGACCGCTACCTATCGCTGGTACGAACTCAAGGAGCAAAGTCGCGGCCCGGCCGGCGGCTTCGTTTACCGTCGCCGTCAGAACAGCAAGGGTGAAGAGGTTGGGGGCATCGTACCCCACATTACCCTCAGGTCCATCGCCAACAACGAGCCGCCCGAAGAGGAGGTCCTGGTGGATCGGCCCGAGGTGGTCAGCGGCATCACGCGCGTCACGGGGCCGTTCGTCGTCGAGAGTACCATCCCGCCCCCGGTTGACGGGGACCCGGGGAGCGCGCCAGAAGACGGGCAGGTGCCGGTTGACTCTGGCGCCGATTTCTCCGACCGGCTGCTGGAGGCCCTGCGCCGCAGCCCTGTGCTGCACCTGGGAAACAACCGGACGGTCACCCTGAAGCAGGTCCGCCCGCCGGCCAAGTCGCTCTCTCTTTCGGCGGAAGCCCTCACGTCTGACGGAGACCTCCCTGTGGCGTTCGTCTTCGGCCCCGAAAACGGGGCTGTCAGCGAAAGCCTCGTGTTCGAAGCCGCACGGGAGGCCCGCGCGAAAGGCTACACCCATCTTTACGTCATCGGCTTCGCCATTCAGCCCAACGCCCGTCTGCTGGTCGAGCGGTGCGAAGAAGTCATGGGGATTCCGGCGACTTACGTACAGGCCACCCCGGACCTCCTCATGGGCGATCTCCTCAAGAACATGCGCTCCAGCCAGATCTTCAGCGTCTGCGGCCTACCGGAGGTAGAACTGCGCCGCCTGGCCGACGGCACCTACCAGGTCGAACTGCTTGGTCTGGACGTGTTTGACCCCGTCACCATGGAGGTGCACCACAAGCCAGGTGACGACGTGCCGGCGTGGTTCTTGGACACCGACTACAACAACCTCGTCTTCCACATCTGCCAGGCTTTCTTCCCTCGCACCGGTGCATGGGACAACCTGCGGCGGGCGCTGAAGGGACAGTACGACGACCGAGTCTGGGAACACCTGGCCGGCACTGTCAGCACCCCCTTCGAAGCGGGGGAGCACGGGCAGATCGCGGTAAAGGTCATCGACGACCGGGGCAACGAGCTTCTCGTCGTCAAGCGCCTGTCGGAGGCGAGACCGGGATGAGCGCCTATGGCTACGAGGTACCGGATCCAATCCTGAATTCCCCCTACGAGGAACCGGCCGCCCACTGGTACATCCGGGAAGGCCATCCGCCCGAGAAGCGCCCGGGCCGGCGCCCGTCGCTCGTCTACCCACCGAGCGACGAGCGCTCTGAAGCGAAGGTCCCATGGGATCTGAGTGACGGCACCCTGCGACCGTCGGAAGATTACGCCCCCGGGCTGGAGCTGGTCCTGGTCAACCTTCTTCGGGAACGAGTGAAGGCCTGGCGGGAGGCCGGCTACCCGGGCGTCACCCGCACGACCCTGGAGCTTCTTCAGTGGTGGCGACGGGAGGGGCGAGAAACCCGGCTTTTCTTCGCCCAGCTGGAAGCGGCCGAGACCATTATCTTCTTGACCGAGGCCCGAGCGGACTTCCTTCAGGGCATCGAGGTGCCGCAGGAGAAGGTGAGCCCCGAGCGGCAGGCCCTGGGCTACACCGGCTTTCGCCGATATGCCGTCAAGCTGGCAACGGGAGCAGGCAAGACGACCGTCATGGGGATGCTCGCCGCGTGGAGCATTCTCAACAAGGTGAATGACCGCCATGACCCCCGCTTCTCAGACGTGGTGTTGGTGGTCTGCCCCAACGTCACCATCCGCAGCCGCTTGCAGGAGGTGGATCCTCGGCTGGGCAAGCGCAGCCTGTACCGGACGCGTGATCTGGTACCCGAACACCTCATGCCGCTGTTGGCGCAGGGCAGGGTGCTCATCTACAACTGGCACATCTTCGAGCCACACGCGCCGCAGGTGAACGGCGAAAGCGCCCGAGTGATCAAGGCGGGAAAGCCGGTCCGCGTCACGGAGACCATTCACATCGGACCCAAGACCACGACGGCCCGAGGAAGTCGGTACCTGACCTTGGACGATTTCGAACGCCAGGTGGCGGCCGGGATGCTGACCGTGCTGGATGAGGAGCGGGATCGCCAGGGCAATCTGAAGAAAGTCCGGGTGGAATCGGTTCGGTACGTGGAAAGCGAGGCAGCCTTCATCGAGCGCGTGCTGGGGCTGGAGGTAGGCGGCAAGCAGAACATCCTGGTCTTCAACGACGAGGCGCACCACGCTTATCGGACCCAGACGGGCAACGGCCGGGACGAGGACGCCTTCGGGGAAAGGGACGAAGCGGAGGCATTCTTTCGGGAAGCGACGGTGTGGGTGGACGGGCTTGACCGCATTCACAAGGCCCGGACCATCAACTTCTGCGTCGACCTCTCGGCCACGCCCTTCTACCTGGCCGGGGCGGGTCGGGAGACCAACCGGCCGTTCCCGTGGATCGTGTCGGATTTCGGGCTCGTCGACGCCATCGAATCGGGACTGGTGAAGATCCCCCAGCTCGCGGTACGCGACACGACCGGGGCCGAGATCCCCGGTTATTTCCATATCTGGAACTGGGTCTTGAGACAGCTTCAGCCGGGGGAGCGAGGGGCTGGCCGGGAGGATCCAAAGCCCGAGGCTATCCTCAAGTACGCCCACCACCCCATCGCAATGCTGGCCGGGTTGTGGGAAGAGGAACGCGGGCGCTGGGAGCAGGTCGGTCGCGACCGGCCGCCAGTGTTCATCGTGGTCTGCAAGACCACCAGGCTTGCCAAAGTCATCTACGAATGGCTGGCCGAGGACAAGGCGCCTCCCGGCATTCCTCCGGCCCGGATAGAGGGCTTCCGAAACCGCGATGGTATTGCTTACACCATCCGAGTGGATACAGCTGTGGTGCGGGAGACAGACACCGGACAGGCCAAGAGCGACGAAGAGCGATGGATGCGCTTCACCCTCGACACGGTCGGCAAGACCGATTGGCCGCGCGACGACCAGGGTCGACCAGTGTATCCTGACGGCTTCGAGGAATTGGCCAAGAAGCTCGGTCGCCCCTTGCATCCGCCGGGGAGGGACGTTCGCTGCATCGTCTCGGTGGGGATGTTGACCGAGGGCTGGGACTGCACGAGCGTGACTCACATCGTGGGCTTGCGGCCGTTCATGTCGCAGCTTCTCTGCGAGCAGGTGGTAGGCCGCGCCCTTCGCCGGCCCGACTACGAAGTGGGGCCCGATGGGAAGTTCACGGAGGAGGTCGCCAAGGTCTTCGGCGTCCCTTTCCAGATCATCCCGTTCAAGTCCAACCCCAGGGGAATCCCCGCCACACCGGTGAAGCGGCATCACGTGTATGCCCGGCCCGACAAGGCCCGGTACGAGATCCGCTACCCACGGGTCGAGGGATACACCCAGGCCATCCGCAACAGCATCACGGTCGACTGGGACGCCATCGCGCCGCTCTCGTTGCACCCGGAGCGCATCCCGCCCGAGGTCGAGATGAAGGCGCTCAGCCTCACCAACTCAGGCCGCATGAGCCTCAGCGGCCCCGGCCGGCTCGACAGGGCGAGCCTCGAGGCCTTCCGGGCGACGCGAAGGCTTCAGGAGCTTCTGTTCGACATGGCTCGAGATCTGGCCCGGTTCTACCTGCAACAGCCCACGTGTACCGTTCCGGCGCATGTTCTGTTTCCGCAGATCCTCGCCATCGTCCGCCGATACGTGTCAGAGAGGGTCCGGCTGATACCGCCGGCGGACATCAAGGACCTGTTCCTCGCCCCGTACTACGGATGGGCCGTTGAGCGGTTGCTCGAGGCGATCCGCCCGGATACGTCGGAGGGCGAGGCGCCTGAGGTGCCGCGCTACGAAACCCACCGCGGTCCGGGTTCGACGGCAGAGGTGAGCTTCTGGACAACCAAGGACGTGCGAGAAGCGCTCAAGTGCCATCTCAACTACGTTGTCCTCGATACCGGGCGTTGGGAACAGTCTGCGGCGTACTTCATCGACCAGCATCAGGCCGTCGCCGCGTTCGTGAAAAACCAGGGGCTGGGTTTCTCCATCCCTTATCTCCATGACGGCCGGATGCACGACTATGTCCCGGACTTCCTGATCCGGCTGCTCGGACCGGCTGAGCGATACCTCATCCTCGAAGTGAAGGGGTACGATCCACTACAGGAGGTTAAGCGAGCAGCGGCGGAACGATGGGTGCGAGCAGTGAACGCGGACGGCCGGTATGGGTACTGGCAGTATGCCATTGCGAAGCACCCGACGGAGGTGCCCCACTGCATCGACGAGGCGGCTGCACGTTTCAGTGCTCCCAAGGCGCAGATGCGCTATGACAGCAGCGTAAGTCCGCCCGAGTGGGACCTCATGGCCGCTGAGGAGTCCTCCGGTTCATGAGCGGCTTCGTCCGGTACGCAAGTGGCAGACCCGGGTACAATGGCCAGACGGGGCCCAGGAGGACCGGCGCCAGCGGGCGGAGATGGCGGCCCGGAAAGATGGGCAAGGCGCCCGGCGAGCTACCACCCGCCGGGCGTCGTCGGGCCCTTCGGATGCAGTGCTGCAACGGGCTGGCACCCAGGCTCGCCGCCCCCGCCGCCGCCCCCCGCTACCGCAGCAGCGCCACCACCTGCTGGGCGGAGCCCAGCCAGTCGATGATGGGCTGCGGGAAGAGCATCAGCAGGACCGTGGCCGCCGCCGCCAGCCCCACCACCAGCGACGTGCCGGGCGGCAGCGCCGCCGTCGTGGCCGAGCGCTCGGTCAGGTACATGCGCCGCACGATGCCGTAGTAGTAGCCGGCCGAGATGGCGCTGTTGACCACCATCACCACCGCCAGCCAGACCATGTCGGCGCTGACGGCCGCCCGGATCAGGTAGAACTTGCCGAGGAAGCCCGCGGTAGGCGGGATGCCGATGAACGAGATCATGAAGATGACCACCGCGGCCGCCACCCACGGCACGCTGCGCCCAAGCCCCTCGAAGTCGTCCAGCATCTCCTCGGGCCGGGCCAAGGAGAGCCACGCGATGACCGCGAAGGTGCCGACCACCATGAAGAGGTAGGCCAGCAGGTAGTAGAGCATCGCGCCGAAGCCCTCGGGCGTGCCCACCGCCAGCCCCACCAGCACGTAGCCGGCCTGGGCGATGGCCGAGTAGGCCATCATGCGCCTGGCGCTGGTCTGCACCAGGGCCGCGGCGTTGCCGTAGGTCATGGTGGCCACGGCCAGCACCGCGAAGACCGTCTGCCACTGGTTCGCCAGCGGGCCGAAGCCGGTGGTGAAGAGCCGCAAGATGGCCGAGAAGGCGGCCGCCTCGGATCCGGCGATGAGCAGGGCCGCCACGGGCGTCGGCGCCCCGTGGTAGACGTCGGGCGCCCACATGTGGAAGGGCACCGCCGCCACCTTGAAGCCGAAGCCGGCCAGCATGAACCACATGCCCGCCACGGCCACGCCCCGCCAGCCGTCACCGGCCGCCACGGCCCGGCGGATGGCCTCCACGTGGGTGCTGCCGCTGATGCCGTAGACCAGCGATAGCCCGAACAGCAGCAGCGCCGACGTCATCGCCCCCACCAGGAAGTACTTGAGCGAGGCCTCCAGCGACCGGTCGTCGTCCTTGAGCATCCCTGCCAGCACGTAAGAGCCGATGGAGAGCAGCTCGAGTCCCAGGTAGATCATCAACACGTCTCTCGAGCTGGCCATCATCGACATGCCCAGCACGGCAAAGACGATGAGCGCGTAGAACTCCCCGGCGTGGATGCCCCGCCGCTCGACGTAGGCGTGGGCCAGCGGCACCACCAGCAGCCCCGTCAGCGCGAACAGCGCCTTGAAGAACAGGGCGAAGGAGTCGACGACCAGCATGCCCCACCAGGCCTCGGCGGTGAGCCCCCGCAGGGGCCACAGCGCCACCAGGGCCGCCACGAAGGTGGCCGCCGACAGGGCGGCGGGGATCTCCCGCCGCCGCGTCGTCACCCCCGCGCCCAAGACCGCCAGGCCGCCGGCTGCCAGCAGGATCTCGGGGAGGATCATCTGCCACTGCATGGCGGCTCACAGCCCTCCCATGCGGCTCAGGAGGGACTGGATGGAGGGGTTGAAGATCTGCAGCAGGATGGACGGCGCCACGCCCAACAGCACGATGGAGGCCGCCAGCGGCGCGCTGACGATGGTCTCCCGCAGGTTGAGGTCGGGCAGCCGCACCGCCGCCGCGGCCTCATGGCCGCTGGCCCCGTGGCCGTGGGCGTGGGCCGCCGCATGGCCCGCCGCCTCCGCCGTGGCGTCCCCCATCAGGATCTGCCGCATCATCATCAGGTGATAGGCCGCCGTCAGCACCATGCCCAGGATGGCTACCGCCACCAGGGTCGTCATGGGCTCGAAGGCACCGGTCAGAGTGAAGAACTCACCCGCGAAGCCCGACAACCCCGGCAGCCCTAGGTTGGCGAAGGCCGTGAAGGCCAGCAGCGTGGCCGCCACCGGCATCTTGGTGAACAGCGCGCTCATCTCCGGCAGCATGCGGGTGTGGGTGCGCTCGTAGATGACCGTGCCGGCGTAGAAGAACATCATCGGCGAGATGAGCCCGTGCGAGATCATGACGAAGAGCCCGCCAGCCATCGACATCGGCGTCATGGCCGCCAGCCCCAGCAGGACGAAGCCCATGTGGCTGATGCTGGAGTAGGCCACCATCTTCTTGAAGTCCTTTTGCGCCATGGCCACCAGGGCGCCGTAGATGATGTTGATGACGCCCAGCACGCCCATGACGACCGCGAAGGCCTGCGCCGCATCGGGCAGGGTCGGGTAGCTGATGCGGTAGAAGCCGTACGTGCCCATCTTGAGCAGCACGCCGGCCAGCAGCATGGAGCCGCCCGTCGGGGCCTCCACGTGCGCGTCAGGCAGCCAGGTGTGGAAGGGGAAGATGGGCACCTTCACCGCGAAGCCGAAGAAGAGCAGCAGGAAGATCCAGTACTGGGCGGTGGGGTTGAGCCGTGCCTGCTCGGCGATGGCCAGCATGTCGAAGGTGCCGAGCCCGCTCTGGAAGTAGAGGGCCAGGATGCCCACCAGCATCACGACGGAGCCCAGCAGGGTGTAGATGAAGAACTTGATGGCCGCATACTCCCGCCGCGGGCCGCCCCAGATGCCGATGATGAAGTACATCGGCACCAGCACGACTTCCCAGAAGATGTAGAACAGGAAGTAGTCGAGCGCCACGAAGACCCCCAGCATCCCGGTCTCCAACAGCAGCATCAAGGCCATGAACTCCTTGACGCGCTCCTCGATGTTGAAGGAGACCAGGATGGCCAGCGTCGTGACGAGGGCCGTCACCGCCAGCATGGGGAAGCTGATGCCGTCGACGCCGAGGAAGTACTGGATGCCGACGGCCGGGATCCAGGAGAGCCGCTCGACGAACTGCATCCCCTCGGCGGTGATGTCGAAGCGGGCCCACATGATGGCCACCAGCGCCACCGGCACCAGGGAGAAGAGCAGGGCCACCCGTCGCAGGAGGTCCTTGCTCTCCCTCGGCAAGAGGGCGATGACCAGCGACCCGATGAGGGGTGTGAAGATCAGCAAGCTCAGCATGTCGAGGCATTAGCCTCCCATCGTGAAGATGATGAGTCCGACCACGACCGAGGCAAACAGCGTCAGAGCGTAAGCCTGGACGTAGCCCACCTGCGCCCTGCGCAGCTGGTTGCCGGCCGCCACCGTACCCGAGGCGGTCAGGTTGACGGCCCCGTCGATGACGTGCTGGTCCACCAGATGGCTGCCCTCGGCCAGGCCCTGCACGAAGCGGGCCACGCCGTTGACGGCCCCGTCGACCACCACCTGATCCAGCCAGGCGCACAGCCTGGCCAGCGCCCTCGTACCCCTGACGAAGACCCAGTGGTACAGCTCATCGACGAAGTACTTGCGCTTGAGCAGCGTGTAGACGGGGCCGGCCAGCCGGATGACCGTGGCGGCCGGCACGATCCGCCAGGCGTACACCACCAGGGCTGCCAGCACGCCCAGCAGGGCCCCACCGATGGCCAGCGCCGTCACCGTCATGCTGGGCGGGGCCTCGTGCACCTCGTGGAAGAAGATCAGGTGCCCGAAGGCGAAGCC